>Ga0182015_10001783_pt1 | contig 27477 bp, 22 predicted proteins | sample 712P3MmetaG_FD_120478 | JGI IMG/M metagenome (GOLD analysis project Ga0182015, IMG submission 120478) | Permafrost microbial communities from Stordalen Mire, Sweden - 712P3M metaG | ecosystem: Environmental > Terrestrial > Soil > Wetlands > Permafrost | place: Sweden: Stordalen | collected...
CACGCCCTTGAGCGCAGCCGACATATACGCGTGCCAGATGGGGGCCGCGCCGCTGTATCCAGAGACGACGCCGTCCAGATGCCCACAGTCGGGGTCGCTGGGGTGAGCCGGCTTGAGGCCGTACTTCGCGAGGTCATTCGGGCTGAACGGATAGGTGTAATCCACCTCACCCGCCTCGACGATGTGGCCCCTGGCGATGTCGGCCTTCATGGTCGAGATGTCCTTCTGCTGGAGGCAGCTTCGTTGTGGATTCCCGACCCAGACGGCGGTGAGGAAGTCCGGGGTCCAGCCGACGGTCAGGTTGTCCATGAAGTAGTCCGCAGTCCCGGTCTTGGCGCTCACCCGGCGGGGATTCAGGGTGAGGTAGCCGTTGCGTCCGAACTCGCGGATCCGGTTGTTGTCGTTGCTGGTGATCTCGTCCATGATGTAGGCGACGTTGGCGGGGATCACCTGCCGTCCGGCCGCCGCCGGGTTGTATGTCCAGACGGACTTCCCCGTCTCCTGGGCCACGATGCTCGTGACCGGCATCGGGTTGTGCTGAACGCCGAGGTCCCCGAGCGTCGCTGCTCCGTCGGCGAGGTCGAGCAGCGTGATCCCGCAGGTCAGCGATCCGAGGGTCGCCGCCCACTGGTCGGGGGTCGGCCAGTTCACGTCCTGACCATCGGTTCCGCAGTTCTGGTCCAGCGACTTCACGCCCATCGCCAGCTCGGTGTTGGCGATGTACTGCGTGCCGGTTGCGTACTCGGTCTTCACGGCGGGGATGTTGAAGGAGTTCCCGAGGCACTCCTTGAGCGGGCAGACACCGTGGGTGCGGCGGTCGTCGTCGTAGGGCGAGTACGGGGCACTCCCCGGGATCGGAAACTTGTAGTAGTCGTCGAGCATCGGCGTGGTCATCGTGAATTTTGTCGACGCGATCGCAGCCGTGTAGGTGAACAGCTTTGTGGTCGATCCCATGTTCAGCTGGACCGCTGCCGCCTCGTTGACCTGGCCGAAGTACGGGTCCGAGTAATTCCACGTGCCAACCATGGCGAGCACCTCGCCGTTCTGCGGGTCCAGGCTCACGAGGGCGCCGTCACCCATGTTCTCCTTGACACGTTCCTGGGACACCAGCTTGGTGACGGTGTTCTGAGCGAGATTCTGCTTGGCCTGGTCGATGGTCGTGTGAATCTCGTAACCGCCCGGGCTCGCATACTCGGGGAAGTTCGCGTTCAGGTAGGTCTCGAGGTAGTTGATGAAGTCGGGGTCGTCATTGGGTTCCGACGTCGTCCAGGAATAGACCGTCAGCTTCTCGTTGTAGGCCGCGATGCCCTGGGCCTGGGTGATGTCGCCGCTCGCCTGCATCGCCTGCAGGACTGCCTTCTGGCGGGACTTGGCGACGGGGTTGATGGTTTCGTTGGCGCTGTGGAGGAGCGGGTTATACGACGTTGGTGACTGGGGCAGGCCGGCGAGCATCGATGCCTGCGCCAGATCGATCTTGTCGGCAGGCACGTGGAAATAGAGCTCGGCCGCACTCCCGATACCGACCGCGAAGTTGCCGTAGAAGATCCGGTTGACATACATGTCGAGGATCTCGTCCTTGGTGAAGTTGAGCGCGATCTCGTTGCCGAGCACGATCTCCTTGATCTTGTAGTCGATGCTCTGGGGTGGGTCGGCACCGCCGTAGAGGCTGATCTTGGCGAGCTGCTCGGTGATCGTCGAACCGCCCTGGAGCGATGCTCCTCGATGCGTGACGTCGGCAATGCCGGACTCAACGAGCCGGGCGAGGTCCCACGAGCCCTCGTTGTAGAAGTTGTGATCCTCGATGGCGACGATCGCATCCTTGAAGTACGGGGCGATCTGGTTCAGATCGACGTGAATGTGGCGGTAGCTCTCGTTGTGGAAGACGTGGATGAGGCCACCGGCGTTGTCGTAGACGTCGGTGTCGATCTCCGGCTCCATGTTGGTGATGGTCGCCGCGTCAGGAAGCTGGCCCTTGTAGGCGTTGTAGCCGGCGAATACCGCGCCGACGGTGCCGGCGCCGATCGCCGCAAAGAGGGTGATCGCGATCAGGACGATCCGGAGGATGCGTCCCCGCTTGCGCGGAGCGCGTAGATGCCGGTAGGCGCTGGCGCGACGGCGGCGCAACTCGGCTCGCGCCGCCGCCTGTGCCGCCCCGATGCCGGGATTGTTCGAGCCGCCGGCGCGAGCCCCCGGGCCGGGCGGGCCGCTGGCGCGAAGCGGGGAGCGTGAGCCGTTCGGCAGGCTGGCCCGGCGGCGCCGGGCTTCCGGGCTCTGGTCGAGGCTCATGCCGGAACCTTCGAATGCATGGGTGAGATCGTCTCCTGACTCCGCGGCGCTGTGGCGTGCCTGCAGTGCTGTCGAGTTCCTGCGTGAAACGCCACGGTGGTGCCCGGGTTACGCCGGACGCATCGCCACGGCAAGGATGAAGAGGACGGCAAACACCGCGATGATGGCCACCCCGCCCAGGAGCCCGCCCGGGCTTTCCTCGATCCAGAAGGGCCCGACCCGGCGCCGGCCCGGGGCGCCTTCGTCCAGTGGTACCGCCATTGCCCCCAACCGTACCAGCAGGGTCCCTGGAACGGTCGTATGACAATCCGTCACGAGTGCCGGGAGGTCAAACCGGCGCATGACACAATCGGACGCCGATGGCAGTGATTGCGCCTGTAACCGCGCCTACGTCCAGTCCGATCGCGCTGCCTCCGGCTCCGAGGACCGCCGAGGAGACCGGGCTCCCTTTTAGCTTTGTCTGCGACCTCGTCCTCAAGGTGCTGTATTTCAACGGCAGCATGCTCGGTCGCGACATCGCGAACCACCTCTGCCTGCCCTTCTCGTTCATCGACACGACCTCGCGGTTCCTCGCCGACGAGGGCTACTGCTCGTCGACCGGCGTGCACACGGCGACCCTCGATCCGGGGGAGCCGATCAACGCCGGCATGCAGCACATGATCTCGACGACCGGCCGCCAACGCGCCCGCGAGCTGCTCGAGATCAACCAGTACGCCGGCCCGGCTCCAGTGCCGATCGCCGACTACACGGCAATGGCTGAGCGCCAGTCCCACGTCGACGGGCAGGTCAACCGTGCCCGGCTCCACGACGCCTTCAGCCACCTGGTGCTCTCAGAGGTTGTGCTCGATCACCTCGGGCCGGCGCTGAGCGCGCGTCAGGCGGTGTTCCTCTACGGCCCTCCGGGCAACGGCAAGACGACCATCGCCGAAGCTGCGGCGTCGCTGCTTGGCGCGCCGATGTTCATCCCCCGGGCGCTCTACGTCCACGGCGAGGTGATCCGCTTCTACGACCCGATCCACCACGAGCCCATCGACCGGGAGCTGCCGCCCCACGACCGTCGCTGGCAGCTCGCCAAACGGCCGGCCGTCAAGGTCGGCGGTGAGCTGACGCCGCGGATGCTCGAGCTCGGCTTCGATCACACGCTCGGCTTCTACGAGGCCTCGATGCAGCTCAAGGCCAATGGCGGCCTCTTCCTCATCGACGACTTCGGGCGCCAGCAGAACATGTCACCACGCGACCTGCTCAACCGGCTGATCGTGCCGTTGGAGAAGAAGGTCGACTACCTGAACATACCGCGTGCCGGGTCGAGCATCCCGGTGCCGTTCACCTGCATGCTCATGCTCTCAACCAACCTTCGCCCGCAGAACCTCATGGACGAAGCCTTCCTGCGCCGGGTGCGCTTCAAAGTGCATGTCCCAGACCCGACCGTGGACGAATACAAAGAGATCTGGCGGCGCAACTGTGTCGACAACAACCTGCGCATGGACGAGGGGCTCGTCGACGAGCTGCTCGAAACGCACTACACCGCCAAGGGCCGCCCGCTCCACGGCACCCATCCTCGTGACCTGCTCAATCATGTGATCCATTCCGCGCTCTACCTGGGCAGGCCGGTCGAACTCAACGCCGAGCTGCTCGAACTCGCCTGCGAGACGTACTTCGTCGATTCCGACGAGTAGCGGGTTGGCGCGCCGCGGGTACGCCGAGCGGAGAATAGGGGAGCAGGATCGTTGAGATGGCGAAGACGCATACGTATGAGCTGACCGTGACGTGGACCGGCAATGCCGGCACCGGGACGAGCTCATACCAGGGGTTCGAGCGGTCGCACGACGTCAGCATCGACGGCAAGCCGACCATCCCGGGGAGCGCGGATCCCGCCTTTCGCGGAGCTCGTGAACGCTGGAATCCCGAGGAACTCCTGGTCGCCTCCCTTGCGCAGTGCCACATGCTCTGGTATCTCGTGCTCTGCGCGAAGGAGGGAATCGTCGTCACCGAGTATGTCGACCATCCCTCCGGGACGCTGGTGGAGACTCCGGATGGCGGTGGCCATTTCGAGGAGGTGATGCTCCACCCGGAGGTGACCATCACCACGCCGGAGAAGATGGATCGCGCAGTCGCCTTGCACGAGCGTGCGCACGATCTCTGCTACGTCGCCAGCTCCGTCAATTTCCCGGTGCGCAGTGATCCGACGGTGGTCACCGCTGTTGCGACCGGTTAGGCAGGGCACCGACTCCGGCTCGCGCTTCTGAGGTTTCGGCGTTGCCGTACGGGTAACCGTTGCGGACGTAGAAGAGCTCCTTGCCGACGACATGGAGCTCAAAGTTCACGCTCACGTAGTGGCGGAGTTGCGCATCGGGTGGGATGAACCAGTGCTGGAACGGTGTCGTCGTCACGATGTAGTCGGAACGTTGGACGCAGACCGTCCAGAGGTGCTCGGCACCCGCCGAACCGTAGCCGTACGACAGCGTCGCGCCTTGCGGATCGATCATGGTGTTGCAGCCGGGCGCAGTCGCCACGAACCGATTGGTGGTCATCAGCTCAACCGGTGCATCGGAAAGCGTGCATCCTCCCGCGGGAATCTCCGCATCGACGACTCCGGCGATGTCGCGGGTCTCGAGGCTATGAGCGGTGATCGTTTGCTCTGTACACAGGAGCGCGATTGCGGCCGCGGCGAAACAAACCCCGACCCATTGGACGGGTGGCTCGAACAGTCGCGCCAGTGAGAGGCCGAGGAGCATGCCGAGGAACGGGGTGACGAACGCCGTGTAGTTGGAGTAGTAGTAGGCCGGAAGGATTTGCGCAATCACAGCCAGCACCGTGGCTGCGATTGCGAACCACTCCAACATTGTTGGCCGCCGTCGAGGGCGCAGGACGTACGATGCGGTCACGATCGCCGCGATCACAACCGTCGCGATGATGATGTCCGCGTTGCCTCCGTTGACGGCGTTGACGCCCGTGATGTCGCCAAGGCGCACCAGGACCGGGACTCGATGCGTGCCCGGGGCGCTGGAGAGTGCGGCGGTCATGATGTCGCGAAGGAAGGATCCAGGTGCGAGCAGAAAGAATGGGAGCGTGGGAACGCCGAACCCCAGGACCGCCCCGGCGACGAAGGGGAGCAGGCGACGCCGGACGTCGGAGGCACACAGCACCGCCAGCACCAGGATGGGCACGATGCCCGGCGCCTTGACCGCCATCGCGAATCCGAACGCGATACCGCCCAGCAGGATGCGGCGCCACGAGGGCGAGAACGAATCACCCTCGAACAGCAGCACGGCTCCGGCCAGGCAGAAGAAGTCGACGACTGACTCGAGCAGGCCTGCGCGGAGCGCGTACATCTCGGCGGGATAGAACGCCATGATCCCGCAGGCGACGATCACCGCCGTGGCCCCTCGGTGGAGAACGACCCTCCCGATGAGCAGGACGCTGCCGGCTGCCAGCAGCGGCGTGCAGAGGCGCAGGACCGCTAGCGCATCACGGGTGCCGACCGCTTCGGAGAGAAACGCGAACGGGGCCGCCAGCAGCGGGAATCCCGGGGGCTGCAGAAGGTCGAAGTCGCGGTAGGGGAGCGCGCCGTGGACGAGCCGGATCGATGAGCCGAGCCAGGACGAGATGTCCGACGTGAGGCCGAACAGGAAGCCTGGGCGGGATAGCTGATAGAGGGTGATGGCCGCCGCGAGCACGGCGAACACCGAGACGAGGACCCTGCTGCTCCGGTCGGTTCCCTGCTTCATTCGAACCCCTGGTCAGGGTGGGCGTGGCTCCGGCCGCTGAACCTCCTTCCCGCGCATGAGGATAGATCGAAGTCGACTCGAGCGCGCGCGTCGGGTGCGGCGCTCTCGCCCAGATCACTTCACGGTGACAACGACTGCCCAGCCACCACCCGGGTTGATGGGCAGCACCTCACGAGTTCCCGGGGCCGCACTCGTGATCGCGTGCGCTTCCGCGGGCCAGTCGTAGTTGACAAACGGTGGGTACTGCCACGCTGCCAGTCCTGATGCGAACGCCACGGTCCCGATGGTCAGGCCCACGCGTCTCATCCACACACGCGGGAGCTGGAGCACCGCCCAGAACAGCACCGCAACCCATGCCACCTGGGCCATGAAGAAGTACCGGTCGCCAACGTCCGCGGTTGCCATGAGCTGCCATTGACTGCCGGACGCCGAAACAAATGGCGACGCAAGTCCCGCGACGATGAGTCCCCCCGCGATAAGCCCGAACACCCAGAGTTCCGCGGGTGCCTTGAGGAGTGCGAATGCAACGACGGGCAGCGCGAGCAGGCAGACGGCTGCCGCGAGGAGCAGCGAGTGCTGCTCGCCAGAGTGCAGCACATGCGTATAGATTTCCTGCGCGAACACGCCGGCGAGAATGACTCGATCGCCGATGATCAGCAGCCCGCTCGAAAGGCTGGCGCCAAGCGGATAGTGTGGACGCGGATGGAGGCTGCCGATGTAGAGCTGCAGCCCGAGCGTGACGGCGAACACGACGCAGAGTGCGACGGTGAAGCGTCGTCGCCGGATGATCAGCCAGAGCACGCTGATCGGAAAGAGGACATAGGCGAAGGGGCCGGTCAATCCGCAGAGCGCGGCCACCAGCAGATCGAATGCACGCCAGCCCCAGGACCTTGGCTCCGGAGCGATGATCACCAGCGCCGCCAGGATGGCCAGGTGGAACTGCGAGAAGGTGTTGTTCACATTGAGTTCCGCAGACGGCATGAGGAGGTACACGCCACTCAACGCCAGCCGGGGCCAGATCGATGGGACGAGCGCATCAAAACGGCGGCTGAGCAGGAAGAGGGCAGGCGCGATCTGGAGGAGCAGGCCGCAGATGTTGAACACGAGAGGCGCGTTTGCCACACCGAACGGCGCTGCCAGAACCGCTCCGAGTCGAGATGCCGTCTGCAGGTATCCGCCTGTCGTTGCGAGGTCGAGAGCCGCGAGGGGCCCGTGGTTATACGCGTCGGAGAACCACATCGAGCCGTCTTCCGCGAAGAACTGCGGGTTCGTGAACGCGTCGGGACGCCGCGAGATCACGATCGCGCATGCGGCCACGACGACGCCGGCGATGGCCACCGGTCTCTGCCATCGAGCCGAATGGTTCAACGGTGGACAGCCACTGGCCGGTCCCGATCGCCGCTTCCCATCGGCTGGTCAGTTTATGGAATCACCGACGGATCTACCTGACGGCCATCGGCGTGAGACTCGTGCTTCGTCTCGGCGACTCCTCGTCGCGAAGATGAAAGACTCAGCTAGGAGTGACTGCTGTCGTGGCCGTTGCCGGAGATCGCTGATGACTGCGGCGATCCATTGTTGAGTGGCGAAAGTGGCGGCCGCTTCTCGATGATGTGATCGATCATCCCGTACGCGACTGCCTGCTCTGCGGTCATGTGGTAGTCGCGCTCGATGTCGCGCCCGATCTGCTCCGAATCGCGTCCCGTGTGCCGGTGATACAGCTCGATGAGCAGTGCTCGCTGGCGAAGAATCTCGCGGGCGTGCACGTCGAGGTCGGTTGCCTGGCCCTGCATGCCCTGCGCCCAGGGCTGATGGATGACCACGAGAGAGTTGGGCAATGCCAACCGCCGCCCCGGTGCTCCGGCGGAGAGCAGCAGCGACGCGCCGCTCGCGGCCATGCCGAGGCAGGTCGTCTCGACGAGGGGGCGCACGTACTGCATCGCGTCGTACATCGCCAGCGCCGCGGTCATGGAACCGCCGGGGCTGTTGATGTACAGATGGACGTCGCGCTCAGGGTCCTCGCCTTCCAGGAAGAGCAATTGCGCCGTGACCAGGTTGGCGAGGTCGTCGTCGATGACACCGCCGACGAAGATGATCCGGTCGCGCAGCAGCCGCGAATAGATGTCGTACGAGCGCTCACCACGTGTCGTGCTTTCGACGACGGTGGGGACCAGGGTCATCGCGAGCCCTCCGCTGTTGGTGGAACGAAGCCGATGCGGCGGCGGGTCGGCTCCGCCTGGTTCATGGCGAGAAATGCGCCGAACTGCGCGACGGTCCGAAGCGATGCCGCGTCCAGTCCAGACGTGACAGCACGCAGCTGGCGCCGGGGGTCGGCCGGCCATGCGGGCTCCTCGTGCCGGGGGGCGTCCAGCCGGCGTCCGAGGTCGGTGTACACCGCCGCGATGGGAACCGAGAGCGCGTACGTGATCGCGACCAGCAGATCTGCCGAGACATCCTTGAGCCCGCGCTCGACCTCGGAGAGATAGGCCGGCGAGCATCCGGCCTCGCCGGCGATCTCACTGAGCCTCCGTCCCTGACCCTCACGATGGCCGCGGAGGATCCCGCCCAACTCTCGCCGTACCTCGTCTGCAGCTACGCTCAGAGCAGAATCCACAACGCTCAGAGCATATCACCGGTCGCGCGCGACGGCGCAAGGCTGGCGAGAAAACGGGGCGCGGGTATCCTTGGCGAGCCATGGCAACGCTTCTCTCCGTGAACCTCGGCAGGCCAAAGGTGGCCTGGTACGCCAGCGACGGCGGCGTCACCGGGATCGACAAACGCCCGTCCAGCGAACCCGTGGAACTTCGCGATCCCGGGCCCCGCATGGGAGTCAGCGGCGCGGCAGGCGACGCCATCGGCGATGTTCGCTCCCATGGCGGCACGGATCAGGCGGTGTATGCCTTTGCCCGCGAAGAGCTGGATGAGTGGCAGGCGCTGCTGGGGCGGCCATTCACCAACGGCGTGTTCGGTGAAACCCTGACCACCGCAGGCCTCGACGTCAACGGTGCCCTGGTCGGCGAGCGCTGGCAGATCGGCAACGACTGTGTTCTCGAGGTGACGTCCCCGCGGATCCCATGCCGGACCTTCGCGGGCTGGCTCGAGGACCAGATGTGGGTCAAGCGATTCACCCAACGCGGTGCGCCGGGCGCCTATCTGCGGGTGATCGTCCCCGGCCGCGTCGGGGGCGGGGACGCGATCAGCGTCATCCATCGCCCCGACCACGAGGTCACGATCGCGATGATGTTCCGCGCTCTGACCACGGAAAAGGCACTGCTGCCCCAGCTCGCCGTCGCGGGAGATGCCCTACCCGAGCAATTGCGAGGGCTTTTGACCGCCTGATGCTCGCGGCCTCCTGCGAAGGAAGGGGCCGACGACCACAGGTCGAAAAGATGTCCCGAACTCGGGATACCATTCGGCGCAGGCTTTCATGTTCAAACTGCCCCCATTCGCCCGCCTCGGCGTCCTGGTGCTGGGCGCCGGCGTCGCAGTGGGGATTCTGGCCACGACCTCGAGTCTTCCTGTGGTCTCCTCCGGAGTGTCGGCAGCGACGCCGCCGCGAAGCACTCCGACGCCGGCCCCGTGGTTCGACATGAACGTGGCCAGCGCAGACCTGAGCTTCAAGATGCCGCGGTCGATGCCCGCCGGGGCTCCTCCGATCCGCGGGCTCGCGGGCATCCTCGTCGACCTCGACACCGGCGAGATCCTCTGGGCGAAACAACCTGACCTCGAGCTCGCGCCGGCCAGCCTCACCAAGGTGCTGACCGCGCTGGTCGCGCTCGAGAATTTCAGCCCTGATCAGGCGGTGACGATCACATCGAGCGCGTTGGGCCAGTCATCAGCCGACACGCTCATGCACCTGAAGGCGGGAGAGATGCTCACCGTGCAGGAGTTGCTCGAGGGCATGCTCCTCCCGAGCGGCGACGATGCAGCAAGCGCGATCGCGGTGGACACGGTCGGCGAGGCTCGTTTTGTCGCGGCGATGAATGCGCAGGTGGCCGCGCTCGGACTCGACGAGGCGCACTTCTCCGCAACGGCGGGGCTCGATGACCCAGGCCTCTATGCGTCCCCTTACGACCTCGCGGTCATCGCGGCATATACCTATGAACAATTTCCCCTCTTCGACCAGATCGTGGACAGCAAGGTCATTGATCTGCCGGCCACAGCCGAACACCCCGCGTTTCAGCTGCACAACCTCGACGCACTGCTCGAGGATTACCCGGCGGCGGTGGGCATCAAGCCTGGCTGGACCGGCAACGCAGGCGCCTGCCTGATCGGGATGGCGGTCCGCGGCGGCCACCGCCTGCTTGCGGTGCTGATGAGCGCGAACTATCCCGCCAAGCTCGAGAGCCGGCTGTTCGACTGGGGGTTCTCGCTCGATGGACTGCCACCGCTGCTGCCGCCGGCACCATCCCCGAGCGCATCACCGCGCGCGTGAGGTCGTTTTGCCTCAGGTGACCTTGTGGGTGAGCGGCGTGGAACTCGACGGTTCGTCGTTGGCGCCACCCTGATACTTGGCGACGATCGAATAGCTGCCTTTCTTCAACGCCTTGATCGAGTAGGTCGCTGTGCCGGACGCATTGAGCGTCACCGTCCCGAGCTTCTTCGTGCCGTTCCAGAAGACCACGAGCCCGGTAGGCGTATCGCCACCGGCGAGCGCGGTGACCGTTGCCGTGAAGGTCACGGGCTTGTTCAGCTTCCATTGGTTGGCGGTCAGTGAGGTAGCGGTGGGATCGACTGGCGTCCCGACGATCAATCCCGAGCCGGTGGTCGCTATGTAGACCGTGCCGTCGTTCGCGACGGCGATGCTGCTCGCGTCCGCGAGCGTGCCGCTCAATTGGCTGTTGCCGAGATTGGTGAAGTTCGCGCCCGTCGGGTCGCTGACCTGGAGTTCGAGTCCGGTGCCGTTGACCAGCTCCGTCGTGAACACCTGACCGTTGAGCTCCGCCAGGCCGAAGGTCGTGCCTGCGATGACGGTAGTGAGCCCGGCGTCGCTGGTGGTTGTGGCAGTCGCGGGGTTGTCGATTTGGTACAGGCCACCTGTCGCGGTGATCCAGAGCCGTGGCGTCGAGGCTGAGCTGTCTACCAACAGAGAGGGCACCGCTTCAATCGAGGCATGCTTCCAGATGAGAGTCCAGCTGCCGGGGGCACCGGCGGCCAGCGAGCGGTAGACGCCCACCATCGGGTCGTATGCGTAAACCGCCGATCCTTGGGTCGCGATCGCGGAGACTTCACTCGTTGACTGCTGGACGTCCGCGAACAACGACGTGTCCTGGGTCCACGGCCCGGTACCGACGCGGGTCCACATGCCACTGTCGCTGACGGCGACGAGCAACGTCGGTGTGCCCGAGGTGTCGACCACGCCGACTGCGAGCGGACGCCCACCGCCGGTTGCGGCGCCGAGGCCAAGCGACTGGAAGGCGCTCGCGGATGTCGCCGGCGCCGGTGCGCTGAGCAGATCGCCCTGCGTGTTCGTGTCGCGGTTTCCGACGCCGACATACACGACCGGCGGCGAGACGCCGCCGTCCACGACCGTGTCAAAGGCGTCGGTGCCCCCACTGGTGAACTGATCGTCGCTGATGCCCTGTTGGGTGCTGAAACCGTCAGCGGAGCTGAACATTCCCCAGTCCGTGTCGCCGAGATATACGCGTTGGCTGGTGCGCAGATCCGCCGCGGTGGTCGGATCCAGCGCGAGCTGGTGGTTTACCGTCGAACCGATCCCGGAATCTGACGGATAGAACGTTCCCTGACCCTCGGCGCCGAGCAGCCGCCAGTTGCCTCCGTATCCGGCCAGCCAGAGGTCGTCGCCGCTGCTCTCGTGCTCGATTGCGATTGACGACGGAACCATGCTGTGCGAAGACAGCATTGCGGGCGCATACGTCGAGTGCCACCACGCGGCGCCGGTCGGCTGTCCGAGGAGCTCGTTGCTAACCGGGTTCGTCGAGGAGGGCAGCGACTTCCACGAACCAGGGGAGCCGGACGTGAACGTCTCTGATAAAACTTCGTAGAAACCCCCGCTCGCGAGGGACTGGTCCGATCCAGCGATCACGACGTCGTTGGTGCCGTTGACGTACCCGGCGATGGACATGAAGTGCTCGCCTCCCGAGACGTACTTGGTGGTCCAGCCTGTACTGGTGATCTCGCCGACGCCGGTTGTGTAGCCGGCTCCCCAGACATCGCCGTCTGAGAGACCGACGAGCTCCTGAACCACCGTCGGCGCCCCGGACACGGCCTGCACCGTCACTGCCCCGGTCAGGTTGCCGACGGTGAAAACTCCGGCGCCCCAGGTGGCGACGTCGAGCGTTCCGCCCGGCGCCCACGCCAGCGAGGTGAGGCAGACGGCATTGCCGAGTTGCGACTGTTGGACGACCTGCGACCACGCCGTGCCGTTGTACATCCACACACCGTCATCGAAACTCGCTGCGTAGACGTCGTGGGGCGTCGTTGTGTCGTCGATCGCTAGCAGGTTTCCGACGCACCGTTCCGAACTAGGTGTGCCTAACGGATTGCTCGTGTTGGTGCCATCGAAATCGAATGCCGGGGGAGGCGCCGGGGAAGAGGGAACGGGCGCCCAAGTCACTCCGTCGTCGATGCTTTCCGCCACTCCACCATCCGTGGCGGCGTAGACGTCGTCCGGCGTTGCCGGATCAAAGGCGATCGCGGCAACGGTGTGATATGTCTGATCGATCGTGCCGTTCTGATCTGCCGCCCACGTCACCCCGGAATTCGTGGAGCGATCGAGGCCACCCACGTCGGAGCCGCTGATGACGACCCCATTGTGCCGGGGGTCTGCCGCGATGACGTTTTCGAAACCCGCACCGGCCAGGCTGCTCTGGGCGAACGTGTAGGCCGTGATCGGGCTCGTGGCCGCAGCGGCGCTCGAGGAAACCAGCGGCACGAGCGCGAGTGCGAGGCCGGACAGTGCGGCTGCGATCGGCCTCAGCACGTGGCGCCCTTCATTCCCTCTCCTGAATCGAGTTGCTCCAGAGGATAGCCACGCGACCGAGCATTTGCCTGAGGACGCGATGAGAGGCAACGGGTCTCTCTGCTGTGGATCCACCACCCCTCCCTGACGTACCGGCCAATCGTGCCGTGGACGCCGCCACCGCAATCGTAGCCCGCAGATCGGCAGGCGTGTTTGCCGCTGGATCGTCAACCTCGACCTGCGCTGGCCTTTCCCTGGCAAGAGAGAGGGACGCCGTTGCATTCTTGGCGGCATGAGCACAACAACCATCTATCGCACCGCCGTCTGGCCAAGCCTCCTGTACCGGGATGCCAATGCCGCGATCGCCTTCCTGGTCGATGCGTTCGGCTTCGAAAAGGCCGCGGTCTATCGAAATGAGGACGGAAGCCTCGTCGAGCATGCCGAACTCCGCTGGCCCGAGGGTGGCGGCGTGATGCTCGGGAGCGCACGGCCCGACAGCGGGATCGCCGAGCTCCCACCCGGGGTCGGCGCCGTCTACGTCGTCGTCACCGATCCAGACGCCCTGTACGAGCGAGCCAAGACCCACGGCGCTGTCATCAGTCGCGAGATGCGCGATGAGGACTACGGATCTCGGGGCTTCACCGCCCGCGATCCGGAAGGCGTCATCTGGAGCTTCGGGACGTACGCCGGGGCCGGGTCAGCCGAGGCCTGAGCCGATCGGTCCTGCAAAGTCGCGTCCACAACGCCCGGGTCCTGGCGCCCGGACCTATTTGGTGATGGCGAACGCGGCTGCCATCGATCCCTGCCACGGCGCCGACGTGATCAGGCGCAGGTCGGGCAACTTTGCGATGCACTGCACGTTCCACCCGAACAGCGGAGCCGGGATCGAGTGCGCGCCCACGAAGATGATCGAGGCGCTGGTGAACGCTGCATCACGCTCGATCGCGGTCTCGGCATCGGCTGGGTCGGTGCACGCGTTGGAGAGCGCCACGTCCAGCGGTACGCTCAAGGTGCCGTACTCGAACCCGTTGGGCACCATCGGCGTCAGGTCGGTGAGACCCGCTATCCACATGCCCGCGTCGTTGCCGCCATTGGTCATCACCACGGTCGAGCTTGGGTAGCTCGCCTCCAGGGTTCTTAACACGGTGAGGTCGGCGGGAGTGACCAGGGACCGGGTGGTCACGGCGTGCCGGTACACGCCGAGCTCGTATGACGCACCGACGACGAGGCACAGGATCGCGATGCCCCCCAACACCAGCGCTCCCGCATCGACTCGTGGTGCGAACGACCGCAATCGATCGCTCGCGAATGCGGGAACACCCACGCCCGTTACCAGCACGATCCAGGCAACCACCGCCACCGCTGCGGCGAGTGCCGTCACGAGGATCCACGGGCGCAGATTGGTCAACGGATCGTAGAGCCCGAGAGGATACGTGTACACGGTGTACTGGCCGATGAGATACGTCCACAATCGGCCGAGCGAGTGCCGTATGAGCACGGCAACCGCGACGACGATGACCGCGGTGGCTGTCGCCCCGATCTGCAATCGCCGGGTGCGCGAGAGCGATCGCATCGCGCTGACGAGGGCAAGAAAGCCGGCGCCCAGGACGAGCGGGATCAACCAGTACTGAAGCCCCAGGATGCGATCTTGCTCGCCCCACGGATAGATGAGACGCCAGAGTTTCGCGAGCTTGTGCAAGTAGAAGTCGTCCACCATCAGCGCGACGAGCACCACCTGGGCGACGAGCACCCAGAGCATGCGACGCCGGACGAGCAGGGCGATCACGCCGATCAGGTACAGCACCACGGTCACCGGATTGATGAGGTCGGTCTGCGCGATCGCGGCCAGAATGATGTGCAGATGGATGCCCTCGCTCTCGGTGAGAATGACCGCCGACGAGGGTTGGGTCGCGGTTGGCGCGGGCACGTGGGGCGACCGCGAGAGCACGGTCACGATGATTGCCCCGACCAGTACTGCGCCTGCCGCAACGGCCATCCGAATGAGTGCCAGGCGCGGGTTCGCGCGCAGCACGCGCACGGCAGTGATGGCCAGGAGGCCGCACGCGATCACCGCGGCGGTGAAGACCTCGAGCCCATGGATCACCCAGATGGACGCCGTGATTGCCAGCAGGAGCAGCGCGTTGTCACGGGTGAAGACACCTCGCATCACGCGTAACACGACAACGATGAAGGGCACGATCAGCGTCGAATCGACAGTCTCCGGAAAACGCCCGACGATAGCCTGAAACGACGGAAAAGCAAGCCCGAGCGCAAAGAACGGCACCACGGCTGCCAGCGCGACGGAGCCCGTCGCCTCGAGTACCAGCAGGCTGAGCGACAGCGGGATCAGCACCAGCGTGACCGTGATCACCGGTGCCATCGCCATTGCCGGTGACGGGGCGCCGAGCCATGACACCATGGCTGCCGTGGCCTCGAACCCCGGACGGACGCGCACGAATTCGGTTCCTTCGATGGGGATCCGGATCAGCGGGAGCACGTCGTGCGTGCGTGCGATGGTGTTCGCGAGTCCTCCGTGCGTGGCCGTGTCCCAGTCGGGTGGCAGTACCTGTCCATGCAGCGCCCAGAAGAACACGCCGGCACCGATCAGCCCGGCGACCAGCGCCGGGATCGGTACCCACCAGGGGGAGTCGGAGCTGGTGGCATGCGGAGTCCGGCGCCATCGGAACAGCGCGGCGATCCACAACACCACCAGCAGCGGCATCACGGTGACCTGCTCGAATGGGATGTGCACGTCGTGCATCGCGAGTCCGATAACACCGATGAATCCAGCTGAAAGCCCGGGGGCCATCGCTAGTCGCGTCCACCAGCGCCACGTAGGGCTACACAATGTCGCCATCGCAAAGCCGGGGAGAAGGGCGGCAATCACCACTGCCGGGAGGGATTGCGCGAAGTCTTGCAGTGACACGGCGGAAGGAGCTTAGCGAGGACCTAGTCGGGAGACGCGCGTGCTATCCTGCGATCAATTGCTAGATCCTCGACGTGGCGCGCCATCGTCCTCGGCTGCGAGGGGCTTCTGGGGAGGCTCCGCGGCGGGGCGGTAGGCTAAGAGCCTTCATAATCGGATCGATTGGGCTCCCGTTCCAGAGATCTTGAAGCGTCCCCGGAGGGTTCCATGGCAAGCCGGCGAGCGAGTGGCACTCGGCGAGGGGATCCCGTCACGGCCGAGCTTGACGGGCCGGTAGCACCGCAGGGAGACGGACCCAAGCACGTTCAGGTCGTCGGACAGCCTGACGGCGCGCAGGCGGCGTTCTGGCCGACGCGCGTCTACCCCCGCATCGCGCACCCATCGCAGCGTGTTTCCACCCGGAGGTGGATCGTCCTCCTGGTCGTCCTGGACGTCTTGATCGCGACCTTCTCGGTCGGGGTCGCCACGCTCGCGGTCTTCGGCGCCACGCCAGAGCGTTTGAGCGAGCGTCTGCCGTACCTGGGACTTGCAGCGACATTTCCCATCCTTTGGGGCGTGGCGATGTTGCTGAGCGGCTCGTATGACCGTCGATACCTGGCTGCCGGGCCGGAGCAGTACCGGCGGGTGTGTAACGCCGCGATCTGGATCCTCGCGCTCATCGGCTTCACGTCGTACGTGCTCCGAGCTGACTTCTCGCGTGGTCTGGTCCTCATCACGATTCCGACTGCCGCGCTGCTGACTCTGGTGGGTCGCTGGTGCGCACGCAAAGCGCTGCGGCGGCGATTCGGAGATGGCGTCGCGATTCATCGTATCGTCGAAGTCGGACCGGGCAAGGGAGCCGATCAACTTCGCAGTTACATCGACAGAAATACGCATACCGGTTTCTCCGTGGTGGGCATCGTGTCGACCGATGCGCTTGCAGAGGATGTGCCGATCGATGTCGACGAGATCGTCAACGAGGTGCGTCGTCTCGACGCCGATACGATCGCCTTTGTCGGCACCACGCATTCCACCGGTGGCGAGTTGCGGCGCATGTCGTGGGCGCTCCAGGGCTCAGGCATCCGGCTGCTCGTGGTGCCGGACCTGGCAGACATTGCCGGCCCGCGCATCGTCATGCACCCTGTTGACGGTCTGCCGCTGCTCGAGATCTGCGAGCCGGAGCTCAGCGGACCTGCTCGAGTCGTGAAGTCCGCGTTCGATCGGTTCGCCGCGCTCCTGCTGCTCGTCGTGCTCAGCCCACTGCTGCTGGCAATCGCGGTAGCCATCAAGGTCAGCGACGGCGGCCCCGTGTTCTTCCGGCAGCGTCGAATTGGCAAGGAAGGGCGCGCGTTTCATATGTGGAAGTTTCGAAGCATGCGGGTTGGCGCGAGTCCCGTCATGCAACCGGTCCAGACCCCGGTGGGCGAAGGTCAGGTGCTCGTGAAGAGTCCGTCGGACGATCGGGTCACGTCCGTGGGTCGATTCCTACGCAGATACTCACTGGACGAGCTCCCGCAGCTGTTCAATGTGCTGATCGGGACCATGTCGCTGGTGGGTCCTCGCCCGCTGGTGCAGGACGAGGTCGACAGCTTCGGTCACGGCGCCTATGCCCGCCTGCTGGTCACACCGGGGATGACGGGGCTCTGGCAGGTCCGAGGGCGCTCCGAACTCCCGTGGGATCAGCGCGTCCATCTTGATCTGTATTACGTGGAGAACTGGTCGATCTGGCTGGACATCTCGCTGCTGTGGAGCACGCTGCGCGCAATCGCCCATTCCAACGGGGCGTACTGACGTAGCGGCGCAACCGAGGCGCTCCCTCGCAAGCCTGTCCGTATGATTGCGCCCGTTGTGGAATTGACCGGTGAGGGGCGGCTGCTCGTCGAGCGGATCGGGGATCGCAGCGCTCGGATCGGGATCGTGGGTCTCGGCTACGTTGGTCTCCCAACCGCGGTCGCTTATTCGGATGCTGGATTCACCGTGGTCGGGATCGACACGAACGCGGAGCGATGCGCCGCAATCACCGCGGGTGAGAGCTACATCGAGGATGTGCCTTCCAGCGATGTCGCGCGGGCGCGGCGCGACGACCGGCTCACCACGGTCACCTCGCTCGATGCGGCCGGCGATCTCGACGTCATCGACATCTGCGTGCACACCCCGCTGGGCGAGACGCGTGAACCCGACACGTCCGCCATCGAGGCGGTGGGCGAGGCGCTCATCGCCTGCCAGCGTGCGGGACAGCTCATCGTCCTCACCTCCACGAGCTACCCCGGTACCACCGAGGAGGTGCTCCGGCCGATCCTCGAACGCTCGGGCCTGATCATGGGAGTGGACACCTTTCTCGCATTCGCTCCCGAGCGGATCGATCCCGCGAACAAGAAATTCACGCTGCGCAACACGCCGAAGGTCGTGGGTGGCGTCGACGACGCGTCAACCGAGGTCGCGAGACAGGCGCTGCTGACGATTGTCGAGGTGGTGACGCCCGTGCGTGACGCCACCACCGCCGAGATGGTCAAGGTTCTCGAGAACACCTTTCGCATGATCAACATCGGCTTTGCCAACGAGGTGGCGCAGATGTGTCGCCGGCTTGGCGTTGATGTGTGGGAGGTCATCGACAGCGCCGCCACGAAGCCCTATGGCTTCATGCCGTTCTACCCTGGACCCGGCGTGGGCGGCCACTGCATCCCCGTTGATCCGTCGTACCTGCAGTGGAAGATGCGCAACCTTGACTTCCGCACGCGGTTCATCGACCTCGGCAACGACGTCAACCGCGGAATGCCCGACTACGTCGTGCAGCGAGCCGACGATGTTCTCAACGACCTCGGTCGCAGCATGCGTGGCTCGCGCATCCTGCTGATCGGCGTCGCCTACAAGCCCAACATTGGGGACGTTCGCGAGTCGCCCGCGATCGAGGTGGCCGGCAGGTTGCTTGGGCGTGGCGCGCTTGTCCGCTACGCCGACCCCCACGTACCTTCGCTCTTGACGCACAGCGGGATCAGGCTCGAGGCAGTGGCACTCACCGCCGCCGAGCTCGAGGCGAGTGAGCTCGTGATCATCACCACCGCGCACGCTGCCATCGACTGGGCGCTGGTTCGGGAACACGCTCCGCTCGTGCTCGACACGCGCGGAGTGCGCGGTCAAGGGCGGGCCGGCTGGCACACGCTCTAGCGTCAGCCGGAGTCCTGCTGCTCCCAGGACTCCAGCGTTCGCCGCAGTCCTGCATCGAGGTCGACGCGCGCTGTCCAGCCAAGTCCTTCGCTTGCGCGAGCCGCCGACGGGACACGCCGCCGGGTGTCTTCGAAACCTTTGCCGAAATGCGACTCGTACGTCTCGTGAACAATCGAGGAGGGGCTGCCGGTCGTCTCGATGACCCGGCGTGCAAGCTCGGCGATGGCGGTCTCCGTCGCCGCATTGCCGACGTTGAAAACCTGCCCTTCGGCAGACGGTAGTTCCATCGCGAGCATCGTGCCGTCGATGCAGTCGTCGATGTAGGTGAAGCAGCGCGTCTGAAGACCGTCGCCGTAGACGGTCAGCGGCTCGCGGGTCAGGGCCTGACGGAGAAAGGTGGCCATCACGCTGCCGTAGCCCTGCGGGTCCATTCGCGGTCCGTAGATGTTGAAGTAGCGAACGATCACACCGCGCAGTCCCTGTGCCGCGTGAGCAAGCAGGAGATGCTCATCGAGCGCTTTCGCCGTCGCGTACGACCACCGCGGGATCACCGTGGATCCCAGGATGCGATCATCGTCCTCGTGCATCGGAACCTGTCCCCCGCGTCCGTAGACCTCGCTCGAGCTGGCGATCAGGACCTTGCGCTCGTGATGCGCACATGCGGTGAGAACGTTTTCGGTGCCACGGCTGTTCACCTGGATCGAGCCGAGCGGGTTCGCGATGATGTGTGCAACACCGACCGCCGCAGCGAGGTGGAAGACGCGGTCGCAGCCGTCGGCGAGCGTTTCGACGAGTGCTTCATCGAGGATGGTGCCTTCGATGATGCGTACCGTGTCACGCTCGGCGTGGTCTCGGATATTGCTGCGCCGGCCGGTGGAGAAATCGTCGAGAACGGTCACGTCATCGCCTTGGTCCACCAGGCGATCGACAAGGTGGCTGCCGATAAAGCCGGCGCCGCCAGTCACCAACGTCCTCACGTGATGGCACCATAGCAGCCCCGATGGCCCATCACGACTCCGTGGACCTCCCCTTCGTCAGCGTCGTCATCCCCGTGTACAACGAGGAGCGATATATCGAGGCATGCCTCGCCTCCGTGCTCGGTCAGGACTATCCTGCTGAACGCTACGAGGTGATCATCGCCGACGGAGGATCGACGGATCGTACCCGTGTAATTGTCGAATCGACAGCGGTGCGGCACCCGATGGTGCGCTTGATCGACAACCCGGGGCGGACACAGGCGCATGGCCTCAATCTCGCCATCCTCGCGAGCCGCGGCGAGTACATCGCTCGCCAGGACGGGCACGCCGAATGGTCGCCGTATCATCTCCGCCGCTCCATCGAGCTGCTGATCGAAACCGGCGCAGACAACGTCGGTGGCCGTGCGGACGGCGAGGGAGCGGGCGTCACCGGACGCGCGATCGCGCGTGCCATGCGTTCCCCATTCGGCGTGGGCGGGGCACGCTATCGCTACTCGAACCGGCTCGAGGAGCTGCCGACGGTCTTTCCCGGAACCTTCCGCCGGACGGCATTTGAACGGGTTGGGCTCTATGACGAGGCGTATCCGCCACACGAGGACTACGAGCTGAATCACCGCATCCGGCAGACCGGGGGGCGCGTCCTCTTCAGCCCCGATATCCCCACCAGGTACTGGGTGCGTGAATCGATCCCCGCTCTGGCCCGCCAGTACTTCCGCTACGGACGTTCGAAGGTTCGTGTGGCCCGTGCGAGCCTGGGAGTCATCCATGCGTACCACCTGGCCGCACCCGCACTCGTGGCGTCCATTCCGGTGGCTGCGGCGCTCGGGTTCACGAAGCGGGGACGGCGTGCCGTGGCGGCGGGCGCGGCTGTATATGCACTGGCGTGCATTGGGGCCGGGATACAGGCCGGGACGGGTGAGACACCCTCGGTCCGGGTGCGAATCCCCGGAATCTTCCCGGTGCTCCACGTCGCCTGGGGATCGGGGTTCTGGGTTGGCGTGGTTGAGGCCGCGTTACGAGTTGATATCGGTGGTGGCTCACCGCCGGTTTTGACGCCCGACCCGGGCTAAGCTCGGGCGGCTTTGAGATCGGATCAAAGACGCGGCAAATCCAAGAAGGCGTGGTGATGGCGGGCACAACCACCGCTCAAGTCCTCAGTTCCGTTCGCGTTCGGCGCTTGATCATCGAGCAGTCGAAACGTGCGCACGTGGGTCACATCGGCTCTGCGCTCTCGATCGCGGACATCCTGGTTGCGCTGTTCTCCGGGACGGTCGATCCCGAGGTGGATGTCTTCATCCTTTCGAAGGGTCATGCTGCCCTGGCGCAGTACTGCGTGCTCGCCGAGCTTGGCCTGATGACTCACCAGACGCTCGACACGTACTGCGGTGACGACACGCAGCTCGGCGTGCACCCGGATCACACGCTGACGGGTATCACGTTCTCCACGGGTTCGCTCGGTCACGGACCGTCCCTCGGTGCCGGCGTCGCGCTTGCCAAGCGCATCGCGGGCAAGCCGGGAAGGGTCTTCGTGCTGATGAGCGACGCCGAGCTCAATGAGGGGTCGGTCTGGGAGGCTGTGATGTTCGCCGGGCATCACAAGCTCGACAACCTGACCGTGATACTCGACAACAACGGTCAGCAGGCGTTGGCTCCGACTGCCGAGGTGATCAACCTCAGTGCGATTGACGAGCTCGTTGCGAGGTTCGGATGGGCATGCAGGCGCGTTGATGGGCACAACGTTGACGCGTTGACCGCTGCCTTCGACGCTCGCGCTCCGGGACGGCCACTCTTCGTGATCGCCGATACCGTCGCCGGCAAGGGTGTGAGCTTCATGGAACGGCAGGTCAAGTGGCATTACCTTCCGGTTGACGACGCGCAGTTCGCGCAGGCACTGGGTGAGATCGGGTGAGAAAGCAGTTCGTCTCCACGCTCATCGATATCGCGGACCATGACGACCGCGTCGTGCTGCTCACCGCCGACCTGGGGTTCATGGTGCTCGAGCCCTTTGCCGAACATCATCCTGATCGCTTCTTCAACGTCGGCGTCGCCGAAGCGAACATGATGTCGCTCGCCGCGGGCATGGCCCATGAAGGCTTGATTCCCTTCTGCTATTCGATCGCTACCTTTGCATCGATGCGTGGCTACGAGCAGTACAGGAATGGGGCTGTTCTGCATCAACTGCCCGTGCGCATCGTCGGGATCGGCGGTGGCTTCGCGTACGGCACCGCGGGGCCGACCCACCACGCGCTCGAGGACATCGCGCTGATGCGGGTGCAGCCGGGTGTCGGCATCGTCGCACCGGCCGATGACGGCCAGGTCGACCGCGCCTTGCGGGATCACTACGCGCGACCGCAGCCGATGTATCTGCGCCTGGCCAAGGAAACAGCGAGTCATCCGGAGCTTGCCGGACGTTTTCGCTGGGGTCGCCTCGAGGTCATCGGTGACGGTGATATCGCGATTGTCGCCATCGGCTCGATGACCGGGGTCGCGCTCGAGGCGCGCCGGCGGCTGCATGCCGAGGGCATCCAGACGGCGGTCGCCGTGGCGGCTTCGATTGCGCCGGCACCGACAGAAGATCTGGTCGCGCTCCTGTCCTCGAAGAACGCTTGCATCACCATTGAGGACCACCGTCCGGTCGGTGGTCTCGGGTCGCTGGTGGCAGAGACCATCGCCGATCACGGCATGGGCGTGCGCCTTGTTCGGTGCGGGGTCACGGATCCGACCGGCGAGACCACCGGCTCCGAGGTGTTCCTGCGCCGCCGCAATGGTCTCGACGTCGATGGACTCATGGCCGCGGTACGGCGGGTTGCTCTTGTCCCCGCCTGAGACTGGCGCAGCCGCCGAGCGCGTGGCGACCAGCACCGCGACCGAGAATTCAGCGGTGCCCACAGCCGAGCGGAACGGCGCAGCGACCCTGTCATTCCAGGCAACGCAGTGCGCCATCTGCGGGCCCGGCATACCTGCGAAGGAGCTGTATCCGGCCAACTTCGGCGTCGACGACATCACGCCTGCTCGCTTCTCGGCGCGCCGGCTGCCGGATCGCGTCCACTACCGCATGGTGCGCTGCAGCAGCTGCGGATTGGTGCGTTCCGATCCGGTGCTCGACGAGGCGACCCTCGCTCACCTGTACGCGGAGAGCACGTTCGACTACGAGGCGGAGACGGCCAACCTCAAGGCCACGTATGGGAGATATCTCGCCAAGCTCCGGGCGTTCAGCAACCATCAGGACTCGCTGCTCGAGATCGGCTGCGGAGACGGCTTCTTTCTCGAGCAGGCCCTGGCGCAGGGATACAGCACGGTTCGCGGTGTCGAGCCGAGCGAAGCCGCGATTCGTGACGCCTCACCGGTGGTGCGGGATCAGATCGTGTGTGACGTCATGCGACCCGGGCTCTTCGCCGACGGCGAATTCGACGCCGTCTGCCTGTTCCAGGTATTCGACCACGTGCCGCATCCCGAGGCCGTGCTGGCGGCATGCCGTGCCGCGCTGCGGCCTGGCGGGCTGATCCTGTGCCTCAACCACAATGTGGAATCGGTGTCGTCGCACATCATGAAAGAGCGCAGCCCGATCATCGACATCGAGCATACGTATCTCTACAGCCCGGCAACAATGCGACGCATCTTCGAGGCCGGCGGCTTCAGGGTCTTGAAGCAGGGACACGTCAGCAACGCATACAGCGTCGGCTACGTCACGCATCTGGTCCCGATGCCGGCCCGGCTCAAGGGAATGGCGCTCACCTCGCTGAGCCGGAGCCGACTCGGCAGGCTCACCGTTCCGGTTCCGCTCGGCAACCTCTTTCTGATCGCGTCGCGGACGTAACCTCAGCCGAGGCGCGCGCTCGCCAACGCCGCGTGCGACTCCAGTGGATGCGCGGTGAGCCAGTCTGCGGTCCGAGTCAGGCCATCAACCAGGGCGGTCCTGGCCGCCCAGCCGAGTTCGGACTTGATGAGCGCCGGATCGCCGACCCAGACTCGGGTGTCCCAAGCGCGCTCCGGGTAACCGCCCCACTCCGGCGTGACTGCGATCGAGAAGGTGGCAGTGGTCGTGGCGACAAGCTCCGCGAGCGAGGTTTGCACGCCCGACGCCACGTTATAGATCGTGCTCAAGTTCGGCGACGACGCCGCGGCGATATAGGCATCGACGACGTCCTCGACATACACGAAGTCTCGCACCACGTGGGGCGACGCCAAGGGCGGTAGCGTCCCCAGGAGGGCAGCACGCACAAGTGTGGGAATGAGTCTGCGCTCCTCTTCGAATGGTCCATAAGCGGAATACAGGCGCAGGGTGGTGACTGGGACTCCGCGCGTGCGAGCACGCTGGCAGAGCCACGTCGCCGCGGCTTTCGTGGATGCGTAGTCACTGTTCGGGCACGGAGGCTCGTCCTCCCGCGGCGCGTGGTTGCGATCGCCGTACTCGGATGATGTGCCGGTGTTGATCACCACCGAACAACCGTTGCGCTCAGCAGACGCCAGCAGCGTTGCCGTGCCAACGACATTGCTGTGCGCCATGGCGACGGTGTCAGTTTGAAACGAGTAGGCACCGTGCGCCGCCAGATGGAAGATCCACTCCGGGCGGGCCGCTCTGAAGGCGCGCTCCATGTCGCCGCGGTCTGCGATGTCACCCGGGACTCGACGCAGGTCGGTGAGATCGTCGAGCCGACCGGTGTCCGTCATCGGCTGGAGGATCGCAAAGACGTCGTGACCATCCTCGATCAGGCGGCGGACCAGGTTGGCGCCGACAAAACCGGCCGCGCCGGTTACAAGACAGCGGATGATTCGCTCTCCCTGACTCCGGCTTGCTCGGTCAGCTGATGCGAGCCGTTCGGCGACGATGGACGGTTGCGGATGTCCGCGACGATGTATGGAGGCCGGCGCTTCACCTCCTCATAGATATGAGCCAGATACGATCCGATGACGCTCAGACAGAGCAGTTGGATCCCACCGACGAAGAGGATCAGGACGATGACCGACGTGAATCCCGTCGGCGCTGAGTGAGGACTGACGATCCGAACCACGATCTCCACCGCGATGGCGACGAAGGCAGCGATCGTCGTCAGCAGGCCGATGACGGTGATCATCTCGAGCGGGATGTAGGAGAAGGAGAAGATCGCCTTACGAGCCCATCCGATGTTGCGCAGCAGTGAGTTGGTGGTTCTGCCGAACATGCGCTCAGGTCGGTGATATGGCACGCCGATCTGGCGGAAGCCAACCCACGCCCGAAGGCCTCTCAGGAATCGATTGGTTTCTGGAAGACGGTTGAGCGCATCGACGACTCGCCGGTCCATGAGCGAGAAGTCGCCGGCGTCAAGGGGAACGGGCACGTACGACGCCGCGCGGAACAGACGATAGAAGAGTCGATACGCAACTTGAAGGAATCGATTCGCGTCACGCTTGACGCGACTCCCATACACCACGTCGTAACCCTCGACCCATTTCGCGTAGAAGGCTTCGATGAGCTCGGGCGGATCCTGGAGGTCACCGTCGAGCAGTACCACGGCATCTCCGGTGGCGATGCGCATGCCGCTCGTGAATGCGCTCTGGGATCCGAAGTTGCGACTGTGGGTGATTGCCGTGACGTGGGAATCCCGGTCGGTGAGGTCGGCGAGCACCTGCTCGGCATCGTCCGGGCTGGCGTCGTTGACGAAGATGATTTCGTAGTCGACCTCGAGCGTGGTGAAGACCTTGACCAGGCGCTCGTGCATGATCGGTATCGCCGGAGCATCTCGGTAGCAGGCGATGATCGCGCTGATCTTGCGCCGACGTCCCCGGGTCGAGTGGGGCATTTCGCAGGTGATTGTGGTGGCCAGTGGCGAAGGGAGCCGGCCAGGTTTCGAGATTGTCAACGGATTGCTACCCTGTTGCCCGATGAGGCACGGCCCCGCCGATCAGAGAGCGTGAGCAGCCCTCTTTCGGTGCGGGCTGAGGAGAGCCGGGCGGAGAGCCACTGGGCCGCCTACGACGCCGCCGGGATCCAGCGCCTCCTCGAGGTCGAGGACCGGCACTTCTGGTTCCGGGCCCGCAATCAGATCATCCGCGCGCTGGTCGACCCACCCATCCAGAGCCTCCCGAACGGCCTGCGCGTCCTCGAGGTTGGCTGTGGCAGCGGCAACGTGCTGAGAGTGCTGAAGCGGTCGGCCGCCGGGCGAGGCCGAGTGGAAGGGCTCGAGATCAGCGCCCCGGCCGCGGAGGCGGCGCGTGCGCGGACCGGGCTGCATGTCACCGAGGGGTACCTGGCCGATCTTGTGCAATCAGAGCCATACGACGTTGTTGCCGCGTTCGATGTCCTGGAGCACATACGCGATGAGGCGGCCATGCTGACGGAGATGCGAGCGCGGATCAAGGACTCGGGACGCCTGATCCTGACGGTGCCGGCCCATCCGAGCCTCTGGAGCGCATTCGACGTCGCATCCGAACACATGCGACGGTATACGCCGGCCAGCCTCACGCGGGCGCTGAACGTCGCCGGCTTCAGCGTTGAGTACCTGAGTTACTTCATGTCTCTGCTCTTCGCGCCGATGTGGCTCCGCCGGCGCTACCTGAAGGTCACACGGCAGGAACCGGCCGTGGCCTACGACTCCGAGTTCCGCATTGTTCCGGTGATCAACGAGGTGGCGTACGAGATCCTCCGCCGCGAATCGCACGTCATCCACGCGCGCCGGCACCTGCCGATGGGGACGTCGCTGGCGGTCATTGCGCGGCCGGTCGTGCGCTGAAGCCTCCCTAGAGTGCGGGCGTGCCGACCGCCCGGGACGCTGCCGATGTCAGGCGCAACCCACGAGGGAAGTCCGTTGGTGTGTAGGGGATGAAAGACTGCAGGCGTGAGATGTCGAGGACGACGGCTCGCACGTCGATACCGCGATCGGGTACGAACTCGATGATCGCGCGACGACCGACCACATCGCTGACGGCTTCCGCGATCTCGAGCACCGTGAGGCCACGCCCCGACCCGAGATTGACGACGCCGACCTGCAATCGATCCACGATCACGCGAGTTGCGGCATCGGCCACATCATCGATGAAGACGTAATCCCGGAGCGCCGATCCATCTCCGAAGACGTGCAGGGGCAGGCCACGCGCAATCCTGTCGAGGAAGATTGCCACAGCCCCCTGATCCCCGCGACTCGCCTGGTTCGGACCATAGACGTTCGCACATCGGAGAATCTGCAACCGAACGCCAAACCTCCGCGCGTACATCTGCGCGTAGTCCTCACACGCCAGATGCAGCGCTCCGTACGGGGAGATCGGTTCGGTGGGGTCCGTCTCGCGGACGGGAAGACGGGAAGGGTTTCCATAGACAGTGCCGCCGGAGGACAGGTATGTCACTGCGATGTGCGGCCGCCGGCGAAGCGCCTCGAGCACGCCGAGCAGCGGCAGCAACGTCTTCACAACCGCGGTTCCAGGCTCAGCAGCAGCGGCGGGTGGAGAGAGGCCCCCAACCGAGAAGACGACGTGGTCGATGCCCGAAAGTGTCTGGTCGAGCAATTCGGGCCGAGAGGCGTC
>Ga0182015_10001784_pt1 | contig 27474 bp, 25 predicted proteins | sample 712P3MmetaG_FD_120478 | JGI IMG/M metagenome (GOLD analysis project Ga0182015, IMG submission 120478) | Permafrost microbial communities from Stordalen Mire, Sweden - 712P3M metaG | ecosystem: Environmental > Terrestrial > Soil > Wetlands > Permafrost | place: Sweden: Stordalen | collected...
ATCCGGGCGAACTGCTTCCTACGATTCGGTCGCGCGCGATGGTTTTTCCGTTAGGAGCGGTGCCGGTGGAAGAAGTGGAGCGCTACCTGGTTGAATATCGTCCGGAGTGGAAGCCGCCGCAACGGGCGCTCGTTGCGCGACTGAGCGAAGGCGCGCTGGGCCGGGCTCGCGGCTTCGACGTGGAGGCTTATGTAGCGGCGCGCGCCGACGCGATGGCCATCCTCAACTCGGCGCTGCTGGGAGGCGAACACACACAGCTCTTCAAGATCACGGAAACGTATCGCGCCGGGGCGGAGGGACGGGAGAAGACGGAACAGCTTCTTCGCACACTGTATTCGCTACTGCGCGACCTGATGTTTCTGGGATCGGGAGCGCCTGAGATGGTCCACAACACCGACATTCAGAGCCAGCTCATCAAGATGGCTGAGGCTGCCGATTTCGTCTGGATCGCTGCGGCTTCTGACCGGTTGGCCGAGGTGGAGCGCGGCATGCGCCGCAACCTGCTGCGGTCGTTGTCCCTCGATGACCTGAGCCTGGCACTGGAGAAGGCTGGAGCGGCCTGACCCTGCGGTGCCGCGGCCGGTGGTCTGGCGGGAAGACTCGAAAAAGAACCTCGGAGACTTCTCAAAGTAACCATCACGCCGCTATAACTATCTTGTTTTCATTCAGTTACCTAGATTACTCTGGTGGTTCTACGCCCTTCGGAGAGGTTGCCCCGGTTCTTGCCCGCGCCTATAATCGTCTTGCTCTGGTTTAGAAATTCTCCGTCAGGTTCCGGGTAGCAGCGTGGGAGGGTGAAGTCTGTCTTTATCCGTAAGTCTTTGCCCGTGAGGATAAAGCCCGGTATGCGAAAGCGCCTGCACATCGTCCTGATGGCCAGCATCTTAGCCGCGACCTCTCTTTCTCGCACGCCCCAACTCCGTGCCGCTGATGGGGGCGACGAATCCTCCGAAACGATCGCTCCAACCAAGATCGCTCCAACCAAGATCACGGTGAGCGACGAGCATGGCCGTACGGTCTACGTCAATGATTCCGTGGCGGCGTCTCCCTCTCGCCGCACTCGAGATTCGGAACCGCCTCGGCGCACCCTGAAGTACTGGAGTTCCAAAGAAAATCGCTGGAAGCCCGTGCCCCCGCCGAATGGGGCGGTTATGCGAGCGGCGCAGTCGGCGGCCTCTGAGGTCGACGAGTATCTGGGGCATGACTCCGGGCAATCGGACAGCGCCAAGATGGCTGCCGCGAATTTCCGCGGCCCACTGGCGACCTCTGCGGATATCAACAGCGCGATCGAGCAGGCGGCGGCGCGGCATAACGTAGACCCCAACCTGGTGCGCGCGGTGGTGAAAGTGGAATCGAACTTCAATCCCAACGCGGTCTCGCGGAAGGGCGCGATGGGGCTGATGCAGTTGATGCCTTCGACGGCGCGCCAGTTGAACGTTAAGAATCCGTTTGACCCGGAACAAAATGTGGATGCCGGGGTTCGACATTTGAAGCAGCTTTTGGAGAGTTATGGCGGCGATGTCAGATTGACCCTGGCCGCCTATAACGCGGGGGCGACGGCGGTGGCACGCAGTTCCGGCGTGCCGCGCTATGCCGAAACCCAAAACTATGTCCGCCGGATCACCAATCTGTACCATGGAGCGCCCGTTTTTGAATCGGGCGCTTCGCATGAGCCCGTAACCATGCAAAGGGATGCGCGGGGCGTGCTCTACATCAGCAACACGGATTAGGTTTCGCGGCACCTGTTTTACTTTTTGCTTTTAATCTCTCGGGCACCCAGGACTGATTCAAACGAGCAGGAACGAAGGCACGGGCTGGTTATCTTGAAGACCTCATCGCGCCAGTGTGGTCTGTGGAGAGCATCGCTTGCGCTCGCCGTGTTCGCGGCGTTCACTCCCGCTGCCCCCGCAGCCCACGCCCGGGCGCGCCATTCCGACGCTTGGGCTCGGGAACATTTCGCCACCGCCGAGCGGATGCGCGAGGCGCTGAACGGAAGGCCTCCCGCGGACCGAACCCGCCGCGACTATCAGCGGGTGTTGAATGCCTACCGCAACGTTTATATGGGAGCGCCCGCTTCCACCAAAGCCGACCCGAGCGTGGTTGCGGTAGCCGAGACGCTGGTGGAAATGGGACGGCGTTTCAACGACAACAAAATTCTGAATGAGGCCATCGAGCAGTATAAATTCCTCCGCCGCGAATACCCTGGCAGCAGGTACCGTTTCGATGGGCTGTTTACCATCGGCGAGATTTACAAGGACGATCTCAACGATTCTGCAGCGGCCCGCACCACCTTCCAGGAGTTTCTGCGACGCTATCCCCACAATCGCCTGGCCGGTGATGCCCGTCGGGCCGTCGTCGAAATCAACACCGTCCAGACGAACCGGGAGGCGCAGGCCGAGAAAACCGCAGAAGCCCGGAGGGCGGCGGAGAAGAAACAATCGAAGAACGTAGATCCTAACAAGAACGTCGGAGTTGCCGGGGACGATCATGCCTCTCGTGCGCAGTCTTCTCCTGCACAGTCGTCTTCTGGACAATCTTCTTCTGGGCCATCGGGGAAGGACGAAGCCTCGGAGGCGCGTTCGGGTGGGCTGCCGCGCGTGACCGGCATCCGGCACTGGTCCACTCCCGACTACACGCGGGTTGCGATCGACGTGGAAAGCGATGTGAAGTTTTCGTCCCAGCGAATCGACAGTCCGGCGCGCATCTTCTTCGATCTGCCCGATACCAAACTGGCCTCCACTCTGGTAGGCAAGAGCTTCGACGTGGATGACGGTTTTCTGAAGAAGGTTCGCGTGGCTCAGTTTGCGCGGGGCAACACGCGGGTGGTGCTCGAGGTCGACAACCTTTCCGATTACGACGCTTTCCTGCTGCCCGATCCCTATCGGCTGATCATCGACATTCACGGCAAGAATGGGCGCCCGAAACAGGCCAAAGACAAAGATAAAGACAAGGACGCTGGCGAAAGCGCGGCGGCCGAAGTCGCTGATGACATGTCGCCACCGAAAGCAATCGGCACGGGCTCGAGCGATGACGCGACCGTGTCTGCCTCGGAGCCCGCGGCTGCGACTAAGAAGCTACCAACGGCAGTCGTCAGGAAAATCGTGGAGGCTGACGATGATGATACCGGCGCCTCCTCGGCCGAAGTGGCGGCGCGGAATGCTCCAGAGGCGAAGAGAGGATCGCCGCCCCCGCGGAAAACACTGGTTGCGAAAAAGCGGGCGGACGGCGACGTTGGCGGCGAGTCGGACGCTTCGGATTCGAATGTCTCTGAACTGCGAAGCGGCGTGGGCGACTCCCGGCGCAAGTCTGGCTCGCGCACGCTTGCTTCTGGCACGCCGGAAAGCGCTTCCGCTGCTTCTGATCTCGGCATTCGCGAGGCGAAGCCTACCGCGGGCGGCGACCGATCCCTGATCCGAGCTTTGGGACTGAAAATCGGCAAGATCGTGATCGATCCAGGACACGGAGGCCACGATACCGGCACAATCGGTCCCAACGGCCTGGAAGAAAAAGATCTCGTTCTTGATGTGGGCAGGCGTTTAGGGAAGCTGCTCGAGACGCGACTGGGAGCGCAAGTGGTTTACACGCGCAAGGGCGACACGTTCATCCCGCTCGAAACTCGTACGGCAATCGCCAACCAGGCGCGCGCGGATTTGTTTGTCTCTATTCACGCCAACTCGAGCTACGACCCAGGCGCCCGCGGAATCGAGACTTACTATTTGAATTTCACTTCTTCGCCGGAAGCGCTCGAAGTGGCGGCGCGCGAGAATGCGGTTTCGGAGAAATCGATCTATGAGTTGCAAGATTTGGTGAAGGAGATCGCGCTCAAGGAAAAGATCGAGGAGTCGCGGGAATTCGCCGGGGACGTGCAGGAGTCGCTGCACAGCGGTCTGGCGGCCAAGAGTCCGGCGATTCGCGACCGGGGAGTGAAGAAGGCTCCCTTCATTGTGCTGATCGGTGCGAACATGCCATCGATTCTGGCCGAGATTTCTTTTGTCAGCAATCCTGTCGACGAGCATCGCCTCGCCACCAGCGAATACCGCCAGCGCATCGCTGAGTCGCTCTACCACGGCATCGCCAAGTATGCGAATGGACTGAGCGGGGTCAAGGTCGCAAGTAAGATGGACAAGACCGCCGGCCGGTGAGTTCACCACAAGCCAAATCTGAACATTCCGGAGCTGTTCCATCCCTCATCGCGTGAGGAAGCTGAGATCGTGGGTATGCCCCAAATCTTTGCCAGCCGGAATCCCCTTCAGGAAACTTTTTCTCCCCCCTCTGTGGTCTAATGATGGAAGGGATTCTGTGTCCGGCGGTCCATCCATGCGCGTATCAAGGTGTGTAATCCTGTTGGCTATCGTTGTTTGTCTCGTAAGCGTGGGCTTCTCCGCCAGCCCGGGAATCGATTCGCCCGCGCCGCCAATCCTGCCCAAGCAGTTCGCCGGATGGGAAATTCAGGGTACGGCTCAGACCAGTAAAGACGCGGCTGCTGCCGATCCCACAAACGCCGCGCTGCTCAAGGAGTACGGGTTCACCGATTTCGAGGCGGCTACTTACAAAAGTGACGACGGCCGCACACTGAAAATCCGCGCCGCACGATTTGCCGATGCCAGCGACGCCTTCGGCGCATACACGTTCTACCTGCAGCCGGAGATGGCGCGGGAAGAAATCGGCGACCAGGGAGCATCGCTGAATCAGCGCGTGCTGTTTTACCGCGGTCATATCCTGGTAGAGGCGGTGTTCAGCCAGTTGTCGGTGATGTCGGCGGCGGGGCTGCGGGAGCTGGCTGGCGTGTTGCCGCGGCCCGGAGGAAATGCGGGCAAACTGCCTCCCATTCTCGCTTTCATGCCACACCACGGCTATGAAGCGAATACTGAGAAATATGCGGAGGGACCGCTGGCTCTGGGCGCGATCGCGTCTCCCCTTCCTGCGGACTTGGTCGATTTCAGTGCCAGTCCTGAAGTGGTGATGGGGCAGTACTCCACTCCCGGCGGGGAAGCTACGCTGATGCTGATCGAGTATCCGACGCCGGCGTTGGCTGCCGAGCATTTGCGCCGCATCGATGCCGCCCATCACGCCGCTCAACCCCAGGCCGGGGTTGCGGCCGTCGAAAACGTCGGCCCTTTTTTCGATAAGCGCACCGGACCCATCGTCGCCATCGCGGCCGGCCCGCTCTCGCAGAGCGATGCGCAGACGCTCTTGGGTGCGGTGAACTACGAGGCCAGCGTCACCTGGAACGAGAACACGTATTTCGACAAGAAGAACAACATTGCCAACCTGCTGGTCAACATTATTCTTCTGTGCATCCTCGTGGGCGCGATCTCACTGGCGGCGGGAGTCGCCTTCGGGGGTGCCCGTGTTCTCTTGCGGCGCTATTTCCCTGGCCCGGTCTTTGGCCGTTCCGATCAAGCCGAGTTCATTTCTCTTGACTTGGCAGAGCCGGCGGCGCAACGGTCCTCGGCCCACCCTCCGGCTAGAACAAAGACCTCAAACGGTTCTTAAGTGCCTCAGAATATTGGCTTAGGGCGGTTGGAGGGCCCTCCGTCTCAAATTGAAACAGTTCAGGCGCGTGTTGACCGATTCTGTAAATCATTGAAACTAAAGACATTTATTTCCCAAAATTTGCTTGACACCCTCCTTTTTCGGCTCATAAGATTTTGTGCAAGAGAGTTTTGACGGAAATCTTTGCCTCCGTTGGAACTATTCTCCCTTGAAAAGAGAAGGCCGCCCTGTTGCCGGGTGGCCTTTTCGTTTTGCTGGTGAACCGAATCCCACTTTGGAGCAGGGTTCGTTCGGTAAGATCGAGTGCACGAAGACACTCTGATCGAACCTCTTACGCACGATTTGCGTATCATCTGTTGGGTGTCATTTGTTCATCGGCCTGTTGTGACGAAGGCCGTTCACGAATTAGCGCGGGAGGAAATCATGTTCTGCGATGCATGTGGCACAACGGTGCAAGCCGGCCAGGCGTTTTGCAGCCGGTGCGGCAAACAAATCATCGGGCCTGTGACGGTGATGCAACCGCGCCCCGGGCGCGTGCAGGGGCACCTTCATTTACTGGGGATTCTCTGGCTTGCCATCTCCGCGTTCAATACCATCGGCGGGGTGGTTGTGTATGTTATTGCCAACACTTTGTTCGCAGCCCACGGGATGGGAACGCCAGACGCGCCCCCTGCGTTTCTGCGCCCGCTGTTGAGTGTAATCGGCATTCTCGTTTTGGCCAAGGCGGCTTGCGGATTCATTGCCGGATGGGGATTGATACAGCGCGAACCCTGGGCCCGTGTCGTCGCGCTGGTCTTGGGCTTCATCGCGCTGTTCAATGTTCCCTTCGGTACGGCCGTCGGTGTGTACACTCTATGGGCTCTGCTGCCCGCCCAGTCGCAACAGGAATACGACGCCCTGGTCGTCGCTCGCGCCGCATAACCGAGCTGACCTTTAGCTATTCTCTCCTCTGGGTATGGCTTGTCTCGACCATCTGCGGTTGCACGGGCGGCAGCGCAGCGGGAAGGATGAAGGCGGGGCAGAAGAAGAAGGCGGCATAGCCCAGCAGATTTGTGAGAGCCTGCCGCCAGTATGTGGCAGGCTTTCATTTTGCACATCCGCTTCACCCACGAATCATAAATTTGAACTTGCAGAATGTTGGGACGAGGCATATTTTTTGCTTCAGCTTCTCAGTTTCTGCCCAGGAGGCAACGTCTATGGCAGTCAAAGAAAATGTGGAGTTAATGCGGCGTTGGTTCAAAGAAGTATGGAATGAGGGTAAGACGCAAACGATCCACGATATTCTTGCTCCCGATGGCATCGGCATCGGCGAACTTGAGGATGGCAGCCCGCTCCGTGGACCCGGCGAGTTCGTGCCATTTGTCGAGCGCGTACGGGGTGCCTTTCCCGACATCAACATTATTGTCGAGGATGCTTTCGGAGCAAAGGATCGAGTCGTAGTGCGCTGGTCAGCCACGATGACACATCGCGGAGATCATCTGGGAATGCAAGCCACCGGCAAGCCAGTGCGAATAACGGGGATCAGTATTGCTCGCATTCGGGACAATAAAATTATCGAGGGATGGGACAATTGGGATCAGTTAGGAATGCTGAAGCAGATCGGAGCCTACGAGAGTCCTCAAAGTACTCTTCTGAAAAGCGCATAATTTAAGAAGCGAAGTGCAAGATTCGCGCCTGAGGTTACGACCGGTAACAATCTCAGTGACTTTCTTGCGAAAGGAATGCTTTGGGGCATCCCGCCAGCGGACGGGCTTCAGACTCCACCAAACCAGACAACTCGTTGAAATCTGACAAACCGAACTGATTGAGTTGGGATGGGCCGGTCATCAAGGCTTCCTTGAGGGTGGTTTCTGCATGGCACAAGGGCTGCTCGCGCCTGCCAAGCTTCAGGCCTTCGGCCTTCGAAACCACACCCATTCCGCCACCGCCCAGCTTCTCGACGATTCGGTAGTGCGAGATGCTTTGGCCGATCAACTAGCGCAAAACCCCGGTCGGCGAAACGGGCAAATCAATGAAAGCGGTGGAGTTGGCAGTGTGTCTGCTAAAGTTCTGGCATGGAGGTTGTCATGGACAACCAAGCTCTGCAAAACTCGGTAGCCAAAATTGCCGAGACCCTGATTACCACCCAACGAAATCTCGTCTCGGTCTCCCGGTCCCTGTGGGCGGTAAGGATTGCCCTACGGGAACTGCACCCAGACTTTGAACAGATGTACCTGCATCACTTTGCGGAACCGGAGGAGGCATTCGATAAAATGCGCGACAGCCTCCTCGATTGTGGTCGGGAACTAGCTGATATAGCTGGTCGTCTTCGAGAGAAATCATCGGGATAAAGCTTATTTTAGTCGCTCGGCATGGTCGGGCGTGACACGGGAGTTCGCCGGTACGGTCACCGCGACGTAACCTTCGACACGGCACGACGACCCTGAAGATTGTGTCCCTAAGCGGAGGGTGGGCAGAATACACAACCTCGATGCTGACCTCGGGCAAAGACGCCGTTATGCGACGCACTATGGAAACACCAGCCTCGGCAGTAGGGCTTCACGGCGGCAGTTGTGAATTGGGTCGTGCGAGGACGATCTACGTAGGACCGGGGAATCCGGCGAACGCATCTTCGTTAACGGAACGCTCCTTGGGCAAATCCGGGGAACTCTTGCCAAACGACACCGCTTAGTGTGGGAGTTTCATACCGTGCGACGATTGGTTCCCGCCCAATCCAAGCGAGGACTTTTCCCCGCTTATCACCAGAAGACGATCCGTGCGGTGCATCGCCTTCCAATCGTATTCATAGGCATTGCCACAAACGACACAGACTTGATAGTGCTGTCCATTGTCACTGAGTCGTGGCCAAGCAAACCGATGGGAGCAAAGTTCTCCGACGAGCCGCTGCAAGAATGTCATGTCTGTCCTTCGCTTTCAAACGAGCCCGACTTTGTGGCGTCCGCTGTTCTGAAAGTGGCGAGTGGGTCAATTTGACTACCACCGCGGCGAACTTTCAAATTACGAGAGTGCATTATGGGTGCCGGTTGGGGAGTGGCCGATAGCCTATTGCAGTTTCGCGTACCCGACCTTGGATTCCTCGAGGGTGGGAATGCCCGGGTCGGCATCTTTCCAGAGCGTGAGGAAATCTTTGTTGGTCTCGTGACTGCAGACACAAATGGAAGGCGTTCGATCCCTGAGGCGTGCGCCCGGCCTGCTTCCACAGTGGGCTTCAACCCATTCCTGAAGCGTAAGTCCCGACTTTTCATCCGTGGTTCGAGCGGCTTCTCGCCAGTGTTCCCGCAACTTGTTGAGCAGCAAGCGACGGCATCGGCGGATCTGGGGTGGCGAGGAGGGTCAACCTTGTAGACCTGTGTGTGGCATTCACTCCGCCCCGTGGCTGCTCAGTCGTTGGTTCGTCTGGATACTGACTCTATTCGGAGGGTCTGGGGCGGCAAGGGCTGACTACACTCTCTCGGCGTTTTTCGTCCCTCTTTGATGAGACGCTCAATCGCGGGATGCCAGGTGCGGACTCTGTAAGGGACCGCTACCTGACGGACGATTTCAGCGATCCGTGCCCGCACTGTCTCAATCGGCTCGAGGCCGTGCAGCCATAAGTACCTCGGCGGCTAAAGCCGTTTCTCTCATAGCCACCTCATCACAGCGCTGGAAGCGCTGCGCCGCGCAGAAGCACTTTTTGCATGATCGAGTTCCGATCTGAAACCGTGCGATCGTGTCGAAAAGATGAGAATAGGGGAATCGCACGCTTCGCAAAGTACGCAAAAGGATGTAGCACGCTCTTATGGCCACCCGGCTTCTGATCACATAGGAAGCGGCGCCAGAATTCGCTGCTGACGCGGTAGACTGTAGCGGGAAATTCTCATGGCCAAGTGTTCAAGCTGCAGCACTGAGTTATCGGCTAGTGCGCGCTTCTGCCCGGCGTGCGGCGCGCCAACGGCCAACACGGACGACGTGGCGACCCTCGACTTTGCCACGGCCAGTTCCCCGCTGCCGCCTCGTCCGCCTTCGAAATCATCGTCGCGGACGTCTTCCAGTTCCGCGGAATACTTGCTGAACGAAGGCCGATTTCTGCCGGGGCGGTTAGTGGCGTCGCGCTATCGCATCATCGCCTTGCTCGGGAAAGGCGGCATGGGCGAAGTGTACCGCGCGGACGACCTCACGCTCGGCCAGGCGGTCGCGATGAAATTTCTGCCGGATGAAGCCGGGCACGATGAGGGACTGCTGGAACGCTTTCGCAACGAAGTACGTATGGCGCGGCGGGTATCGCATCCGAATGTTTGCCGCGTGTATGACGTGGGGGAAGTCGATGGCCAGACGTTTTTCACCATGGAATATGTCGACGGCGAAGATCTGGCCTCCCTGCTGCGGCGCATCGGGCGACTGCCTCCCGACAAAGCGCTGGACATCGCGCGTCATCTCTGTGCCGGGCTGGCCGCGGCCCACGCCAAGGGCGTTCTGCATCGTGACCTGAAGCCGGCCAACATTATGCTCGACGGGCGCGGGCAGGTCGTGATCACGGATTTTGGCCTGGCCGGAATCGCCGACGACATTCGCGGTCCGGAGGTGCGTAGCGGGACTCCGGCGTACATGTCTCCGGAACAGCTGTCAGGGGAAGCAGTCACCACGCGCAGCGATATCTATGCGCTGGGCTTGGTGCTGTACGAGGTGTTCACGGGCAAGCGCGCCTTCGCGGCGTCTGCGGCGAAGTTGGTGGCGCACGGCGACCGCACACCCAGCCGGCCGTCTTCGGTGGTGAAGGATCTTGACCCGATTGTGGAGAAGGTCATTCTGCGTTGTCTGGAGGCAGAACCCTCGAGACGTCCGGCCACGGCGCTGGCAGTCGCGGCATCGTTGCCCGGCGGCGATCCGCTGGCTGCGGCACTGGCCGCGGGAGAAACGCCGTCGCCGCAACTGGTCGCGGCTTCCGGAGAAACCGCTGGGCTGCGGCCGCGAATTGCCGTCACGTGTCTGATCGCTGTGCTACTGGGCCTAGCCGTTGGAACCTATCTCAACATTCGCTACAGCGCCGTCGAAAAGATGCATCTGGAGCAGACTCCTGAAGTGCTGGCTCACAAGGCGCGCGAGATCATGGCGCAGGTTGGCTACCCGGAGAAGCCCGCGGACAGCGCGTTTGGCTTCGACTACGACACGGATTTCCGGGATTCAGTGGAAAAGGAGAGCAAGACGCCTCCGAACTGGGACGTGGTGCTGGCTGGGCGTCCAACGACGCTGCTGTTCTGGTACCGGCAGAGTCCAGACCTGTTGGGGGCCGACGGCTACCATGACAGCTTTCTGATTCCCGGCATTGTCACCGACGATGATCCGGCAACTACTACGTCGGGCATGGTCAACGTGAAGCTCGATGCCAAGGGCAGGCTGATCTACCTGCAAGTGATTCCCCCGCAGAAAGACACCACGACCGCGCCGACGACGACGCCGGATTGGAACCCCTTATTTGCCGCCGCAGAGGTGGACGCGTCTAAACTGCATTCCGCTGAGCCGGAATGGACCTCGCTCGGAATGGCCGATGCGCGTGCAGCATGGACGGGATTGTGGCCGGGCTCCAACCGCCTGCTGCGAGTCGAAGCCGCCGCCTGGCACGGGAAGCCTGTGTTTTTCGCAATGATCGGCGACTGGAATAAACCTTGGCGGACGGTTACGGATCATTCCGCCGAAGAAAAGAAAAATCGGGCAAGCCAGATGATCAGCGTGTTTCTGCTGACTGCCATCCTGGCTGCGGGTGCGCTGCTGGCCCGCCGCAATTATCGCCACGGCCGGGGTGACCGCGAAGGTGCGCTGCGGCTGGCGGGCGTCGTGTTCGTTCTGGAGATTGGAATCTGGTTATGCCGCTCGCACTTTGTGGCTGACTTCCAAACCTTTGGGTACCTGATGGTGGCGATTGCCAGCGCGCTCCTTTGGAGCGGCGGCATGTGGATGCTGTATCTGGCCATCGAGCCATGGATTCGCCGGAACTGGCCGCAAGCCATCATTTCCTGGAGTCGATTGATTTCCGGGCAGCTGCGCGATCCGGTGGTGGGACGCGACATCCTGTTCGGCGTCGCCTTCGGCACGCTCTGGCTTGTGATCTTTCAGCTGAGCAACATCCCGGCGGAACGCCTGGGCGCTGCGCCCCAGCTCAGCAATGCGGCCTACTTGATGGGAGGGCGCCAAGCGCTCGGCCAGTGGCTGATGCAGATTCCTTCCTCGATTTTCGGCACAATGCAATTCTTCTTCCTGTTGCTCGGGCTGAAGGTGCTGCTGGAGTTCCTGTTCCGGCAGTTGGGATTGAAGGCGGTTCGCGTCGATTGGATTGCCGCGGTCTTGTTCGTCGCGGTCTTTGTCGTGATGCGCGGACTGCAGAGCACGCATCTTGTCGTGGATGTCCCGGTCACTGTCCTGGTCTTCGGCATCCTGACGTTGATCGTCCTTCGCTTCGGTTTGGTACCGCTGGCGGTCGGGGCCTTCACCGTGGACATGCTCGGGAACGTTCCTTTCACCACAGACTTTTCGGCTTGGTACGCGGCCACAGACTTCTTGGCGCTGCTCAGCGTAGTTGCGCTGGCCGGGTGGGGCTTCTACCACTCGCTGGGCGGACAACCGGTGTGGATGGTGGAGATGGAGTAGGGTCTGCGGGAAGCGATTTTGGGTGGCGCAGCGTTTTCAGCGCTTCAATTCAGGCTGTTAAGCTATCCGGCGTTGGCCGCTGAGGTACCTCGTCTACCGCAAATTCTGGCCGCGCCGAACTTGTAGGAACAATCTGCCAGCGCGGTTGCCAGGTCGTCCTCTGCGACGGCGTGCCCTCGATTCCGCGCAAGCAACCGCTATCGGAATTTCTCGCCGCCATGGGTTTTTGGGTCATCTATCCGCGCTATCGGGGAGCATGGGAGAGCGGCGGTGAGTTTTTGGAGCGGTCTCCCCATGAAGACATCCTCGACATCATCAATGATTTGCCAAGGGGAATGGAAGAAATTGCGTTCGGTCGGCGCTTTCGGCTATCGCCGGACAAAATCTTTGTCGTAGGGGGAAGCTTCGGGGGTGCGGCAGCAATCCTTGCATCCCTTGACCCGCGGGTGAGTGGGGTAATCGCAAATTGTCCCGCAGTGGACTGGACGATTCTGGATCGATCTGAAAAAATCGAAACTCGCAAAGAGAACTACGCCGAATATATCCGCGAAGCATTTGGGAACGGGTATCGCCTTTCCGACGCGAACTGGGAGAAGCTGCGGAGCGGGATGTTCATTGACGACCAAATAAGAGCAATCCGTCAAAGCTACGACCAAATCGCGGATGAGTACGCCCGCAGGATTTATCACGAGCTTCAAGGGAAACCATTTGACCGGGAACTGCTCAGCCGTTTCGCGGGCGAAGTCAGTGGACGAGGCGAAGTATGCGATATGGGTTGCGGCCCCGGACAGGTGGCGCGATATCTCCAGAGCGTCGGCGCAAGTGTCTTTGGACTGGATATCTCTTCCGCCATGGTGGAGCAGGCACGCCGACTGAATCCCGGTATCCGTTTTCAGGTGGGCGACATGCTGGCGCTCGACCGTGCAAATGGCACGCTCGCCGGGATTGTGTCGTTCTACGCGATTGTGAATATCCCGAAGCAGTCCCTACCCACCATATTTAGGGAGATGTTTCGGGTGCTGCAAGCTCGCGGTCTGCTTTTGCTTGCATTTCACATCGGAGATGAGGCCGCGCACTACGACGAGTTGTGGAATCGCCCGATTTCCATGGACTTTTTCTATTTTCAACCAGCCGAGATTGGGAGCTACTTGGAGGCGGCGGGATTCGCAGTCGAGGAAGTCATCGAGCGCGAGCCGTATGCGCCGGAAGTGGAACACCAGAGTCGAAGGGCGTACATTTGGGCGCGGAAGCCCGTATCGGTTCGCCAACTCTAGGTGGAACATTCCTGAGTACCCTCTGCCACGAAGTTTGTCATCATCGCCGGCGATCCTCGCCTGCCGTTTCGCTAGTAACTTGGCACCAACTGTGAAAGGTGTGGTTCCCCAATGTTTCTGAGGCGGATGATGCTGCGTCCGACCTCAAAGTTGAGCACCCCCGGAGGGGGAAATTTTGAGTGTTATTTCAACAACCATAGAGGGAATCCGGGACGCGACTCGCCACCCGAAACTGCGAGTGGCTGGATATTTCCGAACACGATTGGCGGGGCCTTGGATTTGGACAATCTCGCCGACCGTATAATCAAGCCGGTGCTTAGGGGAAACGGACCCCAGTGGAAGGGATGGCACGCCTATCGTCGAGGTCTGGCGACGAATCTCAAGAGGCTCGGCATCCCGGACACCGTGATCCAAGCGATCTTGCGTCACACGGACGTTGGAACGACACAGCGGTTCTACATCAAGACCGTCCGCGACGACGTGAGAGATGCCATGAAACAGCTTGAGCGGAAAATTCATCGTGCAGCAGTTGTGCAGCAACCAGAGCCCACTGGTTTGGTAAACTAAAGAAAGTAAACCAGAAGCCGACGTAGCTCAGTTGGTAGAGCAGCCGATTCGTAATCGGCAGGTCAGCGGTTCAAGTCCGCTCGTCGGCTCCATCTTTTCAAGAACTTACGGATCAGTTCACCGAGACCTGCTGCACGAGCTATTCTTGCTTCCAGTTGCTTCGTCGCGTTGGTCACGACTTGGGGCACCGTCTTAATGTAGCTCCTCTGCGTCGTGCTGACATCCTCGTGGCGCAGAATTGCTTGGATCACCTTGTCCCGGGACTCCGAGTTGATGCAAGTTTGTGGCGAGGCCTCGGCGATACGCATGCCAGCCTTTCCACCTCAGACCGTTTGCTCTGAACAATGCTGAATTGTCACCGGATCAGCCGAGACCAAAAGCGCAAGTCCGATGGCCATGATGAAATACACTCCTTTATAAAGGTGGTCGGTCACGATTGGCCCCCGCTTGCTTGTGCGCGGACATGCTGTTCGGAAGTGTTGCCACGCAGTTTTTCGGCAACTTTGTCAACCGCCAAAGGCTTGCTGAAGTAGTAGCCTTGAACCTCGTCGCACTGATGCACCCGCAGAAACGACATTTGCGCTTCGTCTTCGACGCCTTCCGCAATCACCTTGAGATGCAAGCCTTTTGCCATGCTGATGATCGCGGTTGTGATCGCTGCGTCATCAGGATTCACGGCGACATCTCGGATAAACACGCGGTCGATTTTTAGCTTGCTGACCCGAAACTGTTTCAAGTAACTGAAGCTGGAATAGCCAGTTCCGAAGTCGTCAATCGCGAGAGTCACCCCCATGGCCTTTAATTCTTGAACAACTGATAACATCAGGTCCGCATTGGCTAGGAGCAGGCTCTCCGTTAACTCCAGTTGGAGGTGTGGCGGGGCGAGGCCAGTCTCATGGAGCACTCTCTCAATGAGGTCGCAGAAGCCCTCTTGACGAAACTGGACCGCTGATACGTTTACTGCCATTATCACGGCAGGAAGACCCTCTTCTTGCCATTTTCGAGCTTGAGAACAGGCTGTCCTGAGAACCCATTCGCCAATCGGCAGGATCAGTCCACTGTTCTCCGCAACTCGGATGAACTTATCGGGAGGCACAAGTCCTAATTCGGGATGCTGCCAGCGGAGCAGTGCCTCCAGCCCGGTGATTCTTCCACTGGAGATATCCATCTGTGGCTGATACACCAGAAAGAGTTGTTTCCTGTCGAGTGCCAGCCGCAAGCTGCTCTCCAAGGTCAATCGCTCCACGACCTGAGCATTCATGTCCGCCGTAAAAAACCTAAAGTTGTTACGCCCGTTGTCCTTGGCACTATACATAGCAGCATCGGCATTCTTGATCAGCGTTTCGGCGTCTGTTCCGTGTTCCGGAAAAATGCTGATGCCGACACTGCAACTAACGTTGAGGGTGTGCCCTTGGACGACGAATTCGGCTGTGATCGCATCCATCAGCCGTTCAGCAGCAACCGCTGCGTCGGGCACATCCTTTAGGTGAGTTAACATGAGCACGAACTCATCACCACTTAGCCGAGCCACGGTCTCCTGTTCCCTCGCCCATCTCTTAAGTCGTTCTGCAAGCTCTTTCAGGAGGAGGTCGCCGACCGAGTGCCCCAATGAGTCGTTGATATCTTTGAACCTATCGAGATCGAGGAATAGAAGCGCGACTTTCTGTTTTTGCCGACGTGCGCCAGCAAGTGCCTTCGTCAAGCGATCCTGAAGAAGCGTTCGATTGGGTAATCCCGTAAGATCATCGTAGTAAGCTAAGTACTGGACCCGTTCCTGCGCGACTTTACGCTCGGTGATGTCGCGCACGGTGGCCAGCAGCCTTGGCTGCCCGCTTAGCGTCAATGCCGTCAGGCATACCTCAGCCGGAAAGACATTTCCATTCTTGCGCTTGTGCAACCACTCGAATCGCTCCGTGCCATTGAGAAATGCGGCAGCAATCTTCTCTTCGGCCGCCACTCGGGAAGACGTGCCGTCAGGTTGGTTCGGAGGGGAGATATCGGACGGATGCGTCATCTCGGCCATTGTTGAGTATCCGAACATCCTGAGCGCGGCAGAATTGCAATTCAGAAACCCCTTTGCGTCCATAAGCCAGTACGCATCCGCCGAGTCTTCGAACAGCACACGATACTTGTTCTCGCTGTTATGAAGTTCCGTAATATCACGCGCTGCTATCAACTCCGCTTCGATACCATGAAAAGTCATGTCATGACGGACAATCTCGACATCTATCATTGCGCCGTTCTTCTTCCGATGCCTCCAAACCTCGGCTTCCTGAAGTCCTTGAGATGGAGTGGCGGTGGCTTCCAACAGGGCAGGAACGTCTTCAGCGGGGCTGATGTCCGCGATTGTCATCGTCAGAAATTCCCGACTTGAAAAACCATACTGTCGGGATGCGGCCTCATTCACGGCCAGGAACTTAAGAGTCTTGCGTTCAAAGACCCACATCGGAAGCGGATTGCTGTCAAATAGAAGCCGATACGCTGTCTCTGACTGGCGCAACGCTTCTTTGCTCTGTCCTTGTCTATGCTGGATGACCAGCACACGTATCGCAAACGTCACGAAGGCGAGCGCGAACAGTATCGTAGACAGTGTGGGGTACGCTCGATTAACGCGACCTAGGACCAAGAAGCTAATCAGTGGGTAGGCCAGCGGGAAGACTTGGTTAACGACGATGGTCTGGGACTTGGGAGAGCCATCTGTTTGGCCCTCCTTCTCGCTCTTCCAGGTGGCAGCTATCAGAATAGGGAACCCCAGCAAGGCACTCCAGATCAGGTCGAACCATCCTCCCGGCGGCAGGTCTTGTCCCGGACTAAGGGCATAGGAATCGGCTAAACCGGAGAGGAGCAGAAATAGGGCCATGCGCCCAAACAGCCAGCGAACTCCTTTCGATTTCGTCAGGAAGGCGCGGAGAACAAACGTTGCTGCCAAGAGTCCATCAAAAGCAATATTCCGCGACCACGTGAAGTGGCCCAAGCGAAAAGCATCGCCCAGTGACCACATTCTCGGGGAGAAATAGAAGAAGATCGACAGCGAAAGGATGCAGACTTGGACGAAATCCAGAATGTGCAGTCCGTCGAAGGAATTCGGTTCGCCGTTCGGGTCGAGGAAGCTCAGCATGCCGAATGGAACTACCGAGAGGAAGAATAGGGTGTCGGCAAGACCGTCTAGTGAGTGGTTGCCGGAAACATCTACGTAAACTGCGAGCGCTTGAGCGACAGCCCACACGACGAACGCGAACGCCAGTAATCGCCATACGTATCGCGCAATGCCACGTGAGTGCCGAAATGCCTCTGTGCAAGCCAGAATGCAAATCAGGCCGAGCGCAAGTTGGGTGACATCAGAGACTAGAGGACCGATAGTCCGGTGCCCCACAGTGGTAATCACCATGACTTGCCCCACCACCAAGATGCAGGAGGCCGCAATCAAACCAAAAGAGAACCCGCGTTGCGGGATTAAGTGGGTTGTCAGGATGGAATGCACAGAAGGCGTCAATGTATTGTCTGCCTCGGGAATTTTGAATTGTAGATAACCAAAGTTCCAGCGACAGAACCTCTGCGAATTCAGGACACCTGTGAGATTGATAGGACTGCCGTAAAGGGCTGAGAGACTATCAAAGGAACGATTCCGCTCGCGCAGCGTGCGGAAATCGGGCGGCGACACACCCTGGAAGATCGACGCGATGCGCAGTGGACTGCGCCGCGTCCAGAGGCCCGTAAACAGACCGAAAGAAGTTCCCGAAAAGGAACGTACCCCAGTACTTCGGTGCGGGCTCGCGCCTGAAAAGTCAAGCGATGCGGGGCCGAGCTTCCTATACTTTGGAAACCTGCCGCAGAACGGATCTGACAATGTTTCCGGAACATTCGCTGCTCGTCGGGTCCTATGACTACCGTTTGGTGGCCCTGTCAGTTGTAATCGCAACTCTTGCTTCCTACGCAGCACTAGACCTCGCGGGTCGGGTGACCATCGCCCGGGGATCGGCTCGGGTTGGTTGGTTGGCGGGCGGAGCCAGTGCGATGGGCCTGGGTATTTGGTCCATGCACTACATCGGAATGTTAGCTTTTAGGCTGCCGATTCCGGTGCGGTACGACTGGCCGATTGTCCTGCTATCTCTGTCGGCAGCTATTTTCGCCTCAGCCGCCGCATTGCATGTCGCAAGCGGGCATGGAATGAGCCTGTGGCGCACGCTGTCAGGAAGCATCGTAATGGGCGGAGGAATCGGTGCCATGCACTACATAGGCATGGACGCCATGCGGATGAGTGCGATGTGCCACTTCGATCCTTCAGTCGTGGTTCTCTCCGTCATTCTCGCGGTTCTGATTTCATTTGTCGCTCTCCGCCTTGTCTTCCTTGCTCGGAATCATAACGAGACTAGACGTCTACGGAAGATCGCTAGCGCAATCGTGATGGGCGCGGCCATCCCCATCATGCATTACACGGGAATGGCAGCGGCCAGCTTCACTGTCTCCGACCAGGCTCCAGATTTGTCGCACGCGGTCACAATTTCTACCCTCGGCATGGTTGGTATTGCGACCGTGACGATCATGGTCCTGGGAATTACTACCCTAACGGCGGCCTACAACCGCCTGATGCGCGAAGCGAGCACGATACGAACCCGTGTGTTAGGCGCCCGGATACGTGCGCTAAGAGCGGCAATGACTACTTTCTGCCTCATGATTGTTTTTGAAGTAGCTAAGCAGGCCCTTCGTCCCAACATTTCGATCTGGACTTCTCATACAGTAACGATTCTCTTTGCAACTTTCGTGGCTTCCATTCTCAGCTTCGCGGTTCTCAGGAAGGAAGAGCAACTTCGTTTTGAGCTAACGCGGAGTGAACTCCAGTATCGGCTTCTCTTCGATAGCAATCCTCTACCGACGTGGGTTTTCGCTCGAAAAACTCTCGAGTTTCTAGCGGTGAATGAAGCGGCGATTCGACACTATGGTTTTTCAAGGCGGGAGTTTCTGGCGATGACAATCGCGGATATTAGACCCGAGGAAGACATTCCTGCCTTATTGGGCGCCACAGCCAAACGAATTCACGGACTTCAGGAAGCCGAGACTTGGAGACACCGAAAAAAGGACGGCACGATCATTGATGTCGAGGTTGTCAGTCATGAGCTGGATTTTCAGGGAACCGAAGCAGAGGTCGTGACATCGCATGATGTCAGCGAACGTAAGCGGGCAGAACGAACAACCAATTTGCTCGCTGCTATCGTGGATTCCTCGGAAGATGCGATCATCAGCAAGAGTCTGGATGGCACTATTAACAGTTGGAACAAGGCTGCAGAACGGTTGTTTGGTCACACCCCCGAAAGCGCGATTGGCCAGCACATTACACTTATAGTTCCGCCCGATCGCCGGGCCGACGAAGCAACGATTCTGGAGCGCCTCAAGCGAGGCGAGCGGATCGAGCATCTCGAAACTGTCCGCGTTCGCAAAAACGGAACGCTGCTTGACGTTGCTCTTACGATTTCGCCGGTGAAGGACAGCGCAGGCCGAGTTGTCGGGGCATCAAAAGTGGCGCGCGACATCTCCGAAAGAAAGCAGGCGGAAGTATCGCTTCGGCAAGCGGAAGAGAAGTACCGGGCGATCTTCGAGGATGCTGTCGTTGGGATTTTTCAGACCACGCCCGAAGGTCGTCCTCTAAGCATCAACCGCGCATTGGCGGAAATGCATGGCTATGACTCCCCAGAACAACTCCTGGCAGAAGTCTCGAACATGCCACAACAGTTACTCGTCGATCCCAGCCGGATGGATAAAGTAAGAGAGGTGCTCGCCGACAAAGGCACGGTGCGCGGCGCTGAAGTGGAAATCTACTGCAGAGATCGCGCCAAAAAGTGGGTAATGGCGAATATGCGAGCAGTGCGTGACACTGACGGCAAGATTGTGCTCCTAGAAGGCACAGTTGAGGACATCACGGATCGCAAAGTCGCCGAGGAACGGGTCCGATTCCTAGCCTACTACGATGCGCTGACGGGATTGCCCAATCGGACACTTCTGCAGGATCGACTAGCCACAGCACTCGCCGGTGCACGTCGGCGAAAGGACAAAATTGCGCTTCTGTTCCTCGATCTCGACCGGTTCAAAACTATCAACGACTCGCTCGGGCACTCGTGCGGCGACCTTCTTCTGCAGGATGTCGCAGAACGGCTTAAAAGATGGGCACGTCAACAGGACACCGTGGCCCGGTTGGGCGGGGACGAATTCCTCATCGTGTTGACGACTGTCAAGGAAGTATCCGACGCAGCTGTTGCCGCGGAACGGCTCATCGATGCGATGGACGCTGAATTCGTTATTCAAGGTCACTCATTCAGTATTAGGTGCAGCCTAGGCATCAGCATTTTCCCTGAGCACGGTACAGACGTTGAGACCCTGATCAAGAACGCCGATGCGGCCATGTATAGCGCCAAAGATAATGGACGTAACAACTTCCGGTTCTTTACGAAAGAGATGAACGTCCAAGTTGAGGAGCGATTGACGCTGGAGAGCAGCTTGCGACGAGCACTCGACAAGAAAGAGCTTTTCCTGATGTATCAACCCCAGATGGATATTGACACTGGGAGAATCACCGGGCTGGAAGCGCTCCTGCGCTGGAAGCACCCGGAGTTGGGCCTGGTACCGCCCGATAGATTCATACGAATTGCTGAAAACAGCGGCCTGATTTTGCCAATCGGTGAGTGGGTGCTCCGGACCGCCTGCTCTCAGTCCCGGAAATGGCAAGACGAGGGTCTTTCCGCAGTACCGGTAGCTGTGAACGTGTCAGCGGTTCAGTTTCGCCTGGAGGGCTTCTGCGAACTGGTCAGAAGAGTACTCCACGAGACCGGCCTCGCTCCTCAATACCTTGAATTGGAGCTTACAGAAAGCCTCCTACTTTCTAACGCCGACGTGATGTTCTCAGTTTTTCGGGAACTGAAGACCATGGGGTTGAAGCTGGCAATTGACGACTTCGGGACCGGCTATTCTAGCCTTAGCTACTTGAAACAGTTTCCGGTTAGCAAGCTCAAAATCGACCGTTCGTTTGTCCGAGATGTCGCCGTGAATGCCGACGACGCGGCGATCACAACCGCAATCATCAGCATGGCCAAGAGCCTGAATCTCAAAGTCATCGCTGAAGGCGTCGAAAACGAAGCGCAAATGTCATTCCTTCGGGCACATCATTGTGATGAGATTCAAGGATACTACTTCAGCAAGCCCCTATCAGTTGCCGAAGTTGCCGACAAGCTGCGAGGCATCGCGGCTCCACACGCTTTATGTGCAAACCACGGGGCAGGATAAAGACCGTACAAGAGAACTGCTGCATTAGGGGCTTTCAGCGAATGCTGAAACAGCCTCGCACTGGGGGCGGTATACGACGCTACAGTGAACGCACAACGCCAGCGCTGCCTCTGCAGTTCTTTCAGCCCGCATGCTCAGCCGGAGCGAATCGCGGATCGCCACGGCGATCGGGGCAGGTGTGCGAGGGCCGTGAGCATCTGCGACTGCTCCCGTTGATTCGGGATTTCGAACGGATTAATGTCTGCTCGTTACGCTTCGAAGACGCTCAGAAGCTAGCGGCTCGGATCAAAATCGCGCGTGCAACGCGCGTGGTTAGCAGAGTTGTGGTTTTTCCCAACTAATTTTGTAAGTTTCTTGTGACGTATTTGTGACGCAAGGTCTCAACCTGTTTTACCTAAAGCCAACGTAATCAACATCGCCAGAACTTCCTTCCGTGCGGGCTGAACTTTGTTAAAGTCTTTTGCTGCAATATATTTACCTCCTGCAGCGGTAGGACCTGACGATAATTCGTAATCGGCAGGTCAGCGGTTCAAGTCCGCTCGTCGGCTCCATCTTTTCAAATACTTGCGATCAGTTCACCGCGGTCTGCTGCACAACCCTGCGCGAGCTATTTCTTGCCTCCAACTGACTCATGGCGTCGGTAACAACTTGGGGCACCGTCTTGATGTAGACTCTCTGAGTCGTGCTGACATCTTCGTGGCGCAGGATAGCTTGGATCACTTTGTCCGGCACTCCGAGTTCATGAAGGTTGGTGGCTAGTCCGCGACGATCTGCGAGCCAGCCCTGCCACTTCAGCCCATTTGCCTTGAAAACGGGCTTGATCACGCGGTCAGCGAGGTTGTCCAAATCTAACGCCCGCCAGCGATTCAGGGAAGAAGGCGCTGAATACGTCGGGCCTATAGCGATCCCGAACCGGATACAGTTCCCAAATGAGCGGGTCCGACGCGACCGCGAACAGATCGTCCGCGTCATCCGGGCGAAGCGGCCTCAGTTCAACGACCGCGCCCCTCATGGTGGGCTAAAAATCAAACGGCACCTTCTCAAGCTCGCGGTCACAAGCCCCCCTGAATCGGCTGCGTTCTCTCACGGCCGGGAGAGTATCACAGCACCGCCGAATGTCACCATATTAGTCAATGCTCAATAATGAGGCGCGTTGCCCGTCTTCTAGATAGAAAGCAGTATCCTCCCCACGCAAATTCTAGCTGTGACATTTACACGCACAGCGGCGACGAATTAATCGAGAAGCTCGCGACCTTGGGGGTTCCTGACGCAGAAACCGGAACTGTTCAGAGGGAGCAGCAGAAGTCTTGCTACTGGCTGGATGTCCTGTTTGGAGCGCGGTAATTCAACACCCACTCCAGCACCGGATCTCGCCCGGACTGGTAGTCATCCCACGAAGGAATGATCTCCTGATCCGGCCGGATGACGTTCTCGCCGGTCTCGACGAACTTATAGAACTTTACCGAGTAGCGGACTGTCCAGCGTGAGTTGGGCAGCTTCATCTCGCGGGCTTCCTGGTAGCTGTTTGGCTTCTCTCCGATCTGCTGTCCCACCAGGATGGCGTTCGTCTGGTAACGGAAATGTGCGGAGTTCGACATTGCGGCGGAGAACGTATTAGGACCGACGAGAACGAACAAGTGCCCATTGCGGTTGATATCCGAAAGGTCGCGAATGGGGTGCACCAGATACTTGAGCCCTTCGTTGTAGTCGCCGCCGCCGTTAAGTCGCATATCGATGACGACCTTGTCAGCGCGTTGCTGCTTGATCAGGTCGAACAACCCCTTCGACTGCTTACTGAGGTCTTTGTATCCGCGGAAGCTGCAGTAGACGGTGCGGGAGTCGGGCAGATAGGTGTACCAGAAATTGTCGTTAGGTTTCTGTCGAAATAACGGGCGCTCTTTGAATGCGTAAAGCCAGTTCAACTTTGAGCTTTCCCCTGGCGCAACCGCATGAACGTCGATGGTGAATTCTTTGCCGCTGTCGTCTGCAAGTCTGTAACGCGCCACGTTCCGGTCGGGGATGATTCCAATTCCGTGCAGGAAAATCCCCGTCGTTAGAAAGCCAAGGACCCGCGAGTCGCGCAGAACTTGGGTTTCATCGGACGGTGTCAGAGAAAGCAGAAGTTCCTGGGAGTGGGCGACGGGCGTGTCCTGGATTTTGATCACACGCGCGCCAAGTGCTTTTTCGTTTCCGGATATCGTCGCCGTTACACGATACTCGTCACCAAAGCGCTGAATATCGATGGGGAGGTTGGCATCGTCTTCGGGAACTTTTATGTAGGTATGACCGTCACCAATCGAGTTAGCGATGCGGTCCATACCCACGTAGATCTCGTCACTGTTCAGATGATCCAGTTTGCCATTGAGTTCGGCCACTTCGGCCTCGAAGCGTTCACGAGTTGTGAAGTGGAAAGCATTGGCGTGGCGCTTCGGCAGTTCCCGCGCCAAAAATATTAGGTCATCGTGCCATTGATCTTTGAGGAGGCTTAGCCTTTCGTCTCCACCGGCGGCAACCTGGCCCTTGGCGTCGCCCGTGCGGTGCAACTCTACGGGACCGCTGTCGTCGGCGGTAGCAAAGCTGCCATGAAGGGCGGCAGCATTGAAGGTGGCTTCGACGGTTACCGAGTCCGCGCCGGATTCCAGAGTCAAATGCAGATGGCCGGTTTCGAAATGACCGTCCTTGACGGTGTAGGTACCGGCAGGAGTAACCAACTCGCCCGCATAGCGCCCATCGTCGCAACGAAGATTAAGGGATACATCGAGCTTGCCCGCCTGCTGGCTGGTCGCAATGCCTTCAAAATAGCCCATTGGGTCATTCGGTTTGCAGCCGATCTGGGCGTGGGCCGAAAAAGACAACCCCACAAGTACCAAAGCGACAGACGCGAAGCGAGACGCGTTCATTCCTTGGCTCCCCTTTTCACCGAGTTTCGGCAATACTGACCGCTCAGTCTTACAGACGAACTCCGTTGAATTTTGTCACCATACGGTACCGTATTGACGGCGATGAATAATACATCGTACCATACGGTACCGTATGGTAGGCGCCCTAGATAGGAACGACTGGCTGAAGGCGGCGCGGTTGGCGTTGTTGGAGGGCGGCGTCGAAGCGGTGCGGGTTGAAAAGCTTGCGCGCACTCTCTACGTGACCAAGGGCAGTTTTTACTGGCACTTCAAAGACCGGGAACAATTGCTGGAAGTGTTGCTGCGTGAATGGGAAGAGGAAAGGAGCCTCATATCCGAACTCTTCGGCGAGCGGGGTAAGCGGGCCGGTTTGGCGAAACTGTTTGTGGAGTTGGGGCGACGAGTCAGGGCGAGCGAACGGGGGGAGTCGCCATCCGATGCTGCAATCTTTGCCTGGGCTGCCGTTTCCCCAGGAGTCGCTACACGCGTGAACAAAGAAGAGAAGGTGCGCATCCGGCTACTGAAGAATATATTCCGTCGCAACGAAGCCGCAGAGTATGTATACATGGCGTACCTCGGCTTTCTGCTGCGCCGGCGACGGATACCGGAAGCCGTTAAGAACTTTCCGGTTCTGGCCAAACTTTCCACTGCCCTTCTGTTAGGTTCACCACGCATCTTGCGATCCAAGAAATGATCGGCTCGGAGGTAAACCATGCAACGACCTCTTTGGATTTTCATTCTCGTAGCTTCTGCTGTCTCTGCCGGTCAAAGCCCCTTCACTGCTCCCAACCAGGAGCCTGAATTTCAGGAGGTCCAGAGTTCTTCCCTATATGATATGTGTCCATGCGGGACGGCGTGCGCATTGCCATCGATCTGCTGCTTCCTCGGGAATTGGGAACTGGCCAAAAACTGCCGGTCATCTTTCAGATCAGCATTTTCGGCCGGGCCGCGGTAGACAGGAGCATTTCCGATGAAGACCGATTCTGGGTCAAGCACGGCTTCGCACGGGTGCTGATTGACGAGCGCGGCACGGGTGCCTCCTTCGGAACGAGTCGCTAGGGAGCGGAGACCGTCCATTGTAGGACGACACCATCGCTCGATTCGGTAGATTCGTAGAACTGAATCTTCTTTGAGTTGAGCACGCCCCGCGCCCGATCTAAATTCATCCCTAACGGAATTGCAGTCTGGAGTTCGGATTCCTGTTTTGCTAGTTCTGGCATTCCGTGAGGCCACAGGGGATTCATCGCTGGGATACAAGCAAGGGCAGCGACAGCAGTTACGGGAAGCACCGACGAGCCCGCAATTCGTTTCCGTTCCGTCAATCCTGCCTTGCGAAACATCAGAAAGCCGACGGCGAAGGCTACCAGTCCGCCGGGGAGCAGAAGGAATCCGAAGAACCAGTTCAGATTCATCAGCAAAACACGGCAACGAAGTGAATCCGATGCTCCACAACAGTCCGATGGTTAGCCGATACTTCGCCATCTTAACTAAGAGTTGAACGAACGAATCTGCGTCCCTTGCATCTTCAGGCCATGCCTACGGGCACGACTGCGTCCGCCTTTCGAGGCTTGCCCTTGACCGACTGCACAGGCTTGCGTATGCGGGCGAGTTCCGTTTCGAGCCTGTCCATCGCTTCGACCGACTTCTCGTCAACGCCCTTCATGCACGACGCACGGGTCACAGAGACATCGCCGTGCCGTAAAATCTCCTCGATGGTCAGATCGTCCACACCGAGTGCCCGAAGGTTCGTCGGCAGTCCCCGGCGAAATGCGTGAAATCCGTGCCACTCAATCTTCGCCTTCTCCAGCGCAGGTGCGATGACATCCCGCAAGACATTCTGCGGGGATAAGGGCGACAACTTCGCTGCATCGAGGAGTGTCTCAGGGTGATTGTCTTTCCGAGTGAACCCCACTTGAAATATCCAGCAGTCGTCGATGATTGTCGCCTGTACCTTCCATGCGTCGAGGTTCTTCTTGAGCGGAGCGATGACCGGGACTGGCGCTTCAGAAGCCTCGGTCTATCTGCATTATTCTCGACGAGTCTCCAAAGTGCTTGAAATTAAAGGAGCACGGGGGATTTCGTAATCGGCAGGTCAGCGGTTCAAGTCCGATCGTCGGCTCCACTCTTTTTGGAGACTTACGAGCCAGTTCGCCGCTGCCTGCTGTACAACTGCTGTACCACTGATTTTTTCTTCCAACTTCTTCATGGCACCCATCGATTTCGGGCTCGGGGGCGACATACGGACGGAGCTCATTTTCGATCTCATGGTATGATTCCCACCGGAGGGGAATTGTCATGCGGTCATTGTTTAAGCACTTCGCTCCACTTTTGCTCGCAGTGGCGATAATTTCTCCCGTAGTGATAACGGGTTGCCGTTCTCAAGAAAACGTCTACTACAATCAGTGGGAACACGATACTCATCGAGAGCATAGGGATTTGAACAAGCGCACCGAAGCGGAGCAGAGGGAATATTCGGACTGGCGGCGCAGTCGTGATCACCACTAAACGACCTCGGCTGAGCTTGCTTTCTCGGAAGAAAGGCGTTCAATTCCCGCAACAACCGCTTTCCCCAAACCCTCGCAAACCCCTCCTACCCTCTGGGGTCAAATCCACAAGTCAGAGTCTGCGATGAGCTGGCCCGGAGTTGGCAGGATCCCGGGCTCTTAGTTTGTCGTGCCATGACCGTATACACTGCGGGGAGCCGAGCGTCGAAGCGTTAATCGGTGGTACCTTCTGAAGACCTAGCTAGCTAGAGACCATAGAGGGGGTTAGGTCCTGGGTGACCGGCATTCCCGACATTATCCGTTGCGGGAGTAGGCCTCAAGACGGGACGTTCTCCGGTTTCCCGGCGTTTGAGCTTGCATTTGATTCATTCCTCTCGCCGTGTTCAACAACTTCTTCGCAGACCCCTCCCCGCCCCGCTTGAGTTGGTCTTGATCCCCGCCCGCCCGCGCGCCGGGAAGCTGCGAGGGGATTCGCCGGAGGACCGCCTGTGAGGCTGTCCGATGCGCGCTACTTTTGGACGCAGCTGGGGCTGGGGTGCTGATCTTCGTGGATTATGGCTCGCATTTCGATTTCGCCTTCCCACCCGGGCCAGTGTTGGCGATGCAGCTCGAGGAACCCGGCGCAGCCTTCAAGCGCCGCTTTCTTATCGGCATACTCGAGAATTGCGTAGCCGCCGATCACTTCCTTGGCTTCCGGGAAAGGGCCATCGGTGACGCCAATTTTTCCGGCGGCGAGACGCACTCGGGCGCTTGCGTCCGCGCCGCCCAGCTGGCCGCCTGCGATTAGCATTCCGCTTTCCCGGCCTTCTGCGCTGAGTTTGCCCATCGCCTCAAGGAAAG
>Ga0182015_10001785_pt1 | contig 27472 bp, 21 predicted proteins | sample 712P3MmetaG_FD_120478 | JGI IMG/M metagenome (GOLD analysis project Ga0182015, IMG submission 120478) | Permafrost microbial communities from Stordalen Mire, Sweden - 712P3M metaG | ecosystem: Environmental > Terrestrial > Soil > Wetlands > Permafrost | place: Sweden: Stordalen | collected...
GAAGTTTCCATCCTCATCTGCATGCGCATTGGCTCCGTCCGGAAGTTCCTTCGCTGCGACGTACCCCGGCTCATGAGGGCTTCGAGTTGGAAACGCCGGGCGCGCTGGAGCCTGTCCCTGCGCGGGTTGAGCCTGTGTCTGCGCTGGGGTCGCCGTCTGGGCCTCAACCGCAATTGCAGCGAACACCCCGCCAATCGAACACGCCGATACTGCACAAAACGCCAACATCCGCCGCCCAGCCCGTGCCCATGAGAAAGTCATTGCAGTTTGCTCCTTAAGCCTCATCCGGTTCTATTGCCAGCCGGGCATCAAAAAGCGGATGGCCCAAGCCACTCCATTGTTGCAAACCGGAGTGCCTCAGGCCATTTGCTTTTAGTCTCTGACTAGACCCTTCTCAAATAAGTTCCCGACCACCTGTCATGCCAGGAGAGGTGCTGTTCATCGAACAGCGCCCAAACCGCGCCCAATCCAACCGGTAACATCGAAAGCGCCAGAGCCCCCAAACGCCGGCACCGCTGTTCACGGGTTGGCGTCCGGCCGTCAAACGTGCGCAACGAAATCAAGGCGTACTTCATCCCCGGAGTCGCCCTCGCCAGTGTGTACGAGATCGCAAGATAGGCAAACGCGATCGCGGCAAACACCAGTCCGCCGCCAATCTCCGCTTCCCGTATCGTCGGCAGCACTGCTGCGTTCACCGCCACCAGTATGGCCACCGTCAGAAACACGATTGAAACAAGCCCAAAGTCAACGACTGCGGCAAGAATGCGCAGATTCATCGGAGCCGCCTGTAATTCCACTGTCTTCGACGCTGTCACATCGACAACATGCTCAGCGACAGGCTCCCGCCGCTGACTCGCTTCAAGCTTCAGATCGGCCCACTCCGGTCCGGACCAGCCAGGAGTCTCTGCAGGCTGTTCAAGCACGTACGGTTGTGTTGAAACGCTCGCCGGATCGACTTCAAAGATGCTGAGCTGTGGTTTGCCTTCTGCCGCCGAGCCATAAATCCCTTCCGCTCGCCGTGGCCGCACCTTGCGCGCTGCGATCAACTCGACTGGAAACTCGATTAGATTTCCATGGATTGGCTGCGCATCCACCACGAAAACATCATGTGCTTCTGCATACCCACTCTCTGCCGGCTCTCTCCAGCTTGGTTCACGTACCTCCTCTTGCCAAGGGTCTGCCGGTGCCTGAGCTTGCACAATCGTTCTTTCGGCCGCATGCTCATCCACATCCCTACTCGCTCGGTGCGACTCCCTTTCCAGGGCCTCGCTCAAAGGATGATGCACTGCAACCGCAAGATCGTCGCCGAAACCCCAATTCGAATCGAACATAAGGGCTGCCTCGACCACCGGAGCTGCCTCCGCGATCGAAGCCCGCGGCCGCTCGACCGACGCCGAGTCTTGACGAGCTTCCTCGCCGGGGATTCCCATGTCGAGAAGCATGATCTGCTCGGCTGCCGGCTCCAACTGCTTCGGCACTGAGCTGACTCCGCCTGCAAAAAAATCGCTATAACTCGGCGCTGCCGCGTAACGTGCCGCTACGCGCGCTGCCGCCCCAGAGCGCCTGCTGCCCTCGCCCCCATGGGAGTGAGACTGCGATTCGGTATCGGTAGCGAGCGAGCCTTTCCGCTTTCGGTGCGCGGCCACCCGTTGGCTCACTTCATGTTTCCACAAGGTCGATAGTTCAGCCTGCCCTATTAGTGTGCTCAAAGCTCTAGTGTCCCTTCTCATGCTGGCCCTCGCCACTTTATGCGGCCAGGCATCGCGGTTCCGGTCAACTGCGCACGCAGCAAATCGAGTGCGCCGCCAACATTGCATTCAAAAGAGGTGGGAGAATTAGGGAACAATGCCGGAGCACCCTGGGACGAATCGTCCGCGCCGAGAGTTCGGGTTCCGGTATTTGTCTGCTGCCAGAGCTGCGTGGTGCGCCGCCCTTCCAAATCTGCCTGCATTTGCTATGCTGAGCCTTGGTAGTGGGATGCAACCTCGTAACCTAGTGTTTATCACGGTGTTGGGCCTCTGTCACCAGCAACTTGGTGCGCAGTCATTAACTAATGTGGCACCCCCGCCTGTCGCGCACTCGAGTGCAACCTCAGCAAACGGTTCGCTCACGAATAGTGCCGTCGCAAATCAATCGTCGCAGGATGATCCCCTCCCGAATGATCCAGGCCAGGAAATCCTCCCCGTTGCTCAACCGGAACCCACGCCTCAAGCAGGCACACCGGTTCGTTGGGAGGCTGCAAACCAACACTGGGCCGGCGACACCCTCACACTCACTGGCGATGTGGTCTTTCACTATCGCGATTACATTCTTGAAGCTGACAAGGTGGTCTACCATCGCGACACTTCCGAAGTTGAAGCGGAAGGCAACCTCCACTTGACCGGCGGCCCGTACGATCTGCATCTCACCGCATCCAGCGGAGAGATGCGCCTCAACATGCACACGGCACGCTTCTATAACGTCACCGGCTCTCAAGGAGTTCGTAACCTCGGCCGCACCGTGGTCTATTCCAACGCCAACCCCTTCCTGTTCTCTGGCCGTGTTTTTCTGCAGCTTGGCGAGGGCAACTACCGCCTGATCGATGGCTCGTTTACCAATTGCCACCTCCCGCATCCCGACTGGCGCATCATCTCCCGCTCCATCTCCCTCGCAGACGGCAAGGCATCCACCAGCAACTCCATCTTTGAGTTCCTCAACATTCCAATCTTTTACTTGCCCTATCTCCGCCATCCCACGGACGACACTGGCCGTGAAAGCGGCCTTTTGATTCCCGTCCTCAGCAACTCCTCAATCAAAGGATTCATCGTCGGGGAACAGTATTATTGGGTCATCAACCGCAGCATGGACATGATCGTCGGCGCCGAATATTACTCAAAACGCGGATGGGCCCCCAACGGCGACTTCCGCTACAAGGGTGCGGGGCTCAACCAGTTGATGGTGCGATGGAACGCTTTGCTCGACCGCGGGGTGGAACAGCAGGTCGGGGCAATCTTTCCGTCCGTTCGTCACGACGAACTCATCCCCGGCCCTACTGGCTATGAACTCGTCAATCAGGGCGGCGTCGACGTGGTCGCTCTTGGGCGCAAAGACTTCACCGATAACACCAGAGTCGCGGGAACAGCCGAATACCTTTCCAACTACATTTACCGGCTGGTGTTCAACGATAACTATTATCTGGCTGTCAATTCTGATGTTGCCAGCGACGTCGCACTCACCCACAACCATAACGGCTTCATTCCCTCCGTCACTCTTGATCGCTTCGAGACTTATGCCAGTTCCACCAACGGAGATGAGGCTCGAATCCTCCACCTTCCCTCCGTGCGCTACGACGTCTTGAGCCGGCCGCTCGGCGATTCACCTTTCTATTGGAGCGCAGGGTCCTCGGCGGACTACATGAGCCGCTCCGAACCCCATTTCCACGCAAGAAATGTCGGCCGCTTCGACTTTTACCCGCATCTCTCCATGCCCTTGGTGTTCGATGGATGGAGCGTGGTTCCAGAGGTTGCTCTGCGCGATACCTTCTACACCGTCAGCCAGACTCCCGATCTAACCGGCGCACGAAGCGGCACTCCCACCATCAGCCAGAATGCCCTCAACCGTGCCGATCTTGAAGCATCGCTGACTGTGCGCCCTCCGGCTCTTGAACGCGACTTTGACCTCGGCAATTCTGGTCGCGTTCTCCGCCACGTCATCGAGCCCGAGCTCTTTTACCACTTTGTCGGAGGTATCGGCGCTCAGGCGCGCAACGTGCCTCTCATCGACACCACTGACATAGCTACCAACACCGATGAAATCGGTTACTCCCTCACACAGCGCTTCTACCTGCGCAATCCAGAGGCGAAGCCCTGCGATGCTGAAGATCCAGCTACGCCAGACGATTGTTCTCAACAGGCCCCGCGCGAATGGGCGAGCTGGCAAGTCTCTCAGAAGTACTTTTTCGATCCCAACTTCGGAGGCGCGCTCATCCCCGGCCGTCGCAACGTCTTCGACACAACGCTCGATCTCACTGCTGTTGCCTTTCTTACCTCCCCGCGCAACATTTCCCCCGTGGTCTCGCGCCTGCGCTTTGAAGCCATCGAAAACCTTCGCGTGGAATGGGACCTGGATTACGATCCAAAGGCGGGGCGCCTCCAATCGGACAATATCTTCGCGGGCTATAGTTGGGGCCGGACCACAGTTGGCGTCGGCCATTCACTTCTCAACGCGGTCGACGAAAACGGCAGCTCTGCTTCTAACATTCAGAATCAGCAGATTCAGCCTTTCCTGTTCATCGGCAAGCAGAATAGCCTCGGATTCAACCTGGCGGCGAATGCCGGTTATGATCTGGTCCAGAATTCGCTCCAGTATGCCGGAATTCAAGCAGTCTACAACTGGAACTGCTGCGGGCTAACTGTCGGGTATCGGCGCTTCCAACTCGGATCGGTGCGCGACGAGACGCAATACCTTTACAGCTTTACGATCGCCAACTTTGGCTCTGTCGGCGACATCCGCCGAACCAACACCGTCTTCCGCGACCCCGCGCTCCCGCCCCTCTATTAGCAAGGCATCTCCAACTTTCGCACAGATGAGATCTGTCATCCTGAGCGGGCTGTGCCCCATTCATCGCAGCCCTATCGCGATGAGTGGGCGGGCTGGGCGGGTAGTCGATGGACCGGCGGTTGCTTTTCGTCGTTCCTTAATAGACTCTGGATTCGCAGCACTAGCGGGCATCCGGAACCTCTCGAAAAGCGCTCCTTAAGGCCCGAAGGCGCCCGCTGCGGTATCCTTTCAAAAAGAGGTTTTCGCTTGGAACGCTTTCAGATCATCGCCGGATTACTCGCCGTTTGCCTGGCAGTCGGCTGCAAAGCTCAAACACCTTCCGCCACCACTGACGCCTCTCTGATGAATCGCCGCATCGAGGTCATGGTCCGCTCTCAGTACAACGTTCCGCAGGAATACACAGTGACCCTCGGCGACCGCAAGCCGAGCCAGTTTCCCGGTTACGACTTGCTTCCGGTCACGCTCTCCAGGAGCGACAAAAAGACCCTCGTCGAGTTCCTGATCTCCAGCGACGGCAACACCCTTGCGCGGCTCGAGAAATTCGACCTGCAGAAAGACCCCATCTTCAACATTGATGTCACGGGCCGTCCCATCCGCGGAAACCCCGCGGCCAAAGTCACTGTCATCAACTTCGACGATCTTGAGTGCCCCTATTGCGGCCGAATGCACGAGTCCCTGTTCCCGGCCACCCTTGATCGATACAAAGACAAAGTCCGCTTCATTTACAAGGATGACCCGCTCACCGAGTTGCATCCCTGGGCCATGCACGCTGCCGTCGACGCAAACTGCCTGGCCGCTCAAAGCGGTGAAGTGTACTGGACCTATGTCGACTATCTCCACGCGCACGGTCAAGAAATCACCGGGCCCGATCGAGACTTGGCAAAGAGCGTTGCCGCTTTGGATCGGATCGCACGGCAGGAAGCCATGATCGGAAAGCTCGACTCCGCAAAGTTGGACGCATGTCTGGCAAAGCAGGATGAGACTGCAATTCGCGCATCTTCGAGCGAGGCCACCACACTTCGCATCGAAGGAACGCCCGCTCTCTTTGTCAACGGCGAGCGAATCGATGGCGCCATCCCCGAAGAGCAGGTCTGGATGGTAATCGACCGTGCTCTGCGCTCAGCAGGCGTCGAGCCGCCGCCTCTTCACGCTCCCCCGGCTCCGGCTGCGGCCCATCCCGCCCCAGGATCGGGGGACTAAAACCTGCTCACGTTAATCGGTTGGGCGGGTCCATTTCTCTTGAAGGCTACCCGCACCCCGGCCCGTGGATTTATCCTTGGAATGGCGTTTTCGGGGCCCTCAGGAGACAACAGGTTGCAAGTTGAATCACGTTCCACCTCTCAGTTCTCCACATCTCGCTTCCCCGTATCCACCTTCCAGGGTGCGATTCTTGTCCTCATTGGCGGTGTCCTCATCGTTCCATTTATGGGATGTCACCGCTCCCCTGGCCCCGATGTCGTGGCAACAGTTAACGGAAAAGACATCCCCCGTTCCGATCTCGACCGCGCCTATCAAAGCGTCAGGATCCAGCAAGGGAGCGGCCCTCAGGAACCCTCTCCCGAGCAGGCCAGCATCATGCGGCTTGAGATTCTCCGCCGCCTCATCGATGAGGAGATCCTTCAGCAACGAGCTGCCAGGCTGAATGTCGCTGCCTCGGATGAAGACGTAAACGCGAAGCTCACGGACATGAAGGCGCCTTTCACCCAGGAAGAGTTCGATAAGCAGCTCAAACAGCGCAACGAGTCCCTCGACGACCTGAAGAAGGAAATTCGCCACGAACTCACAGAGCGAAAACTCCTCAACAAGGAGATTGAGTCCAAGATCAATATCACTGACGCGGAGATCGGCAGCTACTACGCAGCGCACAAGACGGAATGGAACTTCATCGAGAACCAGTTCCACCTTGCCTGGATCGTGGTCACCACCGCGCCCGCCCCGCAAACCGGCAATCTTCAAAACAACAAGGCCTCGGGCGATGCTGACGCCAAGAAGAAGATTATTGCCCTCCATCAAAAGCTTGAAAACGGCGAAGCGTTTGAAGCCGTTGCCATGCAGTACTCAGAGGACGACCACACCAACTCCAGTGGCGGCGACCGCGGCCTCGTTCCGGAATCGGCCTTACACACTGATCCCGAAGCCTATAACGAGATCAGCAAGTTGAAGCCTGGCCAGTTTACAGATGTGCTTCCCATTTACGACGGTGCAAGCCCTGGCCACCACATCATCGGCTATGCCATCTACAAGCTCATTGGCCGCGAACCCGCCGGGCAGCGCGACCTCAACGACCCGCGCGTCCAGCAGGCCATCCGCGGGGGACTTCGCGATATCCACGCGCAGCTTCTCAAGAGCGCGTACTTCGATAAGCTGCGTGACGAGGCGAAGGTTCAAAATTACCTCGCCGATGACCTTCTCAAAGAGGGCGCTCACTAAGGTTGTCGCTCAAATCAGGTTGTAACCTGCTTTTCTAAAAGGCCGCCGAGAATTGTAGCGCCGATCTCCAGATCGGCTGTCCCGAGGGCCTCCAGGCCCTCGGAGACCCTAGCAGACGTTGAATTCTGCGTTGCAGGGTCGGCTGTGAGAAATCCGATTTAACGGTGCACAACTTCTAAGCGCGCGAGAGCAGCGGCTGCCTTAAACTGATAGGGCTTCATAGGCCGCAAAGAACTTCCTTGAGGCGATGTCTTGAAACGATTCGGCTTCAGCCCATGAGGGATGTTTTCTCTCTGCTCTTTCCCGACCGAGTTCCACCCTCCTTCCGCAACCTGTTTAACCGTGCCCAGGCCCGATCAACGATCCCTTGAAGCGGTGCCCTCGCGTCATCCCTGCCACCTGCCCCCCCAAAACCTCGACCTTTCCAGTCTGCTCCACACGCAAAACAGCCCCCGCAGTTCGCGGGGGCTGTTTTCAGGTCGCTTATCCGATCCCTGGCTACTTCAGGTTGCCGCTCGAGTCCATCGTGATTCCGCCCGGCCCCTTGTTCTTCTTCTCTTCGTTCTCTTTGCGGGTCCCCATCGCCTTGGCGCGCCATTCTTCGGCCTTCGCAATGTCTTCCTTGCGTGCAGCCTCATTCCCATAGTCCAAATCCGCCTTACGACGATAGATCAGGTTCAGGTAAACCATCGCGTCATCGTAGTTAGCGCGATTCTCCTCAGCCTGGGTCAGATACTGCACTCCCTCCTCCACCAGGGCTGAGTTCTCACCCTTCAACGGCTCCATCACCTTTTTGGGCGCCTTGGCATTGCCTTCGCCGTCATCCGTAACTCCGGCCGGGGCCAGCGCCTTGAGCACATTCTCGTGCGCTTCCGTAAAGTCAATCACACCGACAGTATAGGCCGCTTCAGGGTCCTTCGGGTCAACCGCAAGAACCTTCTTCTGCCAGGCCTTGGCGTCGTCCAATTTCTTGATGCTGAAATAAATGCCGGCAATTTGCTTGATGCTGTTTACGTCTGTCGGATCCTTGGCCAGAACCTCCTGGAAGATGTTGATCGCCTGTTGCGCGGTCTTTGTATTCTCGGGTGTGTCAAGACCGGGAACTACGTTTTGCGCAAGTGCGGTGGCCAAATAGGTCTTTGCCATCGGCAGGGTGGGATCCAGTTCCGTGGCTTTCTGAAAGTGGCCGATCGCCACTTCATATCTGGCGCTCTTGTAAGCTTCCACTCCCTTGTTCAACTGGTCACGTGCCATCAGCCGATTGCACCCGCTCATGGCAAGCACCATGCCGGCCATTGCCACCGCGAGCGCCAAAAAACGTGCGGGTCGATTCATTTTCTTATCCTTCTCCTTCAGGCACGTCTTTCGATCGCGCACCTGGAATCTCGTGGTGCTGGCCGTTTCCGCTCAGCGGCGGTCGTTCCAGCGTGCCTCTACTGGCCAGCCATAATCTTGGGCGTCATCAACCCAATATGATCCACACCTGCCGAATGGCCCAGGTCGATCACCTGCGCAACCTCAGAAAAGCTCAGCCTATCGTCGCCTTTCACAAACATGACTCGTTGGGCGCGATTGGCAAAAATCTTCGTAAGCCGAGCAGTTAAATCTTGCCGAGCAACTTCCTGCTGGTTAATCCTGAAACTCGCGTCCCCGGCAGCCCCCTTGAATACATCGAGGACAACCGCGGACTCATCCAATGTGTGATTCTTCGCCGATGTCGGTGCCAACACAGCTTCTCCCTTGGGCAATGCGGGAACGATCACCATAAAGATAATCAGCAGGACCAGCAAGACATCGATCATCGGCGTTACGTTGATCTCGGAAGTCATGCTTCCAGTATTGCCTTTGCTCATTGTCATGGCAGAATCCCCCTTTCCTTTGCCCGCAAATGAAACTGTTGCAAATGCCTCTACTGGCCAGCCTGGATCTTGGGTGTCATCAAACCAATGTGATCCACGTTCGCCGCGCGCCCGATGTCAATCACCTCCGCCACATAGGCAAAGTTGACGTCGTCGTCCCCTCTCACGAACATGATCCGCTCGGCGCGATTCGCATAGATCTCAGTGAGCCTGGGCAGCAAATCCCGCTTCTGAACGTCGGTCTCGTTGATCTTGTAGCCGGGCGCAGCGCCCCGATTGTAAATCAGCTGCACCACGATGGTGCGATCGGTCGGCGGCGGCTGTTTGGTCGGATCTTTGGGCGGCTGGGGAACCAGCGCGTCCAGCCCCTTGGGCACCACTGGCACGATGACCATGAAGATAATCAGCAGTACCAGAAGAATGTCGATCATCGGGGTTACATTGATGTCGGACGAGTAACCACCCCCGCCCCCAGTCGTCATGCTCATGGCTTCAAACTCCTCGTTTTCTCAAAATCGTTATTCAACGCATTTCAACGTCGATCTCTATTCCCCGCCGATAGACCCCGGCTCGCGCTTCTGCGTGAGCAAACCCACATCGTCAACACCCACTGAACGCACTGCATCGATCGCATCTTCTACGGCTCTGAACTGTGCGCGGGCGTCCGCGCGGATAAAGATCGTTTTCGACGTGGGGTTCTTGTCCATCTTCTCGCGCACCTGCGATCCAAGCTCACTAACGCCAACCTTGTTCTGCCCAAGGAATACGGCGCCATCTCGCGTGATGGCCACAACAATCGCATCTTCCTTGTCAGCATCTGGCATGTTCGTGGGGTTATCCACTTTGGCCATATCGACTGCCACCTTGTTCTGGAGCATCGGGGTAATGACCATGAAGATGATCAGCAGAACCAGCATGACGTCCACCATCGGCGTGACGTTGATGTTCGAGTTGACCTTGCTGCCTTCGTTGCGGACTGAAATTCCCATTGTTCGGGCTCCGTGCCAATGATTTTTGTCCCGGGCGGCTACCCGGTGCTGCTTTTCCTTCACTCAAGGACCCGAGATCCAAACTGGCGGGCAAGTGGAAAGTTTCTCCCCACCCGCCCCACCAAAGATTCTCGCTCTCGCTGGCCAGTGCCCCTGGTTAGCGCTTGTTGGACTGCTTGATGAAGTAGTCCACAAGTTCGCTCGACGAGTTGTCCATTTCCACGTCGAAATTCTCGACACGACCCGTGAAATAGTTGAACATCATCACGGCCGGGATGGCAACAAACAACCCGAAGGCCGTGGTCACCAGAGCTTCAGAAATACCGCCCGCCACTGCGCCGATGCCCGCAATCTTCTGAGAGGCGATCTGCTGGAAGGCGTGCAGGATGCCGATGACGGTGCCCAGCAATCCAACGAACGGTGCAGTTGCGCCGATCGTGGCCAGAACGGAAAGGCCCCGCTTCAGCTTGGCGTGAACGATCGCTTCTGCGCGCTCCAGTGCGCGCCCCGAGCTCTCGATCGTTTGCTCGGTGGCCTGACCCCCGGATGCACGGAACTCCTGCAGCCCGGCCGTCACAACCTCCGCCAGGTGGGACTTCTTGTTGCGATCGGCGATCTTGATCGCCTCTTCCAGTTTGCTGTCCTTCAGAGCGCCCGCGACCTTGGGCGCGAACTCACGCGACTGCTTCCGAGCCGCCGAGAAGTACAGGTAACGGTCGATCATCACGGCCAGCGACCAGATCGACTCAATGAAAAGGACGATGACCACGCAGCGTACCAACCATCCCATGTTATCCCATAGCTGCATTGGGCTAAAGCCAACCGACTGCTCATCCTGGAAGAAAGCAAGGCTGTTGACTGTGTGCGATGCGAAATGTGCGAGCTGAGCGAGAATCACTGAATCGTTCCTCCTAAGGAGTTTCTTTTAATGCGATTTGTCCGCCGCGGCGAACCGTTGCTGAGGAATGCGGCTCTTTCATGATTCGCATTCAGGTTAAAAAAGGGGCCGCAACCAAATACCACGGATGAGGCCAGAATGTGAGCTAGCTGCCGAGGGTGAAGACCACGTTCACTGTCGTCTCAACTTCAACCGGCTCACCATTAAGCAGATAAGGTCTATACCGCCAGGACCGCACTGCATCCAGCGCCGCCCCCTGCAGCATCGCATTGCCGCTGATAACACGCAGGTTCTCGATGGTACCACCCTTGGAAATTGTCGCCTGCAGCACCACCGTACCCTGAACGCGGGCGGCCTTGGCAATGGGAGGATAAAGTGGGACTGTCTTTTGCAGCAGAAGGCCTGTTGCTACACCACCTGAAATGGCCACCTTCGTGGGCGCCTGAGCTTTCACCTTGGGGGCAGTGCCGCTTCCAAACACACTGCCGATTACGCCGCCACTTGAGCCGCCCAGGCCTTCCATACCGGCCACGCCGAATCCCTGCTGCGGGGGCGCTTCCTTCTCATTCACTACCTTGATGTCTTTGGGAATCTTGGTGGGAGCCACGAGCTGATTGTTCATCATCTCCGACTGCACATGGACAACATGTACGACCTCAGGGGGCGGCGGAGGTGGCGGGGGCGGGGGCGGAGGAGGCGGTGCGGTCAACGCCGTAACCATCGCGTTGTGGGGCAGAGCCTCAGGATAGATCAGCGGGATCAGGATCATCGATATCAGAATCAGCGAGTTCGCCTGGAGCGTAAGGAACGCCCAGCGGAAGACCTTCTTGTTCTTGATCCTGCCGCCGGATTCAAATGTGGAATCCGCGAACAATCCCGTGGGCTCGGGCTCGGGCTTCTCGATCCAGGCGGTCGCCATCAAAACAATGGGAATGACAATCTCGAGGATGAGGAGGATGACTGCCGCGTATAACGGCATATCGCCTGTCCCAAGGTCGTACAGCGTCAGAAACACTGCCACCGCAAGGAACTCGACCGCAAAAAGAACCGCCGCGAGTTTGTCGTTCTTCACGAGAAACCGCAAGAACAGCATCCACGCGAAGTATTTGAGGAATCCAAAGACGATTACGAGCAACATCTCCATCTCCATTTGCCGAGAAGCCTCTCACCCATAGGGCCGCTCGGAGATTGCCGTTCCTCTATTTAGACACCGTGCAACTCCATTATGTTCCCGTGCACAAAAACGGTATCACACATGGTGTCTCCCCTTGTATCAGAACAATGCATTCCCTGCCAATGATGCTCCAAAAACAGTGCAAATCTCATCACAATCACTCGCCCTATGCCCGTGGCCGTTTTGCCGCCGGAAGCACAGCAACCTTTCCTTGGGTGGCCCTCCATTGCTGCCATGCAACCAGCATTGGCGCTGCCACCGCGATCGAAGAATAAGTCCCGATCAATATCCCAACCACAAGCGCGAACGAAAAACCCCGCAGAACCTGCCCGCCAAATATGTAGAGTGAAAGTACCGTCAGGAACGTCAGTCCAGAGGTTAAGACCGTCCTGCTCAAAGTCTGGTTGATGCTCCGGTTCACCACGTCGGGTAACGATTCCCGCCGGCTCATCCGCAGGTTCTCGCGGATTCGATCGAACACCACAATGGTGTCGTTCATCGAATAGCCCACCAGTGTCAAGATCGCCGCAATCACCGTCAGGCTTATCTCCTGCCCCGTCAGCGCAAAGAACCCCACCGTAATCAGCGTGTCATGGAAGACAGCAACCACTGCCGCCACTCCGTAAATCAACTGAAAACGGAACCACAGATAAACCAGCATCCCGAGCAGCGAAACCAGGACCGCCCGCCATGCCTGCGTTTCAAGCTGCTTGCCCACCGTCGGGCCCACCACATCCACCTTCACGCCGGAATCGTTGAATTGATTTGCGTAGTGCGCATGAAGGGCTGACACTACCTGCTGCCGCCCGGCATCGAGCGCCCCTTCGTTCAGCTCCTCCGGCAGGCTGATCAGCACCTGGTTCGGTCCCGCCGTCGTGTTATACGGCTGAATCTTCGCATCGCGAATCCCGGCCGCATCCATTGCCTGCCGGATTGCAGTGATGTCCGGAGCATTTTGAAACTGGACCTGCACCTCAGTGCCGCCACGGAAGTCTACCCCTAGCGGAACCGGGTTTCCCGTAGCCGACCACAGGATCGCCATCTTAACTATGCCTGCCACGCTGAACAGCAACGAAAAGCCGAGAAATGCCCATTTGAGCCTCAGCCAGTCAATATTTACGCCGCGAAATAATTCCACTTCTTCTCTCCCACATCCTGAGCTCCCTCGCCGTCCGGGCCCAGCCTTTCAGAATTCTTTCGCCACTTCATGAGCAGCGGGAATGAAAAAACTAGATCGAAATCGGCTCCCCGGACTTCAAGCTGCCGAGATGCCAATCGAAGATCAAACGCGAGACATAAACCGCTGTGAACAGGTTTGCAAGCAGACCAAAGGTCAGGGTTATGGCAAAGCCTTTCACCGGTCCGCTGCCTACGACAAACAGAATCGCTGCCGAAACAATCGTGGTCACGTGCGTATCGATGATCGTCACCCACGCATGTCCGAATCCCTGGTCGACTGCCGCCGCTGCCGCTTTGCCTGCCCGAATCTCTTCACGGATCCGCTCGAAGATCAGCACATTCGAGTCAACGCCCATTCCTATCGTCAGAATCACGCCGGCAATCCCGGGCAGCGTTAGCGTTGCTCCGGAGAAGCCCATGAATCCGAGCAGAATCACCAGGTTCAGGAAAAGGGCCAGGTCGGCGTTGATGCCGGATCCCTTGTAGTAGACGAGCATGAAGCCCATCACCACCAGAACGCCCACAACTGCTGCTGTAACGCCCTGACGGATTGAATCCGCTCCAAGGGAGGCGCCCACCGACCGGTCTTCCAGGTATTCCAGCGAGGCAGGCAGAGCGCCCGTCCGCAGCAACTTTGAAAGTGTGGCAACCTCATCCTCGCTGAAGCTGCCCCGAATCTCGCCCGAATCCCGGATGGGTCCCTCGATGTTGGCCACTTCCTTCACGTGCCCGCCCATCACAATGGCCATGCTCGTGTTGATGTTCTTACTGGTGTAATCGTAGAATTTGTCGCCGGCTTCGTTGGTCAGAGTAAAGTGAACCGTTCTCTGGTTTGTGTTTGAATCCGTACCCGGATCGGCCGAGCGGAAATTGGTGCCCGAAACCACCGCAACCCTTCGCAGCACGTACACCGCGTCCGCATCCGAGCCGGTGGCCATATTCCCCGACCCGTGGACCATCTCCTCGTCCGGAGGAATCGATCCGCCCGTACTCGCCGCCGCTTCCTGCTCGTCTTTGTAAGGCCCACCAACCACGGCATGAATCTCAAGACGCGCCGTATTGTTGAGCAGGCCCTTCACTCGGTCGGTATCGTCCACCCCGGGCAGTTCCACCAGAATCTCGTATTTGCCCAGTCCGTATTCGTCGATGACAGGCTCGCTCACGCCCAACGAATCCACGCGGTCGCGAATCGTTTCAATCGCCTGCTGAACCGTTTTCTCTTCCAGCGCTGACTCGATCGACGGCTTCATCGTCAGAGTGAAAATGCCGTCGGTCCCGCTGCCCGCAATGTCGTACTCGTTCGAATACTTGTTGTCGAGCGCCGACCGTACCGCGCTTGCATTGGCCGGCGTTACGCCTTCCACTTTCACCAGTTCCGGCTTGGTTGGATCCGGCTTATAAACCTGTGTGAAACCCAGGTTCGCGGTCTTTAGATCCTGCTGAATCCGACCGACCGTGTTATCCGTCTCGGTGGCCACTGCTTCCCCGACCTTCACCTTCAAAATCAGGTGAACTCCGCCTTGCAGATCGAGTCCAAGGTGAATGCGGTCCGTGAAGGCCTTCGCCAACGACGTGGGAGTGTGGCCTGGCCATGGCACCCACGACACCCCAATGATGCCCAGGATGAATACCACCAGAACCGCAAAGATCAAGGCTAGTTTTTGATTAAGATTCTTATTCATCGTCCTGTTTCTCTGGTCAAAAATTCCCACGAATTACCGAGTTTCATTTGCTCCGAGTCGAACATCGGATGTGTCCCGATCGAAAATGGCAGCGGCGAAAACCCCACCCGCACTGCTATGACTCTTCCTGAGTGGTCACCGACGCGATCGCGTTCTTCACAACTTCCATCTTGACGTTGTCCGGGGCCACTCGGATGATCACCGAGTCGTCCTTGATCGAGAGAATAATTCCGCGAATCCCACCCGTGGTTGTAATCCGGTCTCCTGCCTTCACCGTCCCCAGCATCTCCTGCCACTGCTTCTGGCGCTTCTGCTGCGGACGAATCATCACGAAATACAAAACCGGGATAAGCAGCAGCGGCAGAAGCATCGGCAGGCTGCCTCCAATTCCCGGAGCGGGCCCAGCCGCAATCATCGCAAAACATGTCACCACAATCATCCTTTGCTTTCTCCCAGCCGCAGGCTTCCTCCGGCGCTTGGGAAACAGGCAGAATCGACGCTCAAGCCGCGTGCCTGCTACATAAATTTGTCTCCGGGAAAAGTACTGACCGCTGAATTATACCGGTCAAGGGGACGGTCAGATTCCGGCGCCAGTGCCCGGATGCCAAGGATAAACGCTGCTTCGAATCAAGCAACTCTGTCCCCCACCTGCCTCACCTGTGACCCACTGCTGTCTGCTTCCTGTTCGACAAGGCTACTCGGAATCAAGACTCCGGAATTCGCCCGGTTTTACCGGTGCTCCTTCCTGCCTGATACCGAAGAGATGCCTGTAACGATAAGAAACGTGCGGACTATTGCGTGTCAAGGAGAGCCGGCACAAACGCCCCGCTTCAGCGACAGCAAATAGCGATGCCTCGGCGTCGCCGCCCTGCCCTGCACGCCCCATCCATACCGCTCTTATCAAGCCCTTACACAACTCCTACCACTTCCTTACCAATCCGGAGTTCTCATGAATATGGTTCACTTTCCGGTTTGCAACTGGCACTTCGCCTCGCATTTCCATCCCGGAATGAGGACAGAAGGAGCAATTCCATGCTCATCGTTCAACAAATCGTCGCATTCGTCCTGGGCGCCTTCTCAGTCTGCTTCATGCTGTGGTTTCTCGCCAACACCCTTCGCGATTCCCGCAGCCGCAACCGTCGCCACGCCCATCCGCCCATCGCAGAATCAGAATCCTGGCAGTTCAAGGCCATCAAGCCTCAGGTTCCCAGTACTGCAATGCGGGCTCCGCACACCGCAGACAAAGCTGCTCCTCGCCCCCAGCACCAACCTGCCCCGCATTTCGCCCCTGCACTCGGCCAAAGTTCACGGTCTCTCCGCAGCGCGAGCAGGTAACGCGTTCCCCTTTGAACCCCGGAAGCTCTGAGGGCGCAACTCGCACCTTTACCCATTGTTCTTCAAAGAGCTGCTCGTCCCTCAGCTCGCGATAGGCCAGCGATTGCTGTTTTCTTGCGGGTTCCACGTCCGGAAAAAGCTGCCTGGCAAGCTCCCGCGAGCCCTCCGTCGCCACAATCCGGATTGCCCTCCCAGACTCCAAATCGACGAATGTGGCAGCCATCTTGCCCCAATCCCGGAACTTGAGCGTCCTTTTGCCCAGCCTGCAACCCGTCACCACCGAGATTGCGTCCGTCGCACATCGGTCAATCTCCACATAAGTCACCAGGCGCTTGCGATCCGCACCTCTCGGCTCTTCGATCCCCAGCCGCCGCAACCCAAGCATCGCCATCCGCACGCCAAGAATCTGCCCAGGGCACATATGCCCATGCGCAGCCTCCGCCTTCACCAGCAATTGATCCAGAGTCTCCATTGAGTCTCTATCCTACCCCTCCTCGCGAACTTCGGGTCCGATCCCCAGGAACAACGGGTGCCCCAGGTCCCTCGCACTCGGGGACCTGGGAGTCGAATAAAGCCGGGTGCGGGTGCCCCATCCTTGCGCAGCTTCATCGCGAAAGGGTGGGTCCAACAAACCGCGGGTGCCCCATCCATTCCGCGCTCTTCGCGGAATGCGTGGGAACCGACAATCTACGGGTGCCCCGTCCTTGCCACGTTTCTGTTTCTGTGGCTAGGGTGGGAGACCAGGACGCTCCGTACCCCATCCAGTCCGCGCTCTTCGCGGAATGGGTGGGTGACGACAACTGCGGGTGCCCCAGGTCCCTCGCACTTGGGGACCTGGGAGTCGATTAAGCCCGACCTAACTTGCCTCGGCCTCCCAAAAATTCCTGTGCCCATCAATTCCGCGCTCTTCGCGGAATGCGTGGGAACCGACAATCTACGGGTGCCCCATCCTTGCGACGTCTTTGTTTCTCGTCGCAAGGGTGGGAGTCGGCATACTCCCCCCACATCCCTACTTTTCCCCCGTGACCTCCTCATCCGCGGAATCCTCGACGAGAACCGCAGACCCCGGAGCAAGATCGAACGCGACCGACTCCAGTCCAGTCGGATGAAACGTAACCTTTAGCGGCTCTCGCTGCCACTCAGTCGCTCCGCACACGGGGTCCGAATGATTCTCTGGTGCAAAGGCCGAAAGCTTCTTCGAGAGCGCGGGCTTGCGTGCCGCCAGTTGAGCAACCACCGCATACAGACTCTTCCCAGTGGCCGTTACCCCGCAATACGCCCCGTAATCTCGAAACCAGACCACCTGGCTCACGCCCGGATCGTAGTCAGGAAGCTTCAGTGCCGCAACATGCCCTGAAACCCGGTCGATCAACAGCCAGGGACCGCGCTGCCATACCCAATGGCTGGCCGCCAGGACGGACTTGGCGCCCGCACTCCCGCCCGACACACTCCCCCCCAGCCCAGAGCCATCGCTTGGCAGACTGTCGTTGATCTTGATCACTCGCCGCACCACAAAGCTGCGATCCGTTACGTCGTGCGCATCGCCCGTCGTCCATTCCTTGATCTGTCCATCTACAACCAGGGCGCGAATGCGCAGCGTGTCCTCGCCCGTGGCCGCTCCGGCCGGATCGCCTACTTTCGAATAGGGAACCTTCTTCGCCGCGGAAAGCGCAACGGTATGAGTCTTGTGGGTTGGTGCGCAGATTGCCACGGGGCTCGCCAGCCCGGCAATAGCCGCCACTACCGCCAGCAATGGGATCAGTCTTTCTGTTCGCATAGGTCTACTCCCTTCTTCAGGAGCAGATCTGGAAGGAAATTCACTTCAAGCCCGAAGCCAAGCCGCGAACCTCAGTCTCAAGGCAGCAATTCAATTGGGGCCCTTAAGCCCCTGAGGGCTGGCTCTTTCCGTCCAGCTCCTCATCGATCATCCCAATTCTACTCGGCCGCTTCCACCGCGCAAGCCACACGGAACGCGGTTCCCTCGTGCAAATGGCTCGCCAGCACCTGCATGCCGATCGGCAACCCCGCTTTCGTCGTCCCGCATGGCACCGTCACACCGCAGATTCCAGCCAGACTCGCCGTCACCGTGTAGATGTCGGCAAGATACATCGCCAGCGGGTCTCCTGTCTTCTCGCCCAGCTTGAATGCCGGCGTCGGCGCGGTCGGCGTCACAATCGCATCCACCTCTGCAAACGCCCTCTGGAACTCCTCAGCCAGCAGTCTCCTCACCTGCTGCGCCTTCAGGTAGTACGCGTCGTAGTACCCCTCGCTCAGCGCATACGTCCCCAGAAGAATCCGCCGCTTCACCTCGGCGCCAAATCCCTCATCCCGCGAGTGCCGGTACATGCCGGCAAGGTTCTCCGACGAAGGCGACCGGTAGCCATACCGAACCCCATCGAATCGCGCCAGATTCGCACTCGCCTCGGCCGTCGCCACCAAATAGTAGGTCGGAATCGCGTATTTCGTGTTCGGGAGAGTTAGTGGCTTGATCGTGCATCCTGCAGCTTTCAGCCGCGCAATTCCGGCTTCAATTGCCGACCGCACTTCGGGGTCCAGCCCCACGCCGAAGTACTCCGCCGGAACGCCAACGCGCATCCCTTCCACCGGCTTGTCGCACTCCGTCGCATAATCGTCCACTGGCGCATCCACGCTGGTTGCATCTTTCGCGTCGAAACCGGCAATTACTTCCAGCATCGTCGCCGCATCCCGCACATTTCCTGCAAACGGCCCAATCCGATCCAGAGACGAGGCAAAGGCAATTAGCCCATACCTAGAAACACGGCCCCATGTCGGCAGCACTCCCACCACCCCGCAAAAACTTGCAGGCTGGCGAATCGACCCACCCGTATCCGTGCCCAGCGTCGTCACCGCCATGTTTGCCGCCACCGCCGCCGCCGAACCGCCGCTCGACCCGCCCGGAACCCGCTCCGGATCGACAGGGTTCTTCACCGGCCCATACGCCGAGTTCTCGTTCGACGATCCCATCGCAAACTCATCGCAATTCAGCTTCCCCAGCAGCACCGATCCCGCTGCCTCCAGCCGCGCCACAGCCGTCGCGGTGTACGGAGGCACATAGCCTTTCAGTATCTTCGACCCCGCCGTCGACGGCAATCCGCGCACCACCAGCACATCCTTGATCCCAACAGGAATGCCCGCTAAAACCGGCAGTGGCTCGCCCTTGGCCGCCATCGCATCCACGCGCTGAGCCTGCTCCAACGCCCGATCCCTCGACAGGTGAAGATAAACGTTCAGCTCCGGATTGATCCGCTCAATCCGTTCGAAGTAGCTCTGCGCCAGGTCGGTCGCCTTGGTCGCCCCCGTCTCAATCTCGGAGCGCAACTGCTTCAGCGTCTTCGGCTTCTCCGCATACGTCTCGTGTGTCTCGATCCCAGCTTCCAATTCAACCTTCCTCGCAACGTCTAAAGTTCGTACCACAACAAAGCTGTCATCCTGAGCGGAGTTTGGCTCGTTTTTTGAGCCAAACGGAGTCGAAGGATCTGCGGTTGCCTTTGATGGTTCTTCAATGGACTTCAGACTCGGGACAATAGCAACAAATAGTGCGAAATCGTGCGTCCGATCTCTACCGCTCAATCACCTTCGGTACTTTAAAGAACGCCCCATCCGTCTCCGGCGCCTGGCTGAGAACCGCCGCCCGCTCAAGCGACGGCGCCAACGCATCCTCCCGCAATCGTCCCTTTCCCGTATGCATCAGTTCCGTTACCTGCGCCAGTGGCTCCACCTGGCTCGTATCCAGTTCGCTCAGCTGTGCAACATAGTCCAGAATGGAGTTCAAATCCCGCACCATCTCAACGGACTCGGCCTGCGTCAACTCCAGATTCGCCAACTCGGCCACCCGCCCCACAACCTCGATCGTGACCTTATCCGCCATGGCGATTGACTCCCTTTCTTCATCTACCAGACCCTTGGTCCTCGGCACAAATGCGCTGTCACACTGAGCGAAGGCCGCCACGGCGACCGGAGTCGAACGCTTGCCCGCCGTGGCGGGGACCTGCTGTTATCTGTTCCGGGAAATGCAACGAACTTCAGAATCAGGACGCCGAAGACCGTCGTACGCAAAGCCTCGTTTGAGATGGCCCGAAAGGTAAAGTATATCCGCCAAAACAGGGTTGTCGGAACAAACGCGAACTGCTAGAACAGATGGGATGAGACGGTCGGTCTGCGGCAGATAGCAATAGGATCAAAAACTATAGGCGCGCTCATAGCTCGGAGGCGGAAGATTACGCAGACCACCATTTTCCTGCAGGCAGCCCTGAACGGGGACCGGATTCACCCTGCCGCCCCACGCAGTTCCTCGGCTACCGCGGAAGCGGCTCGCGCGGCTGTGGACGTTGGCGCTCAATCGGTGCACGTTCATGCTTTCGATAATGCCGGTCGGGAGACTCTCGAAGGCATCGCCTGCGCTAAGGTCCTGCGTGCCATCCGAGATCTCTGCCCAGAGACTCCAATCTCCTTAACAACATCCTCGACAATTGTGCGAGATCCAACAAAACGATTCCGCTTTATCGAGGCCTGGCAGGAAATGCCTGACCTTGTTACTGCCAATCAAGGCGAGCCGGGAATTGTTGAGCTCTGTGAGTTACTTCTATCCCGAGGCGTGGCAATTGAGGCTGGTTTGTTGAGCTTGGACGATGCGCGAGCTTTTGTGCTTTCCGGTCTAGCCGACAGGTGTCGCCGCGTACTCATCGAGCCGCTCGACACCGACCCCGATGTTGCTGTTCAGCACGCCGGCAAGATGGAAGATATCGTGGTGTCCGCCGGTATCGGGCTGGAACAAGTTCACCACGGTTACGGCCTGGCGTGTTGGGCAGTCAATCGACGCGGACTCGATCGAGGGCATGGTATCCGCACTGGGTTGGAAGATGTAACGCTGCTGCCTGACGGTACGGACGCACGGGACAACGCCGATTTGGTTGCGGCAGCCGCACTTTTAATTCGCGCCTATCAACGGCCCTCACCTTCGTAGGATCGAACCCGGTTTGCTGACCCCGAAAAGCCAACCAGAAACGGCCCTCTCAAATCAAGCCCGACTGGCTTTCCAATTGCAGAACCACCCCATCAGCCCGCCTGCCCTCAATCCACCACCAGCGTCAGCGTCACGCTATGCTGCACCCCATCCGCCGTCGCCGACACAGGCACTTGGTACGTCCCTGCCGGTGTCGAAGTTGAGCCCCCCCCACCGCCGCCACCACCGCCAGGCGCGGGCCCGGCACTCGTGCAGCTTGTCACACCGGTCGCAATCACCAGCGCCAGGCCGCACAGCAGCAGCACTCTGCGACGCCTCCTCCACCCCAGCGACAAAAGCGCCAAACCACAGACCAGAGGCGCCATAGGCGACCCGCCGCGCTCGCCCCGGTTGCTCGCCGCAAGAGTCCCCGTTGAAATCTGCAGCGTCACATTGCCGGTCGCCCCAGACCCAACTGTCGGACCCGTCGGCGTAAACACGCATGTGGCATTCGACGGCAGCGTATTGCAACCCAGCGTAAAAGTTCCCTGTGAGCCGCTCAGTGTCGTCAGCACGAGCGTGTAGCTTGCACTCAGACCGCTTGAAACTGTCTGCGAGCTCGCCCCTGAAACAGCCATCGTGAAGTCAAATCCCATTCCCTGCAATGCAATCGTTTGGCTTGGGAGCCCGGTTGCCGCAACGGTCAGACTCCCCGCAGCCGCTCCCGCGCTTTGCGGAGCAAACTCCACCCCCACTGTGCAACTCGTCCCCGCCGCCAGCGTCGCGGCACAGGTGTTAGTCACCAGCGTGAATCCCGCGGGCGCAGTCAGCGTCAGGCCGTTCACGCTGTCCACTGTCCCCTCATTCGTCACAGTCAGCGTCGTGGGAGAGCTGGTCTGTCCTGCTCCGGTCGCCGAAAAGTTGATCGAGCCGGGCGATACCTGAATGCTGGCGCCAACAGCCCCGGTCCCGGTTAACGTCACGGTTGCTGCCGTCGCAATCGAGGCCGAGCTTACCGTCAATGTGCCGGTCGCCGCGCCGCTCACCGTCGGAGAGAAAGACACCCCTACCGTACAACTGGCCCCCGGCGTCAGCGACCCAACGCATGTCTGTTGCGTCCAGCTGAAGCCCTGGCTCACCCCAAATGTGAGGGCCGAAGCTGCAAAACTGCTCGAGTTGCTGATGGTCACCGTCCGCGCCGCACTCGTCCCTCCCGCTGCCACCGCTCCAAAGCTCAACATCGCCGGACTCACATTCAGGCCGGCCGCGGTCTGCGCTGTCCCGCTTAAACCCACATTCACCGCCGCCACCCCGGCAGAGGACGAGGAAATGTTCAAAGTCCCTGCGCTTCCCCCTGTAGTTGCCGGATTGAAAACAACCTGGAGAATACAGCTCGCTCCCGGTGCCAGCGTCGCGCCACAACTCGTTGCCGAAATCGAAAAGACCCCAGTTGCAGCGCCCAATATCTGCGGGCTCAGCCCCGTCAGGGCAGCGCCTCCCGTATTTGTTACCGTCACTGACTGCGGAGCGCTTGCTACACCGGGCTGCTGCGACGGAAATGTCAGGCTGGCCGGATTCACCCCAAATGCCGGCGGTTCAACTCCCGTCCCGGAGAGAGGAACGCTCTGAGTGCGCAAGGCGTCGCTGATGGTCAACACACCCGCCAGGCTCCCAAGTTGAGTCGGTGCGAACTGCACGCTGACTCCGCAAGCCGCATGCGCGGCCAGCGTACCGGTGCATGTGCCGGTGCTTGAACCGGTGCTTGAGCTTGCAATCACAAACTCCCCGCTCACCGAAAACAGAATGGAGTTAAGGGCCAAGTCGCCGGTATTGGTAACCGTGACGGTTTGCGCCGGCGAGAGCTGCCCCTCCGCGGTATCTTGGAACGTCAGCGAATTCGGAATTAAACTGTCGGTCGGCGTCGCTGCTCCGCTGCCGCTCAGCAACACAGTCTGCGTGCCCGCGCTGTCGGCGAAAGTCAAAGTCCCCGCGGCGGCTCCGGATTGCGTTGGCGTAAACGTCACGTTCACCGAGCAGGCGTTCCCCGCGGCAAGTGCGGCGGTACCGCAAGCGTTCGTGAAATTCGTCGATACCGAAAACGGCCCCGTAACCCCAATTGAAGTGAATGTAACCGGTTGACTGCCCCCATTCGATGCTCCCACCACCGTCGTCGCGGAACTGCTCCCAATATCCACCTGCCCAAAATCCACGCTCAAAGGATTCAGGGTGAGGTCGCCGGCCGCGGTCCCGGTACCCATCAAACTGATAGCGAACTGCCCTCCATAGACATTGGCACTTACCACAATCTCACCGGTCTGGCTGCCCGTCGTCGCCGGTGCAAATGTCACCTGAAGTGAACAGCTCGCTCCTGCGGCGATCGTGGCATTCGCGCAGTTATCGGTCTCACCAAAATCCCCACTCGGCGTCACCTGCGTAATCGTCAGGCCCAGGTTCCCCGTATTGGTCAGCGTCACTGTCTGGGCCGTGCTCACAGTCCCCACCGATTGCCCTGTGAACGTGAGATTGCCGGGAGCGGCCAGCGCCGTTGTCAATCCAGTCTCAGCGGTCCACAGAGGCGTCTGCCACACTCCTCTCCCATACGTCGCCGCGGTCAGGGTGCGCGACTGCGCCGCCGCCGACGACGCAATCAGTCCCACCACTGGCGCTGGTGGAAGCCCGATTCCAAACTCCGACCAGCAGCCCGTGAACGAGCTGGTGCAGCTCCCCGTCCCCGCCTGGGTCGTGAACCAGACTCCGGCATCGAGCGCCACATACACCGTATTGGCATCTTGCGGATCCACCACCACAGCGTTGGCAGGCGAATGAGGCAGGTTCGAGTCGAAGCGCGTCCAGGTGGCCCCGCCATCCACTGAACGGTAGACCGTACTGCGGGGCTCCACTTCGTTCGGCCCACTCTCCACCGCCACCGTGACGTAAACGGTATTTCCCGTTGCATCGTGACTATCGATGAAAATGCTGGAGATATCGAACCCATACGCGTTCATCCCATTCGCGTCGTTTTCCACTGGGTTCAAAGTCAGATCTAACCAAACCGGCTCCGCGCCATTCGGTGGAAGCGCTGCGCGCAGTACATGACCCGCCAGGTTCCCGCCCCAGTCCGCCGCCCCATACATGCCCACGTAGATCACTTCCTCACCCTGAACCGGGAGGACGGCGATCGAACGAATCAGCGCATCTCCGTTGCAGGAACTCGTCGACGTCCTGTTATCCAGGATCGGACTGATTGCGTTCGAACTGTTCCATCCACTTCCATTCGCTGGGCCTCGCCAAACTCTGCATGTACCCACCAGCAGCTGCGTCGTGTCCGCCGGGTCCACCAGGAATGGAGCCGGAATCTCCATCGAATACCCATCTCCGCCGACATCCGCATCCGTGACAACCGCACTGGTTCCAAAATCCGCTGCGGTGCATCCCGCCACCTGCGAACACTCGTAGATCGACACGCCCGGCTCGCTGTTCACATACCATTTGGTGCTGTCGTGCGGATCGATTGCCACCTCTCCGCCATCGCCGCCCAGAATCTGCGGCCATACCCCAACCGGACCCGTCGCCGTCTTCACCCCTGCGGTCCCGTTGGCTCCCAGCCCTGCCATCATTGTGTAAGTCTCAACAGGATCCTGCGCAAGGCTCACCACTTCGGCCAGCGACCCCAGCGTACCGTTCAGATTCTCGAAATGCGATGCGTCACTCGCGCTGCAAACCGCCCCGCTCTCTTGAATTCCATCCATCGAGCGCCAAAGCCCGCTGTCATTGCCCACAAACATCTCCAGCGGATTGCTGATGTTCCATGTCAGCGCATGTTGGAAGCTCGCCACCTGCGCGCTCATGCAAGTGGATGCATTGGTCGTGTTCCGCCACTCGCAGCCCATCGCCAGGCTGCATCTCCAAAGATCCTGCGCCCCGGCCAGCAGAATGGTGTCCTGTCCCTGCCCGGGAGCGTTGGGCGCCGCTGTCAGCGCGAGCGTGTAATTCCCATACTCGATCGTCGCCGCGCCGAGGGTTGTGCTGGTCTCCAGCGCTTTCGTGCTCCACTGCCGGGCAAACGTCGGTGCCGTGTTCGTGCACACTCCGGCGCTGATCGAGCACTGGTCCTGCCACAATCCCTGGTCCTGGTTGTCGATATCCACCGTCCACGCAAATGTGTCTCCGGTGTACTGATTGACCGCCAGCGTTCCGCGAAGGATCGGGCAGGCGATTGACCCGGTCGATAACGGATTCGTAGGACAGCGCAACGCCGCCAGCCCTCCGCCCGGCTGCGCCGTCATGCGCGTCCAGGTCACTCCATCGGGGGACTGGTAGTACCCGTGAAAGCGCACCGCCGCTATGAACATTTGCCGCACGGGGTTCCACACAACCGAAGTGGCTCCATTCCCATCCGGCGCAGTGAACAAGTCATTTGGCCCCTGAACATCTACCCCGTTGCCATCGGTGATCGTGGCCAGGTACCAGCAGACGCCCGCATCCAGGGAGTAATACATCCCCTCGTAGCTCGCGCCCGGCAGCAGCGCGTTTACAAGAGTTCCTTCGTAGGCCTGCGACACTGCGGCCACCACCAATTGCGGGTTGGTGGTGCTCCACGCAAAACCCGCGAGCCCCTCCCCTGCAAAGCTGTATTCCTGTGTCCCCCCGCAGTTATTCTGCGGATCGGCGGTCCGCTGTATCAGGCTCCACGTCTTCCCCCCGTCCGCCGATCGCAGTATGCCCCCTCCATAGTACGAGTCCGATTCGTCGTTCGGGTCGCCCGTTCCCGCAAGAATCACTCCCGTGCCCTGAGGCTGCACCGTCAGCGCCCCAATGCTCAGGGAAGCATCTTGAATGCTGCTCAATCCCTCCAACCCATCCGTTAAAGGAGTGAAGCTGATCGCACCCAAAGCCGATCCGGCCGCATTCGTCGCCTTCCACACGCCCCCGCCCATCGTCCCCACGTAAAGTGTGTTTCCGCTCGAATCGGCAGGGTCCAGCGCCAGGGCCGAAACCTCGCCTGAAATCAACCCATAGCTCGGTGTCTCAACTGCAAGCGGTCCAACAGCAGTCCAGGTCGGCCCCGAAGTCGCCGGCGCCGAGGTCGCCCCAGACACCGCCATGGGCCGCACCGCATTCAACTTCGGGCCGTGCCCGCCCAGGCTCCCGCGGCTAACCGTTCCGGCGCGAATCACGCCGCCAACGCTGATTCCCCGCTCCGCCAGAAACCGGCGCGCCTGTCTTACCCGCGGAGGTACCGGCTGTGTGCTGGCCGCCGTTTGTGTGCCCGGAGGCAGGGTTGTGCCCGGCGTCAGCCCGGTTCCTGGAGCAAGACCTGCTCTGGAAGCCAGGCTTGTGCCCGACGAACCTTTTGATGCAGAAGTAGCTGCGGCTTGAGCCAGGCAATCGGTTTGCATCACCGAAAAACCGGCGACTCCCGCGAATGCCACGAACACAACGCCTGCGGCCACCCTCCCAATGAAGGGCAAGCGCGTGGCCACGTTGTTCTCGATGGTTGCTCCCCGCAGGACAATCCGAGCAACCGGCTTTGCAATAAGCTGCATAACCGCACACATCCGAGGTCCGAGCTCTCCTCTCCTATCTTCCGAGGGAGAATGAACGGGAACCTGATCGAATCCATCGTGCAGAACACGCAGCTTCCGGGATTGGAATTGCCAGAATTATAGTACGAAAACGGCACAACCACTTCGGAGCCCCGTCACAACTCCTCAGACCCGCGGTTTTGGCGGATATAGGACTCAGCATCGAACTTCTTCCGCGTCGACCCCTCCATCATCGTCCGCACCAGTCCAAAAATCGGCCGGTCAAACCATGGCCGGTCATGCCGCCCCACAATCGCCCACGCAATCCCCGCATACCCGTTCGGATCGCGCCCATCCAGCTCATATTTGTCGTTCAATATCACCGCCCAATCGAACGCCGTCGCCGGGTTCGGAGCCCACTCCAGAATCTTCTTTCCCCAATACATCCGCATATAGTTGTGCATCCACCCCGTGTTCACCATCTCCAGTTGGGCAGCGTTCCACAACTCGTCCTTCGTCTCTCCACGCTCAAGCTGCTCCAGCGTGTAGCGATGCGGCCGTGGATCATCCGCGTGCTCCATCAGCGACTTCCTCGCCCACGGCGCCGCGCACTCCCAGTTGTCGTAATTCGGCTCATGCCGCACAAACAAGACCGCCAGTTCGCGCCATCCGATCAGTTCATCCAGATACTTCTCCGCCGCCGAAACAATATCCGTAGGCTTTGTATCAGGGCATGACTTCAGTCGTGCCGAAGCCACCTCGGAAGAAGTCTGGGCTTCACAGCTTGCGGAAAAACTCATTCGTGGCGAGTTTTGTAACAAGGGCACGGCTTTAGCCGGGCCGCAAATGCAACAAAACAAAGGACGGGCTTTAGCCCCTGCGGGACTCTCTTCGGAATC
>Ga0182015_10001786_pt1 | contig 27463 bp, 24 predicted proteins | sample 712P3MmetaG_FD_120478 | JGI IMG/M metagenome (GOLD analysis project Ga0182015, IMG submission 120478) | Permafrost microbial communities from Stordalen Mire, Sweden - 712P3M metaG | ecosystem: Environmental > Terrestrial > Soil > Wetlands > Permafrost | place: Sweden: Stordalen | collected...
CGTCGGGGCATTCGCAGCATGGCTCGATCAGGATCTCAGTGTTCCGTACAGACGCTATAAGGGAGATTCTGTCATCGTGGATATTCCACACGGCATGGGGCGCTGGGGCATCGCCAGTCTTCTGGCAAAGAATCGCGTGATTCGCAGCCGTATCGCGTTCGAATTCTACAGTCATTGGCACCACAGGCGCTCGTTGCAGGCGGGAGAATATCTTTTCGAAGGTCCGATGACTGAGCGGCAGGTCTTCTGGAAGATAGCGACTGGCAAGATCAACGTCGTCAGCGTGCAAATTCCAGAAGGCTGGAATATGTTCGACATTGCCGATCAATTGCAGCGCCAGAAACTGTGCAATCGCGAAGATTTTCTGCGGGTTGCACGCGATCCAAACCCGATTCTGGATATCGCGCCGCACGCACAAAGCCTCGAAGGCTTTCTTTTTCCATCCACGTATTTGTTCGCGCGCCACACTCCGCCCGATGAGATCGCCGCGACGATGATCCGCGAATTTCGCCGCGTGTGGAGCAATTTGAATCCCGATCTCGCCATCGCCACCGCAACGACTCCGTCGATTGAAGATACGGTCACGTTAGCGTCGCTTGTAGAGCGCGAGACGCCGCTCGAATCGGAGCGGCCGCTCGTTGCCGGCGTGTTCTACAATCGCCTGCAACGCAATTACCCCCTGCAGTGTGACCCGACGGTGCAATATGCGTTGGCACTCGCGGGGCGCCCGACTCAAATTGTCCGCCATGCGGACTTGCGGGTCGATTCGCCGTACAATACTTACCTGCGTCCGGGCCTTCCTCCCGGACCTATCGCAAATCCGGGCGAGGCTTCATTGCGAGCGGCAATAGACCCGGCCAAAACGGACTTCATGTATTTCGTAGCAAACGATTCGGGCGGCCATTTTTTCAGCAAGACGCTCGAGGAACATAATCGCAACGTCGCAAAATATCGGCGCCGGTTGATGAGCGACGCCATCGGCGATTCATCAAAGCGCGCGTACGCGACGAATCCAAGAGAACATCGGAGCCAGCCGTGACGCAGGCCAAGCACCACGAGCCGCATTCTCCAAAAGAGCCGAGCAAAAAAGAATTGATTCTCGAAGCAGCCGCGGCGTTTGCAAAGGATCGTATCACGGCTGCGGAGATCGAACAGATTCGCCGGAAGTTGATCGCGCAGTTCGGCGCAGAGGCGAACACTTCTGCCGATTACATCGCGAGTGTTCTCGCCGACGCGGGCCGTCGTGTCATCCTTTCGACGCATGCCGATACGGAAGGCCGCTACGAGGAAGAATTCCACGATCTGCTTCACTTCTCGACTCTAGAAGACGCCGAGATGTGCCTGATTCGCCTCGATGAGCTATTTCGGAAGTTTCGCCGTGAAGGTGATCACGCCGCCGAAGAACGCGCGCGCCAGGTCGGCGTGCTCGGCCGGCGCCGCGCGGAAATGATCGCGCGGAATCACAAGGTAGAAGCGGCGAAACGCGCCGAGAAGGAAGAAATCGCACAGTGGTTCGGCGTCTGGCTTCAGACTCCCGACGCTTTCTTCGATTGGCTGGAAGTCCGCAAGCAGTCCCCCGATTACGAGAGGCGCTTCGGCGCAAGCAGCGCCGCCGGCGCCTAGATGATTCTGTTCGAAGTCGAACCGCTCGATTTGGGAGCGGATGTCCGCGCGGTTGGCATCGAGCTTTTTGAAGCCGGCGAAGACCGCGAGCCAGTGCGCGGCGAAGTCGCCGCTAAAGTCTGGAGCCGCATCATCCCAGCGCTCGCCGGAAGAGAATCCTGGGCGCTCGATTTCTTCAGCCGTCTTGATCGCGTCCGCGCCTACTGCAAGAGTCAAGCCATCAGCTATCGCGATGCCGCGAATCGATGCGTCGTTATTCACGCGCTCGAACCGGCAACTTTGGAATCACTGATCACGCGATTCGAGTCCGAGACTTTCGGCGCGCGCGCCGGCGCGCTTGTGACGGAAGGCGATGCTGCTCTCGAAAGCGAGCTTGCGGGCCGCGGCGCTGATGTCTACCAGCGTGGATTTCTCAATTATCATTTCTGCGCGAGTTGCGATTTCGAAGACGGCTCGCTCGTCGTTCTAAGCAAGCAGCTCTCGGCCAGCGAAATCGTGCGAATCGCGCGCCGCGCCCTCGACGGTCTCGATATCGAAGTGCGTCTCGGCTCTTCTTAGTCCAATTGACCGTTTCGTTGACTTGGCCAGGAATGCGTCCTACGACCCGAACATCCCCGTGCTCATCGTCGGGAAAGCGAAATACGCAAATCTTCAGCAACCATCGAGAAATAGTTAGTGATTCAGAACGAAGCCAAGTTCTAGCGAGCTTCCGCGTTTTCGAGCCACGGTTGCTGCGCGGGCAGGCGCGAGAACACCGCTTGTTCCAATTCGTGCGCGCTCTTCGCGTGATCGGGATAATTGCAGACGAACGTTTCGAACGTAAATTTATTGTTTGCGTCGACAAGCCGGAGCGATTGCTCAAGCTGACCCGTAAGCCGATTGGCGCTAGCCGTGTCCGTGTCCAACAGAACGAGCCCGAAAAATCCCGGGCCGAGAAGATACATGGAGTCGGTGGGCCGCATGATGCGGGCAATCGCGCGCGCCGCTTCACCGAATGCTGCCGTCTCTTCATTCGAGTCCGCCGTAGTGTCGGCGAACATAATCTTAGTGACGACAACGGAAAGCGATCGCTCCATCGTCGAAGCTCGGCGGTAATCCATGGCCAGTCGATCCTGAAAGTGATTCAGGTCCGGGATCGTCCGCAGCAAGTCGGAATTGGCCTGGTGCCGCAGCTCCACGTTCAGTTGCAGTTCCGATACCAGTTGCATCTTTAGATTGCGGAATGTCCGCTGCCGGTCCAGCAGATAGGCCGCGACGAGCAGCGATAGCACGCAGAATCCGAAGAAGGCAAATCGCAACGGCAGCTTTTCCGCCTCATCTGGGTGGACGAACACCAGCGGATACATCAGTAGCGCGACTCCGCCGGCCATCACTAGGACAATGACGGCCGCGAGGATCGTCAGTTGACGCTCTCGCCGCTCCAGTTTGTCGAGCTCAGCTAAATTGAATGCGACCATCGCCTGTTCTCCACCGGCGCATGAGAGGCGCAGAATCCGCGCCCGGTGAAATGGTGCAACTCCGCCGTATTGTAAAGTTTCAGTCGTGAATGCGTCCGGCACAAGCGGTGAGTTCGTAGCTGTGACCTACCTGTCACCACGCGTGGCATCACCCGGCGTTTCATGGCATCCACCGGAACGATATTTCCGCTCGCCCGTAGGCGCGTTGACTTGCTCGTCACCGCCACATTATGATGCCCCGCAGTGGCCGGCGACGAATCGCTCATTGGTAAAACCGTTTCGCACTACCGCATCCTCGAAAAGCTGGGCGGTGGCGGGATGGGTGTCGTCTACAAGGCCGAAGACACTCGGCTCCGCCGGACCGTTGCGTTGAAATTCCTCCCCGCGGAAACTGCGCACGATCCCGTTGCACTCGAGCGATTCCAACGAGAAGCGCAGGCGGCGTCGGCGCTCAATCATCCCAACATCTGCACCATCTACGACATCGGCGCTGAGGATGGCCAGGCCTTCATCGCCATGGAATACCTCGAGGGGCAGACGCTGAAACACCGGATCGCGAACAAACCTCTGCCGCTCGATATTCTTCTCGACTTCGGAATCCAGATTGGCGACGCGCTCGACGCGGCACACTCGAGCGGCATCGTTCATCGCGACATCAAGCCCGCGAATATTTTTGTGACGAAGCGCAGCCAGGTGAAGGTCCTCGATTTCGGACTGGCCAAACTAAGCGCCGACCGCCGCCAAACGAATCTCGAGAGCGATTCCGCTTCCGAGACGGCCGCCACAGCAGCGGATCGTATCCTTCTGACGACGCCCGGCGTCACCATCGGCACGGCTGCATACATGTCGCCCGAGCAAGTGCGCGGTGAGGAACTCGACGGAAGGACCGACGTTTTCAGCTTTGGCGTTGTCCTCTACGAAATGGCGACGGGACGCCAGGCATTCACCGGTAACACGTCCGGTGTTGTATTTGACGCGATTCTGAATCGCGCGCCAGCTCCGGCCATTAGTGTGAACACTTCGCTTCCGCCGAAACTCGAGGAAATCATCGAGACTGCGCTCGAGAAAGATCGCGCACTTCGATATCAGGCTGCCGCCGAACTCGTCGCGAGCCTCAAGCGTCTGAAGCGCGAAACCGGCACGTCGCGCGCGCTCACTGCGTCGGGGACGGTACAAGCTGCGGCGGATTCCGGGCAAACGGCCGTCGCGACGCCATTTGCCGCTCAAATGGCAGCGTCGCCACAGGCGAAACCTGGCCGCTCGCCCACGCTGGCAGTGGCAGCGGTGATCGCTGCCGCAATTGTCTTCGCTGGTGGCTATTTCACAGGCACACATCGTGAAGCCGTTTCGGTTCCCGTATACCACCAGCTCACGTTTCGTCGCGGCACAATTCGAGCTGCTCGTTTCAGTCCGGACGGCGACACCATCGTTTACAGCGCGGCTTGGGAAGGCAATCCTCAAGAAATTTACACAACTCGCCCCGAGAGTCCGCAGTCTCGTTCGCTTGGAATACCGGATTCGGAAATTCTTGGCGCTTCATCGGCAGGCGAGATGGCGGTCATGCTCGACAGCAGCCCGTCCGCGGGTTTCATTGACATGGGCACATTGGCGCGCGTGCCCCTCACCGGAGGCGCGCCCCGATCTGTTGTTGAACGCGTGACCTGGGCTGATTGGTCTCCCGACGGTTCGAATCTTGCTGTCATCCGGCAAGAGCAGGGGAGATACCGCCTCGAATATCCCGTTGGCAAGGTGTTGTATGAAGCGGACGGATGGATCAGTCATCCGCGCGTATCTCCAAAAGGAGATCAGGTTGCCTATCTCGATCATCCGCTATTGGGAGACGACGCAGGATTCGTAGCTGTCATCGACACATCCGGGCACCGGAAGACGCTTTCTCGGAATTGGGGCAGCGTACAAGGTCTCGCGTGGTCGCCCGGCGGAAAGGAAATTTGGTTTACTGGTACGAATGTTGGCTTCGCGCGGTATCTGAACGCTGTTGATGTCTCCGGGCATGAACGCATGATCGCGCGTGTGCCCGGCATGCTCATGCTCCACGACATCTGGCGCGACGGCCGTGTTTTGCTCGGCCGCGATTCTCCGCGGCAGGGCATCATCAGCGTTCCAGCAGGCGGAAAAGAACGCGATTTATCGTGGTTTGATTTTTCGACGCTTTTCGATTACTCCGCGGACGGCAAGACAGTTCTTTTCACCGAGACGGGCGAGGGCGGAGGTACCACGTATGGCGTATATCTTCGCGACACGGACGGCTCGGCAGCCGTGCGCCTCGGCGATGGGTACTCGTTGGCCCTCTCGCCTGACAAGAAATCGGTAATCTCTGTGCCTCTCGGCACGCTGACGGCAATGACAATTCTTACCACCGGAGCCGGAGAGCCGAAGGCTCTGCCTGCTGATGGGATGACACACGAGTCGGCCGCCTGGTTTCCCGACGGCAAGAGTTTCGTTTTTTCAGGGTTTGAGCCAAATCATGGCGTCAGGCTATACGTCCAGGATCTGACAGGAAGCAAGCCGCGAGCAATTTCCCCTGAGGGCGTCCTCGAATTGGACTTTGCTATTTCGCCCGACGCGAAATTTGTCGCCGGCGTCGGTCCTGATCGGCTGGGATATATCTACCCGGTCGATGGCGGTGATCCGCGTCCAATCCCCGGATTCGAGAAAGGGGATCGGCCCATCGCGTGGGACTCGGATAATCGCTCGCTGTTCGTCTACAACTATCGTGAGCTTCCCGCTCAGGTATTGCGGCTCGATACAGCCTCCGGCAAGAAGGCGGCTTGGAAGCAACTCGTACCCGCCGATTCCGCCGGCATCGACCATATCGCCCCAATTTTAATGTCCGGCGACAAGAAGAGTTACGTCTACGGCTACAGTCGAATCCTCTCCGACCTCTATCTCGTCACAGGTTTGAAGTAGCGCGCACTCCAGTTCTGAACGCGACAACGCGATTCGACGACTTCGCCCCTCCTTTCTTCAGAGCCCCACGGCTCTCCGCCTCGGGGGGCTACGTCCGCCACGAGGAATGTATCGAGACTTGGTACGTCCGTACCATTCCGCGCGCCGTGAGTACTAGTACAATATCGGCATACGTAAGCGAATTGCAGGTTGCAGGTCGCCTCCATATGCCCAGCGAAGCCACCATCCCGACCGCACGAGCGTTTGTTCGTAGCCTCAATGTTTTGTTGAAGTTCGCCCGATTGTATGGGCTGGAACACGTTCGTTCGGCTTCTCAGTTTGAAACGACGCTGCAGGAATTGGAGCAAGCCGTTGAGATGTCTGGAACCACTGGCCTCCTTCTCGGCACGACAGGTTCCCAGCTCCTGCTCGATGGCGTTCCCCTTGAAATCACCCCGGCCGAGCGCAGTTTCGCAAATCTCTTGAACGCGGCGGGCGTCGCCAGCATCAGTTTCGGCCGCAACCTCGAACGCGAGGAATTCGAGCGATTCATTCGCGCGTTCATGGAAATGGGTTCCAAGGCTTCGGGCTTGGCGGACAAACTCGAGGAATTCTCGCAAAGAAGCTCCGGCGGGGCGATTCGCGTCAACGAAATTCGATTTGTCGCCGAGGATTCGGCGTATTCCGATGCGCGTATAGCCGCGCAATTGACGGCGCGGACACTCGGGGCGGACGCTGACGCGATTCAGGAATGGTTCCGCAGCCCCGAAAAAATGATTCAGCTGATCGCCGCGGCGGAGGGCGCCTCGAAAAGCGCTGGGGCCTCAGGATCGGCGGGCGGCACCGGGGCAGGCTCTGGCTCTGGCGCGATCGGAATCTTTGGCGCAGGAGGTCCCGCGGCCGGCAACCTGCCGGCAACAGGTTCCGTCGACGCATCCGCCGGAATTGTTCTGAACGAAGCGGACATGCAAGGCTTGCTGCGCCTCCTTGCGCAGTTTGGTGAAGCTACGCAAAGCCACTCGCCACATCTCGACGCCTCGGCATGGCAGCAGAAACTATCGCACCTCCCACAGAACGCGCAGGTCACTCTGCGCCAGGCACTCGCCGGCATTGCCGGTTCCGCGCCGAAAGCCAAACTCGATGGCGCCACACTTTTACGTCTCGCCGAGGATCTTGCGATTCGCTTCGCGCTCGAACGCTACCAGCGCGGCGAAGTTCGCGTGAACGCCGTGCGCCAGATGCTCGACAAAATGGGCGGTGAAATCGAGACGCTGCGCAAACTCTTGAAGGCGCGCGAAGACAAAATGGCGAAAGCCGGAATCGCCATTGAGTCCCACGCCGATTTGCTCGACAGGCAGTTCTGGGCGCGTGTGCCGGAATCAGGGAAGCGCGAGGTTCTTCTTTCCACCGAAGCCTGGTGTATTCCGCCGAGAAACGTCCAGCAATTCGTCGAAGAGCTCCTTGGACGGGGCGAAGGCGATGCCGCCGGCGACATTTTGGTGCACTACGCCACTTGCGTCCGGAACAAAGATCCCGAAGCGCGCAAGAAGGCAGCCATCGGGCTCGGCCAGCTTGCGGAACTTTATAGCCGTGCGGCGAGCAAGCGATTGCAAAACGCGATTCTTGAAATCGGCCGGCAGATGCAGGACGAGCCTGAGAACGATTTACAAACTCTTCTCGGCGCCGCGTTTGTGCGCTTGAGCCAGGAAGCCGCGTCGCGCCGCTACTATCGCGCCATGCAACAGGCGCTCGACTCGCTCGATTCCCTGGAAGAATCCCGCCCGAGCTGGGCGCAAAGCCTTCGCCCGCGTCTCGGCATCGAGAATCGCGTTTCCGAATTCATTGACGACGCGATGAATTCCGATGTCGTACCGCCAACACTCACAGAAGTGCTGTGCCGCGTCGCGCCTGCCGCTGCGGAACAATTGGCTCTCCGCCTTTCGCGTGCCACGCGCCGCAACGATCGCGAGCGCATCGTCGAACTGGCCGGCACGATCGGCGATGCCTGCGCCGCGCCGCTGCGCAAGACCCTTGGCTCGGAGCCCTTCGTAAAAGCAGCAATCGCTGTTGGACTGCTCAGCCGCATCGAGCCTTATTCACTCGCCGAAATTCTTCCGGCCCGGTTGAGCGAAGGCAATCGTGGATTTCATGACGCGGTCGTTCGCCAACTTTCGATCGCCGGCGCGCCGGAGCGCGGCCGCATACTCGTTAACTTTCTGGAGCTTTTCGATCCGCTCGTGCAGCCATTTGCCGTGGACGAGATTGGAATGTGCGGCGATCCCTGGACTGCGGATAAGCTTCTGCGCCTTGTGAATGGCGCAATTCTCCCGGATAGCTCCGAATTCCTGCGCGTCAAAGCGATCGAAGCCCTGGGGCGGATTCGCGCGCCGGGCACAGTCGAGCGCTTGCGCCATTTCCTCGAAGATCGCAAGACGTTCGGCTGGGCGTATCCCGACGAGGTTCGAACCGCAGTTGCGCAAGCTCTCGCGAAAATCGATCCGGAATGGCTCGCGGCGTTCATCCCGAAGTCGGGGCTCGATCCTGCATTGCTGGCGCTCGCGCCGCTTGATCCACTGCCCGAAAAGGATTTTGTTCGCTTCCGCCGCTATCGCCGCACCAAGCTCTCCCGGACCGTTCCGGCGCTTGTAAGCTCGGCACACGGCAAGCAATCCTTGGCGATTAACGTCATGAGTCTAGACGGAGGACTAATCAGCGGCGATGTGCAGCTCGCGGTCGGCACATCCGCCTCGCTGAAAATTCCGAATGGCTTGCGTTCCATCAATGCCCAGGCCGTTGTGCGATTCGTGCGCTCGCACCAGGCTGGCTTCGAATGGGTCGGCATGGAACTCGATGATCGCGCGAGGCTTCGCCGTCTTCTCATCTCCCTCGGCGACCGCGTCAGCTAGCCCCTCTTCGCATTCCGAGTTGTTCCGTGCAAGAAACTGCGCGAAGATGTCCGCCGCGATGTCGCAACTCACCCTTGATCTGATCGCTGAGGCCGCGGATTTTCTTCGCGGCCGGATTCGGCGAACGCCTCTCGAACCGTCTGCGGCACTCTCAGCAAAACTTGGCGTTCCCGTTCGGCTCAAGCTCGAGTCTTTGCAAGTGACCGGCTCGTTCAAAATTCGCGGAGCGTTTTTTCGCTTGTCGCGGCTGACGGACGCCGAGCGGCGAAGCGGAATCGTGACGTGCTCGGCCGGCAATCACGGAAAAGCCTGCGCGTATGCTGGGCGCGAGCTTGGCGTAAGAGTCACAATCCACGTGCCGAGCTCCGTGGATGAGGCGAAGTATCGCGGCATGCTGGCGCTTGGCGCCGATGTGAAAGTGTCCAAATTCCCCGGCTACGACGAAACGGAAGAACTCGCACAGGAGGATGCGCGAAAGAGCGGCCGGCCTTTTCTTTCCGCCTTCGACGACGCGGATGTGATGGCCGGAAACGGCGGCACGCTCGCGGTGGAGATTCTCGAGGATCTTCCGCAGGCGACGGACTTCATTGTTCCCGTTGGCGGCGGAGGCATGGGTGCGGGCCTCGCGTTTTACACCAAGCAGAAAAACCCCGCCGCGAGATTTATTGCCTGCCAGCACGAAGTTTCGCCGGGACTGAAGGCATCGTTTGAGCTTGGGCGCGCGGTCACCCGCCTGCCCTCGGGCGAAACACTTGCCGGCGGGATCGAAGGCGGAATCGGCGAGCAAACATTTGAAATCCTGCGAACGCGCGTTGATCACATCGCGCTGGTGAACGACGCGGAAATCTGCGCCGCGCTTCGCTGGATGCTCGACGAGCACCAATATCTGATCGAGCCAACCGCCGCGGCCACTCTCGCGGCGTGCCTGAACGGCAGGGTCGGTGTTCTTTCCGGCCCGGCCGTCGTTGTTCTTTCGGGCAGGAATGTCGCCGGTTCGACAATTCGTAAAATTGTCTGTTCATGAAAATCGCAACGAGAGAAGAAATACAGAAAGTTCTCTCGTTGCGCGACGTCATTCCGCTGATGCGCGAGGCCCTTGTTGCCCAGTCGCGCGGCGAATGCGAGACGCCCATGCCAATGCATCTCTACATTGGGGGCAAGCAAGCGGACAAACCGGGGGGCGGACGTGAGGTCGAACGCGGCGAAGTCCATATTAAATCGAGCTATCGCGATGGCGGCAAAAACTTCGTCGTCAAAGTCGTTTCGGGATTTCCGGGAACTACCGCGCTCAACCTCCCGGCCGCGGACGGCATGATGCTTCTGGTGTCCGCCGAGACTGGCGCGCCGGTTGCGCTGCTTTGCGACGGTGGCGACTTAACCGATGCGCGCACCGCCGCTGTTTCGGCGATGATTGCGCGCGAACTTGGCCGCGAAGATGTGTCGCTCGGTATTCTCGGTAGCGGCGTGCAGGCGCGCTGGCAGGTGCGTGCGCACGCCGAGGTCCTCCCGCTGCGCGAAGTACGAGTGTGGGGCCGATCGCCCGAGCGGGTCCGCAAGTGCCGCGACGACATTGCGAATCTCGTGCCTGGGATCGATATACGAATCGCAGCTTCGCCTGCCGACGTCGCTCACCACTCGCGGCTCATCGTGACGACGACTGCCGCGAGAGCGCCCCTCCTTTCGTTCGAGGACGTCTCGCGAGGAACACTCATTTCCGCCGTGGGTTCCGATTCTCCGGGCAAGCAGGAGCTCCATCCGCAGATTCTCGCGAACGCCTCACTCGTGCTGGTGGATTCGCGGCAACAATGCGAGCGTCTCGGCGAATTGCAACACGCGCCCGCGGCGTTCGACCGCGCGATCGAAATGGGCAAATTCTGCGATTTCCATCCCGCGTTCGATGCGGGCGGTATTATCGTTGCTGATTACACGGGCCTGGGCGTCGAAGATCTTTTCATTGCCGAAGATTGTTACCGCAAGCTCGCTTGCTGAATTTCACTGGGGAAGGCGTTCGAATGCACTGGCTCCTCATCGTCGCACTTGGATTCGCCGTCGGAATTCTGGTCGGAATCATGGGCATTGGCGGAGGCATCATCGTTGTTCCCGCGCTCGTTCATCTCTCCGGAATGGACCAGCATCTCGCTCAGGGCACGTCGCTCTTCATTATTTTGTTTCCGCTCGGGCTCGGTGCGCTTTGGGTCTACTGGAAGAAACGTCAAGTGAATCTCCGCGCCGGAATTGTTTGCGCCATTGGGATGCTTGCGGGCGGTTATCTCGGCGGGCGAATCGCAGTTGATTTGGATTCCGCGCGCCTTGAGTCCGCGTTCGGATTGTTCCTCATGCTGGCCGCAATACTTCTTTGGCGGCGCGTCAAGCCCACACCGAACGCCGGAGCCGAAAATGCCTGATTCGAATGCGAATCTCATCGGCGTATTCGCCACCGCGTGCGTCGTAGGAGTCGCGAGCGGTTTGTTCGGAGTCGGCGGCGGCGTGCTCCTCGTTCCGCTTCTCGTGCTTCTCCATCATTACAGCCAGCATCGCGCGCAGGGCACGAGTCTCGTCGCGCTCGTTCCTCCCACCGGCTTGCTCGCGTTCATCACCTATTATCGCGCGCACGAAGTGGACGTCCGCACCGGCTTGCTGATCATCCCCGGTGTACTCATTGGCGGAATTCTCGGAGGCCGCCTGGCCGTCCGGCTTTCCGCAGGACGTCTGCGCCGTATTTTCGCCTGTATTTTATTCGTTTTAGGGGCGTGGGAGTTCCTGTCGCCCGTGGTTCACTCAACGGCCCACGCCGCCCGCTAAAGTTGCCGGTGTTGCCGCCGTCGAACCGGTTTCGTTGTCATCGTCCTGCGCATAAGCTATTCTTTTTTCCACATGATTGATATTCACTGCCACATCCTCTTCGGCATTGACGATGGCGCGGATTCTATCGAGACGTCGCAGAAGATGGCGGAAATGGCCATCGCCGATGGCATCACGCATGTGATCGCCACGCCTCACGCCAATTCCACTTTTCCATTCAACCCTGATGTAATTCGGGAGCGCCGCAACGAACTTCAGTCGCGCCTCAACGGCAAGCTCATTCTTGCGACAGGCTGCGATTTCCATTTGAGCTATGAAAACGTCGAGGATCTCCGCCCAAATCCCACGAAGTACACGCTCAATCAGAAAAATTATCTTCTCGTCGAATTCAATGATTTTTCCATTCCGCCTTCGATGGACCAGACCCTCCATCTTTTGCAACTCTATGGCGCAACTCCTATCATCACGCACCCGGAGCGCAATCCTCTGATTCGCGCAAATCCCGATCGGATGTATCGCTGGATGCGCCAGGGTTGCTACGTGCAGGTGACGGCGCAATCGCTTCTCGGCCGTTTCGGAGCGCAGGCGCAACTGATGGCCGAAACGTGGCTGCGCCAGGGAATCGTCCATTTCGTTGCTAGCGATGCGCACAATTTGAATTCCCGCCCGCTGCAATTAAAGGACGCCCATGACAAAGTGGCAGACAAGGTCGGCAAAAATGTCGCCCGCGCTCTCTTCGTGGATAACCCGCGCGCAGTCTTTGATGGCCGCCCACTGCCCTATATTCCTGAGCTTCCGGAAGAGCTGGGGCAAGCCCCCGGCGCCACCCCAAAGCGCCGTAAACGCTTCTGGTTCTTTTAATTGCAGTCAGCGCACGTTGTGGTATACGCGGCGTCCGCGCCTGTGGATGCGCGCGCTGCCCTCATCGGGTTAGAATAGTCTCTTCATGATTCCGCAGGGCAAAGCCGTTCCTTCTGCTTCCGCGCGACGCATCCTCGATCTGCGCTTTGTCGATTTGATGGACAAAATGCGCAAGAACCGAGCGGGCGATGACGTGGAACTTTTGCGCCGCGCTTACGACTTCGCCGCCGAAAGACACTCCGATCAGACCCGAGCGTCGGGCGAACCCTACCTCTCGCACCCTCTCGAAGTCGCCCACATTCTCGCCGACATGAAGTTCGACGCGACCACGCTAGCCGCCGCGCTCCTCCACGATGTCGTCGAAGATACGAAGGTTCCGCTCGACCGTATTTCCGAAATGTTCGGTCCCGAGGTCGCGCGTCTGGTCGAAGGCACCACGAAAATCAGCCGTCTCGATTTCCTGGCGCCGGAAGCGCGCCAGGCAGAAAACGTCCGCAAGATGCTGCTCGCGATGGTTAACGACGTCCGCGTCGTGATGATTAAGCTCGCCGACCGTCTCCATAACATGCGCACGCTCCAGTTTCTCGAGCCCGAGCGCCAGCAGCGCATCGCCCGCGAGACCATCGATATCTACGCTCCCGTCGCCAACCGCCTCGGCATGGGCCTCATCCGCGGTGAACTCGAAGACCTTGCCTTCAGCTACCTCGAGCCCGCCGCTTACATCGAACTGGCGAAGAAAGTCGCCTCGAAGCAGAAAGTGCACGACAGGTTTCTCGACGACGTGCAGAAGAACATCCGTGAAAAAATGGTCGCCAGCGGAATTCCGGCGGAAGTCGAAGGCCGCATCAAGCGCCTCTTCTCGTTGCACCTGAAAATCGAATCGCAACAGCGTGCGCTCGACCAGGTTTACGACCTGCTGGCCATCCGCGTGATCACGGACAATGTGAAGAACTGCTATGCTGCACTCGGCGTGATTCACCAGATTTGGCGCCCGGTGCCGGGCCGTTTCAAGGACTACATTGCGATGCCGCGGCCGAATCTCTATCAGTCCCTGCACACGACCGTCATTCATGCTGGCCAACCTTTTGAAGTGCAGATTCGAACGCAAGAGATGCATCGCATCGCCGAGCAGGGCGTCGCGGCCCATTGGAAATATAAGGATGGAACCGTTACTGGCGGTCCCGCGCAGGCCGGAATGCAAACAGAGGATCAGCGCATTCTCTGGATGCGGCAACTCATCGAGTGGGTGCAGGAGATGGAGGAGCCGAGCGAGTTCCTCTCCACGCTCAAAGTGGACCTGTATCCCGAAGAGGTTTACACGTTTTCGCCGAAGGGACGAGTCGTTGTCCTTCCGCGCGGCGCGACTCCTGTGGATTTCGCGTACGCGATTCACACCGAAGTCGGCAATCAGTGCGTCGGCGCGAAGGTCAACGGCCAGATCGTTCCGCTGCGCCACGCGCTCGCGAATGGCGACGTGATCGAAATTCTCACGCAGAAAGCCCACTCGCCTAGCCGCGACTGGCTCATATTCGTCGAGACGTCGCGCGCCCGCAGCAAGATCAAGCACTGGATCAATCTTCACGAACGCGAGGAAGCCACCGTCGTTGGCCGTCGCCTCCTCGAACGCGAAGCGCGCCAGGCTGGCGTAAGCCTCAAGCAGATTTCAGATGAAGCGCTGCAGCGCGTGGCCTCGGAATACGGCTGCGGCCGCGTCGAAGATCTTTATGCCGATCTCGGCTATGGGAAATGGTCGGCTAAGCAGGTAATCGCCAAAGCAACGGGCGATACGCCCGGCAATCAAGCCGAACAGCAGCCACAGAAGCTCGTTTCGGCCGTCAAGCGCGTGCTCGGCATGCACGACGGAGCGATTCTCGTTCGCGGCCACGATGACTTGATGGTGTATCGCTCGAAGTGCTGCAATCCGATTCCTGGGGATGAAATCGTCGGCTACGTCACGCGCGGACGCGGCATCGCCGTGCACAGCACCGCGTGTCCCAACGTTCAGAAGCTCCTCTACGAAGCCGAGCGGCGCATCCCCGTCGAATGGGGCAACGCAACCGAAGCGACATTCTCGGTCCGCCTGCGCATCCGCACGGAAGACCGCCCCGGCATGCTCGCGGAGATCACAGCAGTTATCAGCGATGCGGGCGCCAACATCCGCACCTTCGAAAGCGGCGGCGAAGATTTGCACGCGCGCGTCGAAGTCGCGCTCGACATCCACAATCGCAAGCAACTCGAACGCATCCTCGTCAGCATCAAGAAAATCCCCGGGATCTTCGGCATCGAGCGCCTCTATAACATTTGACCCATTACGTCTGACGAACGACTCGCAAACGCCTGGTAATCATTCGGCGACAACTTGGCGATGCTTCGCCCGTTCCTGCGCGGCAATTTGAAGTAGAATCCCTGCGATGAGGGATCGTATCTTACAGCGTGTACAAGCCTTGGGCAGATTCCGAAAACATTTCATTCCTGCAAAAGTGGCGGCAGCCGCCATGCTTCTGCTCGCGTGCGCGGGCTGCAAGCACGTTCGCTACATTGATATAAAGCCGCTCGATCAGGCAGGGATGGATTACTCCGCGATTCAGGAGATGAAGGCGCTATCGCCGTCTGACGCGGAAATCGCCGAAGTAGCGAAGGCCAAGATGGGTGGATTGAGCGACCACTCGTGCATTGAGTTGTTGCGCATCTCACGGAGCCAGAATCAGCGGGCCGATTTCGCCGATGCCGCCGACAATCTCGTGCAAGTGGGAATGACCGAGGACGATATTCTGGCTCTCGCGCGAATGCACCAACTCGGCGTTCCCTCGGGCGAACTGCAGGCGATGAAGTTAACTGGGCTTTCGGACGCTGTGGTGATGGAAGTCGCGCGCCGCCACGCCGCGGGGAAGCAGGCGCTGTCGGGTGTTTCGCTCGCCCATCTAAAGGATGCCGGCTTTAGCCAGGCGGCGCTTTTCGAACTGGTTCGCCGTGGCGTTCGCGACGACCAGGTGGCCTCGATCGTCGCTCTTCGACACAACAAAAAAATAAGCGAAGCTGAAATCTTGAAACGCTATCCGCCCAATGATGTCGCTCCGTATCAGAATTCGAGCACGCCCGAATAGATACACCGAGAATTTAGGAGGCTTCATGCGCGAGGTTGTTTCGACGGATCATGGCCCGAAAGCAATCGGACCGTACTCGCAGGCGGTGAAGGCGAACGGGTTCGTCTTCATATCCGGCCAGGTAGCGCTGAATCCAGCGACGGGACAATTGGTCGAAGGCGGAATCGCACAACAGACCGAACGTGTCCTCGAAAATCTCCGCGGCATCGTCGAAGCATCCGGTTCCTCGATGCATAAAGCCGTCAAAGTCAGCGTGTTCTTGAAAGATATGAACGACTTTGCGGCGATGAACGAAGTTTACGCGCGCTTTTTCCCATCGGCGCCTCCCGCGCGCTCGACAGTGGAAGTCGCGCGGTTGCCCAAAGACGTGCGTATCGAAATAGATTTGATCGCGCTCGCCTGAGCGCGAGATCATGCGTTATGTCCGAGGGCACGATTGGCGGCGGTGACGGCCGGTTCCCGGAAACGCGCTGGTCCGCCGTAATTGCAGCACGCAGCGACGACGCCGTGGAACGCCGCCGCGCACTCGACCTTCTCATCGGCGCGTATTGGAAGCCCGTTTACAAATACATTCGAATTCATTGGAACAAGACCTCCGATGAAGCGCAGGATTTGACGCAGGAATTTTTCACGCGCCTCATCGAGAAGGATTTCCTGGATCGCTACGATCCGGCGCAGGCGCGCCTCCGGACGTATCTCCGCGTCTGTGTGGATGGTGTCGTAGCAAATGAATCGAAGGCCGCAGGCCGTCTAAAACGCGGCGGCGGCGCGATTCATCTTTCGCTCGACTTCAGCGCCGCAGAGACTGAAATCCGACGCGTTGCGCCGGCGCCGCGGCAGATTGCGTCTCCTGCGTCTACTGCGTCGATTGATGATTGGTTTGAGAAAGAGTGGATTCGTAGCTTGTTCGCGCTCTCGGTCGAAACTTTGCGCGAGGAATGCGAAGCCCGTGGAAAGAAGGTCCATTTTCGCCTATTCGAAATTTACGATCTCGATGATGCTCCCAACTACCGCCCGAGCTACGAAGATCTTGCGCTCGAGTTCGGCATTGGCGTGACGGACGTGACGAACTATCTCGCCTTCGCGCGTCGCGAGTTCCGGCGTGTTGTTCTCGCCACATTGCGCGAGATGTGCGCAAACGAAGAAGAGTTCCGGCGCGAAGCCCGCGCGATCCTCGGAGTCGATCCGAGATAAAACCCGGTGAGTGCCCTGGCGAAAAACCGATGAGATGGCTCTCAGATGATGCAGTTGCGCGATTGCGCGACGCTTGCAGCGAGCTAGAGCTATCCGGCACGCCGTACCGGATGCTGGACAGGCTCGGCCGCGGTGGCATGGGCACGGTCTATCTTGTGGGCGACTCTCGTCTCAACCGGCGAGTTGCGATGAAGGTGCTCGACCTCACCGATAGCAACGGCGATCTTGAAGCTCGGCTCCTGCGCGAAGCGCGCATTCTTGCACAACTCGAGCATCCCGGAATTGTGCCGGTGCATGACGTCGGCAAGCTCGCCGATGGCCGCACTTTCTACACGATGAAATTTGTGCAGGGGCAGCGCCTCGACGAAATCGCTAGGGAGCTGTCATCATCGACCGAACGGCTGCGATTATTCCAGAAAATCTGCGAGCCGGTGGCCTTCGCGCATTCGCTCGGAGTGCTCCATCGCGATCTAAAGCCTGAAAACGTCATGGTTGGCCCCTTTGGCGAAGTGCTTGTGATGGATTGGGGCATCGCGAAAGTGCTCGCGGGTTCTGCGGAATCACCGCCGGCAGGCGGCGCTACCGAAGGCACTTCCACTGATTCTGAAAGCGCAGTCAAAGCGCCGCCGGAAACGGCCCATGGCGCTGTCGTCGGGACGCCGGGATACATGGCACCGGAGCGAGCGCGCGGCGAAATCGCGCGACTCGATCAGCGCGCCGACATTTTTTCGCTGGGCGAAATCCTGAAATTCTTGAGTTCTGGCTCGAGTTCAGGCGCCGCAGTTGCTAATCGCTTGCCTCGACGACTTTCCGCGATAGTTGCCAAAGCGACTGCATCCGCACCCGGCGGGAGATATGCCTCTGCGCAAGACCTCGCAAACGAGATATCCGCATATCTCGATGGCTTCCCGGTGAGCGCTTATCCCGAACGCTTGCTCGATCGAACGGCACGCCTGATTTCTCGAAATCGAGTGGCTATCGTCCTGGTTTTGGCGTATCTTCTCGCCCGCGTTCTTCTGATTTTCTGGCGTCCACATTAAAGGAATCCGCCGCGGCGGTTAATAGAACCGAAGAGAGCAGATCTGACGGGCAATGACACCGGACGCGGAGGTGCGTATGAATAAGATCGTGTACGGCCTGATTCTTGGGGCTGTGCTGGGCATTTTCGATGGACTCACAGCATATTTCACGCCCGCCGTCCGCGCGGCCCTTCTTGGAATCGTAATTGGGTCGACGATCAAGGGACTGATCGCCGGAGCGCTGATCGGTTGGTTCGCGCGAAAAGTGAATTCGCTGGCGCTTGGCATCGTCTTTGGCCTCGCAGTGGGACTGATTCTTGCGTTCGCGGTCGCGGCGATGCAGCCGGGCCCGGATCACTATTATTTTCAAATCATGTTACCCGGCGGAATTGTCGGCTTGATCGTGGGCTACGCCACACAAAAATATCACGGCGCAGCAACCGAGGCCGCGCGAGGATAAACAAGCGCCTTTTTCCTTAAAGCGGCGTCTAAGCAGCGAAAGGAGATTGCCATGTCTCGTGTAATTCATTTCGAAGTGCCCGTGGATGATCCCGAGCGGGCGAAGAAGTTCTATACCGACGTCTTCGGATGGAAAATTTCGAAGATGCCTGGTCCGATGGACTATTGGCTGGTGACGAGCGGACCGGATTCGCAGCCGGGAATTAATGGCGCACTCACGCGGCGCTCTGCATTGAACCCAGGTACGGTGAACACCATCGGAGTTGAGTCATTAGAAAGCGCTGTCGAGGCTGTGACGAAGGCCGGTGGGAAGACGTTGATGGATAAGTAACCGATTCCGGGCGTCGGCTGGTTCGCGTATTGCGCGGACCCCGAAGGCAACAATTTCGGTGTGATTCAAATGGATCCCAACGCGAAATAGATTTGGCGGAACCGAGCGGAGCGCGACTGGCCAGCCGGCTCCGCAACCTATCTCACCCTCGTTCCTGGTCGGCGCTCATCCGAGAATTCGATCTGGGATACGAGGTCCCCAGGGTCGCCCTTTTAATTCTGCAACTTGACCCGTATGCTGATCGCCGCCTATCATGGATAGACTCCGACGAAGTTTGCCGTGCGTGGGCCTGTAGCTCAGGTGGCTAGAGCGCACCCCTGATAAGGGTGAGGTCGGTTGTTCAAGTCAACCCAGGCCCACCAAAAATCCGCTCGATTTTTCACGATATGCAGCGTTTTTCCGAAAGTACTGGAAATGAAAACCTACCGCTAGGTCAGTCGGACGACTCTTCGATCTAAAATCCGCCGCCGTTCAGTTCGGTTTAGAACCGCTACCACAAGGTCCCGCATCGACATTCCGTAATTTGCCCTCTGCAGCGGGATCGCCCTTCTTTGCCGCGGCAGTAAGTAGCACAATTCCTTGCTGGCAGTTCTGCGGCACGCCTTCTCCGCGAATGTAGAGGTCGCCGAGCAGGATATCGGCTGCTACGTTGCCTTCATGCGACGCGGCCCAAAGCCACGGCACCGCCTTCTCTGGTTGAGGCCGTTTGTTATCGGCGCGCAAGTACTGCCGCGCGATTTCCAACTGCGAATCGCCAGGGACGCGCAGCAGACGCTTCGCGACGCTGTTCCGCGCGGGCGGTGCGGGGAATTTGTTCGCCCGGGCCTGTCCCGACGCTGGAGACTCTGGCGTGGCCGATGACGTCGGCGAAGTTGAGAGCGAGGCCGACGGCGGTGCGATAGGAGCGGCCTGCTGCTCACCGGCGATATCTCTACCGAGGCGAATCAGGGAATTTCCGAGGTCTCCGTGAAAGCTGAGCACGACAATGATTACGAGAGCGATCGCGGCAACGATGAAAGCAACCTTTGCAGCTTCTCGGACCACTCCGGGCGTTGCCAGCGAACGGAGAAACGCAAAACATGCATTCGTTCCGATCAGCGTGAAATCAACCGCGGTGATCAAGAGGTCTTCCGGCGCGTTCTGAACGTCTTCGGAACCAGACACAGAGGAGAGGAAATCTCCAAATTTAACCGTCGCGGCGCGGGCGAACCCGAATGACGTATTCGCGCTACGTAATGCGGGGCTTTTCAGATTGTTTAACGTTGAGCGCGTAGCGATGTCGGGCGCGAGAACTTCCACTTGCGATGATTGACTGTAGTCGGCAGCCCGAACGGCCGGCGAAGTATGAGGAATTCGTTCCGTCACGGCCGGCATGAAATCCGCGAACATCGGCGGTGGATTTCGCTCAGAGGCTGTTTCTTGCCCCTTCTCTTCACTTGTTGGCGACGGGGCTTCGAACTCGGCAATTTCCGCCATCGGCAAGCCGTGTTGATCGAGCCAGCTTTGGAGCTGATGGCGGGCGTTTGATGGAAGCGAAGTGAATTGCAAGCCGCCGGTTTTTCTCGTCGAATCAGTCCAAGCAAGTTCGCCAGTTGCCTGAAACCTATTGGCTGGGGCCAGCGAGAGCGAGAAGCTGAGAGTTTCACCGAGTTCGACCGGGGCCACCATGCGAAATCGAAGGCCACGTTCGCACAGATCCAATATGATGCCGCCGTTCTCCGAGCCGAGCTTTAGGTATATCAATCCTTCCGGCTTGATTCTCGGGCTTTGTCGACGTTCATTCCGCATAGGGTTTTACCGGAGATCCGTCTTCCTCAAATCTCTCGCGTCCGCCGGAGACTTGAAGACACGGGAAGATATTCACGGACGCTTCGGGGAACGACGGATTGACAGGCGGGAAGATCACGCCGGGAGCCTACCATCAACGAGTATAACATGACGCTATTGCTTCTTGTATAGCGCCTAACCGGCCACTACTGACTTAACTTACCGGCCGACGGCCGCGTGAGCGCGCGTCCTGCGGAGAGTATCATTGCCCGCGACTGGTTGGGGGAAGGAGACCACGATTTTCTCGATAGCATCAAGGGATTTCTGGACGGCTGTTAACACTTTCTCTTTTGTCGGCCCAGTAAGATGTTTTGCAACGCGAAGCATCCAGCGCGCGGCTTCGGCCTTCACGCGCAGCTCCACCACGGGTTCGCACAATTCCGGTGAATCCACACTCTTTACAAGGTCGCAGTTGTACGGGCTCACATGAACTTCATCGATTCGCATTGCAATGCTGTCAAGACGTTCTTCGAACTGCCTTTCCGGTTCGGTCTCAGCAAGCCGTCCAGAAGACAGTCTTCCGCTAGCGTTCGCGGCAAAATTTTGCGTTTGCTCCATGGGTCCTCCTTCTCGAATGACTGTCAGCCCCTTTGGCCGATTATTTCCGAGATTCATTAGACCCCCAATTCGAACTCCACACTTTATAGTGCAAGATGCGCACCAAGAACGACAGTCTTGTCAAAGCCACTCGCAATAAACGACTTAACGGGCTTCCAGGTTGATTTACAGATTCAATAGCTCGGTACTAGACCTGGCAGTTTCTTCCGGATACTGTGCTTTTGTTCGTGTCGACTGCGCCATTCAACTTGCGCACTCTACAGGTATATTCGCTGGAAGCCATGCTACGGCGGGACCGGGCAGGTCTATTGCACGGGCGGATCTGTGTCGCCGGCGACTCCGTTCGAGTTGTAGCGAATCACGCCAGTCTGATCCGAGTAGAAGTGACGCTGACCGCTCGTGCCTGGTGTGACCGGATCGGCATTGACGGTGTACGTTTTCCATCCCGCGCAACCACCTGATGCGGCTGCGTTCGGTGCATCTCCAGAACCATCTGAGTACGTGAAGTTGTAGCCGGTCTTGGTGCCCAACGTAAGTTGACTGTCGATCAGCAATGCTTCGCCGCAGGAAGGGATCGTGTCGGCAACTGCGCTAGTTCCCATCGCAGCGAGCCCGGCCGGATATCCGTTGTGATAAGTCGAGTAGTAGGTGCGAGCCGAGGTGTTTATTGCCCGCACTAAGCCGACCGCCGAAGTTTCGTTGGCGGCGATGCGCGAGCGGAGCAAGTTCGGAACGGCGATCGCTGCGAAAATCAAGATGATCGCGACGACGATCACAAGTTCTATGAGCGAGAAGCCTCGTTGATTTTTCCGCACGATCTCCCTGCCGAATGACGATCCGAGATCCACAGAACATCGTCATGAGGATCGCTAGCTTCTCTACTCGCACATTTAGTGCCGCTTATGGCGGTTAGGCTGAAGATGTTAAAAAGATTGTAACCGGCACAAACGATGGAGATTAGACGGCAGTTAATTTCTGGGGTGCCGAAATTGCATGTCCGGCTTTCGGGCGTGTTTCAAAACGGACGTTTTGCGTCTTAAGGAATCGCCTCTTTCCGTCTGACGTCGGATTGATGCGATTGTATTCCGAAGCCTTGTGGAGCGAACCATATACCAACGTAATGTTGCGGATCGGCCCACTCTAATACACCAGGAATACAGGGAAATACGCCTATTGATTATGCTTTTGGAGCATTTCGGCACTTGGATTGTACCGTTACCGTATATGCACACGTGAGCCTGAAGTTCTTGCCGGGGCCGTCTTGGACTGATTAGATGGAATCAATCTAAGGGGATCGGCGAAACAGCCGGGTAAAACACGATGACAGAGACAAAGAAACGCGGGCTTCTACTTAGCGCACTTGTAGTGGGACTACTGCTTTCCGCGGGGCCGATCTTCGGGCAAGATCTCGGCAATGCCGCGCGACAAGAGCGCGACCGGAAACACAACCTGACGCGTCACTCCGGTCACGTTTACACCAACGAAGATTTGAAGCGCGCCCAAATTCTCCTGCCCGCAGACAAAGAGCGGATGCTCGCGGCGCGGCGTAATGCCATGACGCTAGAATTGGAAGCCGCTGTGAATCCGAATCCTGCTCCGGCGAACCCGGACGTAGCGGCGCCCTCAAAATCCGACGTGTTGAACCTGCCGTTGCCGATCGTAAAGTTTCCAGTGGTGGCATCATTCGCCGATGTGGCGCCTGACCGTTCGTCACTCTTATCTTCGATGAAATCCCGAAGAACGAGAAAGATGCGGCCCGAGGCGAAAGATTTTGTTCTCGGAGACACTCGGAAAAAGCAATCGCTCCCCGCGCCCGTGGAACAGAAACTGGATTTGAATTCGTCCAAGGAAGTGCGCGTTGCGCCTGGAGACTCTCTCTGGAAGATTGCTGCTCGCGTTCTTGGAAACGGCGCGCGTTGGCACGAGCTCGCAGCCATCAATCCCGAAATTTCAGATCCGAATGTTATCCATACAGGTGAATGGATTCGCTTGAGCGCAAACGATTCGACGAATGACAAACAAGTTGTGGTGCGTGAAGGCGATACGCTCTCGGGCGTTGCGCAAGCTGAACTTGGAAATGCGCGCGCGTTCACTTGCATCGCACAAGCGAACCCTCAACTTCAGACGATCGATCTCATCTACCCCGGCGAAACTTTGGTTGTTCCACAGTCCTGCGACGTCGCGCCATAATCACTCGGCGCGATTCGCAGGACCGCTTCACACTCAAATCTCAATTCTCGCTCGACCGCGATCGTTCCTATCGCGTATAGAGCTCGGAGCTCGCGATTGCGACAGTGGTGTCGTTGGCTCCGCCGGCCACCAGTACCTGCCCGTTCGAAAGCAGCGTGGTCGTGTGGAATTTGCGAGCGTTGATCAAATTGGGGCCGCGCGACCAGGCATTGCTTGCCGAATTGTAGAGACTGGAACTCACGGTGAGACTGTACTCGTTAGCGCCAACTGCTTCGAGGACTTCGCCCGACTCCAGCACGGTGAGTGCGCCCGCGGGAGGAGACACTCCAAAATTTCCAGTTGTCTTCCAGATGCCAGTGGGCGTGTTGTAGAACTCAGTGACATAGGATGCGAGCAAGCTGCGCACGCCCCATGATTCAACCCGCTATGCGCTCTGATGCAGTGGCGCCTTCGAGCCGGCGGCCGGAAACCGCCGGTCGAATGCGTTCGCCACTTTTTCTCTTCGCAGGTGGCAGCGGACTCAAATACGAGTCCGCGGTCGCTGCGACATTGCCTTGCTTAGTTCAACAGGTTCAACGTGTTGGTTGCGTCGTCAACAAAGAACAGGTTGCCGGCGCCGTCAAATACCAAGCCGAACAGCGCGCCATTCCCCGGCGGCGGACCGCCGCTACTGTCGAGCAGTTCGCTCGCGACCTGTGTACCCTTCGGGGTGATTTCCGTGGCGAATCCATCGTCTCCGTTGACCGTAATCACGTGGCCATTCGGTGCGACGACGAGACCCAGCGGTGCATTTAACGTTCCTCCAGTGGTCAGAGTGATTCCCGTACCAGCGGAAGTGTTGCGGATAAGCGGAATTGGAATCACAGCGATGCGATTGTTGACGGTGTCGGCCACGTACAGAGCGCGTTCGAATGGGAAGCTGGCGCCCTTCGCGCAGTCTTTCTGGTCAAACGGATTGCACGGTGCACTCAAGGCAACGCCAGTTGGTCCAACGACGAGAGCCGCCGGGTCGGTGCGCTCGCCAAAGCCGGAGGCAATGACCCTCATTGACTCAACCACCGGCGCTTCGTTCTCGGAGACTCTCAGGTTTACACGAACGACCGTACCTTCGTTAACGACGCCGCCTCCAGCTGCGACCGTGCCGTTGAGAACATTCGTGACGAAGAGCTCAGCCTGATTGCCAATTTCAAACGAAGTCATGTCCCACGGCCCGTTGATCAGCGATCCGGAGATCGTCTCTGCCACGTTGCCGTTGCTATCAAGCACGATGAGGCAACCAGCCTGTGCCGTGGCCGACGTGCCGTCGGATGTCGGGAGACTGCCGACGACAACCCAACCCGACTGAAGTATCACCAGCGCCGTGGTCAAGCCCACGCCGCCGGGACAAGAACCTGGAAGGGTCGTCGGGTCAATCTGCGCGAAAACATTGACCGACGATCCGTCGGGTGCCATGTCCATGATGGTTGTGCCGGTACCTTGAAGGTTCATGCTGTTATTGAAATTGCTGACCAGAATGTGGCCAGCCACGAGACTGCCAACGGATTTCTGAACGACAATCATACCGTAAGGATTGACGTCTCCGTTTCCGGGTACGGTAGACGCGACTGTGCTGATTGTTGTGAGACTGTCGAGAATAGGCGTGACGCCAGCCGCGAGTACAGGCGCTGCCGTAATCGCGAGTGCAAGAACGCCGGTCAGGGAAAGTCTAAGGAATTTGAGACAATTCTGCTTCGTCATTTACACACTCCTCTATTGAATTAGTGCGGGGGACCCGTCGCAGATGGGCCGGGCAGAGGCGATCCTTCGTGGCTGCAAGCGCGGCCGACTGGGATCGCCGCTACGTCATGAAATCGAAAACCCGGCGCCGCCTCGAGGGCGGACTTCTTACGAGGCAGCGCCGGTTCTCGATCTCTTACGCGCACATTAAACCAAGCGAAGCTTCTGTGGTTTGTCCGCAACTTGTAAACAACTTGTGAAATCGGTGTCACTTCGACAGACGGGCATGATGCTTGTTTCCCACATTTTGGTAGTGACTCTTTTTGAAATCACGTGTAGAAGAAAAGGACCCCGAAACGTGTCCCTGCTGCGGTTCTGGCATGAATGTGTCGAACGATTTCGATGGCAATTATCCGAGGTGGAATGGTCTGCGCAGAGAACCGGGGTACCTAGCTTCGGTAGGAACGGCCGTACCTTCCGCCGGATACGCCGCATCTTTTGGCACGGCAATTCGTCAAATGCCTAGACATAACAGAGAGGAGAAGAAGCCATGACTTTCACCGCTAAGGGCCCGTTGCGAGCATGTGGTTATCTTCTTTTTTGCTTACTTCTTGCAGGAATCCAAACAGCGCGCGGGCAATCCAGCGCCGCGCCGATCCAGGCTGAAAACCAAGCTGACTTGGACACCAAGCTTCGTGCTTTGACGGACTCGCTTGAGCAGACGCGAGTGGAACTGTCTGAGTCGCGCGCGGAGATTCTGGAATTGCGGGGCATGCTGGAGCAGGTGCTGAAGAGGGAAGGCGGGCAGCCGGTCGTCACGGCGGAGAGCGCGACTCCCCAGTCGGCGCAGGCCGCGACGACTGACGTCGAAGCGCGCCCGGCGCAGATTGGCCAAGACGATTGGCAGATCGTAACCGCGCGTGTGGCTGAGCTCGAGCAGGACAAAGTCGGAAGCGCATCGAGATACCGGGTGAAGCTCTCTGGTCTGGTTCTCCTGAACTTATCCGGCGTTTCCGGGCAAGTGGATAACACCGACGTGCCGAGTGTCGCGACGCCTCCTCCGCCCGGTGCCGCGTCAGGTAGTGTCGGGGCATCGCTCCGGCAAACGATTCTGGGATTGAGCGGATTGGGGCCGGAGATTTTCGGCGCAAACACGAGTGCCAACGTTCAAATGGATTTCTTCGGCGGCCTGCCGGCTGGATACGGTTCCGAGACTTCTGGACTGATGCGTTTACGGGTAGCCAGAATTCGATTCGACTGGACGAATACTTCTGTTGTGGGCGGTCTCGACGTCCCGTTTTTTTCGCCTAACACACCGACAACATATTTGACCGTGGCAGAGCCGGCGTTTGCGGCGTCCGGAAATTTGTGGGCATGGGCGCCGACGATCCGAGTGGAGCATCGCTTCGATACGAGCTTCTCCCAAATCAAAGTGGAAGCCGGCTTCATTGATGTACCGGTCTATTCCGATCAAGGCGCGGGGGAGCGCACTCCGTCGCCCGGAGAAAGTTCCCGCCAGCCGACGTACGCAATTCGTGTCTCTGCCAATGGCAGAGATGAGAATCTGCCGATGTCGTTCGGCGTGTCGGGAATTTTCTCGCCGCAGACGTTTCCCGGCAACTCCCGTGTTTCGGGATGGGGCGCGGTCGGAGATTGGAAATTTCCCATTCTCCGGAGGCTCGAACTCAATGGGCAGAGGCTCGAACTCAGCGGACAGATGTTTGTAGGTAGGGGCCTCGACGGATTCGGCGGAGTTCCGGCGATTTCGGCTGCGGCGGAATACTACGATTTTGGCGTGCCAGTCACTTCTACGCTCGAACAAATCACCATGTTCGGCGGCTGGACGCAACTGAAATACAAGTTGAACTCGCGCAGCGAATTCAACGTTGCGGCCGGGATGGGCGGGCGCAATTCGAGCGAGATGCGCCAGCTCGGAGATGTGAATTCGCAAGTCTCCTATCTCTCTCCGCGAAACCAAATGTTTCTCGCGAATTATATTTTCAGGCCGCGATCCAATTTATTGTTGTCCCCAGAATTTCGGCGGCTGAGGACGTACCCCGTGACAGGCGCTGCGGCGATCGCGAATCAGTTCGGCCTGTCCGCAGGATATTTATTCTAGAGATGAGTGCCTCACGCATCTATCGCGGCCTTCTGTCGGCGTTTCTGCTGACCGCAACGCTGGTTGTCACCGTCGCCCTCGCGCAGACACACGAGACACGAGACGCCTCCGCGCGCGAATTGCAAGGCCGGGTCACGCTGATTCTCGCGAACTCACACGTGCCCGTAACAGACGCATCGAAAGTGGTGTATTGGCTCGTTCCGCTCGATGGCAGCGCGGGGCTGCGAGCCGCCGGCGATCAGCACAAATACCAGATGGCCCAGCGCGACAAATCATTTCAACCGAATATGCTCGTCGTTCCCGTCGGAACCGCCGTGGATTTTCCAAATTACGATCCGTGGTTCCACAATGTGTTTTCGCTTTATCGAGGAAAGCGATTCGATCTCGGGC
>Ga0182015_10001787_pt1 | contig 27457 bp, 22 predicted proteins | sample 712P3MmetaG_FD_120478 | JGI IMG/M metagenome (GOLD analysis project Ga0182015, IMG submission 120478) | Permafrost microbial communities from Stordalen Mire, Sweden - 712P3M metaG | ecosystem: Environmental > Terrestrial > Soil > Wetlands > Permafrost | place: Sweden: Stordalen | collected...
CTCGTCGCGCGGATGCAGGCTGGGTGGACCATCTGACCGCCGATTACGCCGAGGCGTTGCGCTTGCTCGACGAAGCCCGCGGGCCGACGTCGGTCGGATTGATCGGCAACATCGCCGAGGTCGCCCCCCGGCTCGTGGCCGACGGCGTCCACTTCGACGTCGCCACGGACCAAACTTCCGCGCACGACCTGCTGCACGGGTACGTGCCGATCGGTTACCAGCCGGATGAAACGGTGCGAGCGACGCCGGCCGATGCCACCTACGCCGACGCGGTCCGCCGGTCGCTGGCCGCTCACGTGACGGCGTTGGTCGCCCTGCGAGATCGGGGCACGGTCGTCTTCGAATACGGAAACAACCTGCGGGCGCAAGCCTACGAGGCCGGCGTACGCGAGGCAGGCGAGCTGCCCGGGTTCGTCGCGGCGTACGTCCGCCCGATCCTGGCCCGTGGAGTCGGGCCGTACCGGTGGATCTGCTTGAGCGGAGATCCGGCGGACCTGCGCCGCACGGAGGAGGCTGTGCTCGAGGTGGCCGGGACGCCCGGCATGACGCGCTGGTTCGAGCGGGCACGAGCCGATCTGCCGACACAGGGACTGCCCGCGCGCATCTGCTGGCTCGGGCTGGGTGAGCGCGACGCGGTCGGGTTGGCGATCAACCGCCTTGTTCGGGACGGAGTGATCGGCCCGGTTGCTCTCGGACGCGATCACATGGACCCGGCTTCGGTCGCGTCGCCTTCGCGTGAGACCGAAGGAATGCTCGACGGCAGCGACGCGATCGCGGACTGGCCCGTCCTGTCCGCCCTGCTGAACGCCGCTCAGGGAGCGAGCTGGGTGGCCGTCGGCAACGGTGGCGGCGTCGGCGTTGGACGCAGTATTCACTCGGGGATGGTCGTAATAGCTGACGGGTCCGACCTGGCCGAACGCAAGATCCGCCGGGTCTTCTGGACCGACCCGGCCCTCGGCGTCGCCCGCTACGCCGACGCCGGCTACCCCGAAGCGCTCGCCGCGGCACGCCACGCAGGCTTGGACCTGCCCAGTCACCCTCGCCCTCGCGGCTAGGGCGCTACGAGGAGGAGGACCTGTTGCTCAGCAAGTTCGCGGCAGCTGACTCGACCCCGGCTTCAGCCGGCGACTACCAGCTCAGCGTGGACACCGGCGGCACGTTCACCGACGGCTTCGTCAGGGGCCGCAACCGCTCGGCCCAAGTCAAGGTCGACACGACTCCGGCGGACGTCACCGAGGGGTTCGTAGCCTGCGTGGCGGCCGCGGCCGAGGCGATGGACGAGAGCCTGCAGGGCTTCCTTGCCCGGGCGAGCCTCGTTCACTTCAGCTCGACGATCGCCACGAACATCGTCCTCCAGCGCACCGGCGCCCTCGTCGGCCTCATCGTGACCGCAGGCAACGAGAAGTCTCTGTACGCAGGTGAGCACGACGCAGCTCCTCTCCTCGGCTTCATCGGCTCCGAAGCCGTGCGCGGTGTCGACGAGGCCACCGGGCCCGATGGCGCCGTGCTCCGGCCGGTCGATGGCACCGGCCTCGAGGAAGCAACTCGGGAGCTGCTCGAGCTCGGTGTGCACATCGTCGTCGTGAGCTTCGCCGGCGCCCACCTGAACCCGGCGAACGAGGTCGCCGCCAAGGCGCTCATCGAGGCCTCGTACCCGCGGCACTACCTCGGTTCAGTCCCGCTCGTGCTGTCTTCGCAGCTGTCCCTGCACGCCGACGACCACGGACGGACGGCGCTCGCCATCGCGAACGCCTACCTGCACCCGGCCCTGGCCCGCAGCTTGTACCGGGCCGCCGACCAGTTGCGGGACCAGCAGCTGCGCTACCCCCTGCTGGTGGTCAACACCGACGGCTCGAGCACCCGCGTAGCCAAGACCCGGGCGATCGACACGTTCAACTCCGGTCCCAGCGCGGGCGTTCTCGGATCAGCCGCCGTCGCCAGCGCCCTGAGCGCAGATCATGTCGTGACCTTCGACGTGGGGGGAACGACGACCGATGTCGCCCACCTGCGCGGGGCCTCGCCGTCGCGGACGGACTGGACGGCATTCGGGGAGCTCGCCGTGCCGCACCCGGCGATCGACCTCTCTTCGTTCGGGCTCGGTGGAGGATCGATCATCGAGCTCGCCGCCGACGGCAGCCTCGACGTCGGCCCCATCAGCGCCGGGGCGGTGCCCGGCCCTGCTTGCTTCGGGCTCGGCGGCGACCGGCTGACACCCACCGACGTATGGCTCCATCTCGGTTACCTACAGTCGGGCGAGTTCCTCTCCGGCCGACGCCAGCTCGACCCCGAGCGCGCTCGGACGGCTCTCGCCTCGGTTGGCGAGCGGCTCGGCGTCGGCACCGACGCTGCCGCGCTGGCCGCGCTCGACGCGATCCACGCCGCGCTCGCCGACCACCTGCTGGCGTGGTCCGCCAGGCAAGCCGAGCTCCGCGCGTCGAGCCCGGACGACCGGTGGCTGTTCTCCTACGGGGGAGGAGGTGGGCTTCTCGCCGTGCCGGCGGCGGCGGCACTCGGGATCGGCCGAGTGGTGATCTTCCCGCAGAGCTCGACCTTCTCCGCCTTCGGAGGCGGTCTCCTCCCGATCGCCCACGCCTACCACGCCGCCGTCGGCGACGTGAGCGACCCTCAGTCGGTCAACGGCGCGCTCGAGGTGATGCTCGACCGCGCGGCGCGGGACATGCGCGCCGAGGGCGTGCCCGCCGGCACCGAGCTCACCGCCGACGTGTCGTTGCGCGACTTCGACGGTCGCCGGTCCAGCAGCGCAGGTCCGTTGCGGCGCCTCGCCGCCGGGCACCTGGCCGACGGCGTCCTCTTGCCCGAGCCGGGGCGCACGGGTGAGCTGATCGTCAGGGTCGGGGCGCCACGCGAGCCGGACCTGCGAGTCGTCCTTGCCGCCGCGAACGGAACGCGAGCCGATACCAGGCGGATCCTCTCGAGCGACGGCGTCCAGGACGTTCCGGTCTCACCAGGGCTGGGCGATCCGCTCGCGGGCAGGGTGGCCGGTCCGACGTTTCTCTCGGCACAGGACACGACGGTGTTCATACCGGCCGGCTGGGAAGTCGAGTTCGACTCCCTCGGTTACGGGATCGTCCAGAAGGAGGGGTGAGCATGGCCGACTTCCGCGTGACGGAGTACCTCAGCATCGACCTTGACCGCGAGCGGTGGCAGTGCGTGCGCTGCGCGGCTGATCTCGGCCCCGCCCGAGGCAACTACAAGGAGGGCTGCCTGGTGGCGGAGCGCGATCCACGTGACGTGCATCCCCCGGGCATCGGCGGACCGTACACCTTCGCCCCGGACCCACAGTGGTGCAGTCTGATCGAGTTCTACTGCCCGGGGTGCCTCGTGCTCGTCGAGGTCGAGTACCTCCCTCACGGTCACCCCATCACCCACGACATCGAGATCGACATCGACGCCCTGAAGGCGTCGACGTCGGTGGGCGGCGAAGTGACCTCTCGATGACGGGGTCCATCGACATCGACATCGGGGGAACGTTCACCGACTGTTTCGCCCAGCTGGACGACAGGGTCGCCTGGTGCAAGACGCGCACGACCGGGTTCGACCTCAGCCGCGGCATGCTGCAGGCGATCGAAGAGGCGGCCGGCCGGCTCGATGTCGGCCTCGAGGATCTCCTCGGCCGAACCGACATCGTCCGGTACTCGACGACGCTCGCCCTGAACAGCCTCCTCGAGCAGAAGGGCCCCAAGCTCGCCTTCATCACCACCGAGGGGTTCGAGGACAATCTGCTCATTGGCAGGGGCAGTCAGTGGTCGGACGGCCTCAGCATCAAGGAGCAGCGCAATGTGGCCCGCGCGCGCAAGCCGACTCCGCTCGTCAGCCGCGAAACGATGGTCGGAGTCAAGGCGCGCATGGACCACCGGGGTCGCGTCGTTCGACCCCTCGACGAGGCGGACTTCCTCCGCAAGCTGGACTACCTCGTCGACCTCGGCGTCGGCGGCTTCGTGGTCTGCCTGCTGTGGTCGCACGTCAACCCGGCCCACGAGCAGCGCATCCGTGAGCTCATCGAGCTCGAGTACGGCGAGACCTATCTCGGCAACATGCCGGTGTTCCTGTCGAGCGAGAATTCACCTCGCCGGCTCGAGTACACGCGGGGCACGACCACGCTGCTGAACGCCTACCTCCACAAGTCCATGTACGACGAGCTTTCGGGGATCGGCCAACGGCTGAGGGCCGGAGGTTACCGGGCTCCGCTCATCATGGTGCTGAACACCGGTGGCATGGCCTCGGTCTTCAGGTCGTCCGCCATCCAGACCTTCTCCGGGGGGCCGGTGGCCGGTCTCATGGGCAGTGCGCACCTCGGTGCCATCTATGGATTCGAGAATGTCGTCGTCACCGACATGGGAGGGACGAGCTTCGACATCGGGCTCATCGTGTCCGGCAGCACGCGCTTCTACCAGCTCGCCCCGACCATCGACCGGTGGCTCATCGACGCCACCATGCTCGACACGCACTCGATCGGTGCAGGCGGCGGCTCGATCGCCCGCATCAATCATGATGTCGGTGGCCGGCTCGAGGTTGGCCCCGAGAGCGCCGGGTCGATGCCCGGACCGGCCTGCTACGGCCAGGGCGGTCGCGAACCGACCGTCACGGATGCGGATCTGGTCCTCGGGTACGTGAACCCGGACCGGTTCAACGGCGGCCAGCTGCAGATCAATCGGGCCCGCGCGGAGCGGGCGCTGCGCGAGCGCATCGCCGAGCCGCTCGGCGTCTCGGTCCCCGACGCGGCTTTGTTGGTGAAGCGGATCGTCGACGCGCACATGGGTGCGGTGATTCAGAAGGAGACCGTGCTCAAAGGCTACGACCCGCGTGACTTCGTGATCTTCGCCGCCGGCGGGGCGGGGCCGCTGCACGCGTGCGGCTACGCCGAGGCGGCCGGGATGACGAGCGCCGTGATCTTCCCGTTCGCGCCCGTCTTCTGCGCCTACGGATCGTCGACGATGGACGTCCTGCATCTCTACGAGAGGTCGGCCCACTTCGTCCTCTTCGACGGGAACACCAGGGCCTGGCTCTCGGAGTTCGAGGCCTTCAACTCGATCGTGGACCTGCTCGCCGCGCAGGCCGCCCGTGACTTCTCCGGCGAGGGCTTCGAGGTCACCGGGGTCGAGTACTCGCTCGAGCTCGACATGAAGTTCGGCGGCCAGCTCAACGTGAAGCGCGTGGCAGCACCCTCGGTCCATCTCACGAGGCCCGATGACGTCAAGAAGCTCTACGAGGCGTTCGAGACCGAATACTCGCAGGCCTACAGTGCGCTCGGCCTCAACCCGGATGCAGGCGTCGAGATCGACGCTCTCGTGTTGAAGGCGCGGCTGCGCAGGACGCCCACCGCACCTCCGGCGCCAGAGCACTCCGCGAAGGGCGCCGCGTCGCTCGGCAGCCGCCCGGCGGTTTGGGAGCTCGACACCGGCCCGATCGACACACCGGTCTTCGAGGCGGCCGCACTGCCGGCCGGCACCACGATCCCGGGCCCGGCGCTCGTCGAGGCGGACACGACCACGACCGCCGTCGCTCCCGGGTGGAAGCTCACGGTCGACGAGCGCTTTGCCTTCATCTTGACCTCAGAGGGGGAGCTGGAACGATGAGCATTCTCGAAGATTTGCTGGCGACCGGGATGAAGCCCGAGCCGGCATCGGAAGAAGAGCTGGAGGCGGTGGCGAGTCTGCGCCTCGGCGACTACGAGATCCTGTCGGAGAAGCTCGTGCTCATCGCCCAGGAAGGCAAGGAGGTCATGACCCGGATGGGCATCTCCTCGATGCTGCACTCCGGGGACACCCTCGTTGCCGTCTATACCGCGGCCGGCGACCTCGTCGCGCCCGTCTGCGGCACGTACCTGCACTCGGTGACCGGTCAGATCCCGATCAAGTTCATCCTCGCCGAGTACCTCGACGACCCGTCGATCGGCGTTCACGAGGGCGACATCTTCTACTGCAACGAAGCCTTGTACGGCGGCATCCACAACCCGGATCAGTTCGCTCTCATGCCGGTGTTCAACGAGGGCGTGCTGATCGCCTGGGCCGTGTGCGGGGCACACCAGAGTGAGACCGGCGGCGCCGAGCCCGGCGGGGAGATCACCCAGGCGAGGACCCGCCATGACGAAGGCATGAAGCTGTCCCCGATGAAGATCGGCGAGAACTACCGGTTGCGCAATGATCTGCTCCGGATGATGGAGAACTTCATCTCCCGGGCACCCCGCATGCAGGTGACCGATGTCAAGGCCCGCGTCTCGGCGTGCGACCGGGTGAGGATCCGAGTTCAGGAGCTCGCCCGAAAGCATGGCAACCAGGTCCTTCGCGGGCTCTTCCGAAGGATGATCCAGCAGACCTCAGCCGGGGTCCGGCGGAGGATCGCCAATTGGCCCGACGGCACCTACCGCCATGTCGTGTTCATGGACACGACCGGTCACGACGCGTTCTTATTGCGCGCCGCGGTCGCGGTCACGGTCGCCGGGGACCGCCTCATCATCGACTTCGACGGCACCTCACCGGAGCACGAGGGCTCTTACAACGCCTTCGCCCACATCATCGCCGCGCATTGCGCAGTGAATCTCTACCAGTTCCCGTTCCACGACTTTCCCATCTCGTCGGGCATGCTCGAGCACATCGACATCAAGGTGCCGAAGGGCTCTTTCTTCGACGCCGACAGCGAGGCGGCCGTCAGCTGCTCTCCGCTCGTCGGAGCCCTCGTGTTCCCGCTGCTCGGCGTGGCGCTGTCGAAGATCATGTACTCGACCGAGCAGCGTGACCTCGTCTGCGGGTTCTGCACGTCGAGCGCGTCGGCCGTCATGGTGAGCGGCGTCAACCAGCACGGCTACCGGGTCACCGACTTCATGGGCTTCCCCCTCAACGCCTACGGCCTCGCCGCTCGCCACGACATGGACGGCGTCGACGTGTTCGGCTTCCCGCACGGGCCCTGGGGCAAGGCGCCCGACGTAGAGGACATCGAGCAGGAGTTCCCGTTGCTGCACCTGTTCGAGCACGAGCTTCGCGACACGTGCGGCTTCGGGCGGTTCCGGGGAGGTTCCGGGGCCGCTGTGTGCTTCATGGTCTACGGCACCCGCTATCTCGCCTTCACCTCGAGCCAGAAGGAGTCGAAGTTCCCGTCTGCGAACGGACTGTTCGGCGGCTACGCTGCCACGACGCTTCCCGGGATCCGCGTCATGGGATCGGATCTGCTCGAGCGCATGCGAGCGGGCGACACCGACATCCCCACGGACGACTACGAGCTTGCTCTCGTCGACCCCGGGCCCGGCGAAGTCATCCTCGAGCACCAGACGCGGGGGGTCAGTCTCCTCAAGGAAGGCGACATCCTGGCCGCGAGCACCAACGGCGGTGGCGGGTACGGCGACGTGCTCGAGCGCGACCCCGCATCGGTTCTCCTCGACGTCCTGCACTTGACGATCTCGCCCGAGGTCGCCCACGACGTCTACCGAGTCGTCTTCGACCCAGAAACGATGCTGCTCGACGAGGAGTCCACCGCCCACTCTCGCGACGAGGCGCGACGAGAGCGAGCGCGGCGCGGGCGCCCGTACGCCGAGTTCGTCAAGGATTGGAGCGCGCGCCGGCCACCCGAGTCGATACTGACGTACTACGGGGAGTGGCCGTCGGCAGCTCACAACCGGGATGTGGTGCGGGTTTGACCGGCCCTGCCCAATTAGGGGCTGCGCTGAAGGGCGCGGACTGCGTCGCCTTCGCGCCGCTCGTCTGGTCCCGATTGCCGGAATTCGTCCGATCGCCGTCCGGAGCGGAATTCTGGCGGGACCTCGGTGCCACACAGCGCATGCTCGGAGATGCCACGCGCGTCTGCCACGCCGACGCGATCACCGTGCCGCTCCTGCCGCGGCTGGGCTCGGGCGTCGGACGCTCCGCCGCGGCTACCTGCAGCGAGATTGCCGGCCTCGCAGAGGTGGCGGCCGCGGCCGCGCTGCTCGACCGGCTGCATGCGATCGGGGAGGCCGGACTGGTCGCCCAACTTCCGACGCTGGCCGACCTGGCCCGGCTGTTCCCGGAGGAGGCCGACGAGGACCGGGAGGACGCGTTGAACGACCTCGTGCGCATCGGTCTCGAGGCCGGTGCCCAAGTCGTGGTCGTACGGGCCTCGAACGACGGGGAACTTTCCGGGAGCCTCGAGGCCGTCGCGCCTCTCGCCACGTACTACTGCTCGACCCTGCTCGGCGTAGACGGCCAACGCGCCTCGGCCTTCAACGACAGTTGCCAGGTCGCGGTGCTCGACCGCGGCGGTCGGTGGCCCGAGCTCTCGAGCGGGGTCGTCCTTACCGTCGGTGACCTCACCGAGTGGTGGACGCCCGACGATCTGCGTACCGTGCTGTCGGGACGAGCGGACGGAGGCTGAAATGGACCGGGAGCGTGACCTGCCGGGCCGGGTCGTCGTCCTGGGGGCAGGAACCATGGGGGCGCGTATCGCCCTGTTCCTCGCACTTGCCGGCCTCGACGTGTGCGCGACGGCGCGGCGCCCGGACACGCTGCGCCAAGCAGCAGCAACCATCCGGTCCGCGTGGTACGGGCGCTCTCCAGCCGATCCGCACGAGGCGGGTATCGAGACTGAGGCGCACCTCGAGGAGGTCCTTGCCCGGATCTCGTTCACGACCGATGGGGACCGGGAGCTGGCCAGGGCAGACCTCGTCATCGAGACCATCGCCGAGAACCTTACGGACAAGCTGGCCCTGCTCGCCCGCATCGGGGCCATGGTCCGCCCTGAGGCGATCCTGACGACGAACACCTCGTCGCTGGACCTCACCGCGATGGCCGGCGCTGTCGCCCGGCCCGGACGCTTCGCGGGCCTTCACTGGTTCAACCCGGCCGACCTCGTGGCGCTCGTCGAGATCGTGCCCGCCCAGGCCACGGAGGTCTCCACCGTCCGCACGCTCGAGAGGTGGATGACCGAGCTCGGCAAGACCCCGGTCGTGCTGCGCCGCGCCGTGCCGGGCTTCGTCGCCAACCGGCTGCAGTATGCGCTATTGCGCGAGGCCTACGCGTTGGTCGCGGCAGGCGTCTGCACCTGGGAGGAGGCCGACCTCACCGTCACCAGCTGTTTGGGCCCGCGGTGGGCGGCTCTCGGCCCTCTGCAGTGCATGGATCTGGCCGGCCTCGACGTCCACCTGGCCGTCGCCCGGGCGCTGTTCCCGGATCTGTCTACCGACTCCGAGCCTCCTCGAGCCGTTGTCGAGCTCGTGGCAGCCGGCCGGCTCGGCGTCAAGTCCGGAGCCGGGCTGCTGGGCGACTATCCGCCGCAGCGACGGGACTTCCTCTCCCGACTGCGCGACGTCACCCTCCGGTTCGTCGCCGACGCCCATGCGTCGGTGAGGCCGGTGCCGCCCCCGGCCTAAGGAGGCGGTGGACCCGGGGCCGGCACACCCTTCGGCGACGGTGCCCGGGTTGGCTCATCAGCCGAATGGAGGTGCGGCCACCTGGAGGTCCAGGAGGCAAGGCTGACCGGAAGACAGCGCCTCGCGCACATAGTCCCCGACCTCCGAGAGCCGCTCGACGCGAAAGGCGTTGGCTCCAAAGCCTCGCGCCAACGTCGCGAGGTCGACGGATGGGTCGGTGATGTCGACCCCGACATCTTCACGCACCCGTGGGGTTCCACTCCGCATCTCGGCGAGGAACCTCCGGAGGATGAGATAGCCCCGGTTGTTGAGCACGACGGCCACGACGGGGAGGCCCTCCCGAACAGCCGACCACAAGGCCTGTGGCGAGTAGAGGAACGAGCCGTCGCCGGTGATCGAGACGACCGGCTCTCGGTCGTGCCCAAGTGAGACGCCCAAGGCGGCGGGAAGCCCCCATCCAAGCCCGCCGCCACGCGAATAGAGGAACCGACCGGGCGTGTGGACCGAATGCAGCGCGCGAACATACGGGTCGCTGGTGACCGCCTCGTCCACGACGATGGTCTCGGCCGGGAGGGCCGCCAGCACGGACCGGACCGCCGGGAGCGGGTGCATTCGACCCCGATCGTCGCCCACGGCAGCGTCAGCTTTGCGTGCAACCTCGGCCGCGCGCGCGGAGGATCTCGACGCGGCGCGCTCGGTCAACCGGGCCACCTCGGTTGGGTCGATCCCGGTCAACAGCGGTACGAGGGCCCCGAGCGTGGCCTTCGGGTCGCCCACCATCCCGAGCGCCGTCGGGTAGGTCCGGCCGAGGTCCTCGGCCGCCGGAGAAAGGTGCAACAACCTCAAACCCGGCGGGACCGGCCAGACATTCCGGTGCCCGAACGTCATGAAACCACGCGATCCGATCAGGAGCACGGTGTGGAGCTGAGAGAGCGTCGCCTGAATCTCATTCGCATCGGGAGCGAGTGCGCCCGCCCACTGGACGTGATCGGTCGGGAAGACCAGGGTGGAGTGATTCGGAGTCCCATAGACGGGGCACCCGAGACGCTCGGCCACGGTCACGAGCTCTGCGACCGCCCCCGAGCGGGCTACCTCGTCACCTGCCACGACCGCGAAACGGCTCCGCGGGGTGTCGAGGATCGAGGACGCCAGTTCATCGAGGCGTGCCGTCACCGCTTGGCGCTCGAGTCGGGATGCAGCCGGCACCGGGAAGTCGCCTCGGTCCAGGAGAACGTCGAGAGGTAGCGAGACGAAGACGGGACCCGTCGGGGGCGAAGCGGCGTCGTGAAACGCCCTGCGCAGGACCAGCCCCAGGTCCTCGGCCCGGCGTACCTCGTGGACCCACTTCATGAGGCCGCTGGCCATCTCCGTCAACGCCCCGGAGAGAAACGGCTCCGCAAGCAGATGCCGCTGGTCCTGCTGACCCGCCGTCACCACGATCGGTGTGCGAGTGGCTCGCGAATTCGAAAGATTGCCCATGGCGTTGCCGAGGCCGGAAGCGGTGTGGAGGCTGACAAACGATGGCCGAGCGGTGACTTGCGCGTAGCCGTCCGCCATTCCCGCGCTCACCGACTCGTGCAAGCTCAGCACGTAATGGAATCGGGCGTCATCGGCCAGAGCGTCCATCAAAGGCAGCTCTGTGGTGCCCGGGTTGCCGAAGATGTGGCGAACCCCTTCGGTCGCCAGGATCTCGAGAAGTATCTCGGCGCCCGACTGCATTCGGCTCATGGATGCTGCATCCCCTTTTCGGGTCTGCCATGCTGCTCGTCGTCAAGCGGCACGTTCTGCGGCCATCTTATGGCCCGGTCCTCTTTCGAGCCCGGCCAGGGTCGCGGCAGGTGCCGGGGCGACGAAAGGAGGAACGATGGGTGAGACATTCGTGCTGCTCCATGGCTCCTGGCACGGCGGGTGGGCGTGGGAGCCGACGGCCTGCTGCCTTCGTGAGCTGGGCCAATCCGTGTACGCACCCACCTATCCCGGCCATTCGCCAGGCGCAGACCGCGCCGGCATCACCCACGACGACTACGTCGCGGCAGTGACGAGGTACATCGAGCGGCACGAGCTTCGCGACGTGATCCTTGTGGGCCATAGCTTCGGTGGATCGGTCGTGAGTCGCGTCTCGGAGGTCGTTCCCGAACGGCTGAAGCGCCTTGTCTTCCATACCGCCTTCGTGCTGGAGGACGGCACGAGCGTGAACGACAACATCGCTTCGGACCAGACGGCCCTGTTCGCTCAATCTGCCGGGGCAAGTCCCGACAACACGGTTGAGTGCCCATGGGAGGTATTCCGCGACCTTTTCATGCAAGACGCCGAACCGGAGGTTGCCCGGACGGTTTGGGAGCGCCTCGTGCCCCAACCGTTCGCGCCGTGGGCCGCGAAGCTCGACCTTCGGGGATTCCATCAGACTGGGCTTCCGAAGAGCTTTATCGCCGTCGCGGATGACCGGGCCCTCCCGGAGGGAACGTGGCATCCCGTGATGTCATCTCGTCTCGGCTCGTTCAAGCTCGTGGAGATGGGGGGCAGCCACGAGGTCATGTTCACGCGCCCGGCCGAGCTTGCCCGCAAGCTGCTCGAGGCCAGCAACGACTGACGGAGGCCCTGTGGCAGTTCACGAGGTCAAGATCGATCCGCACCGGACGCTTTCGGAAGAGCCGGGCACCGGGCACAACCGCTGGCACCCTGACGTCCGGCCGGTGATTCGCGTCCAATCGGGGGACGAGATCGTCCTGGAGACCCGCGATGCGCTCGACGGGCAGATCAGCCCGACTTCGACGAGCGACGACGTCCCCCACCTCGACATCAACGTCGTGCATCCGCTGACAGGCCCCGTGTTCGTCGAGGGGGCGGCGCCGGGCGACTTGCTGGAGGTGGACATCCTGGAGGTCGCCACCGGAGCTTTCGGCTACACCACGCAGTCACCGGGATTCGGGTTCCTCCGCGACGATTTCGACGAGCCGTTCCTGGCTCGCTGGGAGATCGAAGGGGGGTTCGCCACCTCGGAGGACGTCCCCGGGGTACGCATCCCCGGCGACCCGTTCATCGGGACGATCGGGGTGGCGCCATCGCGGGACCTGATGGAGAAGGTCACAGCGAGGGAGCGCAGGCTCAAGGCGGAGGGGGGCATGGTGGACCTTCCCGAGCCGCGCGGCGCCGTTCCGAGCGACCCTTCGGTCGTGTCCGAGGGGCTGCGAACGATCCCTCCCCGCGAGAACGCGGGGAACATCGACATCAAGCAGCTCACCGCCGGGACTCGGCTGATGATCCCCGTCTGGGTCCCAGGGGCCTTGTTGTCCGTCGGCGACGCGCATTTCGCCCAAGGAGACGGCGAGGCATGCGGACAGGCGATCGAAGTGCGGGGCAGGTTGCACGCGCGGCTCGGCATCCGCAAGCGCGAGGCCGGAGCCCAGCGGCACGACGGACCGCAGTTCGAGCGAGTCGGCCCATCTCCGGGACGAGGCGCGTACTTCGCCACGACGGGAATCTGTGTGGACCGTGACGGGCGCAACTTCATGGAGGACCTGACCCTCGCAGCCCGCAACGCGCTCCGCGCCATGATCGAGTACCTGAATGCGACCCACGGCTACACGCGCCAGCAGGCGTATGTGATCTGTAGCGTGGCTGCGGACCTGAAGGTGAGCCAGGTCGTCGATATCCCGAACGTGCTCGTGTCCGCGATCCTTCCTCTCGGGATCTTCGCTGAACAGCGACGTGTGGACGCTTGGCCCGGTGTGGAGGTGAGGAAGTGAAGGCTTCAAGGCTCGTCGAGAAGCGAGCGCCGCTCGAGCTCATCGAGGTGCCCGACCCCACGCCTGGAGTCGGCGAAGTCGTGGTCGAAGTGGAGGCGGAGGGCATCTGCCGGACCGACTGGCATGTCTGGAACGGCGACTGGGGCTGGGTCGGGATGGAGCCGGAGCTGCCGCTCACGCTCGGTCATGAGTTCGGTGGCTCAGTCGTCGCCGTCGGCGAGGGCGTCTCGGACGTTCGTCTCGGCGACCGGGTGACGACGCCGTTCCACGAGTCGTGCGGCCGCTGCCGATACTGCCTCATCGGGCGGTCGAACCTCTGCGACGAGCTCCAATTCATCGGGCTCACCCACGACGGCGGCTACGCCCGCTTCGCGGTGATCCGCAACGCCGACCTCAACTGCATTCATCTGCCCGACGCCGTCGACTCGTTGTCCGCGGCAGCGATCGGCTGTCGCTACATGACGGCGTTCCACGCGGTCACCAAGCAGGGCCGGTTCACCGCCGGCCAATGGGTGGTCGTGCACGGTGCCGGCGGCGTCGGGCTGTCCGCCGTGCAAATTGCGAGCGCTCTCGGCGGTCGGGTCATCGCGGTGGACCTGACTGAAGTCAAGTTGGAGAAGGCGGCTGCCGAGGGGGCTCTGCACACCGTGAACGCCGCGACGGCCGACGTGGTCGAGGCCGTGCGAGAGCTCACCGGGGGCGGCGCGGACCTCGCGATCGGTGGCATCGGGGCAGAGCCGCTGATCCAGTCGGCGGTTCTCTCGCTGAGAAAGGGCGGCCGGCTCGTCCAGGTCGGACTCACGAGCCAAGCCGAGCAGGGCTACGTCCGCCTACCCATCGACCACATGATCGAGGCCGAGATCGAGGTCGTGGGAAGTGTGGGCAATCCGCACGTGGACTACCCCCAGCTGCTCAGCCTCGTGGAGCTCGGCGTGCTGCGACCTGCGAGCATCGTCGGCGAGACGCTGGCGCTGGAAGGGGCGGGACGAGTCTTGGCAGCCATGGACCGATACGAGACGCTCGGCTTCTCGGTCATCACGGAGTTCTGACCCTGTCGGGCGAGGCCGGAAGAAGGCCCCGCTCTGCCAATGCCGACCGTAGCGCCGGCGCGGCCGTGAAGTGGATGGCGTCGTAGCCGAGGACCGAGGCGGCTCCGACGTTGGAGATCGAGTCGTCCACGAAGACCGTCGTCGAGGGCGAGAGGCCGTAACGCCGCTCGAGAGCACCGAAGATGGCCGCGTCCGGCTTCAACACGCCTTCGTCTCCCGACAGGACGACACCCCGGAACTCCTCAAGGAACGCAAAGCGCGGTCGCATCATGTCGAAGGTCTCGCGTGACCAGTTGGTGAGAGCGTATAGAGGGACACCGCTCGTGGACAGCTCGGTCAGGACCGAGACACTGCCCTTGATCTCGCCTGCGAGCATCTCCTCCCATCGGCCGTAGTAGGCGGCGATCAAGTCGCCATGCTGAGGAAATTGCGCCTGCAGCACTGCGGTGGCGGCTGCCAGAGAGCGTCCTCGATCCTGCTCGGCTCTCCACGACGGCGAGCAGACCTTGGTGAGGAAGTCATCGATCTCCTCGTCGCTCCCGAGGAGCTTCGCATACAGGTACCGCGGGCTCCAGTCGATCAGGACGCCGGCCAGATCGAAGACGACTGCTCTTGTCACGATCGCTCGCTACGACCTGTTTCAATCGCCGGCGCCGACAGCCGGCGGCGTCGGCGGGGAGCACGGGTCCTCCACCAGGCTGCGGGCCCACGCGAGGTCCTCTTTGCTCGGACCGGTGTCTGCCCCGATGTCCAGCAGATCGAGCGGGTTCTTCGTGATCATGCCGGTCACGTCGTCGATCGGTATCCCCTTCTCGAAGACGCACTGGGCGAAGATCCGCAGAGCCTCGGAAGGCAGCGGATTGTGCCGCTGGCCGGTATCGGAGACGAGCAGGCAGCGGGAGGGGCCGATGCGCTGGACACTCGCGACGATCTTGTCGACCGCGGCGTACTGCCAGGCCGGGGAGACCGTGCAATAGCCGAACTCGGGCATGGCTCCCAGTCGCGCGACCTCCTCCAGCGTGTCGAGGTCCAGGTTGGGAACCCGGAAGTGCGGGTGGGTGATGACGATCTTCTCGACACCGACGTCCCGCGCCTCTTTCACGAGCGCCACGATCTCGCGTGGCGCGAGGTGGCACGTCCCGAGGATCGCCTTGTGCTCCGCCACGATCTCGAGGATCTCCTTCACCTCGGGACGCAGCTTGCCGTCAGCGTCCTGCACCCAGATTCCTTCCGCCCGGCTGCGACCACCCTTCTGCGAGTCGTACCCGCCGGTGCCGCCGTGGATCTCGGCGTGGTAGCCGGCGTCGATCGTCGGCATCCAGACCTCCTTGCCCCCGAGGCGAAGTGACGCCTCGACGGCGGCGGGGTTGAGGCCCCCGACGTAGTAGTTGAGGACGATGCCGCCGAAGACTCGTATCCCGGGGAACACTCGCTGTACGAGGTAGGCCCGCGACACGGTGTTCTCGTGATGACATTTGAGAACGATCGCCTTCATGCCTGCAGCTCGCGCCGCCTGCACGATGTCGAAGTCGTCGGCCAGGCGGGGAAAGAGGTCGGGAAAGGGGTGGCAATGGAGGTCGACCGCGCCTTCGATGTCGACCAGCTCCCCCCCGTAGGTGCGTTTCGTCATGCGTTCCTCCTCTTGATCTCGTCTCCGGCGAGTGCCTGTGCTTCGTCGAGCAGCGCCAGCACCCGTTCCGGGGTCATCGGCAACCTACTCGGGCGGATGCCGATCGCGTCCTGTATCGCGCTCGCGACGGTCGCCGCCGCGTTGCCGATCGACGGCTCGCCGATGCCCCGCGCGCCGAGCGGTCCCTTTCCCTCGCCGCTCTCCAGGATCGCGACTCGGACGTCGGGAAAGTCGAGGGAGTTGGGGATGAGATAGTCGGCGAAGAGCATCGACTGGGGCGAGCCATCCTCGATGGCCATGTCCTCGGTCAACGCGTAGCCGAGTCCCTGCATGGCGCCGCCCTGAATCTGGCCCTCGACCCGCATCGGGTTGATGGCGCGCCCCACGTCGTGACAAGCCGCGTACTTGAGCACCCTCACCTCGCCCGTCTCGACATCGACCTCGACCTCGGCTGCGTGCGTGCCGTACGTGTAGTCGGGGAACGTGTCGCCTTGGCCGGCACGGGGATCGAAGCTCCCTGCCGTCGCCCGGAAAGTTGACAGGAGCGAGGTCGATACGCCTCGCTGCCCACAGGCGGCCACGAGCTCCGCCAGGGTGAGGGAGGTGCCGCTTGCCTCAGAGGTGCCGACGCGCCCGGCGGCGAACACGAGCGTCTCGGGCGAACCGCCGAGCAGCTCCGCTGCCACCTTCGTAACCTGCTCGCGCAGCTCGAGCGCGACCTTCAGCACGGCGTTGCCGGACATGTACAGCTGGCGGGTCGCGAAGGTCCCCCCCGCAGGAGGGTTCAGCGCACTGTCGCCGATGTAGATGCTGATGTCGTCGAGTGGCACGCCGAGGATCTCGGCGGCAATCTGACACAGGCTCGCTGCCTGGCCGCCGCCGAGATCGGTGACGCCACTGCGGATGAGCAGGGTCCCGTCCGCCTCGAGGCTCAACCACGCCGACGCGTGGTCGCGGAACCAGATCGTTCGTCCGTAGGGCTGCATGTTGCAGCCGAAGCCGCGACCGACACGCGTGGTGGGGCCGCTCGCGCCCGACGGCTCGCCGAGCAGCGCCAGGGCACGGTGCATCGTGGCGCCGACCTCGACGCAGGTGTCGAGCGTCTCGCCGGTCGGGAGGAGGTCACCTTTTGCGAGGAAGTTGCGCTCGCGGACCGTCGTCGGCGACAGTGCCAGCCTTTCGGCGATCCGGTCCATCTGTGATTCGTAACCGAAGGTCATCTGCATGGCCCCGAAGCCCCGAAAGGCACTCGTGGGCACCTGGTTCGTGAAGACCGCCCGGGAGGTGATCGACGCATTCGGCACGCGGTAGGGGCCACAGGCCAGGGAGGCGGCGGCGAACAGCACCCTCGGCGACAGGTACGGATACGCCCCGGCATCACCGAGGATCTCGACCTCTTGCGCCGTGATGGTGCCGTCCTGGCGCACGCCGGTGCGGTAGCGCATCACGAAGGGGTGGCGCTTCGTGCTGGCGACGAGGGACTCCTGCCGCTCCCAGATCATGCGCACCGGCCGGCGGGTGTGCCAGACGAGGAGGGCGAGGTAGGGCTCGACCGTCATGTCCTCCTTCCCGCCGAAGCCGCCGCCCATGTAGGTGGCGATGACGCGCACCTTGTTGGCCGCGAGCCCGAGCATCCTGGCGATGGCGGAGGCGTGCTCGACGACTTGCGTGGCAACCCTCAAGGTGACGACGCCGTTCTCGATCCATCCCACGCCGGCTTCCGGTTCGAGATAGGCGTGCTCGACGTGCTGGCTCCGGTACTCGCCCTCGACGACGGCATCTGCCTCTTCGAACCCGGCGCCGAGGTCACCGGCTCGGATCTGCCAGGTCACCAGCACGTTGCCGGCATCGTGGACCATCGGGGCACCGTCGGCGAGCGCGGACTCCACGTCGAAGACGCCCGGCAACGCCTCGTACTCGACCGCCACAAGCTCGGCCGCCTCATCGGCGATCTGTTGGGTGGCCGCCGCCACCAGCGCGACAGGCTCACCCAGGTAACGGACGCGCTCGCCGGCGACGACCGGCATCGCGACCTCGAGCTCGCCGAGGCCACCGCTTGCCATCTCGACGAGTCGGTTGTTCGGGACATCGGCCGCGGTGAGCACGGCCGAGACACCGTCAAGTGCACGCGCCTCGGAGACGTCGACCGCCGCGATCCGGGCACACGGCACCTGCGATCGCACGACACGGCCGAAGAGCATTCCCGGCAGGCGCCAGTCGGCGGCGTAATGGAGGGAGCCCTTCACCTTGTCGACGAAATCGTGGTGCGCGGGAGACTGGCCGATGACATGGAAGCCGCCGGCGGTGGTCTCCTCTGTCGACTCGGGAGCGACGATCGTCGTCGACGCAACCACTACCTCGCCGCTCCCCCGTCCGGCGCCGCCTGGGCGCAGTACTCCTCGACAGCGTCGAGGATCTTCGTGTAGCCGGTGCACCTGCAGAGGTTGCCGATGAGCGCGTAGCGGATCTCGTCGCGGCTCGGGCGCCCCACGCGCTCGACAAGGTCATGCGCGGTCAGGATCATCCCCGGCGTGCAGAAGCCGCACTGGAGCGCTCCAAGGCGAAGGAAACATTCCTGGAGCCCGTGCATCGACCCGTCCTCGCCCATTAGCCCGAGGAGGGTCGTGATCTCCCGTCGCTCGACCTGCACCGCGAACGTCAGGCAGGCGTTGATCGGCTCGCCGTCGAGCAGGACCGTGCAGGTGCCGCACACCCCTTCACCGCATCCGTACCGGACGTCGCTCAGGCCGAGCTCGTCGTGCAGAACGTCGACGAGCAGGTCGCTCGGGCTCAGCCAAAGGGCGTGCTCGCGCCCGTTGACCCGCAAGGTGACCAGGCGCTTTGCGGTCACTTCACGCCGCCTTCTCGACGCCGCGGGCACGATCGAACGCATCGCGCACCGCCCGGCGCGTCAGCACGTCGACGAGTCGCCTCCTGTAGGCGGCCGATGCGTGGACATCGCTCTCGGGACTGACGGCGTCGGCCACCTCCGCGGCGATTCGCGCCAAGGACGCTTCATCGGCGGAGGTACCGATAAGGCCGGCGAGCAGAGCCGGGTCGGCGAGCACCACCCGGTCCGACACCCCGGCGAGCGAGACCTGAACCGAACGGACGACCTCCGCTGCGTCGTCCAGATCGACGCGCGCGGCCACCGCCACGATCGCCAAGTCCGAGCTTCGCCGCACCATCTCCCGGAAACCCCACCCCTGCCCCTTTGCCAGGACCGGCACCAGGATGTCGGTCACCACCTCGGTCGCCTCGAGCGTCGTTGTGAGATACGAGACGAACAGGTCCCGGACCGCGACCGTCCGTGAGCTCGCGGGACCCCGTACGACGGCGTCTGCGTCGAGCACGAGGGCGGACGCCCCGATCTCGGACGTCGGATCGGCGTGGGCGAGGCTTCCCCCGATCGTCCCCCGATTACGGACCCGGACGTTGCCGACGTGGCGGACGGCTTCGGCCAGCAACGGGCAGTGCTGGCGGACGACGGGGTCCTCCAGCAGCGTGCGGTGCCGGGTGAGCGCCCCCAATCTGAGCAGGGAACCCTCGACCTCGGGAGGTCGCGAGCCGGCTGGATTGATGTCGATCAGCACGCTGGGCCGGACGATCCGCAGGTTCAGCATCGGCACGAGGCTCTGGCCCCCTGCGACGACCTTCGCGTCCTCGCCATGCTCGACCAGCCTCTGGACGGCCTCGTCGTAGCTCGCAGCACTTACGTACTCGAAAGAAGCAGCGACCATGTTCCCTGGAGTCGTCGGGGCTCAGGCACTGACCGACGTGCCTAGGTGTTCGATCGTCGCCGCGAGCACCGCCTGATTGCTGGTCACGACGGGTACTCCGAGCGCCTCGGAGATCGCCGCTCGCGCTTGCACGGCGCCGAAATTGGTGCAGGAGGCAAAAGCGAGGTCGATATCGAGCGCACCGAGTACTGCCGTCGCGAAGTCGACGATGTGCTGCTGCGAGACACGAGCTATCTCGAAGTTCTCCGTCATGTCAAGGCCTGCGATACGGACGACCTCGATCCCGTCGGCCTCGATGCTCGACTTGATCTTGACGTTCAGCTCGTCGACATAGGGAGTGATGACCCCGATCCGCTTGGCTCCGGAGGCTTTGAGCGCCGAACGGACGGCCTGAATGGTGCTGAGCGTCGGCGCCGAAGTGACGGCGCTGATCCGGGCACACAGCTCGCTGTCGTAGGCGTCGCCGCGCAGTGCACCGGCGCTCGTGCAGCCGAACACCACGACATCCGGCCGAGCCGTCGCGATGTCTCGAGCCGCTCCCATCGAGAACTCGTCGAGCATCCTGCTCTCGCCGGCGGCGGTCGTATCCTCCATGAACATCCTGGCCGTGTGAAGCGTCGCGTGCGGAGGCAGACCTCGCACGAAGTCGACCTCCATCATCGTGTTGGATGAAGGGATCAGAAGTCCGATACGGACCGCCCTCTGCTCGCTCATCGCTGACCTCCCACCTTCAGCGGGACCTCGGAGGTGGACTCGCTCGACACGGACGCACCGTCGCGGAGGTTGCGGTAGATCTCGAGCTCCTCGGGCAGCGGCGGCGGGAGCACCTCGACGTCGTCGGAGACGAGCAATTCGAAACCCGTCTGGGCCTGGACCTGTGCCGCCTCGACGCCGAACTGAAGCGCACGCAGCCGCATGCGGCGACTCGTCGGCTCGAAATCCATCAGCGCCAGATCGGTGATGACGCAACCGACCTTCCCGAGAATGAGACCGGCTTCGGCACGACTGTCGCCGCCGCTCAAGTATCCCGGGCTGGTGACGAAGTCGACCCTCGGCACGAATCGTCGCAACTCGTGTGTCGTGACGATGAACGTTTCGTTGCATAGCGAGATGATGTCGTTCGCCCCGCCGCTCCCGGGAAGTCGCACGTCCGGGCTGTCGATGTCGCCGATGATACTGGTGTTGATGTTCCCGAACATGTCGACCTGCGCCGCGCCGAGGAAGCCGTAATCGAAAAAGCCACGCTGGGCGAACAAGAAGATGTCGGTGACGTCGGTCAGCATCTGTGCCCCGAAAGCAGCACGCATCTCGTTCGTCGAGACCGGCAGGTGCCCGGGAAGCAGCGTCGTGCCGATGATCCCGCCCTCGAGGACGATGGTCAGGTCCGGAGCCTGCCTACGGCGGGCCAGCGCGGAGGCCAGCAACGGCATCCCCACGCCCGCGAAGACGACGCGGTGGTCGGAGAGGAGCCGGCTGGCGGTGACGGCTATCAGCTCCTCTCGAGTCGCCCCGCCCGTCGTGGCAACCTCGCTCATCGCGGCATCAGCCTCCCCGCCTCCTCGGAGAGCTCATTGAGACGCTCGTCGCCAACCCGCCGCAGGAATCCGGCGAAGTCGGCCACCTCGCGGACGTTGCCGTCGACGTAGCTACGGGCACCGACGACGCCTTGCTCCCTGACGAGTCCCACGTAGTCGTCGAAGTGCGCGAAATCGGCGTCGTAGAGCCCGTAACACTCGTTGGGGTAGGCCCCGAACGGTGCCTCCACGACGGCGTCAACGGCAAAATGCGGCAACATCGTGGTCCACGGCCGGGAGCTGATCTCGTCCGTCGACACGATGCGCTCAGCGCTGACGATCACCTTGCGGGCTGCTCGTGCCATGTCCGAATCCATGTGCCGGTACCCGTCGACCTGCGTGTTCCCGAAACGATCGGCCCGATGGGCGTGGATGAGCGCGACGTCGGGGTTGACCGCCGGAATGGCGGCTAAGCGCTCGTCGGTGTACGGGCAGCTCACCGTCTTGAGCGAGACCGCAGCCGCCATGTCCGACCCAAGCATGCTCAGTACCGGCAGGAACGGCACGCCCATCGCACCCGCTTTGTAACGAAGGCCGATGGCCAGATGGCTCCATTCCTCGTAGACCGCGAGACCGCCCTCGACGTAGTGGCGCAAAACCTGCGACAGACCCCACTGCAACCCGATGCCGACCCAGCTCGTGACGATCTTGTCGGCGACGCCGCTGGCGAGCAACAGGTCGACTTCATAGCAGGAGAGTGGGCGGGAGACGGTCAGGTGTCGCGGTTGGGCTCGCAGCATCGCGAAAACCAACGCCATCGGGCTGCGCGAGTAACACGTGCCGCCGATGGCAACATGGTCGCCGTCAGAGACGAGCCGAATCGCCTCCTCGGCGGTCACGCGCTTGTCGCCGACAGGGCGCGCAGAGGTCTCGAGCTCGTCCCGCGCTTCGCGGAAGCTCACCGCGTCGATCACGAAGCCGCCGCCCCAGCGCCCGTCCAGCCGAGCAAGGGGAGTACCTCGGCTGCGAGGCGCCCAACCTGTTCGAGGTCGTAGTCGCAGGGACAGAACACGAGATGCTGCGCGCCGGCACGGATGTGAGCCTCGATCTGCTCTGCGCACTGCTCGGGGGTCCCACGCACCGAGCTCTCGGGGGTCGACCGGCTCCACTCGGCGACGTCGAAGTACTCCGCCACGTAGGCGAGCGCCCTGCGTGTCGCATCCTCGTAGGACGAAGCGATGCACAGCGGGAGCTGGGCCACATTGCCGAGCTCGGCGGGGTCTCGGCCGGCCTTCTCGGCAAAGTGCCCGATCTTCGCCCAGGACTGCCGGAAGTCTTCGGCCGTGTAGAAGTAAGTGAGCCATCCGTCGCTCTTGGTGGCCACGCGCTCGAGCACCCGGTCCACGTAGCCGCCGATGAGCACTCGCGGACGCGGCTTGGTGAGCGGGAGCATCCGCACGTGCTTGAAAACACGCCCGTCGTAGTCCCCGCTGACGTCGTCCTCCGCCCACAACCGGTAGAGGATCTCGAGGTTGCGCTCGAAGACGGCTCCTCGACGCTTGAACGGTACGGCCGTGGCCTCGAACTCACGCTCATACCAACCGGCGGCCATCCCGAGGGTCAATCTTCCACCGCTCGCGATGTGCAACGTGGACGCGGCCTTCGCGAGCACCGCCGGTTCGCGGATCGGCAACACGAGCACTCCGGTCCCGAGGCCGATGGTGCTCGTCCGCGAGGCGAGAAGGCTCAGAGTCGTGAGCGCCTCGAAGAACGGGAAGGGCCGCCTCGCGCCGAGGAAGATGTGGTCCCACGCCCACAGAGACGAGAAACCGAGCCGTTCCGCCTCGTTGGAATACTCCACGAGCGAAGCAAAGCTCAGGCTCTTCTCTTGCGGAGTGAAGTTCTCGAGTGCGAGCCCGAATTCAACCGTCACAACTCCTCCTCGCCGTTTCCGCGAACGAACATGCTCGGAGCGTACCCGCTGGCAGGCAGGATCGAGGTCCCCGTGCGGCATCCCCGACGTCGATGAAAACTCCGTGCACTCGTGAATCTGCCGGGCTAAGTTCTAACCTGCGGGACCCTGTACAGGACCGTGCTCGGGGTTGCTCTGGTGATTCCGACAGGCCGGTGGTCCGAAGGGAAACAAGGGGGGGTGCGATGAGCACACGAATTGAGACCGCGTCTGAGAACCCGGTGGCTCTCGAACGCCACGGGATCGACTACATCCCCCCCGAGGAACGCCACGGGAAGCCCGGTTCGCTGTTCACGTTCTGGGCAGCAAGCAACGTTCAAATCCTTGCGATCTCCGTAGGAGCTCTCGCCGTCATCCTGGGGCTGAGCCTGCCGTGGGCGATCGCGTCGATCCTGATCGGCAACGCGGCCGGCGGCCTCTATATGGCTCTTCACTCCGTCCAAGGTCCGCGCCTTGGCATCCCTCAGATGATGCAGTCGCGTGCGCAGTTCGGCATGTATGGCGCCGCGTTGCCGAATGTCATCGTGATCCTCATGTACATCGGGTACTTCGTGTCGAGCGCCATTCTCGGCGGTCTGGCTGTCGCCAGCCTCTTCCATGTCACGACGAACGAAGGCATCATCATCATCAATGCCTTCGTCCTGCTGATCGTCTGGATCGGGTATGACTTCTTCCACACGTACAACAAAATCGTAACCTGGCTGTCGACCGCGATCTTCCTCGCACTCCTGATCAAGCTGAGCACGATTCTCCCGAAGCATATGCCTGCGGGCAGCAACACGGCGGGCACGATCCTGCTGGCCATCTCGATCTTCGTCGCTTGGCAGGTCACGTGGGCCCCGTACGTGTCGGACTACTCGCGGTATCTCCCGGAGAACACCCCGGCCTGGAAAACCTTCGTCTACACCTACGTCGGATCGGTCGTCGGGGCGACGTTCGCCATGGTCGTCGGTGCCTTGGCTGCGATCGTCGCCCTTGATCCCGTGAGTGCCAACGCCCCTTCCTACCTCGGAGGCCTGCTCGCAGGCAAGTGGCTCTTCCTGATCATCTTCATCCTGGGCATTGGCTCAGGCAACCTCGGTAACCTCTACGGGCCATTCCTCACGTTCTACGCGATCGTCTCTCCTTCCGGCGCGCTGGCGTCGAAGACGACGGGCCGAATGGCCCGCCTTGTCACGACGACGGTCATCGCTGTCATCGGCACGTTCATTGCCATCAAGGCCAGTAGCAACTTCGTCAAGGATCTCACCAACTTCCTCATCTTCACTCTGTACCTGCTCGTGCCATGGACGGCGATCAACCTCACCGACTTCTACCTGATCCGGAGGGGGAAGTACGACATCCCGGAGCTGTTCAAAGCCGACGGGATCTACGGAAAGTTCAACTGGTTCGCCCTCGCCGTCTATGCGTTGGCCGTCGGCGTCCAGTTCCCGTTCATGAACGACTCCGCGGTCTACGTCGGACCTGTGGCGAACGCTCTCGGTGGCGCGGACATCGCATGGATCGTCGGCTTCCTGTTTGCCGGCATCCTGTACTTGGTCGGTGCCAAGTACCGGATGTCCCGCCAGGCCGGCCCGACATCGGGCGAGGCGGACGCTTCGCTGGCCGTTCCATCGTGACACGACGCTGCGACAGCTAGAGGAGAACCCGAAATGTTCGAGAAGGTGCTGATTGCAATCGACGGCTCGCCGCATGCGGCCCGCGCTCTCGAGGCCGGTCGCGATCTCATCTCCCTTTCAGGGGGAGAGGCGAAGGTCGTCCACGTCCGAGAGGCCACGGTCTACACGCGTACCGGTGCCCTGCCGGACGAGAACAGGGACGAGGCCCAGAAGATTCTCGACGACGCGCTCGCCGCGCTCAAGGCAGGCGCGGTGACCGCCACCGGAAACCTGCGAACGGCCCTGACCGGTCACGTGGCGACGGAGATCCTCGACGAGGCGAACGAGTGGGGGGCTTCGGTGATCGTGCTCGCATCGCGCGGACTGACCGACCTGGCAGGTCTCGTCATCGGCAGCACGACGCACAAGGTTCTCCACCTCGGGCACATCCCCGTTCTCGTCGTCCGCTGACACCCGGTCTTCGCGAGCCCGGCTTCAGGGCCTGGGGAAGGACAAGACGGCTCGCCCCGTGATAGCTCCCTCCCGAAGGCGCGCCACGACGTCGTTGATTTCCTCGAGTGGGAACATCGTGGTCCGCAGGGCGAGCCGTCCCGTGGCATGAAGCTGCAGCAGCTCCCAGAGGTCGGCCCAACCGCCAACCAGGTTGCCGGCGATCGTCTGCTCCCCGAGCGCTAGGCCGGCCGCGGGCAGCGACAGCCTGCCTGATAACCGACGATGGAGTAGGTGCCGAGTGGTGCCAGCATGCTCATCGAGTCGGCGTGCGTCTGGTCGGTGCCCACGAAGTCGAACACCAGATCCGCGCCCCGACCGCTTGTCAGGTCGCGGACCGCGGAGACCGTGCCCTCGTCTCCGCCGAGGACCCAATCCGCTCCTAACTCGCCGGCCAGCCGTCTCCGCTCCTCATTCGAGTCGATGGCGATCACGACGCTCGACCCCAGCTCCCGGACGAGCTGCAGGGCGACGTGGCCGACTCCGCCCACGCCGAGCACGACGGCGGTGGTTCCCGGCACGCTCAGATGTGCGAGCCGTCGTACTGCGTGGTACGCGGTGATGCCGGCGTCCGCGTGCGGGGCGACGGCTCCAGGATCGAGCCCGCCGGGCAGCTTGAGGAGCGATCGCTCGGTCACGAGCACGAAGTCCGCGAAGCCACCGTCCCGCGACCCCGATGAACTCGTGACGCTCGCAGTGCATGTCCTGACCGCGGCGGCAGGCGAGGCACAGACCGCAGCTGATCGCGGGATACACGATGACGGCGTCTCCGGTTCCGACCGTCGACACGAGCTCACCGGTCGCCTCCACCCACCCTGCATTCTCGTGTCCAAGCACGCGAGGCAGGCGGACGCCCGCCTGCTCCATATGGCCGTCGATGGCGTGAAGGTCGGTCGCGCAGACGCCGGCCGCTCCGACCCGCACGAGAACCTGCGTCGGGTTGACGATTTCGGGAACGGGACGGTCCTCCAGCTCGAGCGAGCGGCCGTACCCGCGAAGAACGGCTGCCCTCATCAGCCGTTGCGCCCTCGGACCGCCACGGCGGGAACCCTGCCGGGGACGGGCTCCAGGTAGCCGTTCGCATCCTCATGCAGGTGATCTGCCAGACGGGTCGCGAGAGCCATGATCGTGAGCGAGGGATTGACCGAGAGCGTCCTCGGAATGACGGAACCATCGCCAACGAACAGTCGTTTGACGTCGTGGCACTCCCCGGAGCCGTTGACCACCGAGCGGCCCGGGTCGTCGCCCATCCTGCAGGTGCCCTGGACGTGGGTGGTCTGCAGCCCGCTCCACAGGAGGCGCCGCGCGCCGGAGGCCCTCAACACGTCCGCCGCGAACTCGAATGCCTCATCGATCCTGCGGAGCTCCTGCTGGCCGAAGTCCGCCCCGACGCGCTCCGACCCCGACTCGTCGACAATGACGGACCCGTTGTTGTCGTCGTTCGACATCACCAACAGTCCGTTCCAGTAGCGGTACCGCCGCATCGCTTCGACGAGCGGGGCGCCCCAGAGCGGTCCCTTCTCGTCGCAGAGCGTGGTCGCGAACCCAACGGGGTCGATGATCGTGGTCGCTTCGACGACGAAGCCGCCGTCCTCGTCGTGCTGGTGATCCATGCAGTGGGCGGTGATCGGGTAGACCATATGGCAGTCTTGAGGTTCGTCGAAAAGGCCGTAGACGATCTGCGCGGGGTGAAACCCGAGGTGCCGACCGATCAGGGCGCTGCTTGCCGAGCCGCTGCCTGCCTCGCGAAGGCCTGAGCGCAGCAACAGCTGCGGCGTGTTGAGCGTGCCCGCCGCCACGACTACGACACCGGCCCGAGCAACGCTGGGCTTTCCGTTCCGGTCGAGGAATGCGACGCCGGTCGCCTCAGGACCTCCTCCCCGATCCTCGATGAGCACCCTTTCGACGGTCGACTCGGCCCGCAGCTCGAGGAACCCTGTCGTCAGTGCCGGATGGATGTAGGAGTTGAGCGTCGACTTGCCGGCGTTCGTCGGGCATCCCTGCAGACACGAGCCGCATCGCATGCAGTTCGCGTCCGTGTAGGAGCGGACCGGCTCGAGCGAGGCGCCGAGCGCCCGGAAGCCGGCCTCGACGGTGCGGACACTGAGCGGCCAGTCGCTGCGCTCCCGCACTCCCAGCACCGTCTCCACGCGATCGTAGTAATGGTCCAGGTCGCCGACGGCGAAAGGCTCAAGGCCGCCGTTCGTCAGGCCGCTCGCGGGGTACCACTTGGCGACGTCGCGCGCGTGCGCCCTCAGCGCGACCTTGGTATTGATCGTGGTGCCGCCCCCCACGCACCGACCAGCGAGGAGCAGAATGGAGCCTCCCGTCCCGATCGTC
>Ga0182015_10001788_pt1 | contig 27436 bp, 30 predicted proteins | sample 712P3MmetaG_FD_120478 | JGI IMG/M metagenome (GOLD analysis project Ga0182015, IMG submission 120478) | Permafrost microbial communities from Stordalen Mire, Sweden - 712P3M metaG | ecosystem: Environmental > Terrestrial > Soil > Wetlands > Permafrost | place: Sweden: Stordalen | collected...
AAATACTCCCACTTCGCCTTGTGTCCCAATCCAACCCCTCCTCAAATTCTCTTTTGAGTCGGGTTACATCCTACGTGTCTCGACGGCCTCTACTCCGGTTACATTTAGCATGGCTCGATACGCAGACTAGCGTTGAGCGGCGCAACTATGTTTAAATGCGCATTGAACTGGGGATGTGAAACTCCCATCGCGCGTGTTGCTAGCCTGATCGGCGAAGCCGGGCGTATCCGAAAGCTGACAGCCCTTTAGACGGCAATGCTCATTCCGCGTCGGAGCTGGCGATGATCGCCGCAGTATCTCCCCAGACCGCGAGTTCGCATCTCTCGAAACTTCTTGCGGGCGGCCTTGTTGTCTCCGAGCGCACTGGCCGACAGAGGCTTTACCGTCTGAAGAACGCCGAGGTGGCCGTGGCCATTGAAGCGCTGGGAGCTCTCGCTGAACACTCGAGAACTTCCGCAATTCCCGAGATTCGTTTTGCCCGGACCTGCTATGACCACCTCGCGGGTGTACTAGCGATCGCTCTGCGTAACGAACTGCTGCACAGGCGCGCTTTACATCATATGGAAAAGTCATTCGCAGTAACGCCGAAGGGCGAGCACCTTCTTCGTACTATCGACGTCGACATTGACTCACTTCGCGAGTTGAGGCGATCCTTCGCGCACAAGTGTCTCGATTGGACGGAGCGCCATCACCACATTGGAGGCGCAGTTGGACCTGCCTTGCTCACTCGCTTTATCGAAATGAAGTGGCTAGCCCGAATGCGCGACACGCGTGCCGTCCGGCTGACGCATTCGGGAGAACTCGGATTCGAGCAGGTTTTCGGCATCCGATGTGCGGCGCTGAGAGCTAGCGCGTCGCCGCGCAAGTAATCGGGCAAAGCGACTGTGCCTTAATGGTGCGAGCTGTCCAGCAACTCCTTCAGATATTGCTGCCACGCCGCTGCCCAGCTGTGAGTTCCGTGACCGTGGGTTTGGTCGGAGATGGGAAGCAGCACGAAACGGCCTTTCTTCACTCTTTTGATTTCACGCTCCGCAATTCCCAGTTCCGGTGGATTGATGAAATCATCGGCGGAATTGACGAACATTACCGGCGCAATAATTTTCTCGAGCCGCGATGACGGATCGTAATTCCGCGAAGCATTCAATGCGTAAAGCAGATCGTTGGCATCGTGGGCCGCTGTGAACCGCTTCACGTACTCCGCAGTCGCCGCGTCGGTCACTTCGCGTGTAGGAAAATCTTTCTGCATCTGCGCGGCTGAACCCGCGGCCATGTAGAACATCTCTGCCCCGATTTTCAGCGCCGTGCGAGGTTCTGCGGTGTAGTCTCCATTCTTCCAATCAGGATCGTCGCGAATCCCGTCCATCACCATTTTGCGCCACACTCGATTCCGTCCCGCTATCTGCACCGGTTGACAAGCCAAGGGCATAATGGCGTCCATGAAATCCGGATAGCTTTCGCCCCAAACCCAGGAATGCATGCATCCCATCGAGGTGCCCAGGAGCAGGCGCAGGTGGTTCACGCCCAATCCCTTTTCTAGCAACTCGTGCTGCGATCGAACCATGTCGTCATAGTCATACTGCGGAAAGTGAGCGTGCATGCCGTCGCTCGGCTTGCTGGATTTCCCGTGGCCGATGTTATCCGGCAGAATGATGTAATAGCGGCTGACGTCAAGCAACTGCCCAGGACCAAACAGAACACCGGCAAACTGCCGTATCAGGAATTGTCCGCCGGAACCGGTGGTGCCGTGTAAAAGCAGCACGGAATTCGTAACCTTCCCTTTCGCGTCGCGGACAGGAGTTCCAAACGTAGCGTAATGCATTCGCAACTCCGGCAAACTTTCGCCCGAGTTGAAATGGAAATCTTGGAAAACGTAGTCACCTTCTTTCGGCGTGGGTGACTGGCCTTCCTGTTGCGCCGCCAAAGCCAATGCGCCACAGATCAGGAGGGACAGAAAGCTAAGCTTAGCCGCTCGCTTGTACGCGGGCATATTCACACCTCTTTTCCGAGGCAGGGTATCACAGGTTATACGGCGGTCACGTGTCCAATCATCCCGCCGTAGCGTTCTCGCCTAACACGTCGCTTCAGTTCGAGTGTGACGACGCTCATACTGCGATGTATCTGATGACATTGACACGTGTTCTCTTGGGAAGCAGCCGCCGGGGCGACGGCTTTCGGGGAGGGGCGTCGCCCTTGTTGGATCTCCTGTAGCTGAGCCGCGACAGGATCGGTTCTTATAATTTACCTGGTGGCGTGGGTTCCAGACTTCTGTGACCGTGCCGGCGTCCCATCCCTCGTACGATTGAGGCCGTCCCCCACAGCGTCGCGGCTCCGCTGCGCTCCCTTCAGGTCCCATCGGCAAAGAACGCAGCGCATCGCTACGGTATAAACAAGGTGAGCGTAAGCCGGACACCTCGTGTTCGTACAAGCCTTGGTCATCATCTCCAAACCGCCTCGTCAGCCATAGTTCCCTATTACCAGGCGAACTCAGATCTAGGCGTGACGGTAGCACGCTTCGCAACGCGCTCAACCCGGATTTTCAACAGCAGATCATCGGATTTATTTCTGTAGCCATTCTGCCTCTTCGCTGAGGTGTATTGGTTGCGCCGGAACGGAGTACATTCTCGCGACCTGGAAATCTTGAAGAGCGGCCAAAGCTCCGAGCAAAGATTGTACTTTCGTGAGAAGAGATAGATAGTGCGCAGAGTTAGCGCCTATATTGGGTGGTTAGACGCCGCTGAATGAACCCGAATCGCCTCGTCACTCACGTCACTTCCGTCCGAGGATGCGTTCAATCTGATGTAGGTGGTTGATGTCGTGGCCGGCGAACATGCGAACGATGTGCTCGATGGATTCCTGGCCGCGCTCGGCGTGCATTCCATGATGCTTCCACTGCTCGGGCTTCAGAGACTTGAGCAGGGCAAGATTGGCTTCCCGCAGCGCGCGAAACAACTCGAGAGATTTCTGCGGATCACGTTTCTCGTAATGCCCGCTGACCACCCATGCGTCTTGGTCGAACGCCGCAATCGGAGTGCCCGGCGCACCTAATATCAACCGCATTCGAAAACTGCCAACCGTTTCTGCGTCCGCAAGGTGTGCCAGGATCTCGCTGACCGACCACTTGTCAGGCGCAGGTCGCTTGCGCAGATTCGCGGTCGATTTGCCTTTGATAAGTCGTTCGAGTTTCTTCGCCGTGGATGCCTGCACTGCCAGAGGCTGCTTCCCTTCTGCATAGCCACTGATCCGTTGAATGTACTGCTGTACGGTTTCTTTCATTGCTCATCTCCAGTTGCAACACCGATGTGGCGACAGCCGCCTCGGCTGTCCCGGCGGAGCCAAGCCCGGCGGAACGGGCACTACTGGTTACCCTTCTGCCCCGCTTGAAACTTCGTCCACGGCCCCGCCTTCATGTCGCGCAGCAGCGGCTTCTGCCAGGCGTATTCCGGATGCCGCTCCAGAAAGTCAGCCGCAACAAAATCCGCTCCGCAGGGATGCCCCGCCCGCGCCACGAAGCTCATGTCCGCCGCCATTTTGCTGTCGGTAGCTTTCCCCTGCACGGCCCCTCCTGGATTGTAGGTGTCCCAGCCCCACTCCTTCACCCCCCGCGACGAGGCGTCCACATGCCCGCACAGCGAGCGCTCGTTCGGCTGATTTCTCTTCTCGAAGCTGTCGAAGTGATCCGCGAGAAAATCCTCAGCCATCTCAACATCGATCGTTCCCTTGGCATGCTGCACCAGCTCATCGGCGCGCGCATGCCGCGCATTCATCGATGACGATGAATCGTTCGGATCGAATCCACTGGTCTCTTCGCGAATCAGCTTGGGATCGCGCGGAAAATTCGAGCTGACGTAGTATCCATCCCTGGTTCGCCACATCGGCGTATTATTCAAACCCAATTCGAGATAAGCGATCTCACCCGTCTTCCGATCGCCGATCAGCCAGTCGTTGGCGTATCCGCCATTGTTCCCTTCTTTGATAATGCGCGCGTAGTCGTCGATGCTCTCGGCATACTGTAGCGCCTTGCGTGAGCGCATAAATTCCGGCTTGCCCTTCGGGTCCCACCCCTCGAATTGGGCCATGGTCGTTTCCGTAATCATGATCCCGGCGGCGTTCACGCCGAAATCGTCATCGCTCGTAATCACTCCAGGAAAACCGTCCATCAGAATACGCTGCCCATGCTGCGGCAAAATATCGAAGACGACTACCCAGCGCTCGCCCGCTAGATAGCTGGTCCAATTATTGTGCGCGATGACAATCTGATGATCTTTGGTGTAGGCACCGGTAGCGATGAATGCGCTGCAATTTCCCGGAGCCTTCAGCTTTGGCGCCCGGGCCTGCTTCTCACGCTTGTTCAGCCACGGCACATAGTAGTCGGGGACTTCTTCAAACGCATTCAGCGCCACGATGTCATACACATCCAGGTCGATGCCATGCGCCTTCACGCCGCCGGCAATGCCCTGCAGTTCCTGCTGATATTCGGCGTCGATGTGCGGCCAGAGCATCTCGCGGGCCGTCTTCCGGAAGAATTCCCAATCCCGCTGCGTCTGGTGGATGTCGAACAGTTTGATCGCTTCGAGCCCATCGGCAATCTCCGGAGCCAGCAGATAACCGTGCTGAAAGCCAATGTCGGATGGCGAGCCTTCCAGATGAACATAAGTCCAGCCGCCTTGCTGGAAGCGATAGCTTTTCGCCAGCCGCGCATCAGAAGATCCCGTGGTCGGAGCTTTAGACGACTCCGCCCAAGCGCGCGGCGGGGCGCCAGTGGCCAAGATGAATAAGACGATGGCGAAATAACTGAGTGACAAAGCGGCGCGAGGCTTGAACATTCACGTCCCTCTTTTTTGCTCGAGTTCCGAGAGATCGCCATTGTATCCGAATCCAGACACAAAAAAGCGGAGCGCATTTCGCGCCCCGCTTTCACATTTGCTTCGTCAGCAGATTAGCTTAGCGTCCACCACCGTGGCCGCCTCCGCCTCCTCCATGGAATCCACCACCACCGCCGTGGAATCCGCCTCCGCCGAAGCCGCCGCGCATGCCTCCGGAAGCCATCGCTGGCCCGGAATGGAAAGCTCCACGCTCAGCTCCCGCTCCCGTGTAGACACCATGGGAATAAGCGCTGCTGGTTGCGTAATGCGGACCCGGTCCCCAGGCGCGAACATTCGCCGCATTGAATGTGTAGTAGAAATGTCCGGCGTAGAACGGCGCCCGGTATACGAACCCTGGCGAATAGAATCCCCAGCCAAACGGACTGTAGAAAATTCCATCCAGAGGCATGAACGTATAAGCCGAGAACCACGGATCCCAATACCATCCGCCCCAGCCCCAGCCAGAACCCCAGAAGCCAGCGCCCCAGTAGCTCGGCCCCCAGCCGTCAGCGACCACAATTCGCGCCGCATCCACGTTCGCTTCTGCCTCATAGTCCGATCGCAAACTGCTCCAGCGATACAAATCGTCGCTGTTCATCGCCTTCTTGTCGAACTTCGCTTCCTTGTAAAGCGAGTTGCCGGTAACCGCCAGATCGTGTCCAGCCTTTATTTTGATCTGCCTGTCACCTTCCTGCACCATGGCTTCGCCATCGAATACGCGCAGTTCGTTCTGCTGCAAATCGAAATCGTAAAGCCCTGGCTTCAAGATTCTCGCCGTCGCCTGACCCACGGTTACGCGCAGGTCGTTCTGCGGATAGATCTGATCGGCTTCGACAAGGGCATGGCCTTTGTCGACTCTTAATTCTGTATCCTCCAGACCGGCCGCAACCATGTTCACCGAGGAGTTGTCTCCCACGCGGAGAAACACACCCGGAGTCAGCAGAATCTCTGCCTTCCCTCTATCGGTATTAAGCGACTGGCCAACTTCCAGCGTAGTCTTGCCGATCGAATTGTGGTCAAGGGGCTGGTCGCCAGAATAGGCCTGTCCCTCAACATAGTTTAATGTTCCTGGCACTGCTGAATTTGAGCTCGCATTATTACTAGCCCATGCGGGCGCAGATAGAAGCGCTGCCAGGAATAGGCTCGCGAATCCCTGTAACAGCCTCATAAAAGTATTCAACCTCCTACCAATTCTTTTCTTGGTCTTTACTGCATTAGATGTTGGGCAACGCCCTCACGATGCCCTCGCATGCCATTGAGCGCGTGTGATTTAAGGATGGTTGAAATGCACCAGTGCGGCCGAAATTAACCAGCTAGTTAGATATCTGTACGCTGTTCGGTGTGACGCTGTAGATACCAGCACGGCAGGTATCCCGAACGCGGGAAAAGCGAGTTCACGCAGGTTTGCCGTTGTGGAGGGTTGAAGAGGAATTCCGTCCTACCATTTTTCTGCTGCACCGCGTCGTAGCTGGTGACCGTGACTTCCCCGAAGCCCTTATCTGCAGCGACTCGATAGCGAAAGACGCCATAGTCCACCGCATAAGCGATCAGGAGGACGCCCGCCACCGACAGGATCGCCGTACCCGCCAAGCGCTTCAGCAAATGCCGGATTCTCGCGCTCAGCACTGGAGTCACGGCGTACAATTATAAGCGCCCTTGCCACATTGACTCGTCGTCTGGGGCGCATTCTCATGTTCCCTCCGGGCAATTTGACGCTCTCGTTGACAATTTCTGTTTCGACAGGCAAACTACCGAATTCGCTGCATACGGCGGACGGCGAGCCTTCTATGGGCAATTCAATACGACAGGTACGGGCCTAAGCCGTAATCTATCACCATGGAGCAAACAGTCTCCTATACGCTCGATTCCACGTTGGAAACGGTGGACCATGCGGAAGAAAGCGCTACCCGCATTGCCACCGAATTGGGCTTTGGAGAAGAAGAAGTCATGCAGATTTCCATGGCTGTGCGCGAGGCAGCAGTAAACGCAGTACTGCACGGCAACAAATATGCCCCCGACAAAAAAGTGATCCTTGGCTTCGAGCGAACCGGCGACGACCTGGTAATTACCGTCCGCGATCAGGGCAAAGGCATTGACTTGAGCGGAATTCCCAATCCTCTGGCTCCGGAAAACCTGCTCAAGACTTCGGGGCGGGGCATCTTTCTTATGCGTTCTTTTATGGACGTGGTGGAAATCCGCCCGTCCCAAACGGGTACAGAAGTGAAATTGATCAAGCACGTCCACGGATCATCCGTGGGCAACAAGGAGGGTTCTCAGTGAGCATGAAACTTAGCACTCGGCAGGTGGACGGAGTCACCATTGTGGACTGCAGCGGGCGGATCACTCTGGGCGAGGGCAGCGTCACCTTGCGCGACACCGTACGCGAACTGCTTTCCAAAGGCAACAAGAAGATCGTCTTGAACCTCGCCGACGTAAACTACATCGACAGCTCTGGCATTGGCGAGCTGGTCAGCGCCTTCACCACCACAAAAAACCAGGGCGGCGAACTCAAGCTGCTGCACCTCACCAAGAAGGTGCACGACCTGCTCCAGATCACCAAGCTTTACACCGTCTTCGACGTGAAGGACGACGAAACCGCCGCCGTCAAAGGCTTTAAGTAGACCATCGCCGTTTAGTCTGATGGCGAGAACGAACCCGGGGACTGGCCCGTCCGGTCCCTTAGCGTTCTTCTTCCTCTAGCCAGATTCATTCCGGGAAACGGCCCCTCTTTTTTCTTCCTCAAGCTCTCGCCCTTCTCACTCGTCAGCAAAGCGACCACTGCTCATGTGGGGACAGCCGCCCCCGGCTGTCCGGTCGGGCGAAGCCCGGCCTTGCTCTTGGCTGTACTGGCCATCTTGCTACCCACATCGGTATTCGCCGCATCCGACTGCCTCCCCATTGGCGAAACCAGCAAGCACGTCGACGAAACCAAATGTATTACCGGAAAAGTGCTGCACGTGAAAGTCGGCCCCAAAGGAGTTCACCTCATCGGCTTCTGCGAAGATCGGGCGGCGTGCCCGTTTTCGGTGGTCGTCTTTGCCTCCGATCCTAAGGATTTGGGCGACGTACGTCGCCTCGAAGGCCGCTTCATCGAAATCCATGGGCCCGTGAAGCTCTACGGCGGCCGCGCCGAAATCATTCTCAACCGCGTCGGCCAACTCACCGGCGGCTCAACCCTGATCCCGCCCATGCCTAAAAATTACGACGTGGAAAAGCAGGGCCATTACAGCGCCGGCCGCATGCGTCCCACCAAAAAGTCTGCAAAAGTTAAGGGTACGCCCAACACTACCGCAACCTACAGCAACGAAGCAGATGTAGAAGGCGAACCCCCGCAGTAAAACCGCCCTCCCAATCCATTGTCATCCTGAGTGCAGCGGGAGGATTCGTAAAGCGAATCGTCCTGCGAAGTCGAAGGATCCCTGCAGCCTCATACCATACCCTTCCGCAACTCCTCCAGCGGATACCTCGTCCCCCGCCACACGATTCCATCGTTCCACAGCGTATGAAACATCGACCGCATCAAGGTATAGACAAACAGCGCCGTGCTCACCGGATGCAGAAGGAAATAGTAAGCCGGAACGCCCGACCGCCGGGACATCCCCAGATAGATCAAGAACATTGACCCGAGCGCCACCGCGTACGGCACTCGCTCCCAACCGTGCGCCAGCCAAACGCCGAGAAATGGCGTGAGATTCAGGAAGGCCAGTCCAAACGCCGAGATCAGGGTGCGCGGCCATTGAAAGGACAACACCGCAAAGAAATTCTTCGTCAGATTGTTAACCACTCCCAGCGCGCCGTTCGCCCATCGAATCGAAATCAAGTCGCCGCCAAAAACATTGCGTTGCGCGAACCCGGCGTTCTTCACCACCTTGCCCAGTTTCATGTCATCGAGCACTTCCATCCGCAATGCTTCGTACGTGCCTACCGACTCGTACACGCTACGCCGAATCAAGTTGAAAGCCCCTACGCCCATGTGATCCCGCGACTTCGGATCGGCCACCTTCCACGGCCGGTGTCCAAACACAAACATAGTTTGAAAAAACGCGATCATCATGTATTCGCCGGGCTGCTTCATAATCATCTGCGGAAACAACACCACGTGATCGGCCTTCTCCGCTTCGGCGTAAGCCACCGCCCGCCGCACCGAGTCCGCCTTGAACAGCACATCGGCATCGGTAAACAGCAGCCACTCGCCCGTAGCCTCGTTCGCCGCCTTCCACATCGCATGTGTTTTTCCCAACCACCCCGCAGCCAACTCCCGGTGATGAATCACTCTTAGAACCGGGTGCCCCATTTCTCGCGTCTTTTGCGAGAAGCCTGCCCTGAGCGGAGCCGAAGGGCGGGGACTTTCCGAAACTCTTTCCATGATCTCGCCGGTCCGATCGGTCGACCGGTCATTCACGGCGATCACTTCATAATTGTCGTAATCGAGTTCCAGCAGCCGAGTCAGAGATTGTTCGATGTGGTCTTCCTCATTCCGCGCTGGCACGATGATGGAAACTCGCGGATTACCGGAAGCCCTGACCGGATTACGATCCCATTCAGGCTGGGAAACATCGGCGACGCTGGGCATTCCAATCGCGGCATCCACGATGCGCGAGAACCAGGCCAGCGCCAGAATGGTGCCGGCAATCCAATGAAAATAATGCATTCCGCCTAAATCTTCCTCGCCTGCGCGCCATCAATCTGCACTGCCGGCGCGAATCTCATCCCATAGAACAGTATGGCAGAAGAAGCGATCATGGCGACCACGGGTAGAATGAACGCAGCCTGCAGTGTGCGTTTATCGGCCACATAACCCATCAGCGTCGGCGAAGGAACGTCCCCTAGCAGGTGGAAAACGAAAATGTTCACGGCGAGGGCAGTGGCGCGAATGTGTGCTCCCACAGAATTAATCACTGCTGCATTTAGCGGCGAAGTGTTCAGCAGCAAGAAGAATGCCGCCAGCGCGATCGCCGGCAGCATCACTGGACCGCGCATAAACAATGCCGCAATCATGAACGGCACTCCCATAGCCATGCTCGCGGCCGAAACGAAGTAATACGATCCTTTCATGCGCGGCAGCAGGTAATCGCCCAGCCATCCCCCCGCCAGAGACGCCAAGATGCCATCCACCACGATGATAATTCCGAACATAAAATTCGCCGACTCCAGCGAGTAGCCGCGCGCCCGCGACAAAAATGTCGGCATCCACACCTGGATTCCCCCCAAAGCAAACGTCATCATTGCCATGCCCAGAGTCGCCGTCCAGAACGCAGGATTCCGCGCCAGCCCAATCAGCGTCCCGCGCTCGGGAGTTTCCTTCTCCGTATCGAACTGACCCCGCTCCGGTTCGCGCAAAAACAGCACCGCGAGCGCTAGCAGAAATCCTGGCACTGCCGCAATGTAGAAAGGAAATCTCCACCCATAATGCGGGCTGAGGTTACCGCCCAGCAGATATCCCGCGGCCGTTCCTACAGGAATTGCCAGATAGAACACGCCCAGGATTCGCCCACGCTTCTCTTCCGGAAACAAATCAGCCACAAACGTCGGCGCAATCGTTACGAATGTCGCCTCGCCGATGCCGACCAGCGTATGGCGAATCAGAAGTTCCGTGTAAGTGTGGGTAACCGCGGTGAGCAGCGTGAGCCCGCTCCAGAAGATCGCGCCTCCAACAATAATTCTCTTGCGCGAATAGCGGTCCGCCAGAGGTCCCACAAACGGCGCTGCAAGAATGTACAACCCCAGAAACGCGCTGGTGAGATAACCGACCTGCGTATTGCTCAGCCGAAACTCGCTCTGCACCAGAGGCTGCACCGCGAACAGCACCGAGCGGTCCACATAATTCAGCAGGTTCAGCGCCGTTAGCAGAGTCAGCGCCGTGCGCGGATGGAGTTTCGCGGAAGTCACGGGTCGAGCGAATATAGCATGGTACCCGCATACGCCGGCTCCCCCTTATATCGCGATTGACGATGACGACATTTGTCGCTACAATGGACGACAAATGGTAAACGAACTCCGGGCGGTGTTAAAGGAACTCGGGGGCCGATCTGCTCTCGGACGAAACCTCGCCAGCCAGCGCGATCTGTGCGAAGCCATCCGCGAGGGTTTTCCTCCTGCGGTCATCCAGGAGCTGATGCACTCTTCCGGTCTTACCCTCAAGGAGCTGGCTGACTCCCTCGATCTCTCGCCGCGCAGCTTGCAGCGCCGGCGCCGGAGCGGCCGGTTGGCGCGCTTTGAATCCGACCGTCTCTATCGCTTGGCCCGCATCGTCGCCCTCGCACAACAGAGTCTCGGCACTCGAGAGAAGGCGGTACGTTGGCTGAAGCGCTCCAATCGCGCGCTCGGCGGAATCCCACCCATCAGCGCCATCGACACAGAATTGGGAGCGCGGCAAGTTGAAGAGGTTCTCGGAAGGATCGCTTACGGCGGAATCAGTTGACACGAGTCTACCGCGTTCTGCGCAAAGCCTACCCCCACTCTCCGTTCGCTGGTGAAGGCGCGTACCGCTATGGTGGCCGCTGGTCGAGCTCGGGGACTCGCCTCGCTTACACCTCCGAGCATCAGTCTCTCGCGATGCTCGAATATTTTGTCCATCTCGATTCCGACAACGCTCCGGCGGACCTGGTTCTGGTCACCGCCGACATACCCGACGATCTGCCCAAGGAGCGCATCGTTGCCGGCAAGCGCCCGTCATTGTGGCGCCGCTCCCCCGCCCCGCCTGAACTCGCGCGCATCGGTGACGAATTCGTCGAAAAGGCTAGCCGGTGCATCTTGATTGTTCCCTCCGCCGTCGCCCCACACGAAAACAATTGGCTGCTCAACCCGCAGCATTCCGATTTTCGCAGGGTGGTTGCTTCCGGGCTCGAACCGCTGAACTATGACCCGAGAATGTTTGCCGCGAGGCAGGCACGGCGCAGGTCGTGAATTGACTCTGGCTTATTTTCCGTTTTTCGTGCGTGGCCATCGCGCCACTACCGTGGTCGAAATCCCGCCCCGCGGACGGAAGTCTCCCTTCACTTCCGCCCACACCGGCTTCGCCCAGCGCACCACATCTTCCAGCACCCGGTTTACAACATTCTCCTGAAAAATTCCCAGGTTGCGGTACGACTGCAAATATTCCTTATACGACTTCAATTCCAGGCACAATTTATCAGGTTGATAGCGCAGCGTGATCACGCCAAAATCCGGCAGCCCGGTCTTCGGACACACGGAAGTAAATTCCGGATCGTCAATCACAATCTCGTATCCTGGAAACTGGTTGGGCCAGGTCTCAATCTCCGGAAATTTGGCATCCAGTCCGGCCTCGGCGTGTTCTGGCGTATATCTTCTCGGTTTAGGCATAAGCTTATTGTAGCGGTTGGACTCTGCGTTTCCGGACGCTGCACCATCGCATGCAAGTCTGGCAGGCACGAGATCGCGTCGCTGTTCATGCATCGGCCACACCGCGCCCGCATCTAATCATTCAACGGCTTGGGAAGGCGTGCAATTTTTCGTAGTCGCCGCAGTGGTAAATTAATGCTTGCAGTTGTCCTCGCCGCACCCTGAAAGATAACCGGTTGGCAGCAACCAACAATTCGAATGGGCGTCCCGCCACGCGCAAGGCACGCACTTGGATCACCGTCGGTGTGCTCGCGGCACTTGCGGCCATCCCCTTTTTCCACCACCCGGCCCCGATGAGAATCACTACAACCACGGTCCAACGCGGATCCATCCGGAGCCTCATTTCCACCAACGGCAAGGTCGAACCCATACAGAATTTCGAAGCTCATGCGCCCGTCGCCACCACGGTAAAGCGCCTGTTCGTGAAGGAAGGCGACCACGTCCGTAAGGGACAACTCGTGCTGCAACTCGACGATGCCGATCTGCGCAGCCAAGCGGCGCGTGCGCAAGCTCGGATAAAAGCAGCGCAAGCCGACCAGGCGGAGCTCACCACGGGTGGCACGCGCGAAGAATTGCTCACGCTCGATGCCCAGCTCATCAAAGCCCGCAGCACGCGCGATGAAGCCCAGCGCAACCTGGAAGCCCTCCGCCGCCTGCAACAACAAGGAGCAGCTTCCTCCGGGGAAGTTCAGCAAGCCGAAGAAGCCTTGCAACGCGCCCAGGCCGATACCACTCTGCTAGAGCAAAAACAGACAGACCGGTACTCCCTGCCGGAGGTCGCGAGAGTTCAGGCCCAGGGTGCGGAGGCTCAAGCTTCCTACGACGCAGCCGAAGATGCATTGGCGAAATCCAGCGTACACGCTCCTTTTAACGGCATCGTGTACGCCCTTCCCGTTAAGCAGGGCGCCTACGTGCAGGCTGGCGACTTGTTACTGCAGGAAGGCGATCTCTCCCAGATGCTCGTCCGCACTTTCGTCGACGAGCCTGACATTGGCCGCCTCGCGACCGGACAGAAAATCGAAGTGACTTGGGATGCCTTGCCCGGACGCATCTGGAAAGGCACGGTCAGCACCGTTCCCGCCACCGTCAAACTTCGTGGCTCCCGCAATGTCGGTGAGGTGACCTGTTCGGTCGACAACCACGATCTTCGCCTGCTGCCCAACGTCAATGTGGGCGTGACCGTCATTACCGCCGAACACAGCGATGTGCTCACACTCCTGCGCGAAGCCGTGCACATGGACGACACCAAGCCTTACATTTATCGAGTGGTGGACGGCACACTCAAGCGTCGCGATGTGGAAGTCTCTCTGCAAAACCTGACCGAGGTTGAGATCACGGCCGGACTTCCGGAACATTCCCTCGTAGCCCTGTCCTCAATCGAGTCCAAGCCTTTGACCGACGGGGCTCGCGTGAAGGCGGTTCAGTAACGATGAAGCGAATGAGTATCCAGTTGTTGCCGGCGATTCTTCTCTTCGCGGTGGCCGCAGCCGCCGATGCTCCGCAACAGCTTCTTGCTGATGGCCGCGTCGATCAAGCTGTCCAAAACCTGGAGCAGCAGATTCATACCACTCCCACCGCCGAAGCCTACAACCTGCTCTGCCGCGCTCAATTCGAGCTCGATGCCTGGGATGCCGGAATCCCCGCCTGCGAAAAAGCTGTCTCGCTCGCCCCTGACAATGGCCTCTATCACCTGTGGCTGGGTCGAATCTACGGCGAGAAAGCAGATCGCGCTAATTTCCTGAAAGCGGCCGGCCTCGCCAAGAAAGTTCGCACTGAGTTCGAGCGCGCCGTCGAGTTCGCCCCCAACAATTGCGAAGCCCACATCGATCTCGCCGAGTTTTATCTGGAGGCTCCCGGCATGGTTGGCGGCGGAGAAGACAAAGCTCGCGCTCAAGCCGACGTTCTCCTCACCCTGAATCCTGGCATGGCGCACTGGGTGCGAGCTCGTATCGCGCAAAAAAACAAAGATATGGTCACGGCAGAGCAGGAATATCGTGCCGCCATCCAGGCCACTCACGGCGGTGCTCGCTCCTGGCTCAATCTCGCTGGATTTTATCGCCACACCGGCCGCCTCGATGAGATGGAGCGGGCCCTGCGTACCATGGAGACTCGTCCTCTCGATCATCCCGCCGCTTTAATGGACGGCGCCAGCATGTTGTTTCGCACCGGCCGCTCTTATCCCATGGCCATCCGCCTCGTCCGCCGCTATCTCACTTCCGCCACGGACGAAGAATGGCCTGCCTTCAAAGCCCACAACCTGCTTGGCGAATTGCTCGAGAAACAGGGCGACCGCCAAGCCGCCGCCGAAGAATATCGCACCGCCCTGTCCATGGCTCACACCTTCATGCGCGCCCAGGACGGCCTCGAGCGCGTCGCCCGCTAGCTGTAAGAAAATAGATTCATGACCTCGGTTCGCATCGACAAATGGCTCTGGGCTGCGCGATTCTCTAAGACGCGATCACTGGCGGCGCGCGCCTGCGAACTCGGCAGAATCCAGTCCAACAATCAACCCGCCAAAGCCGCACGTGAGGTCCACATCGGCGATATGTTGCGCGTGACCAACGACGGCGGCGACTTCGAAGTAGAAGTCCTGCTTCTTAGCGATGTGCGGGGGTCCGCCCCTGTCGCCCAAGCTCTCTACCGCGAAACCGACGCCAGCCGAGAACTGCGCCAGAAAGTCGCGGCGGAGCGCAAAGCCATGCGCCAGTTCGAACAGTTACCCTCAACTCGTCCCTCCAAACGCGATCGCCGCAGAATCGTCCAGTTCCGCGGCAGAGGTTGAGGATGTTTGTGTGTAGCGGACACTTAAATCCGCGTCATGCAGTCTTCGGGCTGAGTTGAGCCTCGATTGTTGCCAGCAATCTGGCACCGGCTTCACCGGCCTCTTGGGTGGAAAATTCGTTGCCCAGCTCGATCACGGGAACTCCCGCGCACGCGGTCTGGAACGCCTGCCGTGTGGCCGGAGACGCGTTCAGGTCAGGCCCTACAAGCAGGAGATCAAAATGCGTAACCCGCATCAGGATCAGAGCGTCGCCCAGGCGACTGCTGGTGTGGACGTCGTATCCGGTGCGGCGCAGGAGTTCGCGCAAGTAGGCCAGCACATCGGCGTTGCAGTCCAGGCACAGAACGCTGGGCCCGGTCGGGACAGGCGCCTCGGTGCGAGCGGCGGGAGCGTAAAAGGCCGCCACTGCCTTCTCCTCCGATTCGTGCGTATCGAACAACTTGATCAGGTGCGACATCTCCAGAATCTTGCGCGCATGCTCTGGCACATTGCAGAGCTTCAGATCTCCGCGCGACTGCCGGGTGCTGGTCAGGCTGCGCACGATCGTGCCCAGGCCGCTGCTGTCAATGAATCCAACCTCGCCCAGGTGCAAGACGATGGAACGGCGATCGCGCAACAACCAGGTTACATGCGCGCGCAGTGACTCGCTCTCGCTACCCGCAACAATCCGCCCGTTGCAGCGCACGATGGTGACGCGACCTACCTCGCGAGTTTCCAGGGATAGACGCAATGCGACCCCCACGCGGCTGAAGTGGAGCCACGGAAATCGCCACATTATATCCTCAAGAGGCGAAACAGTGGAATGAAAACCGCAAGCCAGGAAGATCGCGGAGTGACAGGTGCGAGTGTACATTATCGGTCGGACGGAAAGTCAAAACCAAATCCCATCCAGAATATTGAGGAAGAACATGCATAAGGCCGGTCTAGTACTCACGGTTGTGTGTGTGCCTGGATGGGTAATTGCGCAGTCAGAAGAACGCTCGGCAAAAATTACTAATTCGGCTGTGTGGCAGGTATCTCCACAGTTTATGGCTGCCGCCCACACTGCCTGTGACAAGTCGTCCTCTTCCGGCGAGGCGGAGTGCCTGACCGACCAGATGGCAAAGGCCGGAGCTCCCGCCGACGCCGAAAAGCTTTACGCGTGAACTCTACAAGGATAGCCACGGCGAGTTCGGCGTTATGACCGGTTTTCAGGACGAGGTCCCGGTTGCCTTCGCATGGATCACATATCTCCTCCGCGCCAACACGAACCATGGCCTTTTGCTGGTGGATGGACGGCCGCTGATCGTGAACGTCGAAGACTTGAAGCTGCTCGACAGAAAAACGATGGAACAGAGTTCCCAGTTTCAAGATCTCAAGAACCAATTCCCCAAAGTCGATGTGTGGCCGGGGGATCGGTGTGGGAAGAGCTGGCCCAACTCGCAAACCGGGCCGAATGGCGGAATACAGTTTGTCGTGGGCTATCCGATGCTCAACGGATGCCACGCCTGCGAGGGCGCCGGATTGGCCATCTTCCCCTGGAATTTCGATGCCCAAGGGAAATTTCTCGGGACAACATTTGTGGGGATGACTCCGCCGCCGTCGCAATAAGCGCGCGATGAGTGACCAGGAATTATGTTGGGTTTCGTGCAATCATTTGTGCTCGCGTTCGGAGCGTTGTTGCCCGTAATCAATCCTCTGGGCTCCGCACTGGTGTTTCTAGGAGTCGTTGGCGATTTGCCATCCGCGGAGTTTCGTCAGCTTGCGCGAAGCGTAGCTGTCAGTACTGTGCTGTTTTTGCTGATCATCGAACTTGCAGGGGCGATGCTGCTCGCGTTCTTCGGGATTTCCCTGCCGGTCGTGCAGTTCGCCGGAGGTTTGGTCCTGGCCGCGATGGGATGGCAGTTGCTGAACGAAAAAGATAAGGACGACAAGCCTGCAAAGTCGTCGCCCGACACCAGCAGAGGGCCCATTGGAGATCAGATCTTTTACCCGCTCACGTTCCCTATCACGGCGGGGCCGGGCTGCATCGTGGTCACAGTCACGTTGAGCGCGCACGCGTCACGGCATGCCGTCGCACAAAATATTACTGCTCATTTTGGTATCGCACTGGCCATTGTCGCGTTGGGCTTTCTGGTCTTGGTGAGCTATGCGTATGCTCCCAGAATGACCAGCAGGATCGCGCCACAAACTGTCCATGGGGTCTTACGCGTAGTCGCGTTTGTTCTGCTATGCATCGGTGTACAGATCGGTTGGAACGGTCTGGAAGCAATGATCAGAGCTGTTCCGAAATAGCCGTTGGGGACTTACCTAGCCTCCAGTTGTCCCGCCGGCTTTCTCCTCTGGCTCCGACCCATCCTTGTCATTTCTCTCGCATCTGATTGTCCGTAGAATCTTCCTAGCGATCACAAAGGTGAAAACAACCATGAGAAACGAACGCCGTGGCCTGGGCATTCATAAACTTTTATTGACGGCACTTTTATTCCTGCCTGTATCGTTGCTGGCCGAACCACTCGCGCTGAAACATGCTGTCGAACTAGCCTTGCAACATGCGAGTGGCATAGGCATTGCCGCTGCCGATGACCTGCACGCCTCCGCCGCCTACCGCGAGCTGCGCAACAGCTACATTCCTCAACTAAACGCGGGAGCAGGAATTGGTTGGTCCGACGGTTTCCCCCTTAGCCTCGAAGGCGCTGCTCCCTCTCTCTTCAACGTAAACGCGCAGTCGGCGCTCATTAATACGGCGCTACGAGATTTCATCCGCGCTGCACAGTCCGACGTCAAAGCCAGCATCCTGAACACGAAAGATCAGCGCAATCAAATCATTCAAGACACTGTTCTTACTTATGCGGAACTCGAAAAGTGGGACCAGCGACTCGACCGCCTTCGCGAAATCTTTCCCGACGTCCAGAAAATGGAAGCTGCCGTCGCCGAGCGCGTCAAAGAGGGCATTGACAGTGAAATGGATAGCAGCAGAGCTCGTTTATCGGTGGCACGCGTGCGTCTTCGCCTCGCCCAGGCCAGCGGAGCCGCCGACGTTCTTCGTGAGCATCTTTCCAAACTCACGGGAATCCCTGCTGCATCCATCGAGATCGATGCTGACTCAGTGCCAGTTCTGCCCGCGCCACACCAAAACGAGGATTCCTTCGCAAAAGCGACTGAGGCAGACCCAGCCGTACAAGCCGCAGTCGAACACGCGCGGGCACAATATCTGCGTGTAGATGGAGAACGCAGGTCTTTGTGGCCTAGTATCGATTTTGCCGCTCAGTACGCCAACCTCACCACCCTCAACAACTACGGAGAGTATTACAAACACTTCCAGCCGAATAATGCTACGGTAGGCATTTCCATCCACCTGCCCTTCTTAAATCTTGCCCAACACTCCAAAATCCAGGAGGCGGAGGCGGATGCCCTCAAAGCAAAGCAGCAGGCGGAAGCCACGCGCAACCAGGTCTCCGAGCAAGCCCTCCGCCTGCAGCGCGCCGTCACCCAGATGCAAGCTGCCCGCGACGTTGCGGAACTGGAATACGAGATCGCTCAGAAGAATGTGGAAGCGGTTCAAACCCGCATGAAATCCTCTACCGCAAATCTCCACGATCTCGACAATGCCCAAACCCAAGCCAGTGAAAAGCTAATCGCCCTGCAAGATGTCACGTTCGAACTGGAGCGAAATCAGGTCGCACTGCTGCGTGCCAACGGAAATCTCGAAAGCTGGGCCCTGGGTACCAAGTAATACGACCAAATTCGCTGTTTACTGCATCAAACCGCACGTTCAACGCAGGAACCTGCATAAACACTGCTTTGCGGCCACATCGACCGCATGCAAATGGTAAAATAAGCACTCACCTACTATGCCCTTAAAAACACTGTTTCTGAATCCACCCTCCTTTGAAAACTTCGACGGCGGCGCCGGATCCCGTTGGCCCGCCACCCGCGAGATCGAGTCCTATTGGTATCCGGTGTGGTTGGCTTATCCGGCGGGGATGCTCGAGGGAGCGCGGTTGCTGGATGCGCCGCCGCACTACATTTCGGCGGAGCAGACCATTGAGATTGCCAAGGACTATGAGTTCTTGGTTCTGTTTACCAGTACTCCTGGGTTTCCGGGGGACATTGGGCTGGCCAAAGCCATCAAGGCGGCGAATTCTAAGATTAAGATTGCTTTTGTGGGGCCGCACGTCAGCGTGCTGCCGGAAAAATCTTTGCGCGATTGTCCCGCGATCGATTTAGTGGCACGCAAGGAATTTGATTACGCGGTGGTCGATTACGCCAAAGGTAAGCCACTGGAGGAGATTCCCGGCATTTCGTTCCTGAAAGATGGGAAGGTTGTGCACAATCCGGACGCGCCGCAGATTCAGGATCTTGATGCGCTTCCGCACGTGACCGACGTTTACAAGCGCGATCTCGACGTGACGCGTTACAACGTGCCATTTCTGCTGAATCCTTATGTTTCGCTTTACACCACGCGAGGCTGTCCGGCGCAATGCACGTTCTGTTTGTGGCCGCAAACTCTGAGCGGACATCCGTGGCGCAAGCGCTCGACGGATGACGTGGCTGCCGAAATGACCAAGGTAAAAGCCTACTGGCCGGAAGTGAAGGAATTCTTTTTCGACGACGACACCTTTAACATTCAGAAGGCGCGCACGATCGAATTGTGCGCCAAGCTGAAGCCGCTCGGACTTACGTGGTCGTGCACCTCGCGCGTGACCACTGATTTCGAGACCCTGAAAGCAATGAAAGAAGCCGGATGCCGGCTGCTCATCGTGGGTTATGAATCGGGCGATCAACAGATTCTCAAGAACATCAAGAAGGGTGCAACCATTGAGCGGGCGCGGCAGTTTACGAAGGACTGCCACAAGCTTGGTCTGGTGATCCACGGCGACTTTATCATGGGACTTCCGGGCGAGACGCGGGAGACCATCAACAATACCATTGCATTTGCGAAAGAGTTGGACGTGGAAACCATTCAGGTTTCCGTGGCGCACGCTTATCCCGGAACCGAACTTTACGACTATGCGGTGAAGAACGGGTTCATCCTGGGCGACAACAAGATGGTGGATGAAGGCGGCCACCAACTGGCTCATATTGAGTATCCGGGACTGCCGGCGGATGAGATTCTTTCCGCGGTGCACCGTTTTTACGACGAATATTATTTCCGCCCCAAGGCTGTATTCCGCATTTTGAAGAAAGCCGCGTTTGACAGTAACGACCGCAAGCGGCTTTACAAGGAAGCGAAGACGTTCCTGAAGCTGCGTTCCGCGCGCAACAAGATGGTGAAGAAGCATAGCGACGACGCGGCCGCGGAACTGGTTAAGGCCTGATAAGGATGCGAGCCAAACGCGCGAGTATTGTGTCGCAAAGGACGCGACACATCGCGCAGCTCGCCTAGATTCCTCGCTGCGCGAAGAGCGCTTGCTCGGAATGACAAACGAAGCGCGCCACCGTCTAATTTTCCCGTGAACTTTCGCAAGTATCTTGTGCTGGCCGGAGTCACGGTGTTTGCCGCGGCCGGAGACTCCATGCTCTCGCATGGAATGAAACAAACCGGCAACATCTCACTCAATCATCTGCAAGGCGTTATCTTCGCTATTCTGAATCCCTGGGTTGCAATTGGGATTCTCCTGTTGCTCGCATTTTTCGCGACTTACATGACCGCACTTTCCTGGGCCGATCTCACTTATGTGTTGCCCGCGACTTCTCTGGGATATGTACTGCTCGCGTTGGTCGCCAAATTTCTTTTGCATGAGCACATCAGTCCGCTGCGGTGGTTGGGAATTGCGTTGATAACGGGGGGCGTAGGATTTATTGCCGGTGGGCCGGCGCTGACGCAGCATCACGACGCTACCGAGCCGGTGAGCGAACCGTGCGGCGCGGCGGCAACGCCATCCTTCGACTCCGCTCAGGACAAGCTTGTCGCAGAAACCGCGAGAAATGGGGCACCCAGCCGGGTGAAATCATGAAGGGCGTTTATACCTGGGGCGGGATTCTGGCGATCACCTTGGCTTCGGTGGTTGGCGATGTGCTTTTGGCCCACGCGATGAAGCAGGTTGGGGACGTGGGAGCGTTGTGGCGGAACTCCGGGTTGGTTGCGGTCATTCGGCGGACGCTGGGTAATCCTTATTTTTTCCTCGGAGTACTGGCGATGGCGGTGGCTTTCTTCAGCCTGCTGTTCGCGCTCTCCTGGGGAGACGTAAGCCTGGTCGGTCCCGCGGCGGCTTCCCTCACTTACATCGGTAACGCTGTGGCTGCGAAAATCTTTTTGCATGAGTGGGTGGATCGGCGGCGGTGGATTGCGGCTACGCTTGTGGCGGCGGGGGTGGCGCTGCTGGCAGGTTGAGAAACTTTAGAGCTTGGGCATCGGAGCGAGGACAGCAGGTTCCTCACCGGGCCTCCGCCCGGTTCGGAATGACAGAATAGGGAGTAAGTAAGTAGCGGCGCGGGGCCGTGCGCCGTTTTTATTTGGCGGATTGGCTGTGGCGTATTCCGTTGCTAAAGCCCTCATCCATTTTGGATTCTTTACGCGGCGCTGAAGCGCCGCTTTTCCACGGGGCTACGGGCTTTAGTCGGCACAGCTGGGGAAGGTCTGAGGATGGCTTGGTCTGACCGCGTTGGGCTGCTGGGTACGATGGCTCAACTCATAGTCGGTAGGAAAGTTTGTGCACAGTGTGTCGAAAAGGCAACGCTGTGGGGCGCGTGGAGGATGTCCCGAAAACCCTGATTGCAGTTACAGAAAGAACAGCCGATTCCTCTCCCGAGACTTCAGCCCGATTCGGAATGACGAGGCTTTTCTGGCTAATTGCCAGATAAGGCTGCGGAAATATCGTCAAATGCGACAGTGAGGAAATGGAGACTTGCTTTAGAAAAGCAACCTTGAATCCCGTGTCATCCATCAAATGCTCACTTCTCGCCTGAGCGGTTTTGCGGGGAAGATTGGCACTTGGGTTGCTGTTGTTAGGGTGAATTTATTGGGTGAGTCGCCAAGCGACGGGCACAAGCTTGACGCTTGAGGGACTGGAGTATGGTGAAACGAGTTCTACAGGTTGGGATCGTTTCGTTTGTATTGGTGGCGGGCTTCGGTGCAACGTGCCAGAACGTAGATCACTCCCTTCCTGATGCCCCTTCGGTACCGAGTGCAGCTCCAAGCCAAAAACCTGATGCGTTCCTCGCGGAAGGACGTTCGCCACTGGAACCCGGCGCAACCGGCGATGTGAACCTGATGCGAGCTGACGCATTCGCCGCCACGCCAGCCGAATCTGGCGAAAAACAATCCAAGACCATTTTTGACAAATATCTGGCCCGGGGATCTTCGAAGTTGAGTTACCACCCTTCCAGCAGCGGGCTGATGGGCCGAGCCACGTATGCGGCGTCTCGAGTTCTGGTGACGCGAGATGATTCCGGCAAGGGCAGGCTGAACACTTCCTATCTGCTGCGGGCGCTGGCTTCGGCGGCTGCGGATACAGCTTCGCATCCGTATTGGAGACGCTCGATTGGGCAGCCGTTTAGCGATTTTGGTTCAACCGTTGGCAATGATGCGGGGATGAATCTGTGGCAGGAGTTCAGGCCCGAAATTGAGCAGATAATGAAAAGCCACACGCCGAGATTTGTGTCCCGGATTGAAGCGCGCGTCGGGCACAATTAGCGCTTGACGCTGGCGCCGTCTGCATTATGGTCCGCCGCAGTCCTGGCGGTCCCGCCCGGCTATTTCTGCTGGAGAGATTCCAAGTATTTGGTGACGGCATCGAGCCGGACTTCTCCCCAGTCCTGGTCGGCTTCGACCTGATGGAAGATTGGTCCCAAATGGGCATCTCGCTACTGCCGTGGGCGGCCTGGGTGGGTTGCTTTCCTTGGATGATCTCCTTGACCTTCTGGTAAGGAAACTTCCCGCCATTTCGCGACGAGAGCAGGGTTAAGTCGTGAAGCGATTGCTTCAGGGCGGCCGCGGCTGGGCCACGGCCGCGGGCATCGGCTCCGTGGCAGGCGGCGCAGTGGGACTGAAAAATCTTTGCCCCGTCGAGGGGGATGCGAGCCAGTGGATTCTGGAACGGACCACCGGAAGCTTTCTGGCCAAGGGAAACGGGAAGCAGGGAGATCAGCAAGAGGAGTGCAAGAGTCGAGCTCGGAAGCATGGAGACCTCCATCAAAACTTATGGCGGAGTGATCCAGTGTGTATGTTTCCAGCCGAGGGCGGGCTTGTCTGTGCGCCGGGACACGTCTGTGAGTGACGGTGAAAACGCGTGCTGATCCTGCGCAATATCAGGGCCTGAAGAGGCGCACGAATCCGGAGGCGGGAAGATCGGGAGCGAGGAACATTTTATTTTCCATTTCCGATGCGCCGATTCCCGCGGCACGGACGAGGGTTTCGGCGGCGAGATATCCGCTGCGGACGGCACCCTCCATGGTCGCGGGCCAGCCGGTGGCGGTCCAATCACCGGCCAGGAAGACGCGGGGCCACGCGGTGGACTGCGGCGGACGGTGAGCGTCGATGCCGGGGCGGGGCGAGTAAGTGGCGTGGACTTCCTTGATCACGGCGGACTTCAGCAGGGCCGCATCGCGGGCGGCGGGGAAAAATTCGCGGACCTCTTTCAGGGCGAGGTCAACGATCTCGGAGCGTGACTTGTCGATGAGGCTTTTCGAGGCGCTGACGACGAGTTCGATGTAGCTGCCGGCAGGTTCAGAACCGGCTACGGCGCGAGCGGTGAGCAAACGGGATTTGTGGAACATCCATTGAATGGTTCGGTCGAGAAGGACGGCGTGGTCGAGGTCGGATATCTGGCGATCGAACCAGAGATGGATGCCGGTGATGGGACAGGATTCGAAGTGGGTCAGGTCTTCGCGCAGCGGGGCGGCGGCGGGAGTTTGCGGAAGGACGTCTTCGACGGTGTTGAAGGGGAGAGCGAGGATCAGGTAGTCGAAGGACGCTTCCTGGTCTTTCTTGTCTTGATCGGTGATACGAATCTGGACATGTGACGAGTTCGACGAAAAAGTTTGCAGCGAAGTGCGCAAGCGGATTTCGCTGCCTCGGGCGCGGATGTAGTCCCCGGCTTTATTGTAGAAGTCGGTGAGCGGAATGCTGGGAACGCCCATGTGGCGGGCGGCGGGCGACTTCATGGATTCGCGGACCACCTGGGCGGCGTAAGAAATTGAGATCAGGTCAAGATGTTCGCTGAGGGCGCTGACAAGAATTGGTTTCCAGAAGCGTTCGATGGCATTTTCCGTCTGGCCGTGGTCGCGACCCCATTGCAGAAAAGACTTTCCAGTGTCCGGCTGTGCGGTGAGGGTCAGGGATGCGATGGCGCGGGAGATTGCGAGCTTGTCCCTTACCGTAAGAAATGGAAAACGCAGAAACGAGGGCGCTGTGTGCAGCGGAGCCGGCAGCGGGGAGGCGTGCATCACGCTGGAGCGGCCGCCGGGCTCGATGAAGGTCATGTCATCGTACCAGCGAATTTTATCTTCCACTCCGATGCGGCGGTAGAACTCGATGAGGTTGGTGCAGACGCGGAAGAGCACGTGCTGACAGTTGTCCACCACTTCGCCGGTGCCGGGATGCTCGTAGGAAGAGGCACGGCCACCGAGATAAGGGCGGCGCTCAAGGAGAGTGACGCGGAGGCCGGAGTCCGCGAGCGCGCAGGCCGCAGCGAGTCCGGCGAGGCCACCGCCGGCGATGGCTACTGAAGGTGGAGTGGGGTTCTGACTCATCGACTCGTGCTATCAACGCGACCGCTTCATTGCCGCTGCAAAGAACAGCAGGTTCCCTTCGCAAAGCTCAGGGCAGGCTCTCACCCGGCTTTCCGCCCGGTTCGGGGTGACAAGAGTACGCATGTCAGGTGATGCGCTGCAGAAAACCTTTCCCGAGAATCCGCAGCTTTTCGCCGACGGTGAGGGTCACTTTACCGCTGAAGACGTCGTACTGTCGGCCCGCGATTTTTTCTAACAGCTTGCGGTAGATGTTAATCAGTACCCAGAGAGCGGGCTGGCTATCTTCTGAGATATACGGAATCAGTTCGTCGCCGGCCTGGTAACCTTCGCGGGCGCGATCGGCTTCGAGCGCGAGCAAGGGCCGGAAGCGGGCGGCGTCTGGCTTGGCAAGCAATTCCGCGGCGGACAGACCAAACTTTGCCAGGTCTTCTTCCGGCAAATACACGCGCCCCATGGCAGCATCTTCTTTGATGTCGCGAATGATGTTGGTGAGTTGGAAGGCAAGGCCACATTGCTCGGCGAGGGGCTCGGCGGCAGGGTCGCGATATCCGAAGATGTGAATGCAGACGAGGCCCACGACCGATGCGACGCGGTGACAGTAGAGCTTGAGATCCTCGAAGGTCTGGTATTGAACCGTGAGCTGAGGGCTCGATGAATCTGCAGAAATCGTCGCGCTTTGATCTTCGACCGCAGAATCGACGACATCCATTGCCGTTCCGAGGGCGAGATCGTCGAGCAGGCCAGCCGGAATGGAATAGCGGCGTTGCGTATCGGTGAGGGCGAGGAGGATCGGATCGTCGGTGGGCTGGCCTTGCTGCGCGCGGTGCAGAGCATCCAACCAGGAATCCAAGTTGAAACTGCGTTCGGGAACGCTGAGACCGGGATCGTCAGCGATGTCATCGCAGCGGCGCATAAAAGCATACACAGCGGACAACCCCTGGCGCTTGCGTTTCGGCAGAACCAGAAAAGCGTAATAGAAATTCTTGGCGTTAGTACGAGTAATTCCGCGGCAAACGGAATACGCCATGGTGAGTTGCGCGGGAGCGGGGCTCCAGGGAACCATCACGGGCTGCGCTCCAGCGCTCATAAGAGCTTGCCCAGCGCGGCACGGGCCACCAGGGTGAACTTGCGCCGCTTGGAGATCACGGGGCGGTTTCCAAGAACGGCGAAGCGCTGGCGCTCGATGGCGTTCAGAATTTCCTGCCCGCCTCGGCTGAACAATTCAAGATCGACGGCTAATTGGGGATCTACTTTTTTCACCAGCGGCAGGCCGCGGCGAAACCATTCGCGGGCGCGCTGGACTTCAAATTTCATCATGTCGCAAAAGGCCACCGTATTGCACTTGTGCGCCAGATCTTCCTCGGTGACGGAATAATGCCGCAAATCTTCCAGTGGAATATAGATTCGTCCCTTGGCGTAATCCACGGAGACGTCCTGCCAGAAGTTGGCCAACTGCAGTGCCGTGCAGGTGTAGTCGGAGAGTTGTTGTCGTTCGGCGTCGCTATAACCGCACAGGTAGAGGACGAGATGGCCTACGGGATTTGCCGAATAGCGGCAATAGGCGACGACGTCTTCGAAGGTCTCAAATCGAGTGACGGTCTGGTCCTGGCGGAAGGCGATGAGGAGATCGGAGAATTCGTGCCTGGGGATCGCAAATTTCCTTAGGGTCTCGGCGAGAGCGACGAAGACTGGATGGCGCGGATTGCCTTCGTAGCAGGCATCGAGTTGGCCCTGCCACTCATCGAGCAAGGCGAGCGATGTCATCGGGTCGCCGACTTCGTCGCCGAGATCGTCCGAGATTCGGCAATAGGCGTATACGTTCAGGAAATCCTGACGGAGCTGCTTGGGCAGGAACCAAGTGGCGAGGGAGAAGTTTTCGTAATGCGAGCGGGCTAAGCGTTGGCAGTATTCCCGGGATTCCTGGAGCGAAGGGGCGGACTGGGGGATGGCGTATTCCGCGGGCAGACGGCTCCATCCAGCGGCATTCGCGGGCGCAGTTACAAAGCGAGAGTCGGTACCGGTTGCAGCAGTCATTCAGTGTTTGTTCACTAGGTCCCGTATGCGAGGTCGGGCCCGAGCCGACCTGACATTTCGTGCCGTCCTTCCGGGACTCGTTCGTCTTCGGGAGCTTACCCAGGACCTACGTCCGGGGCTATTATTTCCCGCGCTTATGGGCTGACAAGCACCCAGTTTGCGGCTGGGAGACCAGTCTCTCAGTGGCCGGGAATGATGGCGGTTTTGATGTCGCCTCCACGGTTCAGCATGTGGCGAAGCACTTTTTGCAAACTGGAAAGCGGGGCCTCGCCGGTGATGTAGTCCGTCGGACGGATCTTCTTGGCCGCGATCAGGCCAAAGGCGCGGCGCACGGTTTCCGGCGTGTGATGGAACGTGGCCTTCAGAGTGATCTCCGAATAGTGCAGACGATTGGTATCGAGTTGCACCTTGGATCCGCTGGCGCATCCCCCGAAGAAATTCACCGTGCCGCCTTTGCGGACCATTTCGACGGCCCACTCCCAGGCTTCCGGGCGGCCCACGGCTTCGATCACCACATCGCATCCGCGTTTCTGTGGCGTAAGCGCGCGCACCGTCTCGACGACGTTCTGAACTTTGGTGGTCTGCACAATTTCGTGCGCGCCCATGTGCTTGGCGGCGATGACCTGCTCGTCGCGCTTCACCACCGAGATGACATTGCAACCGATGGCGCGAGCCACCTGGACGAACATGAGTCCGATGGGGCCTCCGCCGATGATGGTCACGG
>Ga0182015_10001789_pt1 | contig 27435 bp, 27 predicted proteins | sample 712P3MmetaG_FD_120478 | JGI IMG/M metagenome (GOLD analysis project Ga0182015, IMG submission 120478) | Permafrost microbial communities from Stordalen Mire, Sweden - 712P3M metaG | ecosystem: Environmental > Terrestrial > Soil > Wetlands > Permafrost | place: Sweden: Stordalen | collected...
AGCGCGGAATCGCCGCGCTCTGCCTCGGCGGCGGCAACGCCGTCGCCCTCGCGATCGAGCGTCCATGAAGTGCCCCGCGTGCGGAAAGGAATATCGCGCCGGCGTCCTGCGCTGCCGCAAATGCGAAGTGCTGCTGGTGGAATCCGAGCCGGCGCCGAACGCCGCGATCGCTGCGGCGCGAAATCAGCGCGTCCCGCTTCTTCTTTGGTCCGGCCAGGACCCGGTCTTATTTTCCGCGTTGACGCACGAACTCGCCGGCGCAGCGATTCCGTTCTACGAATCCGCCGTGCACGATCCCGCCGCCGGACTGTTCGCGTCGTTTCCGCTGCGCTCGGAAGCCCTAGGCGGCCTTGAAATTCGCGTGGCCGGCTGCGATCTCGCCGCCGCGCAGGAAATTCTCGCCTCCGTCGTCGGCACCATCGGCACGATCGCCCCGAGCGCCGCTTCCGATGCCGGCGCCGAAGATGATCCCGTCCTCGATCTCGATCGCGGCGGCGCATCGCAAAGCGCCGGCGACTGGCGATCCTCCGATGCCACCGCCGAACTCTGGAATGGCGATGACGAAGCCTGGGCCGCCTACCTGATCGATGTGCTCTGGGAAAATGGCGTTCGCGCGCACGCCATTCAGGATCGCGCCACGTCGCTTCAGCGAGTTCTGGTGCGCCCCGCGGACTACGCGCGCGCGCAGCGCGTCTTGCGCGTTCTTGAGGAAGCTTCTTCCGCCGGTTGATTCGCCGATTGCACGTCGGGCCGACGCGCGCGGCAGCGATTGCGGGAGCGCCTCTCGTTGGATAGAATTCCGGGCGCGCACCGCTCACGCGCTGAGTGATCGCGTCGCTCGCGATGCGCCCGCGTTGCGCGAACCAGAGAGGCCAGTGAGGAGGAAAAATGGCGCTCGACATGGATAAGCTGCACGAATTGCTTGGCAGAGGTGTCGTTGATTTCGGAGCCACGATGCACGCGGCCCTGATCGCCATCGGAGATCGCCTGGGACTTTACAAAGCGCTCGCGCAATCGGGCCCGATGACGCCACAGCAGCTCGCCGAAAAAACCGGGACGACCGAACGATACGTCCGCGAATGGCTCTCCTCGCAGGCGGCCGGCGGATACGTCACTTACGACAAGGCCAGCGGCCGCTTCAGCCTGACGGAGGAGCAGGCCTTTGCCCTGGCGGATGACAACAGCCCGGCATTTTTGCCCGGTGCGTTCCAGGTCGCGCTCGCGGCCACTCGATCGCTCGACAAGATCGCCGACGCCTTTAAGACCGGCGAGGGCGTCGGTTGGCACGAGCACGATCCCGAGCTGTTCGTTGGCACCGAGCGATTCTTTCGCCCCGGCTACGCGGCCAACCTCGCGACTTCGTGGATTCCGGCGCTCGATGCCGTCGAGGCCAAGCTTAGGCGCGGCGCGCGCGTTGCCGACGTGGGTTGCGGCCACGGCGCTTCCACGGTATTGATGGCGCAGGCCTATCCCGCTTCCACGTTCACGGGCTTCGACTATCATCAGGCGTCAATCGACATCGCGAACGAACGCGCGCGCAAAGCCGGCGTCGCCGATCGCGTCAAGTTCGCAGCCGCCAGCGCCAAGGCGTACCCCGGCGAGGGCTACGACTTCGTAACTTTTTTCGATTGCCTGCATGACATGGGCGATCCGGTCGGCGCGTCCGCTCACGTGCTGAAAAGTCTCGCGAAGGACGGCACTTGGATGATCGTCGAGCCTTACGCCAACGACAAGCTCGAAGACAATCTCAATCCCGTCGGCCGTGTGTATTACTCGGCGTCGACCCTGCTCTGTACTCCGTGCTCGAAGGCCCAGGAAGTCGGCTTGGCGCTCGGCGCGCAGGCCGGCGAAGGGCGGATGCGAGAGGTGGTTCAGAGCGGCGGATTCACGCGCTTCCGCCGCGCCACGCAGACTCCTTTCAACTTGGTGTTTGAAGCGCGGCCCTAGCAGCAGCGCCAAGGACGCGCCGCATCGCGTCTCTCGGCAGCCTCGAAGCGCGCCCGCTGGCCGGGAGGCGCAATGCAGATCGGCGAAATTCGGACCGTGGCCGTGCTCGGCGCGGGAACCATGGGCGCTGGCATCGCCCACGTTCTCGCGCGCTCCGGCTACAACGTGATTCTGCACGACGTCGCGCAAGAAGTTCTCGATCGCGCCCTGGCCACGATCGCGGCGAATCTCGATCGCGAAATCAAAAAAGGCAAAATCACCGCCGCGAAGTCCGAAATCCTCGCGCGCATCAATGCCACTACCGATTCCGCGCGCCTCGCCGACGCCGATTTCGCCATCGAAGCCGTTCCCGAGCGCCTCGATCTAAAGCGCGCCGTTCTCGCCGAAACCGATCGCATCCTGCGCCCGGCCGCAATTTTAGCCAGCAACACTTCGTCGATCTCCATCGCCACGCTGGCCGCCGCAACCTCGCGCCCCGATCGTTTCCTCGGCATGCACTTCATGAATCCCGTGCCCGTGATGGAATTGGTTGAAGTCGTCCGCGCTCCCGAAACCAGCGAATCCACGCTGGCAACCACCATGGATCTCACCCGCGCGCTCGGCAAAACTCCCGTCGCCGTGAATGACGCTCCCGGCTTCGTCGCCAATCGCGTCCTGATGCCAATGATCAACGAAGCCGCTTTCGCCGTGATGAGCGGCGTGGCCACGCCCGAAGCCGTCGACGCAGTGATGCGCACGGGAATGAATCATCCGATGGGCCCGCTCGAACTCGCCGATTTGATCGGCATCGATGTCTGCGTGGATATTTTGGATGTTCTCGAAGCCGGCTTCCACGACGCGAAATACGCCGCGTGTCCGTTGCTCCGCAAAATGGTCGCCGAAGGACGCCTCGGCCGCAAATCCGGCCGCGGCTTTTACACGTATGAACGCTGAAAATTTATTGCGGATTCGCCGAAGGCGCCAAAATCACGATGTCCTTCAGGTTCTGCACTACCGTCAGCGGCGGCAGCGAGTACAAATCGACGACGTAAGGCACGGCCGTGTCGCCCGCCACGGCGGCAAAGCGCATTTTGTCCGGAGGAATTTTCGACCAGTAGATTTGCGTGGGAGTGCTTCGCGTCGTCACTCCCCAAACTCTGCGCTCGCTGCCCGCTTCGTAAAGCGCCAAATTCACGTCGAACGTCGCCGGCCAGACGTTCCAGTAATCGCCGATGATCTGCGTCGCGCCCGACTGCAAAATTTCCGGCGTGTATTGTCCCAATGTCTCGTGAAGGTCGGCCCGCACTCTCGCCAGCGACGGCCAGCCGTACAAATACAACGGCGCCGCGAGAAACAAACTCATGGCCGCCGCCATCGCCACGCGCCGCCCGCTGAGATTCAGGAGAGAGAAAATGGGGAGCAACGCCCACGCTACAGCCCCGATTTGCAGCAGCACCATCGATTGCAGCGCGAATCTCGAGTCAAATTCCGTGTCCCGTATGTGCGCAAGACTTCCCATCAGCAGAAAGCCTGCCACCGACGACGCGATCAGTATCGCCGCGGGAGAATTTGTTCGCTCGTTTTTTCCGCGCGTCATCAGCCGAACAATCACTCCCAGCACAATCAGCGCCGCCACGGAAATTCCCCACGGTTGGCTCAAGTAATCCGACCAGACCGTCTTGCCGAACTCCAACCAGACCACCGGCAATCGCCACGGCTGCACCGGAGCATACGGCCAGTCGCCATACGCCGCGGAGTAGGAGACGATCCCGGAATAAATGTAGCTGGCCACAAAACTCAGAATCACCAGCGCCATCGCGATTCCCGTGTCGAGATCGAGCGATCGCTTCGCGCCGAACATCAATTGCCGAAAAATGTTTCGCCGCTCGCCGCGCCCGCTCTCCGGCGCTGCCGCGCGATCGAAATACCCGCGGAAAATGATCAAAGGCAACAGCACGAACAGAACGGCCGCGTCGACCCACGATGCCGCCAGGAGGCAAATCAAACTGAGCGCAATTCTCAGCGCGCGCGAACGCCGCGAATTTTCAAGCAGCAATAAACCCGCAAACCCCAAAAACATTCCGACGCCGTATGGCTGTGAGAGCCCAAGGTACAGAAATCGCGCGTCGGCGCCGTTGCACAAAAGAAAAAGAGAAGCCGAGAGCGCCCCGGTGATCAGCCACGCTTTGGGAACGACATACCGCGCGCACAAAAAGAAACCGGCCAATCCGCAAAACACGTTTGCAGCCGATTGCGCCAGCAAATTTGCAAGAGGGCTCCGGAATGGAATCGCCAGCAACGGTACAAGCATTCCAAACCGGTCCTGCTCCCAGTAGAAAGGCGTCCATCGCCACAAACTCTCGAGCACCGGCACAAGCGAATCGCTGTTATGCAGCCGATGAAACGATCCAAAATCGATGCACAGCGCCGCCAGCGCCGCCGCCGTCCAAAACAAAACGGTCTGCGCGCGCTGCCGCGCATCTTGCTGCGGGTCCTGGGATTCAGCGGCCGGCATCGGGTTGCGCTTCGGCGGAATTTCCATTTTGCTTTTGGCGCGAACGCGGCGGCGGACTTCGCCACCGAAATCGGAATCGGCGCGGAGTTACGGCCAGATCTGATTCAGGATCATGGAAAGGCGGATTCCGGCCTTAGCCAACTGTTCTTCCACCACAGGAGTCGCGGCGGTCTGATAATCCGCGCCCAACTGTTCGTTTAGTTGGAGCATTCGGAGGTCGATGTGATTGTTGTCGGCGCACGAATTTACGGTGACCCGAGGTTCGATCGGGATCGGCACGGGAAGATCGCCATAGGAAACTTTCTCGGCCAGCTCGTGGCTCTCCCACGCCCAATTGTCGAAGATCATGCCTTCGTGTTGCCAGGCGGCGATCTTGGATTTGAATTGCTGGTCGAGTTCCGCGGCGAATTGATCCACGGTTTCGCCTTCGGCGATGCGGCCGATGATCCTGCTGTCCCACGCTTGATGCAGATTGGGGTAGTAGACGATCACATTGTGCGGAATATAAGGCGGGCCGGGGTGCTTCGATACCACTGTCTTCGGCTGAGGAGCGCTGCCGAAGAAACTGACGGGAACGCAATTTCCGCCCTCGTCGCTATTGGTGGTGCAGTGCAGCGGCTGGTGGATGTCTCCCGCGAAGTGGATTACGAATCGAAGCGCGGTGGCTTTCGCGGTGGGATTGGCCCCGGGCGTCTTGAGGATGGCGATCTGGGCTTTGAGCGCCGCGGTAATGCAGCTCGTCGAAGCGGGGCAGTATTGATCGAGATTGTGGCGCTTTGCGCCGCGGGGAATATCGAAGAAATGCCAGCCCTCGGTCTCCGGGTGATCCTCGCGGTAGTCGTCGGCCCAGGTTGCGGCGTCGGCCAGCAGGTCCGCACTCACGGGCTGGCAAAAGCGCTTGAGCGTGGGGTCGACAGGATTGTCTTTCAGGATTTTATCGACCATCGCGAGAGCATTCGGATCGAGATGCTTTTCCGCGATGAGCGCGATGGTCTGATGGCCCTGGCAGCCCCAGGCATGCGCGCTGGGCGTTGCCGCGACGGAGAGAATGATTGCCATGAATATCGCAGCGATCAGAAAACGCTTCACCAATGCCTCCTTGCACGCGGCCAAACGGAGCAGCCAACGCTCCATTCGAGAGGAACAACAATAGACCATAGGCAAAACAATGGTAAAGCGGGAGTCTCGCGAACGAAGCGGCCGCTGATTGACCGCCGCAATCCTGTGATGTACACTTTATCCGTACGTATTGTACATCAATGGAGTACGTAAGGAGGGTCTCGTGACTGTGCGTACGCTGACCAAACCGGAGACGCATGCGGTGAACCGCTCGGATCTGCGGCAAAAGCAGCGCGCGACGCTCAATCTGGCGCGCGGGAACAGGGTTGTGGTGATCTCGGCGAACGACGTGGAGGACGAGAAGCTGCTGCTGGACAAGAAATATTTCGACGCGCTGGTTTGCGAGCTGCGGTCCGTGATGGAGACGCTCGCGATCGCGACGGATCAGAAGCTATTCGGCCAGATCATGCGCGCGGCGAAAGGTCTGGAGAAGGACACGCGGCGCGGCAAGTTGCATACCTTCGAGGAGGCGTTTGGGGAGGACTGAGGTGTACCGCTCACTTTTCACCGCCGACGCTCTGCAGGACGTCAAGGGCTTGCCGAAAAACGTAAGGAATTCTCTCAAGAAGGAATTCAAGAAAAAGATACACGTCGATCCGATTGCATGTTCGGAACCGCTGACGGGGCAACTGGAGGGATTTCGCAGCTTTCATCATGGCGATTACCGCGTGGTGTATCGGGTGTTCGCCGAGCTCGGCGCAGTGTCGGTGGTCGGAATCGGGCGGAAGGACGCGGATCATCAAGCGGAAATTTACAAGGAACTCGAAGCGCTTGCGCAGAAAGGGAAGCTGGCTGCGGCGGTGCTTCGATCTCTTCGCGGAGGATGAGTGTCCACGCGCCCTGGCCAACCGTCCAGTCACCGACCGTGCACTACGGCGGAGGTTAGATGTGCACAAAAAGCGCAGAGAGTTAAGATGGAGGCATGGAACGCAAGGTCTTCTGGGGCACATTTACGGTGTTGGGTTTGGTCGCGGATTTCGCGCTGCCGCTGTGGTGGGCCGTGCTGGCGACGATTCCGATCGGGTATGCGAGCTGGTGGATCGCATATCGCAGCGGCTGGATAGGCTGAAACCCTCCGTTCGGATAGCATCGGCGTCCCTCATTCCGGTCTTGACGTCAGCATCGCGCAGATTCGATGCTATGATGCCGCGTGCGCCGGCGCCGCGCCGGGCGTCGTATGGAGCGCAAATTGCAACTGGGTAGGGGCTGTCGACGCGGAAAAAGGGCCGAAAATAGTGTTTGCTTTTTCTTCGCCTTATGGTAGGATGCCCGTCGTGCTGATGCAAAAACAGACTCTACGCAGTTCCATTAACTCTCAGGTGGATTTGGCGCCGCTCGAAGCCGCTGCGCCCGCGAACTACCCCAATCGAGGTGAGCTATGACGGACGAAAAAACGAAAATTCTGGAATCGGCAATCGCACAAATTGAAAAGACCTACGGCAAGGGCTCGATCATGCGCCTGGGGAACCGCGACGTTCTGGTGCCCGTCAGCGTGATCTCAACGGGATCGATTTCGCTGGACGCGGCGCTGGGCGTGGGGGGATTGCCGCGCGGCCGCGTGGTGGAAATCTACGGCCCGGAATCGGGCGGGAAGACGACGTTGACGCTGCACGTGATCGCGGAAGCGCAAAAGATGGGCGGCCAGGCGGCGTTCATCGACGCGGAGCACGCGCTCGATCCGGCGTACGCGCGGAAACTGGGCGTGGACGTGGACAATCTGCTGGTGTCGCAGCCGGACAATGGCGAGCAGGCGCTGGAGATCGCGGAGACGCTGATCCGCTCAAACGCGGTGGACATCGTGGTGGTGGACTCGGTGGCGGCGCTGGTGCCGCGCGCGGAGCTGGAAGGCGATATGGGCGATCCGCAGATGGGCTTGCAGGCGCGGCTGATGTCGCAGGCGCTGCGCAAGCTGACGGCGATTGTATCGAAATCGCGGACCTGCCTGATCTTCATCAATCAAATTCGCGAAAAAATCGGCGTGATGTTCGGCAATCCGGAGACCACCACGGGCGGGCGCGCGCTGAAATTTTACTCGTCGATTCGGTTGGATATCCGGCGCATCCAGTCCATCAAGGACGGCGATCGCGTGGTCGGTTCGCGCACGCGCGGCAAAGTGGTGAAGAACAAGGTGGCCGCTCCATTTCGCGAAGCCGAATTCGACATCATTTACGGCGAAGGGATTTCGCGCGAAGGCGATTTGATCGACGTCGGCGTGGAGCAGGGCGTGCTGGAAAAGAGCGGCACGTGGATCTCATTCGGCGGCGAGCGGCTGGGACAGGGCCGCGAGAATGCGCGCCAATTGCTGAAAGAAAATGCGGACATCCGCAACAAGCTCGAGGCGGTGCTGCGGAAAAAACTGGGTGTGCCGGGAGTTGTCGCGTCTTCAAACGGCAATTCCGCCGCGGCCGCTGCGGCGGCTGAGGACAAGCCGGCGGTGCAGGCTGCGGCGGCGACGGCGGCAGGATCGAGCGCGGCGGGCGCGGCGGCGAAGGGACGACCCACGCGCTGATCGCTGCTGGCTTCAACCGAAGGTTGATGCGGCGGCTGATGCGGAAGCTGTCGCCGCTTATCTGCAAGTCGCTGCGCACTGGCCATTGGTACATGTACGCTCACGCTCCGTAGCGCTGGGTTTTGCCTTGCCTGCCGTATCTCCCTTTGCATACAATAGATACAGGTAGATGGCTTTGTCGCGGCCGGGTACCTCAGAATCCGCGTATAGTCACCGGGCCATTATGCGCAAACACACATTCATTCGGCGAACGCTGGCCCTTGCGGCGTGCGCAGCGATCGCTGCGACGCCAAGCGTTCCATTGTGGGGCGCGGGGACGACAGCGCGCGCGGCGACAGCCAAGAAAACCACGACAACTTCCACGACGCGGACGGCGCGAAAGCACTCGATCACGAGCTACGGCGTGCCGACTTACGCCGATTCCACTGTGGGCGACGACGCGCAATACGACGATCCGATTGTGCGCGAAGCCGCGGTGGAAGGGCTGGGCCGGTATAACGGCGCAGTGGTGGCGATCAATCCGAATAACGGGCGCATCCTGACCGTCGTAAATCAGCAACTGGCGTTCTCCGCGGGATTTATTCCGTGCTCGACGATCAAGCCGGTGATTGCGCTGGCCGCGCTGGAACAAGGCGTGATCGATCAGGACAGCATGCTCGAAGTGGCGAACCGCCGGTACATGAATTTGACTGAAGCGCTGGCGCACTCGAACAACGTTTTCTTTGAACAATTGGGCCGCGTGATGGGTTTTGACACCGTGCTGCGCTACGCGCGGATGATGGGTCTGGGCGAGCGCACCGGATACGACATTCCGGAAGAGCAATCGGGCGTGCTGCCGACGGCGCCGCCGGAGTTCGGCGGCGTGGCGCGGATGTCGAGTTTCGGCCAGGGCATTCAGATTACACCTCTCGAATTGGGCTCCGTGGTCTCAACCATCGCGAATGGCGGAACGATGTATTACCTGCAGTATCCGCGCACGAAGGAAGCACTGGACAGTTTTGAGCCGCGCATAAAGCGCCAACTGCCGATCGAATCGCTGCTGCCGCAGATTCGCGACGGGATGCTGGCGGCGGTGTTGTACGGCACGGCGCAGCGCAGTTGGGACTACGTGAGCGAGCAGCCGCTGGGCAAGACCGGATCGTGTTCGGATTCGTCCTCGCGCATTGGGTGGTTCGCGTCGTACGCGGATGAATTGCATCCGCGCATCGTGCTGGTGGTGCTGATGCGCGGCCACAATCACGTTGTGGAAGGGCCGATGGCCGCGGGAATCGCGGGGCGGATTTACCACCGGCTGCACGAAGAAAATTATCTGGAGTCTGAATTGCCCGCGCTGCAATCGAAGGATGAGGCGCCGGGCGCTCCTTCCGCAATCGCGCCGGCTGCATCGAGCACGGCGCAGGCCAGCAGCGCGAACGCTTCAGGCGCTCTCCGCTAAAACGCAAGCTTCCGGTTTCCTTCCTGTTGCACCGCTGAATTTTTCCTCGTGATTCTCGCGAACTGATGTAGGATGTGCGCGCTCGCCGATTGGTGAAGCGGAGGGTGTGATGCGTTTTTTGAAAATCCTGGGCTACATCGTGATCGTCCTGGTGCTGGTGCTGGCGATCGGCATCACGTTCACGATCGGCTGGCGGCCGTTCATTGGGCCCGCGGCGCGGCCGCTGACGGACCGCAAATTCGACGTGACGCCGGAGCGTCTGGCGCGCGGCCGCTACCTTGCCGAGAATGTTGCGGGTTGCATGGACTGCCATTCGTCGCACGACTGGACGCAACACGACGCGCCGATCGTCCCCGGCATGGAAGGCGCCGGCCAGGTTTTCCCGCTGCAGGGTTTGCCGGGCACGATCAACCCGCCCAATCTGACTCCTGACCCCGAAACTGGAGCGGGCACGTGGACCGACGATCAGTTCGCGCGCGCCATTCGCGAAGGAATCGGGCACGACGGCCGCGCGCTGTTTCCGCTGATGCCGTATCAAAGTTTCCGAAGCATGTCGGATGAAGACCTGGCTTCGATCGTGGTGTTTCTGCGTTCGCTTCCGCCGGTGCACAACGTGGTTCCTCCGACGCAGATCATTTTTCCGGTGAAGTATTTGATTCGCGGCGTGCCGCAGCCGCTGACCGAGCCTGTTGCCGATCCGGATCTTTCGACGCCCGTGAAGCGCGGCGCGTACCTCGTGACCGTCGCCGATTGCCGTGGCTGCCACACGCCGCAGGATAAGCACGGCAATCCGCTTCCGGGACTGGATCTGGCCGGCGGATTTGTGTTGGCCGGGCCATGGGGAACCGTGGCCTCGGCGAATATCACGCAGGACCCGAGCGGGATTCCTTATTACAACGACGTGATGTTTCTCCAGACGATCCGCAGCGGCTACGTCGGAACGCGCAAGCTTTCGCAGATCATGCCGTGGGGGTCGTTTCGCGGGATGACCGACCAGGATTTGCTCTCGATCTTCGCGTATCTGAAGACCGTGCCGCCGGTTCATCATCGCGTTGACAATTCGCTGCCTCCTACACGGTGTCCGCTGGACGGGAACGTGCATGGCGGCGGCGATGGGAACGTAGCGCCGGGCGGATCGTCTGGCGGGGCATCCAACTGAATATTGGCCCGAAATTTTACGCATGACGCGGGGCATCGCCCCCCCCCCACCCCTTTTTTGGAAGTGTTGATTCCAGGAGAGTTAAACCGAGAAATCGCGGAAGTGTTGATTCTGGTAGACTTGAAATCGTTTGGAATGAGCGCGATACGAAATCGCCTCGATTTCCTGGAAGTGTTGATTCTAAAGGGAGTTAGAGGCTCCATAAGTCCTCCATAATCAACAGATCCGAGAAACGCGCGTAGTTGCAACAATATTGCTGCAACTGGGGTGCTGGTCGCTGCGGCTGGCACGGCGGCCGACGTATTGGCGAACGGTGCGGCGAGGATGACAGAGTGCTAGGGATAACGCAGAGACGCAGAGAGCCTGCCTAGCGGCAGGCAGGCGCAGAGACGCGCTGAGATTCATCCCGCGTTCGCCGGGGCGACGCGTTTTGTGCCAGGTTCACGTGAGAGCTTAGCATGGATGATTACTCTACGTCAATAGGTATTTGTGGGTTAGTATTCGAATGCCTGTGGAATTTCTTTCGAATGCTTTGCTTGGAATCGTCGATTCAGAGCGCCCGGTCGCGTCGTCCGCGGCGGGTGAATCGAGGCGGTACGAGATGGGGCGAAGAGCGCAAGCGAAAAGCCCGGCCCTTTTCCAACGGCGGGAAAAGGATGGGGCTACCTCCGGGCTGCTCATTGCGCAGCCCGACGGTCGCACGGCGGGGCTGGATCTCGAGTATGGAATCGAATTTTCGGATTGACGCTAACTTCGCATAATGCGAAGATTGGCCGTGCGGATTGTCAGCCGAAAGGCGATTCGAGAGGCAACCGGCAAGCACAGCGAATGGGGTGCGTCCCTGAACGCGTGGTACAAGATCGCCAAGGACGCAGATTGGAAGAACTTCGCCGACGTTCGGAACAGTTGGAAGAACTCAGACGTGGTCGGGCGTTTTGTGGTGTTCGATATCGGCCACAACAGATGCAGGCTGATCGCAACGATCAAGTACAAGTGGAGGATGGTCTACATCCGGCGCATTTTGAGTCACGCTGAATACGATGACGAGGGGTGGCAAACATCATGATTGAGGTTGCCGAAAAATATGCGCTCGAAGTCAGCTCGCCAGCGCCGATCGCGTCGGAGCGCCAACATGAGGAATATCTCTCGGTGCTGGACAAGCTGGCGAGCAAGGATCATCCGACGAATGAAGAGGAGAAGTATGCCGAGGTCCTGATGACATTGATCGAGGCATACGAAGAAGGTCATCATTCCATTCCGGATGCGCCGCCGGTGGAGGTCCTGCGCACGTTGATGCGTGCCAACAATCTCCGGCAAAAGGACCTGGTCCCAATCTTTGGCTCCGAAAGCATCGTATCGGAAGTCTTGCACGAGAAGCGCGGCCTGAACAAAGCGCACATAGAGAAATTGAGCAAACGATTCCGCGTATCCCCAGCAGTGTTTTTCTCGCGACGCGCATAGATTGAGTTTGCGGCGGGAGAGAAAAAAGGCAAAGGCGTGCCCGCCTGCGGCGGGCAGGCGGCTGCGCAAGGGTACAGATGGAGGCCTCCCGACCGGGTCGGGACAGGTTCCGGCCTCCGCCAGGTGGAATCGTCGAGCTCGGCTAGGCGGGGACTTCCCAGATGTCGCCGGAGCGGAGGAGTTTGTCGATGTCGCCGGGGCCGCGCTTGGCGGTGATGTCGCGGACTTGGGCGGCCATCACGTCTTCGTAGCGCGGGAGATCCCAGGAGCGGAAGACGCCGAGGGGCGTAGGGAAGCCGGGCATCGTATCCATCATTGCGAGCACGAAGGCGTAATTCGGATTCGGATTATGCTCGTCGTGAACCAGCAGGTCCTTTTCGGAAATTCCATCGCCGAGCTTCACGACTTCGGGTTCGAGGCCATTGAGGCGAATGCCCTTGTCGCGGTTGCGACCGAAAATCAGAGGCTTGCCCTGCTCGAGTTCCATGACGTGTTCGCTGCGCGCTTCTTTTTCGGTGACTTCGTTCCACGCGCCGTCGTTGAAAATATTGCAATTCTGCAAAATTTCGACGTAGGCGGCGCCGCGATGGGCCGCGGTTTTCCGCAGAGTTTCCTTCAGATGCGTTTGGAAAACGTCGACGGAGCGCGCGACGAAAGTGGCGCCGGCTCCGACGGCGAGAGCGAGCGGATCGAAGGGACGATCGGCGGTTCCGAAGGGAGTGGACTTAGTCTTCTTGCCAATTTCCGAGGTCGGGGAATATTGGCCCTTGGTGAGGCCGTAGATGCGATTGTTGAACATCAGCACCTTGATGCCGACGTTGCGGCGCAGCATGTGAATCGTGTGATTGCCGCCGATGGCGAGGGAATCGCCGTCGCCGGTGGCGACCCAGACTTCGAGGTCGGGGCGCGCGATCTTGATTCCGGTGGCGACGGCGGGCGCGCGGCCGTGAATGGAATGGAAGCCGTAGGTGTTCATGTAATACGGGAAGCGGCTGGAGCAGCCGATGCCGGAGACGACGACGAACTGCTCGCGTGGAATTCCGAGTTCAGGGAACACGGATTGCACGGCGTTGAGGATGGCGTAGTCGCCGCATCCGGGGCACCAGCGGACTTCCTGGTCGGTCTGAAAATCTTTCTTGGTGTAGATCGGCAGTTCGGCGGTAACCATTTTTGCTTGTCCTCTTTGCGTATTATGGCTTAACTTCACGCTTTCGAATCAATCGCTAATCGAATCCGGAGCCGGGCGATTCTGAGTGCGTCGCTTCAGGGGCTAAAGCCCCTTCTTTTTGCCGCGCTGAACGCCGGGGCTGAAGCCCCGGCCTCCTAAAGAGCAAAACCTAAAGAGCAAAACCTAAAGAGCAAAACCGAGGCGTCGGCGGGCTATCCGATCAACTCGTCGATCTTGGCTTCGATCTCGGCCTGCTTGAATGGACGGCCTTGAATTTTGTTGTAGCTCTGCGCGTCAACCAGATATTTGGCGCGGAGAATCATGACGAGCTGGCCCATGTTCATTTCGGGCACAAGCACGGTGCGGTAGCGGCCCAGTACTTCGCCGAGATTTTTCGGCAGCGGATTCAGGTGCCGCAGATGGACGTGGCCCACGCGGCGGCCTTTGGCGCGCGCAGTGTTCAGGGCAGCGGTGATGGCGCCGTAGGTGGAGCCCCAGGCGACGATCAGAAGATCGCCATCGGGGTCCCCGGCGGGGACGACGTCGGGCACTTCCTGCACGATGGCTTCGACTTTGGCCGCGCGCAGACGAACCATTTTCTCGTGGTTCAGAGGTTCGTAATTGACGTTGCCGGTGACATCTTGTTTCTCGAGGCCGCCGACGCGATGTTCGAGGCCGGGCGTGCCGGGAATCGCCCAGGGACGCGAGAGCGTGACGGGATCGCGGCGATAGGGCTGGAAATTTTCGGCGTCGCTGGTGAAATTAACGTGAAATTCAGGAATATCGTGAGCGTTCGGAATTTTCCATGGTTCGGCGCCATTCGCGAGATAACCGTCGGAGAGGATGATCACGGGAACCATGTACTTGAGAGCGATGCGGCTGGCTTCGACGGCCATCCAGAAGCAATCGCCGGCGGAGGCCGGAGCGAGGACAGGAACGGGCGCTTCCGAATTGCGGCCGTAGAGCGCTTGCAGCAAATCGGCCTGCTCGGTCTTGGTCGGCAGGCCGGTGGACGGGCCGCCGCGCTGGACGTTGCAAATTACGAGAGGCAATTCGATGGCGACGGCGAGGCCGAGCGCTTCGGTCTTGAGGGCCATGCCGGGGCCGGATGTGGTGGTGATGGCAAGGTCGCCGGAAAAGGATGCGCCGATGGCCGAGGTGATGGCCGCGATTTCGTCTTCGGCTTGAAACGTGAGCACGCCGAAATTCTTGTAGCCGGAGAGTTCGTGAAGAATGTCGGACGCGGGCGTGATCGGATAGGAGCCGAGAAAAAGTTTTAGGCCGGCGCGCTGCGCGGCGACCACAAAGCCCATGGCCAGCGCCTGATTGCCGCTGAGATTGCGGTAGGTGCCCGGCGAGAGTTTCGCGGGCGGAATTTCGTAACTGATCTGGAAGGCTTCGGTGGCTTCGCAGTAGGAATAGCCGGCTCGGAGCGCGCGCTTATTGGCTTCGACGAGCAGCGGCTTGGCTTTGAATTTTTCCTCGAGCCAGCGATAGGTGGAATCCATGGTGCGGTTGTAGAGCCAATAGCACATGCCCAGCGCAAAGAAGTTCTTGCAGCGGTCCATGTTCTTGGCGTCCATGCCCAGGTCTTGCAGAGCGGCGCGGGTTAGGCGCGAGAGCTCGACCGGGAAAACGCGGAAGCTATCGAGCGAATGATCTTCGAGAGGATTCGCGGTCATGCGCGCTTTGCGCAGATCGGTTTCCTTGAATGCGTCGCTATTGACGATCAGGATGCCGCGCGGCTTGAGATCGGCCTGATTCATTTTCAGGGCCGCGGGATTCATGGCGACGAGCACGTCCACGGCGTCGCCGGGCGTGTACACGGTGCCTGAGGCGAAATGGATCTGGAATCCGCTGACGCCGGGCAACGTGCCCGCAGGGGCCCGGATTTCGGCCGGGTAGTCGGGGAAGGTCGCCAGGTCATTGCCGTAAAGGGCGGTGGTATTCGTGAACTGGTTGCCGGTGATCTGCATGCCGTCACCGGAATCGCCCGCGAAGCGGATTACGGCCTGGTCGATCTTTTCGCGCTTGTGCGGCGCGTGGACTTCGTTCTCGGTCAGTGTTGCCATGATTTCAGGTGCCCTCTGTTCCTTTAGATGATGGATGCTTCCTAGCGGTCGCTCTCAGAACGGACCCGGCGTCCTGGGGCCAGTGCCATGGGTGGGGGAAAACGGCGCCCCACGCAAGGTGCTTGATTTCCAATGTTAGCACAAGAGGGCGGGCCGGGCGGACCAAAACGGGGAAGGGAATCGTGGAGGTAACGGCGAAAAAGCTAACAGTGCTGGCGAGAGGGATTTCATCCGAGCGCGCAACGATTAGTGCAACTTACGCACAAAAAGTTCGTGGGTGAGATCAGCGCTGGCTTTGTGGGGGCAAACTGTATACAGTGGAAGAGGTTTCTCCCGCCGGCGAAGGACTTTCGAGCTGTCCGGGGTGCAAGCACTCAAGTTGGTCAAGTTGGAGGCCATGTGAATCAACCCGCCGTGGGTGTAATTCGTCCCTGGGAACAGCCATTTTGGAAGCCGGCGAAGGGCAAATGGGGCGTGTTGCTGTACCTGGTTCTCATCCACGTTTTGGCGATTATTGGCGTGATTCTGTATCCGGTTCCGAGCCTCAAGATTTTCCTGATTTCTCTTTCGATTGCCGCGATTGGCGGATTTGGGACGACGGTTTGCTATCACCGATTGCTGGCGCATCGCACGCTCAAGCTGAACAAGTTCGTGGAACACTTTTTGGTTTTTGGCGCGATGTTCAATGGCGGTGGCGCGCCGGCGAGCTGGGTGGCGTATCACCGGCATCATCATTCGCATGTGGAGACGCCGGAGGATATTTCAAGCCCGAAGCAGGGCGGATTCTGGTGGTCGCATTTGCGCTGGCTGTATCAATCGGCGCCGGCCGATAAGCAGCGCTGGTGTCCGGAGCTGACGCGCGGGTTTTATAAGGTGTGGATGTTCACGGAAGCGCCGATGCTGATCTTTTCGATTTGCTTCGGATTGATCTGGGGATGGCAGGGATTTTTCTGGGTCGGCGGGATTCGCCTCGTTTACACGCTGCATATGCAGTGCTTCGTGAACAGCATCACGCATCTGGGCCACGAGGAAGAGGGCGATTCAAGCAAGAATCTGTGGTGGCTCGGCCCGCTGCAACTTACGGCGTGGGGCGAGAACTGGCACAAGAATCATCACTCGAATGCGGGTTCGGCGCGGCTCGGATTGCGATGGTGGCAGCCGGACATGGGCTGGTACCTGATCGTGGCGCTTGAGGCGGTTGGCCTGGCCAGCGGCGTGAAGCGGCCGAACATGGCGCGGATCAACAGCCATTCGAGTTCATAGGGGCGTCGCCGCTACTCGGTGAACCGCCGCCGATACCCTTGCTTCACACATGAGATTTTGAAAAGAGTTTTTCTCTCCCGCCGCAGCCAGTAGCTCGAATTACATCTTGCATGTTGATTAAGACTTGGTAGAAAATCCCCCATCTTGAATTGCATCCGTGTGGCTTCGCCCGTGGGAGTAGAACTCATGTTCGCACAGGCACGACTCCGGATCCTTCTCGGCGCGTATTTGCTGTTCGCCACAGCCGCTTCGGGCCAACAGGCTACTCCGCAAACCCAACCCAGCGCCGGCAAAATATTTCTGGACGTGGTCGTCACCGCTAAGGCTGGGGGGCCGATCGGCGATCTGCAGCAACAGGATTTCACGGTGCTGGATAACAATGCGCCGCGGGCGATCAGCTCTTTTGAGGCGGTCACGGGGCGCGACGCACCGATTGGGATTGTGCTGGCGATCGATGCGATCAACGCGACCGCCGTGACGGTGGCCACCGAAAGAGACGCGATCGACAAATTTCTTCACGAGGATGATGGCTACCTGGCCTACCCCGTCGCCATCGAGGTCGTTACGGACACGGGCATTCAGAATATCGCGAACTTCACGAACGACGGCGATGCGCAGAGCGCCGCGCTGCAAAAGAGCAGCATCGGCTTGCGCGACATCGGGCGATCGGGCGCCTATTGGGGCGCGACGGAACGCTTGCAGATGTCGCTGAAAGGCCTGAGCCAGCTTGTTGAGCGCTACGGTCCGCTTCCGGGCCGCAAGCTCATATTGTGGATTTCGCCCGGCTGGCCGCTGCTGAACGACATAAATACGGCGTTGAACTCAGCGCAGCAGCAACAACTCTTCGAGAGCATCGTGGGCATCTCGACCGACCTGCGGCGGGCCGGGATCACGCTGAACAGCATCGATCCGATTGGCGCCGCTGAGAACCCGCTGTACGCTTTGTATTATGAGCAGTTCCTGAAGGGGGTCAGTAAACCGAGCCAGGTCCATCCGGGAGACGTCGGCTTGCAGGTGATCGCGGTTCAGAGCGGAGGTCTCGCGCTGAACTCGGGCAACGATATGACGAACTTCATAGAGGAGTGTGTCGGCGATGCGGCGCCGTACTACGAGATCTCGTTTGTTCCCGCGCCGGCGGCGCACGCGGACGAATATCATTCGCTTGAAATCAAGATAGACAAGCCGGGGTTGACGGCACGCACGCGTCAGGGTTATTACGCACAGCCCGCATCCGCTGCAGGCAATTGAGATCAGGAATCCGGCGCCTCTCGACGATCACGCTTTACATTCGCCTTCTATTCGCCTAAACTGCTGATGGCTGGAGGCGCGCGATGACACTTACCAAACGGCAGAAGCAGGTGCTGGATTTCCTGGTCGGCTTTCACGATAAGCACGGCTACTCGCCGAGTTTTGAGGAGATGGCGCGCTCGCTGAAGCTGACTTCGCTGGCGACGGTGCACAAGCACATCTCGACGCTGGAGCGAAAAGGATTCATTCGCCGCGGGTACAACCAGAGCCGCTCGATCGAAGTGTTGCAACTGCCGAAGCCGGTGCGCGAGCAGGTGATTGAACGGCACGCGACCGAGCTGCCGCTGCTGGGGAGAATCGCGGCGGGGCGTCCGCTGGAAGCGGTGGAAGAGAAGGAAACATTTTCGCTGGGGGAATTCGCGCACGGCGACAATCGATTTGTTTTGCAGGTAAAGGGCAATTCGATGGTTGAGGATCACATTATGGACGGCGACTTCATCGTTGTGGAGCAGACGCAAGTGGCGAATGCGGGCGAGATCGTGGTCGCGCTGGTGGGCGGAGAAGACGCGACATTGAAACGCTTCTACCGCGAATCGAGCGGGAAGATTCGATTGCAGCCGGCCAATTCCGAAATGCAGCCGATCATCGTGGCGGCGCAGGACGTGAAAATACAAGGGCGAGTCGTGGGAGTTCTGCGAAAGTACTGAAATCATTTCCGCGCTGCCCAACTGGACAGGAGCAATAAGCCCGCCCGTCCGTGTACCAATCACGTACATTCCGCCGAAGATTTTCTTGTAGTGCCCCGTTCCACGGCATAAATTGAGCGCCACCCCGGTCCGCCCGACACGCCAAGTGCCGGCGCACACCGACCGAGGAGGGCCCATGTGGGGAAACAAGAAGGCAGACGCGCCGGGAGCGAGTCCGACGCCGCAGCAGAATCCGTACGGCACATCAACATCACCGGCTTCGGCCATTGGGGAGGGAACGAGCATGAGCAGTGACGCGGTACGACCCATCAGCACGGCACCGGCAGGCGCGGTTGCGCGGCTCGGCGCGAGTTTGCACGTGAAGGGCGAAATCACCGGCAACGAAGATTTGCACATCGACGGAAGCGTGGAAGGTTTGGTCCAGCTCGAAGAGCGCAAGCTGATCGTGGGGCCAACGGCCAAGCTGACCGCGGATGTGGTGGCGCGCGAAGTCGTGGTGTACGGCAGCGTGAAGGGCAATCTGCGCGCGAAGGATCGCATCGAGATCAAGAAGGACGGCTCGGTGGTAGGCGATTTGACAACCGCGCGGATCATGATCGAGGACGGAGCGTACTTCAAAGGCGCGATCGAAATCGATCGCACCGCTTCCGAGACCGATCGCGATTTCGCGAAGCCGGCGTATGTGCGTCCCGCGGCGCCAACCACGGCGACGGCACAAGCGGCGAAGACCGCCAGCTAATTCCCATGTAAACTGTGTCGGCGGCGCCTCGCGAATCGCGAGGGCCGCCGCGCAGACCCGCGGGCGGTCCGCGCAGCGCCGGAGCCGCGCCGACACGCATGCACCATCTCCTCTCCTTTCTCGAAAACGCGCTGCAAAATCAACTCGACTGGGTCCTTTTCTACGTGTTTCTTTTTTTCGCGTGCGTGACGCCGCGACTGGGCGATCGTTTGTTCCGGCCCATCGAGCGGATGGGATCGCGCTTTGCGGTCAAGAAAGATTTGGCGGTGGCGTTGGCGCCGCTGGTGGCGATTGCGATGCGCCTGGCGGTGCTGAGCGTCGATTCCGTGCCGGTGCCGATGATCCACGATGAGTACAGCTATTTGCTGGCGGGCGACACGTTTGCGCACGGCCGCCTGACGAATCCAACGCATCCGATGTGGCTTTTCTTCGAGACATTTCACGTGCTGCAGCATCCGACCTACGCGTCAAAATATCCGCCGGCGCAGGGAGCGGTTCTGGCGCTTGGGCAGCTGCTGGGGAATCCGTGGATCGGCGTGCTGCTGAGCGTCGGCGTGATGTGCGGCGCGATACTTTGGATGTTGCAAGGCTGGATGCCGGCGCGATGGGCGCTGCTGGGCGGAGTTCTGGTTTTGCTGCGCTACGCGGTGTTCAGCGACTGGGTGGAAACTTATTGGGGCGGCGCGGTGGCGGCGATCGGCGGCGCGTTGGTGGTGGGCGCGTTGCCGCGAATCTGGCGCACGGCGCGGCCGCGCTACGCGGCGATCATGGGAATCGGCGCGGCGATTTTGGCGAACAGCCGGCCGGTGGAAGGCTTCATTTTATTTGCGACCGTGGTAGTGGCGCTCGCGTTGTGGTTGTGGAAGCGGCCCGCGCCGGAGCGCGGCAAACTTTTCGCGCGCGTCGTTGTGCCGATGGCGGCGATCCTGCTCGTGTGCGTCGGCTTCATGGCGTATTACGATTGGCGCGTCACGGGAAATCCGCTGCTGCCGCCGTACATCGCCTATGAGCGGGCGTTCAATCCGGCGCCGGAGTTCATTTGGCAATCGCCTCGGCCCAGCCCGAAGTACGACAATCCTCAACTCGAAAATTATTACGATGTCTGGGCTCCGGCGCAATTCGGCGGAGACTGGAACGACATTCTGGATGGGAGCGGAGACAAGCTCGGGGAATTTTTCAATTTTTTTGTGAACAAGGAATTGGCGTTGTGCCTGCTGGGGTTGCCATTCGTGGTGCGCGACCGTCACTTCCGTTTTCTTGTGATCCAATTTCTGGTGAGCCTGGCGGGGCTGATGTGCGTGGTGTGGTTTTGGCCGCACTATGCCGCGCCGATGCTGGCCACGATCTTCGCGCTATTGGTGCAGGGGATGCGCCACATGCGGCGATGGCGCGTGCGCGGCTGGGCCGTGGGAATTGGATTCACGCGCGCCGTTGTGCTGATCTCGCTCGGGGCGCTCGTGTCGCAAGTGCTCAATGCGGGACCGGGGCCGTATGACGTTACAGAAGGATGGCCGAGGCGCGATCTGGTGCAGACGCAACTTCAATCCATGCCGGGACAGCAATTGGTGATCGTCCGTTACGCGGCGAATCACGATCCGAATCAGGAATGGGTATACAACCGCGCGGACATCGATCGCGCGAAAGTTGTGTGGGCGCGGGAAATTCCCGGCGTGGATACGAAGCCGCTGCTTGATTATTTTCGCGGACGCACCGTTTGGCTGGTGCAGCCGGACAGCGCGCCGACGCAATTGACTCCGTACGCGCCGCTGCCGGCGGCATCCGCGACGACAACTCCGGCCGGCGCGCCCAGCCACTAGCCGATCAGCTCGGCGGCACTAACGGCGTATTGGGATAGATCACCACGCCCGAGAAAAACGCGCCGCGGCAGCGAAGAACACCGAGCGCGGTGAAGTGCTGATCCATATTTTCCAGGAGAACGTGGTCCGCCAGAGGATTCGCGCCGAGAAGAATCCAGAAGTGCGCGGTTCCGTTTACGTTTGATTGCGCGAGGCGTGTGGTGAGTTGCGAGGCCTCGGCGGCCAGGGCGTCTTCGCCGGGCCGGTCGTCGCTCCAGCCGAGATGTTCGGCATTGACGGCGGGAAAACTGATCATCGTGATGCCCTGATCTCGATGAAATTGCTGCAAATAATATTGCACGCTGGCGCGGCTCAGTCCGGTGAAGACGAGGCTATCGCCGGGGCGGATGCGCAACGCGAGCAATTCCGCGGCGCGCTGGTCGGAATCGGCGTAGGCGAGGGTGGCGTCGCTATTCTCGATGAGATCGCGGCGGCTCACGATTTGGAGAATCAGCACGCTCACCAGCACGACGCATGCGAATCCAGCGAGCAGCGGAGGGCGAACCCGCGCCGCGAGCAGCCAGCCCAGCAAAACCGCCAAGCTCGGCAAGGCGATAATCGTGTATCGTCCGGGCCAATAAATCGGTTTGATCAAGCTCACGAGCAGCGGCACCGCGATACTTAGCGAAAAAATCAGAAGGAATGCCCATTGCGCGCGCGTTCCGTTCGCGTCCGTTTGTGCGGGCTGGCGGTTCTTCGCCAGGAAAAACAGGAGGATGCAACACGTGAGAATTATGGTGCCGGCGATTTTGCCGCCGTAAAATTCCAGAATCGCGCCGGGCGCGGACCATAGATCGGTGCGCGGCATCCAGTCCGGCACGTTGGCCACCTGCTGCAATAAAAAGCGGCCCCAAATCAGCAGGAATGGAATTCCCGACAGAACGATGCTGCCGAGGAAACGCCGCGACGTGGCCCGCGGAAAAAACACGAAGTAGCAAATGAATTGCGCGGCGATCACAAACGCGAACCAGAGGTGGGCGAAGCTTCCCGCGACATTGATGAGGATGTACAGAATCCAGTCGCGCCAGCCGGATGAAGCTTTCCAAAAGCAGCGGAAGAAAAACAGTGTGGACAATCCCGCCAGCAAACCGAGCAGCGTGTACACGCGGACTTTCTGGGCAATGTGGATGGCCTGCAGGCTGGCGGCGTAGAAAAACGCGGAATACAAACCGACGCGGGCGTCTTGCGAAACTTCTTTTCCAAGCTTCCCGGCGGTGAGTATGCCGAGAAAATAAAACAGGACCGAGGGGGCGCGCGCGGCGATCTCGGACGTTCCGAAGATTCCGATCCACCCGTGCAGGAAGACGAAATACAGCGGCAGATTGGGGTCGGTCCTCAGTTGGCCGATAATTCCATGCAAATTCAGGCCGGCGGTGAAGATGCTGTACGCCTCATCGATGAAAATGGGGCGCTCGATGCCGATGACGCCGACCGCGGCAGCGAAGAGAAATAAAGCGGCGAACAGAATTTTTTCCGCCGAGGTCCAGTTGGAGGCATCGATTTTCGGCGAGGAAGACACTGTCGGAAGCACCACCGGAACGAAGCTAGCACCGGGTTTCGTGGTCTTCAACACTCGGTTCATCGCGGCGTTCCGATCTGTACCCGTGGCGCGCGAACCGAGCGGCGCCGGCACGGACGCTGCGCGTCCCAGGCGCGTGTGCGCGTTTGACAAAGCTTCGCGCGTCCTTTATCGTTAGCTGTTTGCCTTAACGGGAAAGGGTGTCACTGAGAGTCATGTCGACCTACGTACCGAAGGGCCGAGAGGCCGAAGAGATTACAGCGGGTAATTCCTGGTTCGTCGTGGATGCGTCCGGCCGGCCGCTGGGACGCGTGGCCGCGCAGGTGGCGCGGATGCTGATCGGCAAGGACAAGCCGATATTTACGCCCAACATGGATTGCGGCGATCATGTGGTGGTGATCAACGCGAACAAGATTGTGCTGACCGGGAACAAGCTCGAGCAGAAAGTCTATCGCCATCACAGCGGATTTCCCGGCGGATTGAAAGAAGTTCCGGCCAAGCGCCTGCGGCAAGACCGCGCCGATTGGATGGTGCGCGAAGCCGTGCTGGGCATGCTGCCGAAAAACAAGCTCCGCGCGCGCCGCGCTCGCAAACTCCGCGTCTATTTGGACGACAAGGGTCTCGCCCGGCACACCGGGCAGAGGCCGCAGCCGCTGGCGTTTTAATCGCACCCACTGCGTGAGCGGGGTGAATGCGGGCGGATTCGCCGAAGCGCGAATCTCCGGCGGGGCTTCTTCCGCGGCGGGGCGCGGGAATCGGAAGAAATAAAGATCGCGAAGTGAAAAACGCGAAATGAAGAAATGAAGTCGAGCAAGATCGAGGGGGAACGTTGAGCGAGACGTCACAACCAATCGAAGCGAGCCGCTCCGAGCGGCCCACGGCCAAAACACAATTTTACGGCACCGGCCGGCGCAAGGAGTCCGTGGCGCGGGTTTACATTCGCCTGGGCTCGGGAAAATTTACGGTGAATGGCCGCACGCCCGAGGATTATTTCCGCAACGTCGCCTGGCGCACGCGTGCGACCGATCCATTGAAGTTCACGGAAACGGCGAATCAATTTGATGTGAAGGCCTCCGTGCTCGGCGGCGGCGTCGGCGGACAAGCCGACGCGCTGCGCATGGGACTGTCCCGCGCGCTGGCGGTGTTCAATCCGGAATTGCGGCCGGGTCTGCGCAAGAACGGTTTTCTGACGCGCGATTCGCGCATGAGAGAACGCAAGAAGTACGGTCAGAAGGGCGCACGCAAGCGCTTCCAGTTCAGCAAGCGGTAGTGCGGTTGGCGCCGCATTTGCTTTGCAATCTCCGGCCCGCCTGCGGGGCCGAATTCACGGCCGGCAAGGAGCCGGCAAGAGGGTGTTCGGCGCACGGAATCATTTTTCGCAGCGCCGTGAAACACTCAATCTATTAAGGAGGAACGTTGGCAGTCGAAATCACGATGAAGGAATTGCTGGAGGCCGGTGTGCACTTCGGCCATCAGACCCGCCGTTGGAATCCCAAGATGAAGGAATATATCTTCGGCGAACGCAATGGGATTCACATCATTGATCTGCAAAAAACCCTCAAAATGTTTCGCGATGCCAGCCGTTTCGTTGGCGAGCTGAGCGGCCAGGGGAAAGTGATTCTGTTCGTCGGCACCAAGCGCCAGGCGCAAGGCGCCATCGCCGAAGAAGCGCGGCGCTGCGGAATGTTTTTCGTGAATCACCGCTGGCTCGGCGGCACGCTCACCAACTGGGCGACGCTGCAGAAATCCATCAAACGGCTGAAGACGCTGAAGGCCATGATCGAAGACGGCCGCATGGCGCAGCTCTCGAAGAAAGAAGCCGCGCGCCTGGAGCGCGAATTGAAGCACCTGAACCAGAATCTTGAAGGCGTTGAGAACATGACGGCGCTGCCGGATGCGATGTTCGTGGTCGATTCGCATGCGGAAGCGATCGCGGTGCGCGAGGCGCGCCGCATGGGCGTGCCGGTGGTCGGAATCGTGGATACGAATTGCGATCCCGAGCAGGTGAATTGGGTGATTCCGGGGAATGACGACGCGCTGCGCGCGATTCGCCTGTTCACTTCCAAGATTTCCGATGCTGTCGTCGAAGGACGCACGGCGTACGAGCAAACGCAAATCGCGGAAGAAAAAGCGGCCGGAGCCGGGGCGGTCGATGGCGAAGCGGTCGAGTATGTGGACACGAGCGCTTACGAATCGTACGAAAAGCAGGAAGGCGATTTCGTCGAGCCGGGGCAGGAGGGAGCTGAGCCTGCCGCCGAAGCCGCTGCCGACGCAACCGACGACACGCAAGTCGCGCCGCCGCCCGCCGCGCCCGCAGCGGAGCCGGCCGCCGCTGCCGCTGTGCCCGAGCAGACGCCGGAACTCAAGAGTTAGGCCCACACATGACAACGAAACCTGATGCAGCATCCAGTCAAGTGAATGTTCCAGCGCAGCTCGTGAAGGAACTGCGCGAGCGCACCGGCGCCGGCTTTGCCGATTGCCGCGCTGCGCTTGCGGAAGCGAGCGGCGACGTCGAAGCCGCCATCAACGTCCTGCGCAAAAAAGGCCAGGCGGCCGCGGCCAAAAAAGCGCAGCGCGAAGCGAGCGAAGGGCTGATCGGCCACTACGTCCATGCGGGCAGCAAGATCGCGGCGATCGTCGAAGTGAATTGCGAATCCGATTTCGTGGCGCGCACCGAGGAATTTAAAAAGCTGTGCCACGATCTCGCGATGCACATCGCCGCCACCGATCCGCGGTTTGTGCGGCGCGAGGAAGTCACGCCCGAAATTCTGGAGCGCGAAAACGAGATTTACCGCGAGCAGGCCAAGGCCACCGGCAAGCCCGACAAAATTATTGAGAGCATCGTCAAAGGCAAGATGGAAAAGTTCTACGAAGAAACCTGTCTTTACGAGCAGCATTTCATCAAGGACGAATCAGTCACCATCGGAGAGATGGTGACGCAGATGATCGCCAAGCTCGGTGAGAATGTTTCCATTCGCCGCTTCGTGCGCCTGAAAGTGGGCGAGGGCACGGCGACGCAAAAATGAGCCGCGCGGCGCGCGCCGCGTGGAGATGTTCACGGGCCGCGATTCTCTGCTAGAATGCCCGCCGGGCAATCCCCGCATGGCCAAAACCGATTCCGCACATTCGAGCGCCGAACCACCCGCGCCCAAATATCATCGGGTCGTCCTGAAACTTTCCGGCGAATCGCTGCAAGGGCCGCAGGGGTTCGGCATTCATCCCGAAACCGTCGCTGGAATCGCGCGCGAATTGAAAGAAGTGAGCGATCTGGGCGTGCACATCGCCATCGTGGTCGGCGGTGGAAACATTTTTCGCGGCACGCGCCAGAAAGCGCTTTCGATCGACCGCGCTACAGCGGACACGATGGGCATGCTGGCCACCGTCATCAACGGCCTCGCGCTGCAGGACGCGCTCGAAAAATTCGGCGTACTGACGCGATTGCAGAGCGCGATTCAAATGCAGACCGTCGCCGAGCCCTTTATTCGCCGCCGCGCCATGCGCCATCTTGAAAAAGGCCGCGTCGTGATCTTCGCGGCCGGCACCGGCAATCCCTATTTTTCCACGGACACCGCCGCGGCCCTGCGCGCGATGGAAATCAAAGCGCAGGTGATCCTGAAGGCCACGCGTGTTGACGGGATTTACGACGCCGATCCGGAGAAAAATCCGAACGCGAAATTTTTCGATCGCATCACATATTTGGACGTGATTCAGCGCGGATTGGCGGTCATGGATACGACGGCCATATCGCTTTGCATGGACAACAAGATGCCCATCATCGTCTTCAACATGAACGTGCCCGGCAACATCAAGCGCGTGCTGATGGGCGAACGAGTCGGCTCGCTTGTGGTTGCCGGCTGAGCGGAGGCCGACACGATGACGATCGCGAACACAAAGGACGCCGCGGCGCAAGCCAAGACGCGCATGGAGAAAGCCGTGGAGGATTTCCGCAAGGAGCTCGGCTCCGTGCGCACGGGCCGCGCACACGTTTCGCTGCTCGAACACATTCGCGTGGATTATCACGGCACTCCGATGCCCATCAATCAACTCGGCACGATGGGCGTGCCTGAGCCGTCGATGATCATGATCTCGCCGTGGGATCCAAGCGCCGTGGCGCTGATCGACAAAGCCATCCGCACATCGGACCTTGGCCTGAATCCTTCAAGCGACGGCAAAACTGTGCGCGTTCCGATTCCGCCGCTCACCGAAGAGCGCCGCAAGGATCTTGTGAAGCATCTGCATAAAGTTCTGGAAAATCATCGCACCGCCATCCGCAACATCCGCCGCGACATTAAAGAAGCCATCGAAAAACTCGAGAAAGATAAGACTATCAGTGAAGACGAACGCAAGCGCACTGTGGATGAACTGGAAAAACTAACCCAGCAGGAAATCAAAAAAATCGAAGACCTCTCCGCCGGGAAAGAAAAAGAAGTCCTGGAAATCAAGTAACGGCGCCGCTGGCCTCCGGCACATATTAGCGGAGGGGATTTCCGGGCCGGGCGCTGCTTCGCCGACGGAATGCGGCATCGAGCCAATCACGGGTTTGCGCGAAGTGGAGTATGATCCCGGCGCAATATCTCCCGCGTTCCTGGAGGAGATCGATGAAGCGCGCGAATTTTCTTGTGCGGCGATCCGCCGCCTTGCTCCTTAGCTTCGCGGCACTCTGCGTGCTGGCCGCGAGGCCCACCGCGCACGCGCAAACCACCACGATCGAACCTGCTGCAAACGGGTACGGTCCCTAC
>Ga0182015_10001790_pt1 | contig 27416 bp, 26 predicted proteins | sample 712P3MmetaG_FD_120478 | JGI IMG/M metagenome (GOLD analysis project Ga0182015, IMG submission 120478) | Permafrost microbial communities from Stordalen Mire, Sweden - 712P3M metaG | ecosystem: Environmental > Terrestrial > Soil > Wetlands > Permafrost | place: Sweden: Stordalen | collected...
GCATGTTAGGAAGCGGTCGTATTCGCGTATAATCCGGCGCTGATTCGCACTGCAAAGCCATGGACACACCGAACCGGAGCGATCCACGGATCTCCTCTACCGAGCGTTATTCGATCGCAATCATCACTCTGGAAGACCAAACCTTCCGCGAAATGCGACGAGTCTTTGCGACGATGTTTCGGACCACGCTAGCCAGCACGGAAGCACAGATCAAGATTGTCATCGATGATGCCGAGTTGCAGGGGATCGTCCTCGATCTCGAGAGCATTGGGAACGAACCGGCGGATGGCATCGACGTGCTCCGGGAGATGCGCCGGTTGCGCGACGATCTCATCATGGTGGCCATTACGGGGTCGACGGACCCGGAACTTTCCCTTCAGGCGAGCCAGGCGGGAGCGGACCATTTTTTCCGCAAGCCGGTGGATTGCGAACAACTCAGAGGAGTCCTGTTGCAGACTGCAGAAAAGCGAGCGCTGCAATCCGAGGGGCGTTGGCTGCTCGAACAAGCCGCGAGGCGGTCGGCATTCTGTGGACTGATCGGCGGCAGCGAGGCAATGCGGAAGGTTTATCGGGCGATCGACGCGGTCGCGGGCAGCAACGCGAGCGTCGTGATCCGGGGAGAAAGCGGGGTGGGGAAGGAGTTGGTGGCGCAAGCCATCGTGCAAAGTGGAGAGCGCCGCGATCAACCCTATATCTGCCTGAATTGCTCCGCTTTGCCCGATGCTCTAATGGAGTCCGAACTGTTTGGATATGAGCGGGGGGCATTTACTGGAGCCGATATGGCGAAGCCCGGCATGATCGAACTGGCGCACAAGGGCACGCTATTTCTCGATGAGATCACCACGCTGAACCATGCGTTGCAAAGTAAACTCTTGCGCGTTCTCCAAGAGCGTTCGATCCAGCGATTGGGTGGGAGGACCACGAAAAAGATCGATTTCCGACTCATTACCGCGACCAACGACGATCTGGAAGACATGGTGCGCAGGGGGCAGTTCCGAGAGGATCTCTACTACAGAATCAATGTGGTGCCGATCTTTGTGCCGCCTTTGCGCGAGCGTGGCAGCGACATCTCACTGCTGGTGGAACACTTTGTACGCTTATATTGCACGGCCAACCACAAGCCTCAGAAACAAGTGCAGCTCGACGTCATGGAGATCCTGGAGCATTACTCCTGGCCGGGCAATGTGCGGGAACTCGAGAATGTGGTGCAACGCGTGGTCTTGATGAGCGACGGTCCCAGCATCACTGCCTATCAGCTCCCCCAACAGCTGCTGTCCTCGACTGCGGCTAGCCAGCAGGCGATCCTGATACCGGAAGAAGGGTTAGATTTCGACGCGGAAATGGACCGGATTCAGGTTGCCTACCTCAATGCAGCTCTGCGGCGCAGCGGGGGGAAGAAGTCTGCAGCGGCCAAGCTTCTGCGTATTGACCCTCAGCGCATGAAGTACTTGTGCCGCAAGCTCGGCCTCTGACAATGGTTAAAAATCAACCATCGAGAGGTTAATTATTAACCCATGTCAAATTTTACCGGCAGTCTGCTCGCCCGGGTTGCGATTCTTTTGGAGATCAAAATCAATGCACACTTGAGGTTAGGAGTTTGAGCAGGTCAGTCTGCGGGTTGGCACCCTTCGTGCAACTAGGTCGAGTGTCCTAACGAGAAGTAAAAAATCCACGAGGAGCAAACAATGACCATCCAAAAGAAATCTTTGATCAACTCTCTCAGCACGACCAAGAAGGCCCTTGTGGCCAGCGCCCCGTCGATCGGTTCAGCGACCGCGGGTACGGTAAAACCAGCCATTGCGCGTCCCGCAATTGCGCGCCCGGCGGTAGCCCGCCCGGCGGTAGCCCGCCCGGCGGTAGCCCGTCCTGCGGTAGCCCGTCCTGCGGTAGCCCGTCCTGCGGTAGCCCGTCCCGCGGTAGCCCGTCCCGCGGTAGCCCGTCCTGCTGTGGCCCGTCCGGCGGTGGCACGACCGGCGGTGGCACGACCGGCAGTTGCTCGCCCTGGCAAGAAAATATAGTGCTTCAGGGATGCGGAATAGGGCTGCCTTCGGGCAGCCTTTTATTTTTACCAAATTTTGCGTCCCGCAAATTCCCATACGGTCCGGCAAGCCAGGGTTACGAGGCTGCGGCGCGCTCCATATATACGGGCGGTTCCTGTCATCCCGGGCCGCATCGATCCATCGTGGTTTTCTCCGATCAACTCAAAAACATAAAACCTGGGCGGGCGTTCTCCCTTATATTTGGTCAGGTCGATGAGGCCCGGTGCTATGTCTGAGGAGAGGGGAGCAATGCTCACGATGCGGGCGTTGTGTTTGCGAAGCGAGCCATCCATTTGAAAGCGCGCTCGAGAGTTCGGGGTGAACTTGTATATGTCGAACTCGGAGACATAGATACGGGCTCGAACCTGTCTCAGATCTGCAACCTCGGCAAGTTCGGTACCGGCAGAGACGTAAGATCCCAGTTTGTCGGACAAGCGCGGCGTAAGAACAGTCCCAGAAATGGGGCTGATCAACGAGAGATTTGCGATTTCCGAAGTCAGTGCGCGGGTCCGCTGGTCCAGTTGCTCACGATCCGCCGACGCAGCGCCAAAGTCGGTGTAATGCAGAAGGGCGGACTGCGCCCTTTCTTGCGCCATTTCGAAGTCGGACTGGCTGCGGGCTGCTTTTGAAGAAAGTACGACATTCCTCAATTGCAGAAGGGGAGTACCCTCTTGAACCAGCTGACCTTCGCCGGCATAAACCGCTGATACGACTCCGGGAACCAACGGTCGAATCACCGCGATTTTGGCGGGTTCCGTGAGGAATCGGCCCACTGCTGTTTCGTGCCAGATCGGCAAGACCGAGAAAATAATCGCTCCTGCCAAAACAGCAAACTTGCGCGATGGATTGAACCAACGCGCCAAACGGTCTTTCTTGTCGAGATAGAGGAATTTCATAAAGTTCCAGAAAGTACGCAGTCGGCCGCGGAAAATCATGAACGCGGTGGCGTATTCGAAAAGAAAACCCCAATCTGCGCTGAAGTTACGGGCAATGTTGCCGATAAAGCCGGCGAAAAAGTAAAGCACAGAGTAGCTGTATAGTCCGGAGAGAATCGCGTAGATGACGTAGCCAGGGCGGCGGCGTTGGGGCACAAAGGGAACGTCTACCGGCAGTCGCCAGATGTTTCGCTTTACCCACGACGAGAGATACAACGTCGACGCTTCCTTGAGATCTGAAATGCCGATCAGATCGCAGAGTATGTAATAACCGTCCAGCTTCATCAGGGGGTTCCAGTTGATGAACACCACGGCAATTCCAGTGAACAGAATGATCGTATAGGCAAGGTCGTGAGCCGGAGTGTTCGGCGGCGTAAGCCACCAGATTGGTGTGACCAGGGCGCAAATCACCAGTTCCGACCAGACGCCGGCCACTGCGATCATGAGCCGCTGAAAACGGTCCCCCTTTACCTCTCCGGCGGTGGTGTCGGTGTAGAAGCCGGGGGTAAGATAAATGAGCAAAAATCCCATCGCTGGCACGGGTGCTTTGTAATGCTTGACGGTGAGGCCGTGTCCTACTTCGTGAATGCAAAGCAGGACCGACGCGATCACCCAGAAACTGGCGACGTCGAACCCGCTTTTGTCCGCGAAGTTATAGAACTCGATTGTGTCCCTTCCCACTTCGCTCCAATGCACGACGAAGATTACAGCGGTAAAGGCAAACGCCAGCAGCGTGAGGATCACACACCACGGCTTGTACATAAAGCTGATCTGGCGGTAGAGCCATCCGAGGAAGCGATCGGGATTTACGGCCGGAAATGTAATTAGGGAGAGGTCGCCCCACTTCGTTTTATCCTGCCGCCGGCGTCGCTCGTCCGCCGTTTTCTGCATGAGTTTGATATTTTTTTCCTGCGGGGTTTGGTACCAGAAATTCATCGCTCCAATGCTTGCGGCAAAGTCGCGGACGGTTTCCTCGGAATAATCCGCACCCGTTTCCGCCGAGTAAAGCTCTCCAATTTCGGCAAAGGAGCGCTGCCCGTCGAAAAGCTGAATCAGGCGCCAGCTTTCAGGAGGAAAGACAAACATGGATGCCACTCCAGGCACGAAAGCCCGCACCACTGGAACCCCGTCTTCAATGTGCTCCCGGAACACGACATCAGGATGGATTCTCGGAGGGCGCTCGCTGAGCAACCGAGCTGGGAGCTCTGGCAAGGCAACGTTGAGGGCTTGGGTGATATTCATCGCGACATGGTCAAGTTGACGCTTGCATTCATGCCCGGGCGAAGGTCAGTACGGGACTTCTCCACCTGTATCAGCACCTCGAAGCTGCCGCTGGAGGGGTCAATAACCGGGCTTACTTCAATGACCCTCGCTTTATAGCTTCGATCCGGGAGGTCGGATGTGGTCAGGGTCACTTCCAGCCCCTTCTTGATCTGATTGATGAATTTCTCCGGCACGGTGAAACCCATGCGGAGCGGACCATCGCCTGTAATCCAGAATAGGCGGTCGCCGCGTGCGACCTCTTGTCCATCGCGGACGTATCGTCGAGAGATCACGCCAGCGAAAGGAGCGCGTATCCTGGTCTTCTCCAATTCCAGTGCGACGGATTGCTGCGTTGCACCTGCGGCGGCCAAGGACTGTTCGGCGCGTTGGACTTCGAAGTGCTCTTCTTCGGCTTTGTATTTGGCGTGTTCGAACTGTTCGAAAGGAATGAGCTGTGCGTCCCACAACTTCTTGGCTCGATCGTAATCGGCGTCTAACACCTTTTCCTCAGATTGCCAACTCCTCAGCTCGGCATCCGTGCTATTGGCTTTGGATCGTGCCGCTTCCAGATCTGCTATGAGCTGTCGATTGTCCAACTCGGCCAGAACGTCTCCGGCCTTCACCCAAGTCCCGACATCAACGGCTAGTCTTGAGATCACGCCATCCCTTTGGGCCATCAAATCAAGTTGATGCTCCACCACCAGAGGACCGGAGGCGGTAAAGGTGTTTACCCTCGCCGGTGTAATGGATTGCCCCGGTGCATTGGCAGCGGGTTCAGGGGCTGCAGAAGCACTTGGGGGCATCGGTTCGGAGCATGCTGTGAATGTCAATGCCAGTCCAAGCGAGAATACAGCGACAGGCGACAGACTTTTTAATCTCATTTTCTCTCCCGCTCCGGACTTACACTCCAAACCACGACCAGAATTGCGAATACAACCAAACAAACGGCCGGCGGAACAACACATAACCGGAGGGATACCACCCTACTCGAATTTTTCCGCGCCCTTCCATGCCTGCCCGAATCTCACGGGACTGGTTGGGAATGGCGACACGGGCAAAGAAAAATCGTGAGTCTCCCACAAGCACGCCCTTCGGACTCACGAGCATTACATCCCCGCGAAAAACCCGGGCGGGAAAACTGTTGAGCTTGATGGCCGCCGGCTCACCGTTGCGCAACATGGAAGCATCACCCTCGTCGATTGCCACATCCACGACGGTGCGCGAGATGTCGACGATCTCAGCGAAGGTTTCTCCATACTGAAGACGCCGCCCTACCATATTTTCCACATGCGGTGTCGCCACCGTGCCGTCGATGGGAGACCGTAATTTCGTTCTGTCGAGAAGGTTCTCATCTCTCGCCACCTCAGATTTCCAGTAGTCCGCCTGCACCCGTTGGACTCCGGCTTCGCTTCCGCCGCCGGTAGCCAGGGCGTGATTCATCTGCAAAAGCGCCGTCTGGTATTTGGCCTGGGCCTCAGCCAGTTGGGTTCGGTAGTCCCAGTCGGCCAACTCGGCGATAACCTGCCCCTGGGATATGCGATCTCCCTCCCTGACATTGATTACCCGAACCACGCCCTCGACCTCGGGCTGCACCTGCGCGGTGTGTACCGGTGCAACCACCGCATCTCCATCCAACCGCAAAGGCAAAGGAACCGCTGCCAGAAAGATCAGGAAGGCGGCCGCCGATGCAACCATAAAAGTGCGACGTCTTTTCTCCATCGCCATGAATTTCCGTTTCTTTTCCATCACCGGCTGGAGAACGGAAATGAACGGTACCTCTTTGTACATCTGCGCATTACGCAGCGCGACCGTCGCCTGCCCGGCCACCACCTGTAGAAACTCCAGGTGAGCGGGTAGCAGGAAATCCGGGTCGCGGCTCTCCATTCCCATAATTCCGACGCGGCCGGTATCATCATTGAGCGGGATTGCGTAGAACGCTCGCATCCCGGAACTCTCGAAATACCCTCTGAACTTCGCGACGGTCTCTTCCCGCTCGCTGTCAATCTCGTCCCCGTGCTGACTAACGTGTACAAGCTCCCCTGACAGCATGGCCCAACGCAGAATGTCGTTGAGCGGAGCGATATCCGGAGAACTAGCGTCCAGCTGTGTGACCCCGGAGACGGCGGCGAGTCTGTACTTCCCGCCCTGCTGCAGGCCGATCGCGGCGCGCTCGTATGGGATAAGCACTTGCGGCGCATTTACAATCGTCTGTAACACCCGTTCGAGATTCAGAGTAGAGGTGATTTCGCGGCTGACGGTCACCAGCGTCTCGAGAACTTCCACCTTGCGCTCGGCCAGGAGGAGACTGGCGTTGTAGAGTGCGATACTGGCGGTTTCGTTGAGGCTGGTCAGAACAAAGAGATCGTCATCATCGAAAGGTTTGCCGTCCAGCCGGTTGACGGCTTCCACTACCCCGACGAGAGACCCTTTATCAATCAGAGACGCGGCCACAATCGATTGCGCCCGGCCATTCTCGAGTTCGCCGTTGCGACGAGCCAGACGCTCGTCTCCTGACGAGTCAATCAGGATCGCATCGCCGCTCTCTGAGATGTCTCCTGCGACGCCCTCTCCCTCTCCCTGCGTCATTCCCTGACTCGACGTCGGGTCAGACCCTGCCTGATGCATCAGCAATAATCGGCCGTCGCCTTGGACGAGCCAAAGATTGACTCCTGCGCACTCCAGCATTTCTCGAGTCTTGCTAGCGATGATGGGCAGCAATTCGTCCATTTCGAGCGTGGAACTGAATACTTTCTCGATGTCGTAAAATTGGGTTACACGGGTGATGGACGACAGTGAATTGTTTCGCTCGGACTCGTAGGTCTGAGAGGCCACCAGAGCGGGGCCAGCAATCTCGCATAGTGGCTTCAGATCATCCAGCACGGCGCTGACTAGATCCGAATCAAAACTCAGGATCTCGATCGCCCCCACCAGCGCCGAGTTACTCTTTAGCGGGAGACACACCAGGCATCGCAAAGTCCGTCGGATGTTAAGGTGCGCATACTCCTCGCGCGCCAGCGTGCGCCCGTCGACGATAAAGGACTGCGGAGATTGAACCAACGATCCAAGGGTTCCAGCCTCAGCTGCGACTCGACGGTCTGGTTCGGCGCCGTCGCCGGCCAATGCTTTCACGGACCAGAATTGGCCGTCATTGTCTTCTTGCAGAACATAGAGGATAGCGGTTGCTTCTGGGAAGATGTCGACGATGGTTTGCGAGATGATCCGGGCACGCTCCACCGTTCCGCTGACCTCAATCAGCCGCTTGGCGAAACCTGCGACGTTTAGGTCCACATTCGAACCCGATGATGTCATGACTTCCGGTATAAAGGACGCACACTCACAACGGGGGAGGAGCAGAAGCTTGCAAAAATCGCCAGCTTCTTCTAATGTGAGCGGGCACTTTATCAGAGGCTCGTACGAGAGTCAAGATGATCTCACAAGCCTTCCCCGACGGCCTCGCGAACGTATAACCCTTAAGGTGGAAACTGGGATGGAGATCGAGATCCGTAATCGGGGAGAAGTTAAGCTAATCAAATTGACTGGCCGGCTCACCTTGGGGGATTCAGTCGACCGCCTTCGGGCAACTTTTGACGATCTCGCGGGCACCGGAGCGTATTGTTACGTCGTTGACCTGAAAGATATCGCCATGCTTGACTCGAGTGGCATCGGTTTGCTGGTTCAGTATCTCACCCTTACCAAGCAACAGGGAGGGTCTCTTAAACTTCTAAATCCCTCCCCCTTTGCAATCAAGACCCTGAAAATGATTGGTCTGTTGAAACTGTTCCAGGTGTTCGAGGACCAGGAATCCGCCGTGGCTTCATTTAGTTAATCAGCTTAAACTGATCTCATGAAGCGAGTGCGATTCGAACCCTCGCTAGCTTCGGGTTTGTCGCGCGGCAGAGCCCGAAGGTCACTGTTGAGGTGCGAGGATGGAATTCTCGAATCCTCATCGTTGCCATAATGTGCTGGCTCCTGATATAGAAATTACGAAATCTAGAATTTACGAGATTTCGCAATCGTAATTTCCGGTGGCGTGAAAGGATCCTGGACTCCGATATGTGACATACTGCCTTTTTACCCACGACGGCATCCAAATAAACGCTAAACTGGCTCGTGAAAGCGGGAAATAATTATGATCGTCCTGAGAATCGCTCGAAATTTCGTCGGAACTGCAGGTTTGCTTTTCGCCGGATACATTCTGGCCGCGTCACTGAAGGATTCGTGGCGCTATGTCAAGATCAGCAAGATGTAGCTGGCGTTCGTAATTGACGATCCTTATCTGCTTGAATAACGTGGTGGTATTGTTGCGCCCGGGCATCCTTGCGTAAGTTTAGTCCTCGTTTTACTCCATAGATCCGCAAAACTATAGTTTTCTAAGGATGCGGCCGGGAACGGGCTAAAAGAGTCTGTAGAATACGCAGTTGAAACTAGCTGGGTGGGTATATCCGGTGACTGACACTGCGACGATTCGACAGGGTAGCTTGAGACCTCCGCACTCGATCACAGAGATCGACATCCTGTGGATTACGGCCGGCCTCGGCTGTGATGGGGACACAATTGCCATGACGGCAGCAACCCAGCCAAGCATCGAAGATATCGTCATGGGAGCGATGCCGTGGATCCCGAAAGTCCATTTCCACAATCCTTTCCTTGCCTATAAGAATGGGAATGATTTTCTTCTCCCGTTCCATCTTGCTGCTGAAGGTAAACTCGCGCCCTTTATTCTTGTGGTCGAAGGCTCGATTCCAAACGAACAAAATAAGGATGAAGGTTATTGGGCGTCCATGGGCACCGATCCGAAAACAGGTCAGCCGATTACGACCTGTGAGTGGATTGATCGGCTGGCACCCCTAGCATGGGGAGTTGTGGCGGCCGGGACCTGTGCGACGTACGGTGGCATCCACGCGATGGAAGGGAATCCTACCGGGTGCATGGGACTTCCTGACTATCTGGGGTGGCGGTGGAAATCGACTGCGAATATTCCCATCGTGTGCGTGCCGGGATGCCCTGTCCAACCTGACAATTTCATGGAGACTTTGCTCTACCTTCTTCATATGGCTGCCGGGCGTGCACCGATGATTCCGCTGGATGATGCATTGCGTCCCACGTGGCTCTTTGGCGCCACGGTCCACGAAGGTTGCGATCGCGGCGGTTATTACGAACAGGGAGAGTTTGCGGAAGAGTACGGCTCGAAACTGTGCATTGTGAAGTTGGGCTGCTGGGGGCCGGTGGTGCAGTGCAATGTTGGCAAACGCGGCTGGATGGGCGGGATTGGCGGCTGTCCTAACATTGGTGGAATATGTATTGGATGCACCATGCCTGGATTCCCGGATAAATTCATGCCGTTCATGGACCAGCCACCGGGTTCGCTGTTGTCATCCAGCGCGGTGATGACATACGGACGGGCGATTCATGCTTTGCGCAGGTTTACTCAAGCGTCATTAAATAAAGAACCGAGTTGGCGGCGTAAAGGTACGAAACCAAAACCCTAGAACGGCTCGCACCAGCGATCTATCGAGGCCTAATTATGATCTCTACTAGGAAGGCCGAACCGATGGCGTCAGACGCCGCTCTGGAGCCCGGCCACTCAAGCATGTCTCCGCAAGAGGCAGAGAATCTCCTCGTAGATCTTGCCGCCGTTTTTCTCAGCAACTCCACGCAGCCTAATGCCTCCTCCAATCTGTTCGGCGACGAAGAGCCGGAAGAGCAGTTGCCGAAGGCGAACGAACTTTACAAAGCCCTGGTCGAGCAGATTCCTGCTGTGATTTTCATGGCGCATCTGGACGGTGGAATTGGCGAAGCCTACGTAAGCCCGCAAATCGAAGCGACGCTTGGCTTTTCGCAAGAGGAGTGGTTGGAAGATCCCATTCGCTGGTATCAGCAGATTCATCCTGAAGACAAAGCGCGTTGGAGCGTCGAGGCTGCTCAAATGTTTTTGTCGGGCACGGCGCTTCGGTCCTCGTATCGTGTCCTGGCGCGAGATGGCCGCGTGGTGTGGTTTCATTGCGAAGCCAAAATGATTCGCCGCAAGGATGGGCGCCCATGGTTTATCCACGGTGTGGGTTTCGATATCACTGAACTCAAGCGGATCGAAGAAGCGTTGCAGGAAGAACGCAACGTTGTGTCGGCAATCCTGCATACGGTGGGGGCTTTAGTGGTTGTGCTGGATCCGCAAGGCCGGATCGTTCGTTTCAATCGAGCCTGCGAACAGGTTTCCGGCTATACCTTTGCGGAGGTCGAGAAAAAGTACTTTTGGGATCTGTGCGGGGCTCCGGAGGAGACAGAACGTTTCAAGATTGTAGTCGAACAACTACGTGCGGAGCATAGCACCAAGGACTATGAGACTTCATGGGTTGCTCGACATGGATCGAGGAGTCTCATCGCCTGGTCGAGCACCATCCTTCCGGGAGGCGATGGAAGTCCCGCTTACATTATCGCCACCGGTATCGATATTACGGAACGCAAGCGGCTTGAGAAGGCGATCCTGGAAATCAGCGCGGATGAGCAGCGGCGTATCGGACAAGATCTTCACGACGGCTTGGGGCAACACCTGACGGGGATTGCGTTCATGACCAAGGCCCAAGAGCAGAAGCTTACCGAAAAAGGTCTTGCGGAGGCTGCTGAAGCGGCCCGGATCGTGAAGTTGGTGAATGAAGCCATCAACAAAACTAGAGAACTAGCGCACGGCCTTCTCCCAGTAGTTTCGGAGGCCGACGGTTTGATGTCGGCCCTCAAGCGGTGGTCAGCCGAGGTGGAAGAGTTGTTCAACATTTCTTGCCGACTGCAAATCGATCAGCCCGTTCTTATCCATGACTCCGCGATGTCCACGCATCTTTATCGAATTGCTCAAGAATCCGTGAACAATGCAATTAAGCATGGACAAGCCAGGAACATCACAATTAATCTTTCAGCCAGCAACGGGCACGGCACTTTGAAAATCGAAAATGATGGTACAAGTCTGCTGGAACCTGTTCCGAATGGGTCCGGAATGGGGATGCAAATCATGAACTACCGGGCCCGGATGATTGGTGGATCGCTAAGAGTAGAGAGTCACGTGAGTGGCGGCATGGTGGTGTCGTGTTTCTTTCCAGTGGCAAAGGACAATCGAGAATTGAAGGGATCCATCGATGATCACTAGGCGGCCCGGAAATTTCACGGCGGGGAAAAAGAAGATACTGGTCGTCGACGATCATCCCATCGTCCGCCAAGGACTGACGCTGCTTATTAATCAAGAGGCCGACCTGGCGGTCTGCGGCCTGGCCGAGGAGATGCATTCGGGCCTGCGGGCGATCCAGGCGAACCGTCCCGACATTGTGATTTTAGATATCTCGCTCACTGGCCCCGACGGATTGGAGATGCTCAAGAACATCCGGATCAATTTCCCACACTTGCCAGTCCTGATTCTCTCGATGCATGATGAGTCAATCTATGCAGAACGCGCTTTACGGGCAGGCGCGAACGGATACATCATGAAACAGGAAGCTACCGAGAAGGTGTTGGTGGCGCTGCGCCGGATCCTGAACGGCGAGATTTATGTAAGCGACCGTATCTCCAATAACATGCTGCAGCACTACGTTCGCGGCGCCAATCTTTCAGAACATTCTTTGCTTGCCGAACTCACCAACCGGGAGTTAGAAGTTTTCCGATTGATCGGGGATGGCCGTGGGACCCGTCAGATCGCGGATGTCCTGCATCTTAGCGTCAAGACGGTCGAGTCCTACCAGGCGCATATCAAAGAAAAACTTTCTCTTCGCAGTGCACGCGAACTCGTGCAACATGCCATTCAGTGGAATGTCACCGAAAAATCCGCTTAACCTTCGCTGGCTCTTTCCCCGCGGCAAGACTCTTTACTCTCCCTGGAACCCCACTGGTTTTCAAGTTTATATCCTTGATCACGGACAATCGGGCTGAATGGCGGCTGTTCGCGCATAGGGGAATCCCCGAGGTAATCCGCAGGACTTTCTTGGGGAGGTAAAACAGGGAGGCTGCCCTTGTTGTCACCTTGAAATAGGTCGAGTCTGATCCGGGTAAGAAATTCAATAAGTTGCAGATTCTGAAGCTGATCCGCAGCAGAAATTGTGCATGCTGCAACTTGATTTCGGAACTCCGTTTTGATCGGAAAGGGGCATTCCAGCTATGGGAACAGCGACGGTTCCATACGGGCGGATGACGCAAAAAGCGCCCGCGGTGAAAGAGGTACATATCCTTTGGATTACCGCCGGACTTGGTTGCGACGGCGATTCGGTCTCGATCACTGCGGCTACCCAGCCCAGCATTGAAGATGTGTTGTTGGGAGCGATTCCGGGCCTGCCCAGAGTGCATCTCCACAATCCCGTGCTTGCCTATGAGTGCGGCGATGACTTTATGAAGTTTTTCTATCAAGCATGGGAAGGCAGGCTGGAACCATTCGTGCTGGTTGTAGAAGGCTCAATTCCAAACGAAAAGATCAAGAAGGAAGGGTATTGGGCGGCGTTGGGCACCGACCCGAAGACCAAACAGCCAATCACAACTAACGAATGGATTGACCGGCTTGCACCCAAAGCGTTGGCAGTAATGGCAATCGGAACTTGTGCTACTTACGGTGGCATTCATGCAATGGAAGGCAATCCAACCGGCTGCATGGGGCTGGCCGACTATCTCGGCTGGGATTGGCAATCGAAAGCTGGGCTGCCGATAGTGAACGTTCCGGGATGTCCGGTGCAACCGGACAATTTTATGGAGACAGTGCTTTATCTTCTCTATCAAGTCGCAGGATTGGCTCCGATGATTCCGCTGGATGATCAGCTTCGTCCAACCTGGCTGTTCGGGAAGACGGTGCATGATGGTTGCGATCGCGCCGGCTATTACGAACAGGGCGACTTCGCCGAGGTCTACGGCTCTCCCAAGTGCATCGTGAAACTTGGATGCTGGGGGCCCGTCGTAAATTGCAACGTTCCCAAGCGCGGATGGATGGCGGGGATTGGCGGCTGTCCTAACGTCGGTGGAATTTGCATCGGGTGCACCATGCCAGGCTTTCCCGATAAATTCATGCCGTTCATGGATGAGCCGCCAGGCGCTCATGTTTCGAGTACGGCGATAGGTGTTTATGGGCGCGCCATCAGATCGCTGCGTTCAATCACGCAGAAGACTTTAAACAAGGAACCCAAATGGCGGCATCCGCGGGCGGAGCTGACCACCGGTTTTCACCCAAAATCCTACTAGCTTCGAAGACCTTAAACCCCGACTGAGAAATAAAAGGAGCGATCCGCATGAGCACTGTCACTGCCCCCATAAAAGATGTTCCCAGCAAATCGCGAAATTTGGTGGAAATGAATTGGGACCCGATCACCCGTATTGTGGGCAGTCTGGGCATCTTTACCAAGATTGATTTCGACGCCAAGAAAGTCGCTGAGTGTCACAGCACCTCATCCATCTTTCGGGGATACAGCATTTTCATGAAGGGGAAGGATCCGCGCGACGCTCACTTCATCACCAGTCGTATCTGTGGCATTTGCGGTGATAATCATGCCACCTGTGCGACCTATGCGCAGAACATGGCTTTCGGCGTAGCGCCACCCCCGATCGCGGAATGGATCGTCAACCTTGGCGAAGCTGCAGAGTACATGTTCGACCACAACATTTTCCAGGACAATCTGGTGGGTGTTGATTTCTGCGAACAGATGGTGAAGGAGACGAACCCGAAAGTCTGGACAAAGGCACAATCTACTCCGGCTCCGCACTCGAATGATCACGGCTTCAAGACGATTGCAGATATCATGACTGCGCTCAATCCCTTCACCGGCTCGTTCTATCTGGAAGCATTGCAAATGAGCCGAATGACGCGAGAGATGTTCTGCCTTATGGAAGGACGGCACGTTCATCCATCGACCCTCTATCCGGGTGGAGTTGGAACGGTGCCGACGGTGCAACTCTTCACCGACTACATAGTGAGACTGATGAAATATGTGGAGTTCATGAAGAAGGTCGTCCCACTGCATGACGACTTGTTCGATTTCTTTTACGAAGCGCTGCCGGGCTATGAAGAAGTGGGTCGCCGCCGCATCCTACTCGGGTGTTGGGGATCCTTCAACGATCCCGATCATTGTGACTACACCTATAAGAACATGACGAATTGGGGTCGAAAGATGTTTGTCACTCCCGGTGTTGTCGTCGATGGCAAGCTGGTGACAACCGATCTGGTGGACATCAATCTGAACATCCGTATCTTGCTCGGCAGTTCGTACTATGACGGCTGGGAAAATTCAGAGACTTTTGTGAAAACGGATCCGCTCGGGAATCCGGTCGACAAGAACCATCCCTGGAATCAGACTACGATTCCACGGCCGCAGAAGCGTGACTTTGGGGGGAAATATACTTGGGTAATGTCGCCGCGGTGGCTCGACAAACGCACGGGTGATCATCTTGCCCTCGATACCGGAGGCGGACCGATTGCCAGGCTCTGGGCGACGGCGCTCGCCGGACTAGTCGACATCGGCTACATCAAAGCTACCGGCAAGAGCGTGAAGATCTATCTGCCGAAGACCATGTCCAAGCCCGAAGTCGAGTTTGAGTGGAAGATTCCGCAGTGGAGCAATGCCATCGAACGCGACCGGGCACGGACATACTTCCAGGCTTACGCGGCGGCTTGCGCGCTGCATTTCGTGGAGAAAGCGTTGGAGGAGTTGCATGCCGGCAAAACGAAAACCTGGTCAGATTTCAAAGTACCGGAAGAAGCGATTGGATGCGGGTTCCACGAAGCAGTTCGGGGCGTTCTGTCGCATCACGTTGTGATTCGTAAAGGCAAGATCGCAAACTATCATCCGTATCCGCCGACCCCCTGGAATGCGAATCCCCGGGATATCTACGGAACGCCTGGCCCTTACGAGGACGCTGTACAGAACACGCCAATTTTCGAGGAGAACGGTCCTGACAAATTCAAAGGCATAGACATCATGCGCGCAGTGCGGAGCTTTGATCCCTGCCTGCCCTGCGGTGTGCATATGTATCTGGGGAACGGCAAGACTTTGAAGACCCACCATTCGCCGATGTTTGGAAATCAGAAGTGACTTGGGAAGGGAAGCCCGAGAGCCAAGCGGCTTTCATGGTCTTCCCTCCCGGTTCGTTTTAGACAGGAAGAGCCCTGATACCTTTATGGCGGATGACAAAGAATTCCAGGTCAGAGTCCAACAGATCGGCGAACTGGTCGGTGAACTGGAAAATATCTCCGAACCGGACGCCCGCGTCGGCGCGAAAGCCTTGGTGCAACTCTTGTTGGACTTGCATGCGGTTGGTATTGGGCGAGTGCTGGAAATTGTTGCGAAAAACGGTGAGACCGGGCAGCGGATTATCGATGATCTCGGCCGCGATCCATTGGTAAGCAGTCTGCTGGTATTGTACGGAATTCATCCGCTCGACCTGGACACGCGAATCGCTCAGGCGGTGGAGAAGGTTCGACCGCAGGTCCGCAAGGGCGGAGGTGAATTGGAGTTGCTAAGCAACCAGGAAGGCATGGTCCAGTTGCGGATTCAAATCACTGGGCACGCTTGTGGTTCAACGGGGAAAACCCTCAGGAAGATTGTCGAAGACGCGCTCTATGAAGCAGCCCCGGATATGAATTCTTTACAGATTGAAGGATTGGAAGAGGCTGCGGGATCGTCGGGCTTCGTGCCATTGGGCAAGCTGGGGGGTGTGATCGCGGCCACGTCAGCGCAGGAGCGGGCGTCGTAGCCAGTAAGAGCAAGAAATGAAACATGGGCCAATTATGAATGAAATTGTTCAGGCCGGCGGTGAAAATGCATTCGCCGCGTTGCGCCAGTTCGTTCGCCGCAAGAAAGACGTGGAGCGCTGTGAATTGTGCAGCGCCGAGGTTGGGGCCGGGCATCCTCACCTCATTGAACCAGGAAACCGGAAACTGTTGTGCACATGCAACGCCTGCGCGATCCTGTTTAGCGGAATGGGAACAAGATACAAACGAGTTGCTCGACGAGTGCTTGGGCTCCCAGACTTTCGCCTTTCCGATGGTCAATGGGAGAGCCTGATGGTGCCGATCAGCATGGCTTTCTTTTTCCGAAGCACGCCGGATAAGCGGGTGGTCGCTTTCTATCCCAGTCCTGCAGGGGCAATAGAGTCACTGCTTCCGCTTGAGACGTGGTCCGAGATTGAAGTCGAAAATACCATACTGAACGAGATGGAAGCCGATGTTGAAGCCTTGCTGGTCAACCGGGTTGGCCATGCACGAGGCTTCGGCGATCCAGAGTATTACATGATCCCAATCGATGAATGCTACAAGCTGGTCGGCATGATTCGGTTCCACTGGAAAGGATTGTCCGGTGGTACCGAAGTCTGGCGGGAGATCGGAAAATTCTTCGAGGAATTGAAAAACCGGGCGACAGTCGTGAAAGAGGAAGCGCATTCCTGATCTGAGCTTCCAGATCGAGAACGCGGAACCGCAGCGCTTCAGCGCGGCTCCGACGCTGCTATTCAAGTTGCGTTTGAGCAATCCCGTTCCCGGAGAAGTTATCCATTCGGTTGCATTGCGCTGCCAGATCCAGCTTGAGGTCACAAAACGCAAATACACGGACGAAGAGCAGAATCATTTGCGGGACCTCTTTGGCGAGACCGAACGCTGGGGCCAGACTCTGAAGACAATGCTTTGGACTCACGCCAGCGTGGTGGCACCCGCTTTCAAAGACACCTGCGTCGTGGATGTTCCGGTGCCATGCACCTTCGATTTCAACGTGGCGGCGACTAAATACTTTCATGGCCTCGGCGACGGCGAAGTGCCGCTCAGTTTCCTGTTCTCTGGAACGGTGTTTTATGAGGACGCTCAAGGAGCGCTGCAAGTTGCGCCGATCCCGTGGGACAAGGAGGCCCGCTTTCGCCTGCCCGTGAAGTCCTGGCACGACATGATGGATATTTATTATCCCAACAGCGCTTGGTTGTGTTTGCGCCGAGATGTGTTCGAGCGATTGTACGAATACAAAGTCGCCCACGGAATTCCCACTTGGGAACAAGCGCTTGAGCGCGTGCTTCCCGCGTTGGAAGAGGTTACCGAGCGATGAATACCAAGGCCATCGACGTGATCGCAAATGCGGTGCTCTACGAAGGGTACATGTTATATCCGTACCGCCCTTCGTCGGTGAAGAACCGCCAGCGCTTCAACTTTGGCGTGCTTTATCCGCGGTCCTACAGCCGAGCGCAATCGGGTTCGGACGCGTGGAGCGCACAGGCAGAATGCCTGGTCCAAACATCTTCCCCCATTGAACCTGGGGTCGAGGTAAAAGTTCGATTCTTGAAATTGGTGACGCGCGCGACCGCAGAGGGTACGTCGGAAGGAAGCACCAAAGCAGCTGTCTCGTGGCAGGAAGCAATTGAGTGTGACGTCGCAGTTTCGCACTGTAATCTTGAAAAACTGGCGTCTGCGCCCTCCATTTGGCCGTTCAGCTTCGCGGCCAAGACAAGCGATGAAGTCGTCCGCGACGCGAGCGGGAATAGGGTCGGCGAAATTGTACGGACCCAGGAGTTTGTCCAGGGAAAAATTGAAATCAGCGCTGAGCGAAAGGCACGTGATCTATTCAAGCTTAGCGTTCGGGTCGATAATCTAACGGAGTTCGACGGTTCGGGAGAGATGCGCGATCAGGCGCTGGCGCGATCTTTGGTTTCCGCACATATCCTGCTGGGCGCGGCCGGCGGCCAGTTTGTATCCTTGCTTGATCCTCCTGAAAATTTGAAAGAGGTTGTGGAGAGTTGCCACAACATTGGAATTTGGCCGGTTTTGGTGGGAGCCGAAGGTGAGCGCGATACCATGCTTGCCTCACCTATTATTCTCTATGACTATCCGCAAATTGCGCCAGAAAGTCAGGGCGATTTCTTTGACGGAGCGGAGATTGACGAGATTCTCGCGCTCCGCATCCTGACGATGACGGATGCCGAGAAGCACGAAATGCGTCATGGAGATGAGCGCGCCCGCAAAATGCTCGAACGAACCGAAAGCCTGCCGATGGAACACCTGATGAAGCTCCACGGAACTTTGCGGGAGTTGCGGCCGCTCAAAGAAGAGACGCCATGAACGAATGGGAATGGCAACTCCTGGAAGACAAGAAGCCGGTCGAAGATCTGCATATCGACGGAATTGAAGTAAAGCAAGGAAGCCGGGTACGGCTTCGTCCAAAGCCGGGTGGCGACATTATGGACATTGCACTTGCCGGCAAGAGTGCCATTGTTGAATCGATCGAGCAGGACTACGAAGGTAAGACTCACTTGGGAGTGGTCGTCGACGACGATCCGGGACGCGACATCGGATTGATGCGACAACCGGGGCATCGTTTTTTCTTCACGGTTGAAGAAGTCGAACCGTTGGTGGCCGAACTTGATCCTGCAATGGCGACATCCGCAACGCCCCGCATCCTGATCGCCGGAGTTGGAAATATCTTTCTTGGCGACGATGCCTTCGGGGTGGAAGTCGCCCGGCGTTTGTCCACTTGTGAGTTGCCGAAGAATGTTCGAGTGACCGACTTCGGGATCCGCGGTTACGACCTGGCTTACGCGCTGCTCGATGGATACGACACCACCATCCTGGTTGATGCCTGCCCGCGAGGCGATGTCGCCGGCACGCTCTATGTGATTGAGCCCGATCTGAACGACCTGGGTGGCCCGGACGAACAGCAGGCTCCCGTCGAAGGTCACAGCATGAACCCGTTGAACGTCCTTCGCCTTGCCGCGTCGATGGGCCCGTTGAAACGCGTCCTGTTGGTGGGATGCGAGCCGGGAACGCTCGGTCCGGAAGAAGGGCAGATGGGGCTCAGCGAGCCCATCGAAGCAGTCCTCGATGATGCCGTGAAACTGGTGCAGTCGCTGATTGCCAGAACGCTGAATGGGGAAGAACCGGTTGCGAAAACATAAACGATATTCATTGAGAGGAGATTGCCGGGGCCATGGATTTCTCTGAAGATGCGAATCATTCGGGAACTGACAAAGACATGCTGTACATGCTCGGAGGAGCGGCCCTGGTCTTGTTCGGGACCGGACTCATCCTTTCGAATCCGATGGTGCGGCGCTACCTGGGACAGATAGGCGTGGGCAATCTCATGACCGCAGCTTTACCGGACGTCGATCGGTATCTCAAGTTACGCAATATGTAATCTGGGGATTCTACTGTGGGAGTAGCGACGCACACCACCGTGCGATACGTGATGGACACGAGAGCCAGCCAGTTCACGCTGCAGGTTTTCGCCGGTGGAGTGTTGTCTGCTTTCGGTCACAGTCCAACGATTGCCATCCGCGACTATTCGGGCGAAGCGCAAGTGAATCCCACTGATCTCGCTCAATCTTCGCTGAAGGTGACCATCAAAGCCGAATCGCTGGCGGTGAGGGACGACATTTCCGACAAAGACCGCCGCGAGATCGAGAGCGTCATGCGGCAGGAAATTCTTGAGACTTCCACTTATTCCGAGATCGTCTATGACTGCTCGAATTTCGCAGCCACCGCGGCCGGCGAGGGGCAGTACGTAGTGATGCTCAATGGCGAGTTGAGCATGCACGGCATCACCCGTTCTCAGGTTGTTCGGGCGCGAGTCACCGCAGGCGAGGATGTGTTACGGGCCTTCGGAACTTTCACCATCCTGCAAACGGACTATGATCTGAAACTTGCGTCCGTTGCGGGCGGTGCGCTCAAGGTGAAAGACGAGTTGAAGTTTTCTTTTAACCTGCTCGCGAGAAAGAAACAATAACTCTATGTGCTTAGCCATACCGGGACAGATTGTAGAGCTTTTCCCCGATCAGCCGACTGCCGCCATGATTGAAGTGGTGGGCGTCCGACGCAAGGTTGATTTGGGACTCTTGCAGGACAATTTACCGGTGAAAGGCGATTGGGTGCTCATCCATGTTGGTTTTGCCATGAGCAAGATCAGTGAGGAAGACGCGATTGACCAGATGCGAATGCTTCGGATGCTGGGAGAGGCCGAATTCGCCATGGAAGAAGTTGAAGGCTACGGTCTGGAAGATTCCTAGAACCATCAAGCCTATTGACGCATTTTACTGCGGCGGGTGAAGGATTTAGTATGAAGTTCGTCGACGAATTTCGCGAGCCCGAGGTCATCACCAAAACGGCGGAAGAGATTCGCCGGCTTGCCGATCCCGATCGTCATTACCGCATCATGGAAGTATGCGGCGGGCACACCCATGCCATCTATCGTTTCGGCTTGAAAGATCTGCTTTCCTCCAACATTGAACTGATTCACGGGCCCGGCTGCCCGGTGTGTGTTCTTCCGATGGGAAGAATCGATGATGGCCTGTCCATCGCGCAAGATCCGAACGTGATATTCGCCGCCTTCGGTGACATGATGCGAGTGCCGGGGACAACGGGAAGTCCTCTGGAGCACAAGGCCCGCGGAATGGATGTTCGCATTGTGTATTCTCCATCGGACGCTTTGAAACTGGCGAAGAATAATCCGGATAGGCATGTGATGTTCTTCGCCATTGGATTTGAAACCACCGCTCCTTCGACCGCATTGACGCTGGTCCGCGCCAAGGAATGGGGACTCCACAATTTTTCCGTGTTCTGCAACCATGTGACAATTATTCCAGCGATTCGGGCGATTCTTGATTCTCCCGATATGCGGATCGATGCGTTCATCGGGCCGGGCCATGTGTCGACAGTAATTGGTTGCCGGCCCTACGAATGGATCGCGAAGAACGAACACAAGCCCGTTGCGGTTTCCGGATTTGAGCCGCTGGATATTCTTCAGTCCATTGTCATGGTTTTGCGGCAATTAAAGGCAGAACAAGCCATGATCGAAAATCAATACAAACGGGTGGTGCCTTGGGAAGGGAACAGCGCTGCGCTGCGGGCGATTGCCGAAGTTTTTGAATTGCGTCCTTATTTTGAGTGGAGAGGGCTTGGCTTCATCTCGCAATCCGCTTTGCGCATCAAAGAGAGCTATGCGGAATGGGACGCCGAAAAGCGTTTTGTAGTTCCCGGCGTGCGCGTGACCGATCCCAAGGCGGCGCAATGCGGAGAAGTGTTGAAAGGCGTGCTCAAGCCGCATCAGTGCAAACTTTTTGGCCGGGAGTGCACTCCTGAGCATCCGATTGGTGCACTCATGGTTTCATCCGAGGGATCATGCGCAGCGTACTTCAATTACGAACACCGCAAAACGGAAATGGTGACCAGCATAAGCTCGATGGCATAGGACCTGGGACGACCGTCACGTCGGTCGTTGACGGATCGCCCAAAGTCCGCTTCCGCGAACCGCAAATCGAAATGGCCCATGGGGCCGGAGGTAAAGCCAGCCGACGGCTGGTGGAAGGACTCTTTGCTCCTTTGCTTTTTGGGGCCGCATCAGGGCCTTTGGGAGATGCCGCTCATCTTGATTTCGATGGGACAAAAATTGCAATCACGACGGACAGTTTCGTCGTCAAGCCCTTAGCTTTCCCTGGCGGCTCCATCGGTGAATTGGCGGTAAACGGCACGGTAAACGACCTGGCAGTTTCGGGAGCGAGAGCAGAAGCCATGGTCGTGACTTACGTGCTCGAAGCCGGGCTGCCTACGCCCGTGCTGGAAGCGGAAGTTCGTGCCATGGGGAACGCAGCCCGCAAAGCTGGTGTGATCATCGCGGGCGGCGACACTAAAGTTGTCGAACACGGCAAAGCCGATTCCATGTATATAACGACCACTGGAATTGGACGTCCTATTCCCGGCGTGAACATCGATCCGAAGTCAGTTCGTCCGGGCGACAAGATTATTCTCTCCGGGCCCATTGGAGATCACGGGATCACGATTCTTCTCGCGCGCGGAGAGCTCGATCTGGAGGCAGATCTTCGTTCTGATACGCGCTCTGTGCTTCCTCTGGTAGAAGTTCTGGCAAAGGCCGCAGGGCCGGGCATTCGCTGGATGCGGGACCCGACGCGTGGGGGCGTGGCCACTTCGCTCAACGAGCTGGCGCGCGATTGCAGATTGGGAATTGTGCTTTCTGAAGAACAGTTGCCGATGCATGATGCAGTTCGAGGTGCCTGCGAGTTGCTAGGTTTGGATCCGCTGCATATCGCGAATGAAGGGCAGTTTCTTACCGTGGTGGCGCCCGAATACGCGGAGTCCGCGCTGAACGCTTTGAATCTGGCGCCGGGTGGGGAAGAGGCAAAGATTATTGGCGAAGTTCGCGAGCCGCCGGCCGGGGCCGTGTTAGTGAAAACACTCTATGGTGGCAGCCGAATCGTGGACATGCTGGTTGGCGATCCGCTCCCGCGCATTTGTTGAAATGGAAGGAACTAAAGTATGACCACGATGTACGGATTAGCGACGCAAGTGGAAGAGCGCCTGCTGTCGCGAAATCAAATCGTCGAGGACTTTCTTTCGCGTGAGGCGTTTCGCCTGGCGGAGGCGTGTCGCTCCTTATCCGAGCGGTTCCTTCAAGGCGGCCGCCTGCTCGCATTCGGCCGCGGTCCCTACGCAACCGATGCCCAGCATGTCTCTGTGGAATTCGTTCATCCAGTGATCGTGGGAAAACGGGCGCTTCCAGCACTCGATATTTCCATGCTTTTCCGCCCGTGGCTGGAGGCCATCCTTCATCCCGATGACATCGTGATGGGCTTCGGTCCTCCCGAGGGAGATGCCGAGATTCAATCGGCTCTCAAGTTTGCCAATGAGCGAAATGCGTTGACCTTTGCTCTCCCAGGAGTGGACGGATCTTACGCAGTGGAAGCCTGTGCGAAAGATCCGTTCATTCATCAAGAAGTGATTGAGGTCCTGTATCACGTGCTTTGGGAGAGCGTGCATGTCTTCCTGGAGCACCGCGAATTGGGCCATGATGTTGGCGACGCTGGATTTCTATATCCCTTCCTTGGTCAGGAAAAACAGGAAACCGGGGATTTGATTTCCGAGGTAGCAGGCTCGATCCAGATGAAGGCGCAGCGCGATTCCACGCTGCGCGCGCAAGTCGCGCGCGAACAAGCGGAATTGATTAGCGGCGCATCCGTCGCGATTCACGAACGCCTGCTCAGAGGCGGGAAACTCATCATCTTCGGCAACGGCGGGTCCGCAACGGACGCCAATGATTGGGCCATCGACTGCGTGCTTCCTCCCTCCGGATATCACCCCGTTCCGGCGGTCTCGCTGTCGCTCGAACCTGCGAATATCAGCGCGATTGGGAACGATGTCGGGATGGAGGCCATTTTTCTGCGCCAGTTGATCGCCCAGGCATGCCCGGAAGATGTTGCCATTGGGATCTCCACCAGTGGCGGATCACGCAATATCATCGTGGCATTAGAAGAAGCCCACAAGCGGAAGATGCTGACGGTTGCGTTGTTGGGTTATGACGGCGGCGAGATCAAACGCCGCGGCGTCGCAGATTTCCCCATCGTCGTTCACTGCGATTACATCCCGCGCATTCAGGAAGTGCAGGCGTCGATCTACCACATCATTCGAGAGAATCTGGAGGTACTGGCCCGTGGCCAAGCTTGAACTTTACGGCACAGCAGGTTGCCCTTATACGCAAGAAATCCGGGAGTGGCTGGAGTGGAAAAATTCCGAGTTTGTTGAATTTGACGTCGAGGCCGACCCTGAAGCTCGGCAACGCATGAGCGCTGTTGCCCCCGGTCATCGCAGTGTGCCGATACTAGTCGAAGATGGCAAGGTAGTTCAAATTGGCTGGCAGGGCCATAGCTGCATCGTGGATGCCGCGTGAGCTTTGATTAATGATGCCCAGCGCATGTTCTATTCGAGTTCGTGGCGTAGTGCAGGGCGTCGGCTTCCGTCCTTACGTTTACCGTCTCGCTCGCGCCAACACACTCAAGGGATGGGTGCTGAATGGCGAAGAAGGGGTTGAGATTTATCTGGAAGGCGCTGAACGTGGATTGCAGGCTTTTGTTCGAGATTTGAGAACCCGACCGCCGGCCGCAGCCGCCATCGTAGAAATTGAAGTGCATCGTGCCCAATCCTTAGGCCTGACCGAGTTCACCATCCGTGAGAGTCAGAGACGGGAGCGGCCAACGGTGCGCATTTCTCCCGATCTCCCGGTTTGCGATGCTTGCCTGGAAGAACTTTTTGATCCATCGAACCGGCGCTACCGGTATCCGTATATTAACTGCACCAACTGCGGTCCCCGCTATACGGTCGTTCTCGGGTTACCTTACGACCGGCCCAGGACTACCATGCAGAATTGGCCGCTGGACGAATACTGCGCTAACGAATATCAAGATCCGGGCAACCGCCGTTTTCACGCGCAGCCGGTGGCTTGTTCTGCTTGCGGACCGGGTTATTATTTGCGGTTGGACAACACGGTTGTCCCTGGGAATGAAGAGAGCATCCGCAAAGCTGTGCTGCTTCTCAAGGACGGCAGTATTCTCGCAGTAAAAGGGCTCGGCGGCTACCATCTGGCTTGCGATGCAGCGAATTCAACTGCCGTCATCGCACTACGGGAGCGCAAGTATCGCAAGGAGAAGCCTTTTGCTGTAATGGCAAGAAACCCCAAGGTTGCGCGCGGTCTGGTAAAACTTTCAGCCGAAACCGAAGAGTTGCTAGTCTCAAGGGCGCGCCCCATTGTGCTTGCTCCGGCGCGAACGGGATCTAGCGAAGTGGCTGCGGAAGTTGCGCCGGAGAATAATGAACTCGGCGTTATGCTGCCTTACACCCCTTTGCATCACTTGCTCTTCGCCGCGGGTGCGCCGAAAACACTAGTCATGACCAGCGCCAATCGGTCGAGTGAGCCGATCGCTTTCGAAGATGGCGAAGCAATTTCGCGCCTCTCTGGAATCGCCGACGCATTCCTGATCGGAGAGCGTCCGATTGCGCGCCGGGTTGATGATTCGGTCGTTCGTGCGGGAACATTTGGCCCAATGATTCTTCGACGATCCCGGGGCTATGCTTTGGGCGCAGACGCGGCCTTCCCACGAACGCGGCCGATTTTAGCCGTCGGTGCAGATCTGAAAAACACAATCACCTTAGTCGTGGATGGTCAGGCATTCGTCAGCCAGCACATCGGAGATTTGAGTGATTATGAATCATTCTGCGCATTTCGGGAAACGATCCGGGACATGATTTCGATGTACGAAGTGCGGCCGGAAGAACTCCTGGTCGTTCATGATTCGCATCCCGAATACGTTTCGACGGCGCACGCTCTTGGACTCGGTGGCTTCCGTTTGCAATCCGTTCAGCACCACCGTGCGCACATCGCCTCCGTGGTGGCCGAGCGAGGCGACTGGAGCAGGCGGATCGTAGGAGTGAGCTTCGATGGCACCGGCTACGGCGACGGTGGAAACATCTGGGGCGGCGAGATATTCGTAGGGAGCGTCACGGAGGGTTTTGAGCGAGTAGCTCATCTACGCAGTGCGCCGTTGCCGGGTGGAGATGGCGCTGCGCAATATCCAGTGCAGGCTGCTGCGGGCTTCCTTTCGGAGCTTGATAGTTTGCCCGATCTTACTGCCGAACCATTTGCCTTTCCTAAACGCTACAAAGATGCTTTGAATTTGATCGATAAAAAAGTCCGAACGTTCGCGACAACTTCAGTTGGACGCCTCTTCGACGCAACCGCCGCCCTCCTCGGTTTTACTCGCGAGATCACATTTGAAGGACAGGCTGCGATGTGGCTGGAACAACTTGCCCGGGGTGTTCCCGCGACGGAGCCATATCCATTTCCCTACACAGGTGAGGAATTGGATTTCCGGCCACTGTTGCATTCGGTGATTTCGGACCGTCGGCGCGGGCGCGATCTTTGTGAAATTGCCTACGCTTTCCATGGCGGCATCGCACGAGGCTTATACGACGCACTAATCACTATTTGCAAAGTCGAAGACATTCCAACCGTAGTTCTTTCCGGAGGCGTCTTTCAGAACGAATTACTGCAGGAATATCTGAAAGAATTGCTCAAGAACGAAAAGTTGGAGATATGGACAAACCACGCCGTTCCCCCTAACGATGGCGGGATCAGCCTGGGACAAGCTGCGATAGCAGGGTTTAGCGTGTTAAATCGCTCAAATTGAGGAAGGACTTATGCACGAGCTTTCCGTAGCGATGAGCATCGTTGAGATGGCCGAAGAAGAGATCGAGCATCGAGGCGAAGCTCATGTAATCGCAATCCATCTGAAGCTCGGGCGGCTGTCGGGTGTGGTTAAGGAAGCTCTGATGTCCTCTTATGAAATCGCATGCGACGACTCCCCGTTGAAAGGGTCGACCCTGATGATCGAAGAGGTCCCAGTGTTGATCTTCTGTTCAGGTTGCCAGGCCGCGCGACCCGTCAGCTCGATGCACCTGTTTTGTTGCGCGGAGTGCGGCCAGCCGAGTTCAGAAGTCGTGCAGGGCAAGGAAATCGAAGTTGTTGCGTTGGAGATCGAAGAATGGGCGCCCAGCCACGGTTAGTTGAAGTTAGAAAGAACGTACTGAAACAAAACGATCTGACTGCTCGGAACCTTCGCGAGCAATTCAAAGCCGCAGGTGTGTTTGTCGTGAGTCTTGTTTCGAGTCCGGGTACCGGAAAGACGATGTTGTTGGAAAAGACACTGTCGCTGCTTGGCCAAACTCATCGCGTAGCCGCCCTCGTCGGAGACCTCGCCACGGAAAACGATGCGATTCGGTTGGCCCGCAGTGGGGCACCCGTCAAACAAATCACCACGGGAACGCTATGTCACCTTGAGGCTGCCATGGTGCGAAACTCCCTGGACGGATGGAATCTCAATGAATTGGATTTTCTATTCATTGAGAATGTCGGGAACCTGGTTTGTCCGGCGTCCTACGATTTAGGGGAAGACCTGCGGCTGGTCCTTATCTCCGTCACCGAGGGCGAGGACAAACCGCTCAAGTACCCAACCATTTTCAACAGCGCCGACGTCGCGATAATCACGAAGGTGGATCTGGCCGAGGCGGTTGAATTCGATTGGCCCACGGCATGCGGCAATATCCAGGCGGTCCGCCCCGGAATGGAAGTGTTGAAAGTGTCGGCCAAGACGGGAATTGGAATGGAAAAATATCTGGAGTTTCTTACTGCGCACTTCGAAGGGTGCAGATCCCCGATTGCGTAGGTTGACCAGAAAATATTTGGAGGCCCAAAGCGGAGCACAATAACTGCCGAATGAGAGCCTCTTATCCCGACATGCACGTATGGACCACGACTGTAAGTGCTTCACTACGAGTGAGAGCGTCGAGAACGATTCATTTGCGAAACCACTGTACGGGCTAACACCTGTACCCGGGGTTCGAATCCCTGCCTCTCCGCCA
>Ga0182015_10001791_pt1 | contig 27403 bp, 24 predicted proteins | sample 712P3MmetaG_FD_120478 | JGI IMG/M metagenome (GOLD analysis project Ga0182015, IMG submission 120478) | Permafrost microbial communities from Stordalen Mire, Sweden - 712P3M metaG | ecosystem: Environmental > Terrestrial > Soil > Wetlands > Permafrost | place: Sweden: Stordalen | collected...
GACAGCGGAATTTGACTCTCCGTCCCAGCCTACGCTAGCCTCAGAGGTCCGACTGCTTATCTCGATGCGATTTACGCGCAACCGACTAATCGTGCTGCTGGTGGCCTGGTCGGCGTCTGCATTTGCGGCCATACAACCCGTCCATGCTCCGCATGCCATCGTCGTCAGCGTTCACGAACTGGCATCTCGTGCGGGAGTCGAGGTCATGCACGCCGGCGGAAACGCGATTGACGCCGCCGTGGCCACAGGCTTCGCTCTGGCTGTGGTTCATCCCCAGGCGGGCAATCTGGGTGGCGGCGGATTCATGCTCATCCGCATGTCCGATGGCCGCGTGCATTTCATCGACTACCGCGAAAAAGCTGCCGCAGCAGCAACGGCGAATATGTATCTCGATGCGCAAGGCAACGTGATCGAGAATGCCAGCCTCGTCGGATACAAATCGATAGGAGTGCCCGGCTCGGTCGCAGGCATGGTTTACGCCGAAAAACAATACGGCAAGTTGACACTTGCGCAGGTGATGGCGCCAGCCATCAAGCTGGCGCAAGACGGTTATGCTTTGGCCTGGCAGGATGCGCGCGATCTTCACGACAAAGATTTGGCCGAGTTTTCCGAGTCGCACCGAATTTTCCAGCGAGACGGAAATTACTACAAGCAAGGCGAGGTTTTTCGCCAGCCAGAACTGGCGCGGACGCTCGAGCGTATTGCCAAAGATCCCAGCGACTTTTATCACGGCGCCATGGCGCGTGAATTGGCTGCGGCGCTTCAGAAAGGCGGTGGATTAATCACCGCCGACGATCTCGCTCACTACCAGGTGAAAGAACGCGAGCCCGTACGCGGCACTTATCGAGGCTACGAAATTATCAGCGCCCCGCCGCCATCCTCGGGTGGTACGGCGCTGATGGAAATATTGAATATCCTCGAAGGTTTCGACCTGGCCAAAGCGGGCGATCGCTCGGCGGCATCAGTCCACTTGACTGTCGAAGCTTTCCGCCGAGCCTTTTATGATCGCGCGGAATTCCTCGGCGATCCGGATTTTTCCAAGATTCCGGTGGCGCAACTGATCGATAAAAAATATGGCGCGGCCTGGCGGGAATCAATTGATCCAGCGCGTGCTAGCCCCAGCAAAGACTTGAAACGCCCCGCGATCTTCAGCGAACTGGAACAATATGCCTCGCGGCATCCTCAGCCGTCGGAAGTACGTGAACCCGAACACACTACACATTACTCTGTCGTGGATTCGGACGGAGATGCGGTTTCCGTAACTACTACGTTGAATGACACCTTCGGTTCGCGAGTCACTGCCGAAGGATTGGGATTTCTGCTGAATGATGAGATGGATGACTTCGCCTCGAAGCCCGGAGTTCCCAATCTCTACGGCCTGATTCAGGGCCCTGCCAATGCAATCGGACCGGGCAAACGGCCGCTTTCCGCCATGACCCCGAGCATCGTGCTGAAAGACGGAAAACTTTTTCTGGTGCTAGGCTCGCCCGGAGGCGCGCGAATTATCACTACGGTCGCAAATATTTTGATGGGCGTGGTCGACTACGGTATGAACATCCAGGAGGCGGTCAACGCGCCGCGCTTCCATAATCAATGGATGCCAGATATCGTGAATGTCGAGCAATGGTTTTCTCCTGACGCCGTTAGGCTCCTGCAGCAAATGGGACACAAGGTGGAAATCGGAGAAACCGTAGCAGGAGATTGGGTACCATACTGGAGCGATGGAGAGTGTGCGGCAATCGATCTCAAAACCAACGAGCGCCTGGGCGCAAGCGACGTAAGAAATAACGGAAAGCCAGTCGGCTATTAGCAAGCGGCCGATTCAATGGTTCGTATCAAGGCGCGCAGTTGACAGGCCGCGGAAATCGGTTAGCAAAAGGTTGCGGAAAAACTTGAACCATAGGCTTTGAAAGGGCGCGGCTTCAGCCGCGTCATAAGAACCGCAAAATGAAGTAGCGGCTTTAGCCGCCCGGATAGTTTTCGGGCATCAAAACACTTTTCGATGACGTATCGCAAGCAATAATGCGGATTCACTATCGTCGGCACAATAACCCGGGAAACGTTCGTTAAACTATTATGAAAGCGCACCAATGCTGAAAGCGATATCCACATTCGTCTACGTTAAAGAGCGTCTACACCCCGGGCTATTGGACGGCCTGGTGCGTGGCGGGGCGCAAACAATTGAAATTTTCGCCGCGCGCCAGCATGTGGACTACGCCAACCGCAAGCAGCACGTGCGCGAACTGGCAGACTGGTTTCGCACCAGCGGCGTCACTCTAAACTCCGTGCACGCGCCTCTTTACGCGGACTATGAGTGGGGACGGACCGGCGCGCATCCTATCAATGTGACTTCCTCTGATCGCGCCAGCCGCATCGAAGCCATGGATGAAATCAAGCGCGCCCTCGAACTGGCTGAGCAAATTCCTTTTCGCTTTCTGGTCCAGCATCTTGGCGCCCCTGGAGAATCTTTTGACGATCGTAAATTCGAAGCTGCCATGACTTCGGTCGAACATCTGCGCGCGTTCGCCAAGCCGCTGGGAGTGCGCGTTCTGCTGGAAAATATTCCCAATGAATTATCGACTCCGGAACGCCTGGTGGAGTTTATCCGCGCCGCCCATTTCGACGACGTGGGCGTCTGCTTCGATTTCGGTCATGCCAACCTCATGAGCGATGTGCCGCAGGCGTTTGAGACAGTCAGAAGCTACGTTCATTCCACGCACGTTCACGACAACGCCAGGGATCGTGATGCGCATCTGTGGCCGGGCAGCGGATCGATCGACTGGAAACAAGCTATGGAACTGCTGCGCTCGGCTCCGCACACTCCGCCATTGCTGTTAGAGATCGAGGCCGACGACAAAATAAATCCAGTAGAAAAAATGCGAGAAGCATTCGACAAGCTGGAGACCTCGTAGCGCCGCCGTTTCGACGGCTTTGAAAGGGCGCGGCTTCAGCCGCGCCGAGAAGACTCTAAAAGATTTGGGGCTTTAGTCCCTGAGGTGCTTTTGCAAGACTCACCAAATCAAACTATGTCATCCCCTGTAACCACAATCAGCGATGTCGGCAAGCACGAAAACGAAACCGTCACCATTCGCGGCTGGCTCTACAATCTGCGCGAGAGCGGAAAACTGCTCTTCCCCCAACTGCGCGATGGCTCCGGAGTGATTCAAGGCGTGGTCCCCAAAAATGCTGTCGCGCCAGAAGTGTTCGACGCGCTAAAAGGTCTGACTCAGGAATCGAGCCTAATCGTAGAAGGCAAAGTTCGCGCCGATAAGCGCGCTCCGGGCGGATACGAACTCGATATCTCGAACGTGGAGGTGATACAGCGCGTCGCGGAAAATGATCCCTATCCCATTTCCCTAAAAGAGCACGGCGTCGATTTCCTCATGGAGCACCGCCATCTCTGGGTGCGAACGCCCCGCCAGGCGGCCATTCTGCGTGTGCGCGCCGAAATCATCAAAGCCGCGCGTGACTTCTTCGACGAACGCGGTTTCACTCTCACTGATCCGCCAATCCTCACGCCGGCAGCGTGCGAAGGAACCACGACATTGTTTCCTGTCGATTATTTCGACGAGCAGGCGTACCTCACGCAGTCCGGACAGCTCTACATCGAAGCAACCGCAATGGCGCTGGGCAAGGTGTATTCTTTCGGCCCCACGTTCCGCGCCGAGAAAAGTAAAACTCGCCGTCACCTGACCGAGTTTTGGATGGTCGAACCAGAAGTAGCTTACGCGCAACTCGACGACATAATGACGCTCGCCGAGGGCTTGCTGAGCTTTCTGGTAAAACGATGTCTCGAGCGCCGCCGTCCCGACCTGCAAACTATCGGCCGCGATATTTCGAAGCTGGAAAAAGTCGACGCTCCATTTCCACGCATCACATACGACGAAGCGGTAAAGATGCTGCAAGAGGCGCACGCCAAAGGCGCGCTTGAAAACAATTTCGAGTGGGGCGGAGACCTGGGCTCGCCGGACGAAACTTACATCTCGTCGCAATTCGACCGGCCGGTAATGGTGCATCGCTATCCGGCAAAGGTGAAAGCTTTTTATATGGAGCCCGATCCGCAACGCCCGGATCTCGCGCTATGCGTGGATGTACTCGCACCCGAGGGTTACGGCGAAATAATTGGCGGATCGCAACGCATGGCTTCATACGATCTGTTGCTGAAACGCATTCACGAACACGGGTTGCCCGAAGAAGCATTCAAGTGGTATTTGGATTTGCGAAAATACGGCAGCGTACCTCACGCCGGATTTGGCATGGGAATCGAACGCGCAGTAGCCTGGATCTGCGGCCTGGAACACGTGCGGGAGACGATCCCTTTTCCCCGAATGCTGCACCGGCTGTACCCGTAAAGCGTTCGACCGCCGAGGGCGCCGAGAATGGAAGAAAAAGATAGACTCGACCAGATCACGCGTCGCATTACGTGCGAGTGCTAAAAGATGGACTGAAACGAATCGTGAACGAATTTCCGGACTCAGCGTTCGCAGCAACGACCGTAAGGTAGCCAACCCATGACGACGAACATTTCATCTTTCTCTAGCATCGCACTCTCGATTGCCGCCCGCCACAATCGTCCTTATGAATTTTCAAACTCAGCGATCTCGGCGGTAAGTATTCGATTATGACAACGATTAATTCGTCAGTTTCCAGCATCGCTCCCCGCAAGATTCGCGTTATCGGAGTCCCCCTCGACCTCGGCCAGTCGCGCCGCGGCGTTGACATGGGTCCCTCGGCAGTGCGCGTCGCGGGCCTCGAAGCCCGCCTCGAAGCTCTTGGCCACGTCGTCGAAGATGCCGGGAATATTTCCGTCGCCATCGCCGAGCAGAAAAAAGAAGGTGACCCGCACGCAAAATATCTCAAGGAAATTACCGCAACCTGCACCAAGCACGCAGAACTCATCGTAAAAACATTGGAAGCAGGCAAAGTCCCCATCACTCTGGGCGGCGATCATTCTATTGCCGCGGGAACGGTCGCCGGTGTCGCCGAATTTTATCGGCGGCAGAATCAGAAAGTCGGACTCATCTGGATTGATGCTCACACCGACGTCAACACTCCCGACAGTTCTCCCAGCGGAAACGTGCATGGCATGCCGCTGGCGGCAATCATGGGATTAGGTCCGCCAGAGTTATCCAATATTTTTTATTTTTGCCCCAAGGTTAGTCCGGAAAACTGTGTTCTGGTCGGAGTGCGTGACATCGACGCCATCGAAAAAGAAAATGTCCGCCGCGCTGGCATTCATGTCTTCACCATGCGCGACATTGACGAGCGCGGTATGCGCACAGTGATGGAAGAAGCGCTTCGCATCGCAGGACGCGCCACCGCCGGCTACCACGTTTCCCTCGACATGGATTGGGTCGACCCCGAAGACGCCCCCGGCGTAGGTACGCCAGTTCGCGGAGGAGCCACCTATCGCGAGGCGCATCTCGCTATGGAAATCATCGCCGACCATGGTCGCATGTTGAGCTTCGAAATCGTCGAAGTAAATCCCGTAATCGACGAGCACAACCGAACCGCAGACTTGGCCGTGGAATTAGCCTTGTCGGCTTTCGGAAAAAAGATTCTGTAGCCACACGTTCCAGACGCGGTCAAGCCTACTTTCGTGGCTACTCTAGCCACTGCCAGCATCGCCGGGCCAACGCTAAGTCCATGTAAATCAGTAGCTTGTAACACTTGAATGTTCCACATGGAACACATCGCCGATTTATTGTGAGCGCGCCCGAGGAATCCAAACGGCAATTGACGCCGCAGGCGCTGCGCGTCCAGACTGAAAGGTCATGAAAAAGATTCGAGTCGGCATCCTCTTTGGCGGACGCAGCGGAGAGCATGAAGTCTCTCTGCTCTCAGCCGCGTCAGTTTTCAACGCCATCGACAAAAATAAATATGAAGTCGTGCCCATCGGCATCACCAAACAAGGACGTTGGGTGACCGCCGCGGACGCAGAGCGTTTGCTCCAGGGAAAATTTGAAGACCACACACATCTGCGGGCGGGCGATCCTGAGGCGACTCCCGGGGCTGCGGTTCTGGCTAAGGGCGAATCGGTTGTGGTGCCGCCTGAGCCGCATCGGCGTGGTTCGATCGCGCCTTTTGAAACCGATGCGTCGTCACACGCGCTGACTCGTCGCGCTGCGGATCGCGCCATCGATGTCGATGTAATTTTCCCGGTGCTGCATGGAACCTTTGGCGAGGACGGAACCATTCAGGGACTGCTTGAGTTGGCGGACATGCCTTATGTGGGCGCGGGCGTGCTGGGTTCAGCTGCTGGGATGGATAAGGACATTATGAAATCGCTTTTCCGCGCCACGGGATTGCCGATCGTGAAGCATGTTACGTTCTTGCGCAGCGAGTGGGAGGCGAGTCCCAAAAAAGTTCGGAAACTTGTGGAGAGCAAGCTGAAGTATCCGGTGTTTGTGAAGCCGGCGAATTTGGGATCGTCAGTGGGAATTTCCAAGGCACGCGATGGCAAGCAACTTGGTCCGGCGATTGAAGAGGCCGCAAAGTTCGATCGCAAAATTGTGATTGAGCAGGGCGTGGGGGGATCGAATCAGAAGGCACGCGAGATTGAATGCTCGGTGCTCGGCAATGATCGGCCTGAGGCTTCGTTGCCGGGTGAGATTGTTCCCGGCACAGAATTTTATGATTACAACGCCAAGTATCTTGACGAAGGATCGCAGCTCATCATTCCGGCGAAGCTTAGCAAGGCTGAGACCAAAGCAGTGCAGCGGTTGGCAGTCGCGGCTTTCAAGGCGGTGGACTGTGCGGGGCTGGCTCGGGTTGATTTCTTGGTGGAGCCAATGTCGCGGAAAATTTATTTGAACGAGATCAATACCATGCCTGGGTTCACGGCGATCAGTATGTATCCGAAGTTGTGGGCCGCTTCAGGTATATCGTATTCCGACCTAATTGGGCGGTTGATTCAGTTGGGGTTGGAACGGCACACGGAGAAGCAGAGGAATCAGTACAGCCGGTGAGCTCACGAGTGACCGTGCACCGCCTAAAGGCGTGGCTTGATACGAATCGAGTCGGCCCAGTTTAGCGGAACCAGCGCGAACCTGGGGCACCCTTGCATTTTTCTTTCACAGCAATGTCCAAATCACTGGGAAAACATCTAGGTGAGGGACGCACGGGCGAGGACGCCCGCGCCTACACTGGCGAGCGTTTGCGCGTGGTCCTTGTGGCGGTGCGGAATCCGCTTAATATTGGGGCGGCGGCGCGGGCTATGAGCAATTTTGGATTTTTGCACTTGCGCGTGGTCAATCCTTATGAGGCGGCGTTTCGCGAGGCGCGGTCCGCGGTTGGGGCCTCCCAGTTGCTGGCTAATGCGGAAGAGTATAAGACTGTGGCTGAGGCTGTGGCCGATTGCACTCTCGTGGTCGGAACTACCGCGGTGCGTCACCGGGAACTGCAGCATCCGTTGCGGAGACTTGAGTATGGGGCGCGGCTGATTCGCAAGAAATTGGGGTCTGGCAAAGTGGCTTTGTTGTTTGGGTCGGAGAAATTTGGATTGTCCAACGCCGCGCTTAGCCATTGTCACTGGCTGATGCGTATTCCGACTTGCGAAAGTAACATTTCGATGAATCTAGGGCAGTCGGTGGCGGTTTGTCTTTACGAGTTGATTCGCGATAGTAAGGCTGCGCCGGAGAAAGAGAAAATTCAACGCGCGACGGCGGAGGAACTTGAACGGATCACCACGATACTGCTTGAAGCCATGCGCGGGAGCGGGTATTTGGAGCGGCGTCCGATTGCCGATGTTGAGGAGAGAATGCGGCGGTTAGTGCGGAGGCTGAATTTACCGCCGCGGGACGCTGTGGTTTGGTTGGGGATCTTGCGGCAGATTGTTTGGAAGCTGAAGCTGAAGCCGCGCCCCTTCAAAGCGATTTAAAGGCGAACAAAAAAAGCGCCGCTGGTTGGCGGCGCTCTTTTTGTCCGGACTACAACAAAACTATTTGGTGTCGGCGGTTGGGGTGGCTCCGAATTCGCGGCGGCCTATGGTGCGGGCAGCGCGGGCTGCCATTGGAGGCAGTCCGGCGGCGGCTCCGTAGCGTTCCATTAGCATTGGGACCATGGCGCCTTCGGCTTCTTTTACGAATGTCAGAGGGCCTTCGGCGGCCATATCTACGCGGATGAAGTCTCCCAGCCGTACTTGCCCTGTGGCAACCAGGTTGGCCAGAGGAAACACCAGATGCCGTTCGATCGCGCGCTTCAGGTGGCGGGCGCCGTATTTGGGATCGGTGCCTTCGTGCAGCAGGAAGCTCTTCACCTTGGCGGTGCAGTTGAACACGAATTGATTGGCGGCTGACGCCATTAAGATGCGTTGCTGTACCATGCCGAGTTCAATGTCAAGGATCTGCTCGAGGTGTTCCGGGCGCAGCGTCTTGAAGACGACAACTTTGTCGATGCGGTTCATGAACTCTGGGGTGAACTTGCGACGGGCGGCTTCGATCGCGGTGCGATCGATTTTGTCGTCGAGACTGGAGTCGACCAGCTTCGGCTTATGCGTGAAGCCCATACCGCCGTCGACCAGGTTGCTCATTTCGCTGGTCCCCAGGTTCGAGGTCAGGATAATGATGCACTGCGACATATCCACGCGGCGGTTATCGCCCAGAGTTAAGGTCGCTTTGTCGAGAATGCCGAGCAGCAATTGCCAGAGCGCGTCGGAAGCCTTTTCAATCTCGTCGAAGAGCAGGATGGATAGCTTGAGCTTTTCCGTATGCCACTGGTTGAGCGCTTCCTGGGTTAGCAGCGGATGAGTTTCGCGATGACCGAGGTATCCGGGCGGCGAGCCGATCAGCTTGGCTATTTCATGCGAATGTTGGAACTCGGCGCAATCGATCTTGATGCAGGCGCGTGCGTCGCCGAACAAGGTTTCCGACATCGCTTCGACTACCCGAGTTTTGCCCGAGCCCGTCGGTCCCAGAAACAGAAGATTGCCAACCGGACGGCCCGGAGGATTCAATCCTGCCAGGAACATCTGGTAAATCTCAACCACTTTTTCCAGTGCGGCGTCCTGGCCGACGATCTTGCGGCGCAGAGTGTTGTCGAATTCCCTGGCGTCGTTGCTACGGCGTGTAGGATCGAGAACGGTATTGAGAGCGTTTTTCATAGGGTCAGGGCGTTTCCCTTCCTGGGCTTTCCGTTAGATAGTGGCTGGTTAGTTTTGTCGCTTCGAAAAGCGACAAATTTTGTCATTGCTCGGGAATTTGTGGTTTGGTTACTCACCGCGATCTCCCTTGTGCAAATAACGCGCCATCCCCTGGGAACTGCCCAGGGCTTTCTTCTTCATAACTTAGATGCTGTTAACCGTCCATGAAGGTACTTACGACGCGGGGGGAAATCATGTAAAGGGAAATAGTTTGCGCATGAGAAATTTTCTCGATGGGGCAGGGCGGGACTATTGCGATGGTCGTGACCAGACGTAACTAGCACGGGTATGAGCGGGCCGCTAGCATCCGGGTTAAGCAATCATCCTGCTTTTCACGGAGAAAAACTTGCGCCGCTCTGGGTCAATTCTGATTATCGTTTTGTCTTGCCTGGCACTTGGATTTGTTTCATGGCGATTGGCGTTCGAGGTTCCTGCGGCTGCTGCGCAGCCGGGCCAGAGCCCGGAATTGTTGCGGACATCGAACCCGCCGCCGCGCGCATCCAAGGCGGCAGAACCACCCGCTCTTGTGGCTGGCAGCATGCCTCCAGGGACCGCCCTGTACGTGGCGAAGCGCGGAGATACGATCAGCCTGGTTGCGCATCACTTTCTGTCCCAGACGAGCTTTCTGACTTACAGCCAACTGGGAGATGCGATCCGCGAAGCCAGCGGCAATCCCCAAGGGACTTACCTGAAATCGGGACAGGAGTTGATGGTGCCTGGGATTTTGCCGGCGCCGATCGTAGAAAAAAGCGTTCCCGTAGCGCGCGATTTCGAAGTGCGGGCGGTTTATCTGACCGGGGTGATGGCGGCCAGCGATAAGGGATTGAAGATCATCCGGCGGTGGCGTGAGTTGGGCGGGAACGCGGTGGTTTTCGACGTAAAGGATAGTGACGGAAGCGTTAACATACCTTTCGATCATCCGCTGGCCGGTTCTCATCACGTTGCCATTCACGACCTGCCAAAGTTTACGCATTTCTTGCATTCGCAGGGCATGCACGCTATCGCCCGGGTGGCGATTTTCCGCGACGAGCGACTGGTGGTGGCGCATCCTGAGTTGGCAGTGAAGTCACATAAAACCGGCCAAGCCTGGCGGGAAAACGGCAAGCTGGTATGGACCGACCCTTCGCAACCCAAGGTGCAGGAATACGATATTGCCCTGGCCAAGAAAGCGGCTGAGTCGGGCGTGGATGAGGTTCAGTTTGATTATGTCCGCTTCCCTGCTGAAGGCGACCAGAAAGATGCCAGCTTTGTATTTCAGACGGAGCATCCGACCTGGCACCGCTCGGAGGTCATTGCCGACTTCCTGAAGCATGCTTACGGGGAACTGCATCCTACGGGAGTGCTGCTTTCGCTGGATGTGTTTGGCATTATGGCGTGGCAACGGCCGGTCGACCTGGCGCATACCGGGCAGGATATCGTGCTCATGGCGAAGTATTGCGACGTGCTCTCGCCGATGATTTATCCTTCGCATTTCTTTGGCATGGATGGAATCGCCCATCCCGGGGATGCGCCGGAGCATTTCATCGGCGAATCCATGAAGCGGTTTGAGCTGATCACCAAGGGCAGCGACGTGGTGATACGTCCATGGCTGCAGGCCTTCCGCTGGCGCACTTCGACTTACTCGCCGAAATACATTGAAGTGCAGGTGCAAACGGCGAAACAGATGGGTGGAATCGGCTTTCTGTTCTGGAATGCCAGCAACGATTACAGCAAACCTTATGCAGCCATGCCGGAGATGCGCGCGGCTAAGGGGCAGTATTTCCGGGGGGATGCACTGCCAGGCGCAGTCCAAGCGGGGCTGACGGCACCAGCCGACAAGGCCGTTATAAGTAAGTAGTTGAAGCTGCCTTGCCATCAATTTCTGACTTGAAGCACCCGACTCTGTTACGCAATGCCAGCTTGTTCCTCGCGACGCCAGATGGAGAGTGCCGGCGCACCCAGCGCCAGCAGTCCCAGGCCTGCCGGCGCGTGCATGGGTAAACGGAGAGCCGCCGGAATTGGCTGTTCGATGTCGCTCACGTCCTCCGGCCCTTTTGTCTTACCGGTAACGATGGGCTTGTTGGCTGTGGTCTCGTAGGCATACCCGGTGAGAAGAGCGCTGATTCTGCGGTTGCCGGGGTTGCAGTTCACGTTCAGCCTGGCCCAGCCGTAGTGAATTGTTCCCTTGACGATCAACTTTAACCCAAGATATCGATTCTTCACGTCATTCCAAGAGCCGTGGCATTGATGGGTGGCATTCGCGTACAGCATGTAAATCTGCTTTCCGAAAACGAACGGCGCATTCGGTCCAACCGGGTTTCCAGCCCTGAGCGCAAAAGCGTAAGGACGATGGAAAAGGGATGTGCCAAATCCTTCCATCCCATTTGATTGTTGAGCGGGAAGCGCATTCAGAAACCCCTGGCCAGAGCCTTCGAAGGTGTTTGACAAGTTTTGGAAACTGAAATCGGTTTTGCCGTCGTGGTTGAGGTCAACAGGAATTACGTGATTGACGCCAATGACCCTGTGGGCCGGGGTATAGACGATTTTCGCTTCAGCCGATTGAGGCACTGCGAGCATTCCCACTCCGGCAGCGCTGGCTGCCAGTGCATACAGGTTGAGCCGTTGACGAGTGGAATCGGACAAGTCGGAGACTGTCCTGGCGGGTCGGGGAGAGCGCTTCATAATACCTCCTCCGCGAGCGACATATTTTGGTGCGACTCCAGCCTGGAGTCAACCGGTATTCTACCTGCACTTGGGCTTTCCTACTCGATTCCCGACGAAGGTCCATCCCAAAAAGGACCTACCTTCTTGTTTCGAACGGCTTAGGCGGTGGACGCCTGGTTCTGTGTTCTTTCTCCTGCGGAGTCCGAAAAACGTGCTGATGCTGCCTAGACCTAGGTTATAATTTCGTAGTTTTAGTTGTGTCTCCTCTTTTGTACCGTGCTGCCTGTCGAAAGTGCCAACAGGCGGGTCCGCCCACGGAAGATATTTTGGCATCTAACGAAACTCGCTGCGGTACGCACGAATCCAATCTTTAGGAGCGGTCAATGGCGATTCAGAAGACGGAGAAAATCTGGCACAACGGCAAGCTCATCCCCTGGGATGATGCGCAGATTCATGTGATGTCGCACGTGGTTAACTATGGGTCGTCGGTGTTTGAGGGAGTTCGATGCTACGCGCCGACGGGCGGTCCGGCAATTTTTCGGGCGCAGGAACACACCCAACGGCTTCTGGATTCGGCGAAGATTTATCGCATTGACGTCGACTACACGCGCGAAGAGCTGATTTCCGCGATGGTCGATTTGGTGAAGGCGAATGGGATTTGGCCTTGCTATATGCGGCCAATCGTTTTGCGCGGGTACGGCGAGGCTGGAGTGAATCCGTTTAATTCGCCAACCGAAGTTTATATTTGCAACTACCCCTGGGGAAAATATTTGGGATCTGACGCCGAGCAAGGCGTGGATGTCTGCGTGTCGTCATGGACGCGCATCGCGCCGAACACACTGCCCGCGATGGCGAAGTCGGCGGCGAATTACATGAATTCGCAGCTGATCAAGATGGAAGCCATTATTAACGGATACGTCGAAGGCATTGCGCTCGACGCGAACGGGTATGTCAGCGAAGGGTCGGGCGAGAATGTTTTCGTTGTGCGCAATGGCGTGCTGCAGACGGCTCCGCTGGGCAACTCGGTGCTTCCGGGAATCACGCGCGATTCGGTTTTGCAGATTGCGCGTGAGCTGGGGATTCCGGTATCGCAGCAGGGAATTCCACGCGAGTTGCTGTACATTGCGGATGAGGCGTTCTTCACCGGCACGGCGGCGGAAATTACCCCGATTCGGTCGGTCGACAAGATCAGCGTGGGCAAAGGCGTGACTGGAGCCATAACTAAAGCCATCCAGAAAGAGTTTTATGGTATAGTTCGCGGCGAGAAAGCCGACCGCTTCGGATGGTTGACGCCGGTACCGGTGAGCAGCAAGCAGCCGGTCACGGTTTAGCCGATTTCAAATTTTACAATCCGGGGCGCTTAAACGGCGCCCCTTCGGTTTTTGATCACGTCTAGACATAACATCAAGGAGAAAATTATGGCATCACCACAGCAAGGCCCCAGTCCGGAATTTGCCATCGCCTATCGCGACTTAATGCTGATGGGTCTGGAAAATGAAATGAAAGCTACGCAGCGGGTACTGGCCGCGATACCTGATGCGAAGCGTGACTACAAGCCTGATCCGAATGCACGAACCGCGTGGGAACTGGCGTGGCATCTGGCATCGGCGGATGTGCAGATGCTCGACGAAGTTGCTGACCGTAAGTTCACAATGGATGCTCGCTTTAAGGAGGAGCCGAAGACGTCGGCTGAGCTGGCTGCGTGGTATGAGAAGAATTTTCCGCGGGCGATTGAGCGGGTGCGGGCGATGTCTGCGGAAGAGTTGCTGACGCCGGTCGACTTTTACGGCGTATTCACTCTGCCGGACGTGTTCTATCTGGGGTTCGTAAATAATCACAGTATTCATCATCGGGGACAGCTGGCAACTTATCTGCGTCCGATGGGAGCGAAGTGCCCGTCGATTTATGGCGGGAGTTACGACGAGCCTTTCCAGGGAAGCGAGTCGAGTGCTGCGTGAGTTTGTTGGGTTATGGGAAAGCCGCCTTTCCTGGCGGCTTTTTTATTGGGCGAGATCTTTTTCGCGAAGGAAATTACGCACAACTTCTTTTACGTCGCGGTGCTGGCCGTCGACGGCGTAGTTTAGCTGGCGCATTTCGGCGTCGGAAATTTTGCCGGCGAGTTGGTCAAGGGCTTGTTTTACCTCCGGATGCAGGGTGAGTGTCTCCTGGCGAATGATGGGCACGGCTTCGTATGGGGGAAAATAATGTTTATCGTCGTCGAGGATGAACAGGTCGAGCGCGGGGATTAGGCCGTCGGTTGTGTTGCCGGCTATCAGATCGACTTGTTTGTTCTTCAGAGCGCGGGTTAGCAGGCCGAGGTCCATGATCTGCGGCGGCGCGGCGAAATGCAAGCCGTAGGTGGCGGCGAGTCCTTTGTAGCCGTCGGGACGCTCTATGAATTCGTAACCGAATCCGGCGCGCCACTTTGGAGTGTAGGGCGCGGCTTGTGAGATGGTTTTCAGGCCGAGACGACGCGCGTCGTCGCCACGAATTTCGATGGCGAATGTGTCGTTGAAGCCGAAAGGCTCGCCTACGGCCAGTTTGAAGCGCTCGGCATATTCCGTCTTGACCTGGTCGTAAACTTTTCCATGATCGGCGCTGGGCTTTTCTCTTAATACTGCGGTGAGAGCGGTGCCGGTGTATTCGGGGTAGATGTCGATGCGGCCTGCGAGAATGGCTTGGTGGCAGATGTAAGTGCCCGCGAGATAGAAACGGCGCTCGACGGGAAGATGAGTTTTAGATTCGATTTGCTGGGCGATGATTTCTCCGAGGATTAGTTGTTCGGTGAAGTTCTTCGAGCCGACGACTATGCGCTGTTCGCGGGATGGGCCGCAAGCGGTGAGAAGCGCGAGCACGAGGATAATTGCGCTAATTCGTTGAATCATGTTTCCGAAGACCCGCTGTCATTCTGAGCGAAACGAAGAATCTATGTATTCTCTCGGCAATGAAATGCAGAGATCCTTCGCTTTGCTCAGGATGACAAAATTTCAGGATGACAAAATTTAACGTGGTCTGAGGCGTTTCTCCAGCCAGCCCAGGCTTACGTCAGCCAGCAAGGCCATGGCGGCGGCGGGAATTGCGCCTGCGAGAATGACTTGGTTGTTGACCATGGCGAGTCCGCGAAAAATATATTCTCCGAGGCCGCCGGCGCCGATGGCGGCGGCGATCGTGGCCAGGCCGACGGAAATCACCGTGGCCACGCGCACACCCGCAATGATGACTCCGAGCGAGAGCGGAAGTTCGACTTGAAAAAGCAATTGCCGATCGGTCAGGCCCAGGCCGCGTCCCGCTTCGACTATCGCGCGATCTACGCCCTGGATGCCCGCGTAGGTGTTTCGAATCAGCGGAAGCAGTGCGTAGAGAGCGAGCGCGAGGATGGCGAGGCGGTCGGCCCGCGCACCAATCCACGGGGCGGGCAATAGGAACCCGAATAGCGCGAGGCTGGGAATCGTTTGAATGATATTCGCGCCGCCGAGAACTGGTTTGTTGAGAATTGGCCAGCGCGTGATCAGGATCCCGAGTGGTATTCCGACGACTACGGCAAGGAACATCGATATTCCCACCAGCTTTAAATGCTCGAGGGTCAGTTCGAGGACTTCGGTGCGATTCTGCAGCATGAATTGCCAGACGTTCATGGTTCCTCGTTACGCTTCCAACTAGCTCAGAAGGGCGGAGACGCCCGTCATCCGTTAACCTTTAACAGTTAATTTTCACGTCAGTGCCATAAGCTTCTTTGTACGCGGCTGCTAATGGATCGGTTGAATTTAGAAACTCCTTTGGCGTTTGCACCGTTACCAGACGGCCCGCGTCCATTAACGCAATCCGCGTAGCCAACAACAGCGCTTCCCGTAAGTCGTGGGTGACGAAGACGATGGTCTTGCGGAGCCGCTTCTGCAGACCGAGAAATTCACGCTGGAGCTCCGCGCGGGTGATTAGATCGAGAGCGCCGAACGGTTCATCCATGAGCAAGATGGGAGGGTCGGCTGCCAGGGCGCGCGCTACACCTACCCTTTGGCGCTGTCCTCCGGACAGTTCACGCGGATAACGCGATGCGATCTCGGAATCGAGACCAACGAGTGCGAGTAATTCTTCGACCCGTGCGCGAATTCGATCGGCGGGCCAGCTTTCAATTTTCGGAACCACGCCAATATTGCGCGCGACGGTGAAGTGGGGGAAAAGCCCGACCTCCTGGATTACGTAACCGATCATTCGGCGCAGACGGATTACATCCCAGTCGAGCGTTGGCCGCGTCTCGACGATAACCTGGCCGCTGCTCGGACTGAGTAAACGATTAATGAGCTTGAGGGTGGTGGTTTTGCCGGAGCCACTGCGGCCCAGAAGAACTAGAGTTTCTCCGCGCTGCACTTCGAGGTTGAGATCGCGGAGGAGTTCGCGTCCGGCATAGCCGTTCACTTTATATGCGACGTGGCGGAATTCAATGGCCGGGCGCGTGTTAGAGGAGTCGTTCATCGAAGCTTAAATTTCGCCGTTTGCCTCCGAGGGCAGGATGCCCTCGGGACAGCCGGCGAGACGCCGGCGCTACACAACTTCGTATGCTGATGGAGGCAGGCCGGTAATGCGTATGCCGGAGTAGCCTTTGTGGCGGATGTTCAGCCCGATCAATAACGCGGTGATCTGCTCCAAAATTCGGGCGTTTTCCAGTTTGCCGCCGTCGATTGCCCGAACTCCGGGAATTTTTATTGCCAGCGTGCGTGCGACTTGGTTCGCCTTAGGATCGTCGCCGCAAACAATCACATCGCAATCGACCGGGCCTTCGGCATTGAGCAACTCCGCTCCCAGGTTTTGAAAAGCGGCTACGACCGAAACACCTTTAGGCACAAGCTCCGCGGCCTGTTGCGCGGCGGAACCTTGCCAGACGCCGAGTGTGCGGGTGGCGCGCCCACCGACGCTTGCGGCCAAGGGCACAGTGGCGTCGATCACGGTAGTGCCGGGGCGAATCGACGGCTTCACTTGCTTCAGCAAAGTTGCGTGACCTTCGAAAGGAATGGTCAGCACGATTATATCCGCGGCATAACTGGCGACGCTGTTTTCGTCGCCAGAAACCTTGGCGCTGACGCCGGCTCTCTGCTTGATTTTTTCACCCGCATCCTGGGCGCGCTTGGCGTCTCGCGAACCAATGATCACGGTCTCTCCGGCTTGCGCCCAGCGCAAAGCCAGACCGAATCCTTCAGGGCCGGTGCCTCCGAGAACCGCGATGGGCCGGGTTGGGTTCATGAAATTGTGGTCATGCAAACTCCGCTTCGAGCAAGTGCTCGCTACTGAATGTTTCGGGCTGCAGCTTTAGATTAATTCGTGTGTAAACGGTGTTGCGTTCGGCGGGAATGCGTCCGGCCTCTAGAATGAGCGCTTGGAAATCTTCAGGGCTGGTGTACTGGCCAGCTGTGGCACCGGCCTCACGCGAGATGTTTTCTTCCATCAAAGTTCCACCGTAGTCGTTGGCGCCGGCATGCAAGCAGAGCTGAGATAAATTGCGATTCAGCTTTACCCATGACACTTGAATATTGTTAATCGCGCCGGCCAGCAGAACTCGCGCGAGCGCGTGAATTTTGAGGTGTTCTGCAAGCGTGGGACCGGAGCGCGCTATGCCTTGATGGAAGAGCAACGTGTTCTGATGAACAAATCCGAGAGGAACAAATTCGGTGAAGCCGCCAGTCTGCTGTTGAATTTCGCGGAACAGCAAAAGTTGATTGACCCAGTGCTCGGGCGACTCGACGTGTCCGTACATTAGCGTAGAGGTGCTGCGAATACCGCAGCCATGCGCCGTGCGTATGACATCTTTCCACTGTTCGGTGGAAAGTTTGTTGCGTGAAAGCACAAAGCGAACGTCATCGTCGAGGATTTCCGCGGCAGTCCCTGGCAGAGTGTCGAGACCGTTGTCGCGAAGCATGCTGAGGTAATCTGCAAGCGGCATGCCGGTGAGCTCGACGCCGTAAACGATTTCCATCGGGGAAAACGCGTGAATGTGCATTCCGGGAACGGCTTGCTTTACCGCGCGCAGGATGTCGCAATAGTGAAACGGCGGCAGCCCGTGCGGCAGACCGCCTTGAATGCAAACTTCGGTCGCGCCAATTTGCCAGGCTTCTACCGCTTTCTGCGCGAGTTGCTCGAGGCTGAGAAAATAAGTGTCAGATTCTCTGGGGCCGCGGCTGAAGGCACAGAATTTGCAGCCGACGAAACAAATATTGGTGAAATTAATATTGCGATTCACTACATAGGTCACGATATTTCCGACCAGCTCGCGGCGTAGGGCGTCAGCGGCAACCAGCAGACCGAGAAGATCATCGCCGTTGGCATGTGCCAACAGCACGCATTGTTCGCGGGTGAGCGCGCCGCCGTCCAGTGTTTCCATCACTTGTTCGAGTGCCGAGCGCGATTCGCCGCTCATACGCGGAGCTATGTCCGGCCACTCGAACGAAGTAAAGTTTTCTAATTCTGCGGGAGTGAGAACGCGATCCATACAATTCTCCTTCTAACAACATCAGCGAAATAAATCATTCGCCGCGGGACGAATCAAGTCTTGAGCCCGCCCCCGGCCCGGCCGATATCCGAACCCTCGAATGATACACGCTGGCGTGCGTGCCAGCTTGCCGCAGACCAGGCCTGCGGCGCAGGCCAGTTCGTCGGCGACAGCTTCGATCGTGACGCGCAAAGGGTAACCGTGCGGATCGCGTTGTCCGCGATAGTCGTGCAGGGCTTTCATCCCGGCGACGCCAATGGCAACTTCCGTGAGGCCTTCGCGCCAGGGTCGTCCGAAACTATCAGTAATGATGACGGGGATGAAAAACTTCAGTCGTTTTTTCAGCTCGCGATGCAGCCGGAAAGCAGCGGCGTCCGGGTCTTTGGGAAGCAGCAGCGCGTGGCGGCCTCCGTCGACATTGGAAGCGTCTACGCCGCTGTTGGCGCAGATCAGACCGTGGCGCGTTTCGGTGATAAGCACTCCACGCTTGCGCCGAACCACTCGCTTGCTCTCGGCCAGAGCCACTTCGGTCACTCGCGCATCGAGCTTGTACTTCCGCGCCCAGGCTCGCGAAGCGGCCGATGGATTGATGCCTTCAAGGGAAACGAGTCGGCCTTCCGCCTTGGAGACGATTTTGTGTTTCACGATCAGGATGTCGCCTTCTTGCAGTGATAGATTCAGATGCTGGAGAGCTTGGATAAGTTTTGCTGGCAAAGAATCGCCGGGGCGGATTTCGCTGTCCAGCGAAATTGGGATGATTCGCAGTTCCCGTGATTGATCGACGCTTGCCATGCTCGTTTGGTAGTGTACGAAAAATTACGGCAACCGGCTTGAGGGCACCGTTTGCGTTCGAGAATGCGCTGCCGAGCTTGCTCGACTTGGACCCTGGGACTTCGCTCAGGGCAGGCTCGCGAGGCGCCCGTCCCACATCGACATAGCAGGGGCTAGGTGGGTTCGTACTTCATTCGTTCGCTGCCACTGGAAGATCGGTTAAGTCCCACTGGCGGACCAGGCGCTGGGCGCGGGTTTCGCCGGGGGCTTCGGCGAGTTGGCGGAGGTCGGAGGGATTATCAATATCTAGAGCTATGCCGGGTAGTGAGAGCACTACGCATGGCTTCTCGGTGGCGCGCGCTGCGGCGAGGTGTGGTTTGAAACTGTCGTTTCCAAAGCGCAGAGGAAATAATCCCACTGGACGTCGGAGCGCCGCATTCGTGCCTCGGCCGTCGGCGGCAGGAACCAGCACGGAACCCTCAACCGGCGCGGCTTGCAGAATGTTTTCGATCTCGGAGGCATGTATCAGGGGAATATCCGCCGGGATGACGAACGTACTTTCTATTCCTCGCTCCTCACAGAATCGGGTTGCCATTTCGATGGCGTCAGTCTGACTGCGATTCGCGTGGTCCGGAATGATTTGGAATTCGAATCGCCGCGCGAGTTCAAGCGCAAACGGATCGCTGGTTACGAGGCTGACCTCGGTCGGAGTGATGCATCCATGCAGCGTTTCCAGCACATCGAAAAGCATGGCCTGAGCCAAGCGGGTGCGAGTTGTCTGATCAAGCATCGCCGCCAGGCGCTGCTTGGCATTGGCCAGGCTCTTTACCGGAATGAGGATCATGAAACGTCCTCTACCAATGCGTTTTCCGCGCCCACTAAGGCGAGTACGGTCCGCGCCAGTTTGGCTTTGTCTTCCGCGGTGCGCATGATGGTGTTGGTGCAGTGTACAGCGAGCCCGGGGCGAACCAGTTTCTTGACAGCTTCCTGGTCGCGGACATCTGCAATTAGAAGGTCGAGAAAATCTTCATAGACTTTTACTACCCCGGCAATGGAGACCGGCAGTCCCTGTGCCGCCATCAGAGCGCCCGCCGGACCTGAAACCGGGGCGTCGTTGACGATTGGGCTGATCGCAGCGACGGTTGCCTGAGTTTTTCCCAACGCTTCCCGAATCTCCGTGACCGCGAGGATTGGGCCGATGCTGCTAATGGGATTGCTCGGAGCGAGGATAATGGCGCTCGCGGACATGATGCAATCGATTACGCCGGGTGCGGGCTCGGCATCGCTGGCGCCAGCGAAACGAACTGATTTGACGGGGTCTTGATACCAGCGCTGCACAAAATATTCCTGAAAGCTGAGCTCGCCGATCGGCGTGTCCACTCTGGTTTCGACCCGCGAGTTGCTCATGGGCAGGATTCGCGCTGAGACTCCCAGTTTGTCGCAAATGGCAGTGGTGGCTTCGCTCAGGGTCTTTCCCTGCGCCAGATATTTCGAGCGAAGTAAATGAACAGCAAGATCGCGATCGCCCACATGAAACCAGATAGGCTCAGCCAGTTCGCCCATGGCCTGCAGGCAATAAAATGTGTCACCCTTTACGCCCCAGCCGCGTTCCTTGCTAAGCAGACCAGCCATGGCGTAAGTGATGGAATCCAAGTCGGGCGAGACGTACAGTCCCCACCATTCCAGATCGTCACCGGTGTTCACTATGAATGTGAGCTCGTTGGCGGCGGCAACCTGGCGCAAACCTTCAACAAATTTTGCGCCGCCCGTACCGCCTGTGAGGACAACGATCATGCAGGTCTCCGCGCATAGCCTTCGCGGTCGGCGGCGGCTGTGATTTTGTCAGAAAGTAAACCCGGTGTCGCAGTCAGCGCCGGCACAAACTCAGGATAGGCGGGCAGGCGTTGACGCAAGCGATATCCCTTCGCTTCGGTGCGTGACCTCAGTTGTTCAAGATGTGGCCAGGGCTTTTCCGGATTGATGAAATCTGGCGTCAGTGGCGAGATGCCGCCCCAATCGTTGATGCCGGCGTCAAGAAAGTCGTCATAATACGGGGCGGAAAGATTGGGCGGAGCTTGAATGTTGACGTCCGGCATTAGCAGGCGCGCGACTGCGATGGTGCGCGTCATTTCGCCTTGTGTAGGTTCCGGCCAGTCGTGCATGGGAATTTCGGGCTTGGCGCGAAAGTTTTGAATGATTACTTCCTGGATGTGACCGTACCGGCGATGCATATCGCGGACGGCGAGCAATGTGTCCACGCGATCTTCTGTAGTTTCGCCGATGCCAATTAACAAGCCAGTCGTGAAGGGAACATTTTGTTTACCCGCCTCTTCAAGCGTGTGAAGTCGTTTCGCGGGAACTTTGTCGGGAGCATTGTCATGGGCCGCGCCGGGTGCGAGAAGCGACGCGTTGGTAGTTTCGAGCATCAAGCCCATGCTCGGAGAAACCTTCGCCAGGCGCGCGATCCATTCTGCGCTCAGCAGACCGGGATTCGGATGCGGCAGCAGCGTGGTTTCGCGGAGCACCAATTCGCACATGGCTTCGAGGTAATGGAGCGTGGATTTATATCCGAGATGGCGTAGAGTCTCGCGCATTTCAGGGAATGCGAGTTCAGGCTTGTCACCCAGACTGAATAGCGCCTCGGTGCATCCCAATCTCTCGCCGGCACGCGCAACATCTAATACTTCATCAGGCGTCATGGTGTGCGCGCCTGGCTGGCCGGGGTCGCGGCGGAAGGTGCAATAACCGCAGTAGTCGCGACAAAGGTTGGTGAGAGGAATAAAAACCTTGCGCGAGTAGGTTACGATGCCTGGCTTAAAGTTTTGCCTTGCGGCCATAGCGGCTGAGAGCAACAGCGGAAGCTGGCTGTCTGAACAGCTGATGAGTTGGCATGCGACATCGCGGGAAAGCACCATGTCCGAACTCAGTTCGTCGGCCAGGGGACTCAACGAGCTGTCAATCGAATCTATTTGTCCCGCACCCACAATGACGGAATTCTACATTAGAAAGACATCGAAGACTTCGCCGAGTATAGGCAGTGAGGATTTGGCAAAACTCTGAGTTGGGGACCTCGGATTCCAAATCCATATCGGGCCCGAGGCACAAACCGCACTAACGTCGTCATGACGCTGATTGGCGGTGTCCTTGAGTTTAGTGTCCTCTTATCGTCACCTGAGTAATCGCGCCGTTGACTTTCAATCCCGAGTAGACGGATAATGCCCAAGCTCTTCGGGAAGGAGGATTTGTGAAGCGCTCTTCCCTGCCACGTGCGACAGGCGAACTTTCCAAGTCGCTCAATCATCAGCTCAACGCGTATGTGCTCGCGGCAGGTGCGGCTGGAGTGGGGTTGCTAGCTTTGGCACCGCTCGCTGAAGCGAAGATCATCTATACACCGGCACATGCCAAGGTAGTTTTTGGCCAACCGCTTCCCGTGGATCTCAACCACGATGGAATCGTCGACTTCTATCTGGTGCAGGGGGGTCACTCCGTCGAGAATAGGTTGTCGGCGTGTCAGTACTGGCGTAGCTTTGTCGATGGTATCTTTTGTAGTCTCTCTTCGCGTGGCACGAACGCAATAAGAACGACTGACTCAAAGGGCAGGAGGTTTGGTGCGGCTCTGCGGCGCGGCGCGAAAATTCAACGCGGAGAACAATTCGCCAAGAGCAAGGCGCTCTTAGGGGGAGTTCAGACTGGCACTGGAAGCAATACCGTGTGGTATGGCCCATGGGTAGATGGAGGAAGGGGCGTCGAAGATCGCTACCTCGGTCTCAAGTTCAAGATCAATGGACGAGTTCACTTTGGTTGGGCGCGTATGACGGTGGCGACGACCCCAGATAGGTGGACAGCTGTACTAAGTGGCTACGCTTACGAAACCGTCCCCGGCAGGCAATCGTCGCGGGCGAGACGAAGGGCCCCGATGTAATGACAGTTCACCCCACCGGCCTCGGTCATCTCGCGGCAGGCGCGTCCGCGATTCCAGCTTGGCGTGTAGAGCAAACCGCAGCGACTAGCCATTAACTCTGAAGGGCGCTCCTTGCCCTAGGGGAGGACGGGGCAAGTTCGCCCCTTGCTGTTTGCCTGCAATCCTTGCCGATTGCTGTTGCAACATCGCCATTAGACGCATTGACCGGCTGAGTAAGCGCACAAGCAGATTCTCTATGGCGGTTACGCAGACAGAATTCCGCAAGGCGATGGCGAGCTTTGCCACTGGGGTCACGGTTATCACCGTCGACTGCGAAGGCGAAATTCAGGGCATGACTGCCAACGCATTCGCCTCGGTATCGCTGGATCCCTTGCTGGTACTGGTGTGCGTCGACCGACAGGCGCGCACTCACGCTCACCTGCATAGCAAGCAACGTTTTGGGGTGAACGTGCTGGCAGAAAATCAGGCGGCGGTTTCGCAATACTACGCCGATCCTAACCCGACGCACCGCTACGCTGAGCGAGAGGCGGGAGCCTGCTTCGACCGCACGCAGCACGGTACTCCAGTCTTGCACGGCGCCCTTGCCTATCTTGAGTGTCGATTGCACACTGTGCAAGATGCGGGGGACCATACGATTTTTATTGCGGAAGTGGAGGACGTGGTAGTGCGGCAGGGAGACCCGCTGCTGTATTTTCGCGGGGAGTATCGGAAAATTGGGACTAAGAATTGGGACTAAGAATTACGACGCGCATTTTTTATTCTTCATCGAGTAGTCGTGAGACCACCGTGTTTGTTAAGCTTATTGGCCCAGCGCGGCTTTCGCTTCGCTGATTTTCTTCGCTAACACCGGCCGGAGAGAACAGTCGCGCGTAGACTGAAAAGAACTAATGTATCCGCGAGCGTTTCACTATCACCGCGCCAGCTCTCTGAAGGAAGCGGCGGCCATGCTTGTCCAGCTCGGAGCGGATGCCAAGCTGCTGGCGGGCGGGCAGAGCCTCATCCCGCTGATGAAACTGCGTTTTGCAAATCCCGCCCATCTGGTGGATCTGAATTTCATATCCGGCACTTCTTATATTAAGAAAGATAATGGCACGATTCGATTCGGTGCTATGGCGCGGCATGCGGAGATCGAGGCGTCTACATTGGCTGGGACAATTCCCATTCTTCACGATTGCGCGGCAGGAATTGCGGATGTTCAAGTGCGTAACCGCGGCACCATTGGCGGCTCGCTTGCCGAAGCCGACCCCAGCGGCGATTGGGCAACCGTGCTCTTTACGCTTGCGGCGGAAGTTCGCTGTCTAGGTCCCAATGGCGAGCGCAGCGTTTCTGTCACGGACTTTATCAAAGATGCATACACAACCGACTTGGCGCAAGACGAATTGGTCAGCGAGGTAGAAATTAAAATTCCAACCGAAGGCAGCGGCGGCGCGTATTTGGCATTCAAACGTTCCGCGCCGGTGTATCCCACGGCTAGCGCCGCGGTCCAACTGACAATGAATGGCGATGCCTGTGAGGATGCGGCGATCGCTTTGGGATGCGTGAGTCTGACTCCAATCAGAGTGAAGGATGCTGAATCGGTTATACGGGGGCAGCCGCTTACCGAAAAAACGATCGCGAGCGCTGTGGACGCGGCTCGCGCCGCCGCCGATCCGCAAACAGATATGCGGGGCTCGGCCGACTACAAACGCACTCTGGCAGGGGCATTGGTTAAGCGGGCGATTGAGATTGCGGTGCGCCGGGCGCGCGGCGAGCGGGTTAATACTGGCCACATCTATGCTTAACAGCCTCTATGCCTGACAGCGTTGACAACATTTCGATTCAGCTCAAAGTCAACGGCAAGTCCTATTCGCGGGCGGTTGAGCCGCGCAAGCTATTAGTCGAATTGCTGCGGGAAGATTTGGATCTCACTGGAACCCACGTAGGCTGCGACACCAGCTACTGCGGAGCTTGCACTGTGGTGATGAACGGCGCGGCAGTAAAGTCATGCACCATGTTCGCGGTGCAGGCGGACGGCGCGGATATTCTGACAGTCGAAGGACTGGAAAATAATGGTGAACTGCATCCCATTCAAAAGGCTTTCGGCGATTGCTACGGACTGCAATGCGGATATTGCACGCCGGGACTGATGCTCTCGGCCTGGCAGTTGTTGTCACGGAATAAACAACCGAACGAAAAAGAAATGCGCAAAGCGATCGCGGGAAATACCTGCCGCTGCACCGGCTATCAGAATATTTTGAAGGCGATTCACATGGCCGCAGAAAACATGAAAGGTGCCTGAAGCGTGGCGATCAAGTTTGCCGGTCATTTTGAAGTCAAGCGCCCGCCGGAAGAGGTTTACGACTTCCTCAGCGACCCCGGCAGGTTCGCTGCGCTGCTGCCGGATTTTCAAGGCCTGGCGATTCAGGACCCGAGCCACTTCACGATAAAAGTGAACGCCGGTATTTCTTATATCAAAGGCACTGCGGAAGTGAAGATGGAGCTTGCGGAGGCTGAGCGTCCGAAGCGCGCGCTGTATAAGGGCCAGGGAAGCGTGGCTGGAGGCAACGTGTCGCTTATGGCGAGCTTCGATTTGTCGCCGGTCGAAGGCGGCGGCACTAAAGTTGCTTGGGCAGGTGAGGCGCAAATCTTTGGCCGCTTGGCTTCGGTTGCTGGTGGATTGCTCGAGCCCTTGGGAAAAAAGCAGGTTCAAAAATTGATTGACGGATTGCAGTCCGCCTTGTCTTGAGGCAAGCGACGGCGAGACGCCGGCGCTACACGGGGAGATAGTTTGATTAAGCAGGATGGTGCTAAGAAATGGGTGGGGCAAGCGCTTCCGCGCAAGGAAGAAAACCGGTTGCTGCGCGGGCGGGGCAAGTTTGCGGACGACATCAAGCTGCGCGAGATGCTGTATCTACGCTTTGTGCGGTCGCCGTATGCGCACGCGACGATTTTGGGCGTCGATGTGTCGGCCGCAGAAACATTGCCAGGAGTGGTTTGCACGCTGACTGGTTCTGAGATTGCGGCCCAGACGCAGCCATTTATTGAGATTGCGCCGGATCCCGGCGGCAAGATCAAAGATTATCCGCTGGCAGTCTCCAAAGTGCGCTACCAGGGCGAGCCGGTTGTTGCCGTCATCGCCGAATCACCTGCCGTCGCGGACGACGCCGCGGAGCTGGTGCAAATCGAATATGAAGCGCTAGACCCTGTGATGGATGCGGAAGCTGCTTTGACGGACAAAAGCATCCTGCACGATGAAGCTGGCACGAATCGTGTCTGGAGTGGAATATTTGAATACGGCGATGTTGATAAGGCTTTCAGCGAAGCCGCTTATGTGGTCAATATCGACCGGATGCATTTCCATCGCTTCTCCAGCACGCCGCTCGAAAACAATGTGGTCATTGCGCAATGGAATCCGAAAGACGACCGCATTTATTACGAGTGCAACAATTCGTTTCCATCGTTTGCAATTCAATTCTTATCAGCGCACCTCGGCGTCCACATCGATCGCATACGCGTGGAGACGTCGGATATTGGCGGCAGTTTCGGAATCAAGATCACCAGCTATCCGCAGATGGCGGTGTGCGCACTGGCTTCGAAGAAAGCGGGCGGGCATCCGATCAAGTGGGTGGAGACTCGCTCCGAACATATTACTTCGAGCGCGCATGGCAATGAGCGTACTTTTCGCGACACTCGCGTTGCGCTCGATGAGAATGGCGTTATCACCGGGCTGGTATCGCGACACATTGACGACTGTGGCGCTTACCCGCGTTACGAGCCGCTGGGCTGCGTAATCTGGTCGCAGGTGTTTCCAGGCGTTTATCGCTTCAAGAATGCCCGCATTGACTTCACGCAAGCGGTAACCAATAAATGTCCGGTCGGTCCCAATCGCGGCTATTCGCGCATGCAGCACTTGTGGTTCCTGGAGCGCGTGATCGACATTTGCGGACATGAGCTCGGCATTCCCAGCGACGAGATCCGCTTGCGCAACTACATTCGTCCAGCAGAATTTCCTTATACGACGCCGAATGGCTGCGTCTATGATTCCGGCAACTATCCGAAAATGCTGCAAGTGGCCAAAGAGCGTATTGGCTGGGATGAGTGGAAACGCAAACAGGCCGCGGCTCGCGAGGACGGGCGACTGATCGGAATTGGAATTGGCACCACGCTGGATTCTGGCACAAATAATTTTGGCCAATCGCAGATCATCAATCCGGGCGCACCTTTTTCTGGCAACTCGCAAGGCGCGAACTGCAAGCTGGATATTTATGGCGAAGTGGTGGTTTCGGTCGGATCCTGTCCGCAAGGCCAGGGCCACGAAACTACTGCTGCGCAGGTTGTTGCTGATGTCCTAAATATTCATCCTGATCGCATAACGGTGCGCACCGGCTTTGACACCGAACGCAACGTTCATACTGGATTTTCCGGAACATATGCCAGCCAGTTTGCGGTATCGGGGCTCTCCGCGGTTCAC
>Ga0182015_10001792_pt1 | contig 27401 bp, 16 predicted proteins | sample 712P3MmetaG_FD_120478 | JGI IMG/M metagenome (GOLD analysis project Ga0182015, IMG submission 120478) | Permafrost microbial communities from Stordalen Mire, Sweden - 712P3M metaG | ecosystem: Environmental > Terrestrial > Soil > Wetlands > Permafrost | place: Sweden: Stordalen | collected...
GACAGCGGTTCATGTGATCAGTAGAAGAACAGCGTGAGGTAAACGACTATGGATACGGGACTTAAGACATCTGGCGGAGAGGGAGGGATTCGAACCCCCGATACCCTTTCGGGTATGCCGGTTTTCAAGACCGGAGCCATCAACCACTCGGCCACCTCTCCGCGTATTACAATCAACAACTTAGCCATGACACTAAAGCACCATCGCACGTTCGTTGCAAGCTGTTACGCTCGTTTCCATGCACCGCTGGCAAGAAGGTTATCTCTACCCGCGCCAATTCCTCGTGGCATGCGCGCTACCTCACTACCACAATTAAAGATGGTATCTCCAAACCTGTCCAGAAGTCCAAATCGGACTGTTGTTAGTCGTTGACCAGAAGCGAAGCGCCCGGTGTCTTCGTCGGGATGCTCTTAATCTCGGGCCTGTTCGCATTGCGTCATCATCTGTTATGATCCGCTGCCCTATGGGGTGCATCCGGTGATTGACTTCTAATGTGCTCGGAGTCTTCCGCCCTGGTCAAAAGTGAACAGACTTGCGGTACACCGGCCTTGTAAGCTCACACCTGACGTGAGCTTATGACAATTGAGGAACTTCAGGCCGCTCTAGGGTTTCTGGATTGGCTGCGAGAAGACCTGCTCACAACCGACCTTACGAGAGTGATCGACCTTCAGCACTATCTGAGAGAAAAATCGAAACTCTTCAATAGCGTTGGCAAAAACGCCGCATAGCCCGCTCCAGTTCATAATCCGGTGATTGACTTCGGTGCTAGAATTTCCTCACCACAAGAGCGGGATTCCGGGGATCTTCAATCGCAAGCAAAGAATCCTGAGAGGGTTTTCCGCTCCGGCAGTGGGTCGAAAGATGAACCCTTCGACCGAAAGCCCGCACCTGTGCGTGATCTGCGGTGAGCCTTGTTCGCTAGAAGAGTGCTTAACAGACGAAAAGGGCCGCATTGTCCACAAAGAGTGTTACCAGACGCTCTTATTGAGGGCCTTGAACTTCGATAAGCTTCCAGGAATTTCCACAACTAGACAAAAACCGTTCAACATTGACCAGCCCAGCACGGTTCCTTATGGGAAACTTCTTTTTATGAAGAAGGAACCTAGCCCCAAGTGGATACTCGCTGTCCGTTGTCCGACTTGTGGGGCCGCTCCGGGGAGAAGTGTGAACTCAGCACAGGCCAGCCCCGCACGGAACCGCATCGAGAGCGCCGATTGATCGCATCCGATGGTGTTATTCACCAGGAGCGGCCTTAACCCTGTCATTTTCCGAAAGCCTGGTACAAATTCCTTTAGCGTCTGAAGTAAAACCACAGCGTGAACAGGGTGAGCATCGGCCCAAGCTCCGATTGCCTTCAACCCTCCGATGGTTGAAGGGATAACGGCAGGCAAGGCTTGTGCGATTGCACGCGGTAACTGCGCTCCGGTGATCCCCGCCGCTGTTTCAGCCGTCCCTGCAAGCGTGGACTGCAAAGACTGCGTTGCCTGAGCCTTTTATCGCACCTTTTTATCGCCCATCTCTTGCCCCATTGCTCCTTCAGCACCGCCCGCAGGCGCATAAGGCCGTGAAGCGGTCGCTTGCCGATAAGCCTTTTGTGCATCGGTTGGGCCTGATGAGGTTGGTATTTGTGAACCTCCATTTCTCTTCGCGATCTTGTGACACTACGACTCCCTGAGCCGAGATACAGAGTTCTTCTAACCCGCGAAATCGATTCGAGAGCCGACAGACCCTGCTTATTTCAGATCGAACGCCTGGGAATGAAACTCCATGACCTCGGTGAAGTGAGCCAGGAAATAGGACAGGCTGTGGTCGCCGGGATAAGGATGATACTCGTGTTTCACACCTGCCTTCTCCAGTTGTTCGTGGAGCGCGGACGCGCCCTTTTCAAAACCGTAGTTGTCATCCTTACCGCAGTTGAAATAGATGGCGAGCTTTCGCACGGCGGTGAGATTTCTCTGGGCCAGAACGAACGGACTGTTCTCTTTCCAGTGTGCCACGTCGATCGGGCTTCCGAAAACTGCAGCCAGCATTTTTCCAAGCGGAGCACCGGAGCGGGCGGCCGTGTCGAGTTCTTGTGGAGATTCGGTGATCAGGGCAGCGCTTTGCGCGCTGACGGCCGAGAACATTTCAGGATGAGAGAAAGCGAAACGCAATGCACCATAGCCGCCCATGGAGATGCCGCTGATCGCTCGATTCATCCGGCCCTTGCCGATGCGGTATTTCGTTTCGATGAGGGGGACGAATTCCTCGAGGAAGAAGTCACTATAGCGCACCGAGCCGTCGGCAGAATTGATGTAGAAGGTTCGCCCGCCTTCGGGGGCTACGATGAGGAATTCTCCCATCTTATGCTGCCGGCGAAGATCGTCGAGCAGCGTCCATCCTCCGCTGTTAAAGAGGGTTTGCTCGTTGTCGCCGAGACCGTGGAGGAAGTACAGCACGGGATATTTTTGTGCGGGATGCTGGGTTGCGCCGGCGTCATAGCTGGCGGGAAGGTAGACGCAGTAATGAACTGCGGATTTCAGTATCTTGCTGTTCAGCGCGCCGCAGTCGATGCGGCTTTGAGCGTGAGCCGAAAGCGAAACAGCGAAAGCTGCGAACAGGAGGATGATTCGGAGCCGGCGATCCATCGATTCAGTTTACTCGTAGCGCAAGGCCTGCACGGGATCGAGCCGGGCTGCGCGTCCTGCCGGGTAGAGGCCCGCAGCGAGGCTCACGAGGAAAGAAAACAACAGTGCGAAGGCCACCAGCCACCAAGGTACCGACCAGAAATGTTCTGGTGGAAAAGACTGGCGCTTGAGATAAACATTCGTTCCCAGGTTGATGACCTGTCCAATCGCCCAGCCGAGAGCGACTCCGACGATGCCACCGAGAATGCCCATGGCGCCCGCTTCCGCGAAGAATAGTTTCTTTATGTCACCGTCGCTGGCGCCGATGGCTTTCATAATGCCAATTTCGCGGCGGCGCTCGAGGATCGCCATCACCAGCGTATTCACAATCCCGATGAAAGCGACGGCCAGAGCGAGGCTGCCGAAAATTCCGAGAAACACGTCCAGCACTTTAAAGAACTGCTGTATGCTGCGGCTGGCATCAAGAATCGAGAAAGTGTTGAAGCCCATCTTCTTGATGGCGTCTTCCACCTTCTGCACTTGGCTCGGGTTCTTCACTCGCACACTCACTGAGGAATACACCGGCTGATCTGTGGCCGCCCGGGAAATCTCCCGCAGGTCGGTGGGCTGCATCACGTGCAGGCTCTCGGCCAGTCGGAGTGGAAGAAACACTCGTGCCCGGGTTGGCCCGCGCATACTCTCGGGATCGAGATCGGCAACACCAACAATCCTCAGCTTCTGCTCGCGCGAAACAACCGAATAGGCTGCGTCAGCAAGATTCTGGCTATCTGACGCAGCGGTGCGGTCCTTCGCAGGCGTCGGAGGCGCAGCTGGCGGCGCCTCGCGCTGGGCATAGCGCATGATCAATTCCTTGCCCAGAAGCGGAGCGGCTAGTTCGGCTACGTTGGTTTCGTCAAGACCGGGCTTGGGAGTCCTTCCCAGCAGTTCTTCGGCGAATGCTTTCTGAAGAATCGCTTCGGGAGCCATGTCGGACGAGAAGAAGTGTCCCTGCACTGTTTCAAAGGCGTCGTTCGATTTGGCGGAAGCAGGCAGGGCCGCGATCATCGTCAAATGAGGCTTGTCTTCGTAGCGCAGTTCGGTGATGAGGCGAATGTCGGGATAGGCTTCTAGCACGTTAGGCAGGCGCTCGATGTCCTGCCGCGTGGGTTCGTCAAGGATGCGGCTTTCGCCTGGGGCCGGGCCATTGCGTTGTTCTTCGCGGCCGAAGTTGCGCAAATCGCGGCGCGAGGTGACAACCACGGTATCGAACAAACCGGACTTCATCAAGCGGCGCGATGCCAGCTGTTGCAGGCCGATGCCCAGAGAAAGCATCGCGACCAGCGATGCCACGCCCACCGAGATGCCGATGGTAGTCAGCGAATTTCGCAGCACAGATTCGCGCAAATTGCGCAGGGCAAGTTCGGTCAGATCGGGAAGCTTCACAACCGCTCTCCCTCCGCTCTGGTAGGAGCGGTTCGAGACTCGGCGGCCACAGGCGAGTTCGATTCATCGCCAGCCAGCTTGCCATCCGCCAGGAAGATGAGGCGCTGGGCATAGCGCTCGGCCAATGCGCGCTCGTGCGTCACCATAACGACCGTCATTCCCAATTGCTGGTTGAAGTCGCGGACCAAATTCAGGATCTCGCCTCCAGTGCGGCTGTCGAGATTGCCGGTGGGCTCGTCGGCGAGCAGGAGTTGAGGGCGGTTGATGAGGGCACGAGCCAATGCGGCCCGCTGCTGTTCCCCGCCGGAGAGTTCGCTCGGACGATGGTTGCTGCGCGCCTGCAGCCCAACTCGCGCCAGAGCCTCGCGGGCCAGACTGTCACGTTTCCCCCGATCAACCTCGGCAAAGCGCATGGGTAATTCCACATTTTCCGTGAGCGTCATACTGGCAATCAGATTGAACGACTGGAAAACCATTCCTACGGTATGCAGCCGATATCTGGCGAGTTCCTCGCGTGAAAGTTGCGCGAGATTCCGCTGGTGAACCGTCACGCTGCCCGACGTAGGACGGTCCAGACCGGCGATCAGATTCAATACCGAAGACTTTCCGGAGCCCGAACTGCCCAGTAGCGCAACGAATTCGCCGGCGCGCACTTCAAGAGTCACGCCGTCCACGGCTCGGATGAGAGTCTCGCCCATGCGGTAATGACGGCAAAGCTGTTCCGCATGAATCGCTGGAGCGCCGTTGTGCGGGGATCCGTCCGTGCTACCCATGAGCTAACGGACCTCGCCTCTGAGCACACGCATTGCGTCCGTAGCTTTTAAGTCGCCACTGCGCGCCTGAGCAGAGTTGCCGTTAAGGTCTCCCTCAAGCGTGTCGCCTTCGCCCGGCGCGAGGAACAAGTTCTCCTCCACCCCATGCTGTCTGGTATACAGATCGTAGTAGCGGCCTTGCGCGGCATAGAGTTGTTCGTGCGTGCCTCGCTCCACGATTTGTCCCTGCTCCATCACCAGAATCTGGTCGGCGCGGCGGATGGTCGACAACCGGTGCGCGATCACAAACGTGGTGCGGCCCTGCATGAGATAAGAGAGCCCGTACTGGATCATCTGTTCCGATTCCGAGTCGAGGCTCGAGGTTGCCTCATCGAGAATCAGGATGCGGGGCTCGGCCAAAATAGCGCGGGCAATCGAAATCCGCTGCCGCTGGCCTCCTGAGAGCTTTACCCCGCGCTCTCCGACGACCGTGTCGTACTTCTCGGCGAACGATTCGGCAAACTCATCTACGCGGGCGATGCGGCAGGCGCGCAGGAATTCTTCTTCACGAGCACCGGGACGAGAAAACATGACGTTTTCGCGAATCGTTCCATCAAATAAAAACGACTCCTGCAACACGACTCCGAGACGCGTGCGGTAGGAATCGAGGCGAACCGTGCTTAGGTCGGTGCCATCCACCAGGATTTTTCCTTTGGTGGGCACATAAAAAGCGGAGATCAGGCCGATGGTTGTGGATTTTCCCGAACCCGAGGAGCCAACGAGTGCGGTTACTGCGCCAGGCTCGGCACGGAAGGAAATATCGCGCAGCACTTCGTGAATTCCGTCGTAGCTGAAGGTCACGTCGTCGAACTCGATCCTTCCCACGATGTCACCCAGTGGCACGGAGCGCCTGGGGTCCTGATCTTCCGGCCGCTCTCGCATAATTTCTTGCGTCCGCTCGAGTCCAGCTAGCGCTTCGGTAAGCTGAGTTCCGATGGAAACGATTTGCATGATGGGCGCAATCAGAAAACCTAACAGTAAGATGTAGGAGACGTAATCGCCGACTGTCATGGACCCGGAAGCAATCTGATGCGCGCCCACGTACATGGTGACCGCGCCCACGACTCCAAGGAGCAAGCTGGCAGAGAGGCTCATGATCGACGTCGCGGTGAGTGTCCGCATTACGTTGTCGAGCAGTCGACGCACCCCGGTGGCAAAGATCGCTTCCTCGCGCTCTTCGGCATGATATCCCTTGATAACCCGCACGCCGCCCAGCGACTCCGTGAGCCGGCCGGTGACCTCGGCATTAATCTTGCCGCGCTCGCGAAAAATCGGCCTGATCGTCGCGAAGGCCTTGTTGAGCGCCACCGCAAAGCACAACAGTGAACCGACGGCGATCAGCGTCATTTGCGGGCTGGTGCGGAGCAACAGAACGAGCGCAATCCCGGACGTGACCAGGCCTCCGGCAAAGTCCACCAACCCCGTGCCCAACAGGTTCCGCACGCCCTCCACGTCGCTCATGATGCGGGAGACCAGACTGCCGGTCTTATTCGCGTCGTAGAAGGCAACCGACAGGTGGGAGATATGGGCCTGCACTTGTTGGCGCAATTCCGTGATCAGCCGCTGCGCCGCCTTCGACAACGATTGCGTCAGCAAAAAAGACGTCACGCCCTGGATCAAGGTGGCCGCCAACACGACCAGAACCAGCGGCCGGAGCTTCTCCATGTGGTGCTTAGTGATAACGGTATCGATCAAAAACCTGCTGGAATAGGGCAGCACCAGCCCGGCAACGCGGTTGATGACCATCAGGATAAAGCCCAGCGCGAGCAGCCCACGCCGGGGACGCATCAGGGTCCAGACCTCCGGCAGAACAGCGCGGAGTCGCTCGACTTTGGGGGGTTTCTGGATTGGTTTAGGGTCGGTATTCAATCTCTTGTTGGACTCCGCCACGCCTCGATTCGCTTCATTATTACTGTATTGTGACATGCTTGGGCTGGCCGTTGTATGCTCGGGGCGTGCCACGTCCGCCGTCGCCGGAGCGCTCTCCCACCCTCGGTCTGTTGCTGGGCCTGTTCGTCACGCTCGCAGCGGTTGTGGCCTACTCCGCTTATATCACCTGGCAAGTCGCTGGTTTGCGCCAGCTTCAAGCCGAACTCATCGACCGCAACCGCAAGGATTCCCTGCAGTTGCTGCGCATCCAGAACGACCTGAACCTGCTCGCGGTGGCCATGCGTGACATGCTCGATAACGACGAACCGTATCCACTCACGGCGTGGTCGGCGCAGTTCCAGCGCATTCACACCGATCTGGATGATGCTATGCGCCTGGAAGCCGTATTGGCGCCGGCGGGCCGGACCCTCGAGCAAACCGCTTCGCTCAGCAGTTCGCTCACCCAGTTCTGGGACGCGGTCGACCGAGTGTTTGCGTTGGCGGGCGAGGGCAAAGAAAAGGATGCGAGAGCGCAGATTCAGCTTTCGCTGCAGGCGCGCCAGGCGGCCTTGAGCACGGGCGTCGCCCGGCTGCTGGTGCAGAACAGCGAGAATGAAGAACAGGCGGCACAACGCGTTGTCGAGATCTATGATCGGGTGCAGCGACAAGTGTACGTCTTCCTGGCTGCGACGCTGGCCGCGATCCTGCTGACTGGGTTTTCCATGATCCGGTGGAACCGGCGGCTGTTTGCGCGCATGGCCGAGCTTTCGGAACGGCGCAGCGAGCTGGCGCAGAAACTGATTGCAACCCAGGAGTCGACCTTGCGTTACATCTCGCGCGAATTGCACGATGAATTCGGGCAGATTTTGACGGCGATGGGATCGATGCTCGGGCGTGCTGGAGCTCACGCTCCGGAAAGTTCGTCTTTGCGCAGCGACTTGCAGGAAGTCCGGCAGATCGCGCAGGACACGCTCGATCGGGTCCGGACCCTGTCCCAGGCATTGCACCCGGTGATGTTGGACGAGGTTGGGCTGGAGTCCACACTCGACTGGTACATCCCGACCGTGGAAAGACAGACCGGAATTACCATATTCTATGAGAAGCAGGGGGTGCCGTTCGACGTGGATCGCAGCGCGGGTGTGCAAGTCTACCGGGTGCTGCAGGAGGCGTTGAACAACGTGGCGCGGCACTCCGGCGCAAAGCAAGCTTGGGTGCGATTGCGTTTTCTGGCGCCGACGCTTGAGTTGGAAGTGGAGGACCACGGAGCAGGCTTTCGCGAGCAGCCTGCGACACGAGGCATCGGACTGGTCGCGATGCGTGAGCGCGCGGAATTGATGGGGGGACGGATTGTGTTTTCGACTCCCGCCGCGGGCGGCACAGTATTGCACCTGACGGTGCCTCGCGAGAAAGTCGAGTCTAGGGATAGAGAAAGATAGACAAAGATGAATATGACAAAGAAAATCACGGTGTTGCTCGTGGATGACCATAGCTTAGTACGACGGGGTTTCCGGCGCATGTTGGAAGATGAACCGGATATGGCCGTTGTAGGCGAAGCCGGCGACGGAGAAGAGGCCATCAAGCTGGCGCGGGAGTTGAAGCCGAAAGTCGTGGTCATGGACTGCGCTTTGCCTACGATGAATGGTCTTGACGCGACGCGCCAGATTCTTGAAGACTTGCCGGAGACGGCAGTGCTCATGCTCAGCATGCATTCGGAAAGCACCTGGGTGCGGCAGGCGATCGAAGCCGGAGCCAAGGGATACATTCTAAAGAATGCGATGAACCTGGAACTGGGGCCGGCCGTGAGGCGCGTGGCCGGTGGAGAAACAATTTTCGATCCTCAGGTCGAACAGCAGTCAGTGCTCAAAGGCGAGCGCAGTAGCGGGCTGACCCCGCGCGAGCTTGAAGTCTTGCAAATGATTGTCGATGGCAAGTCGAACAAAGAAATTGCCACGACGCTCGACCTCAGCGCCAACACGGTTGCCGTTCATCGCGCCAATATCATGAACGCACTTGGTATTCACAAGACCGCCGAGCTTGTGGTCTACGCCATTCGCTCCGGATTGGTAAACGTTCCGTGAATCGCAGATCCTTTCTGCGGAGCATGGCAGGTCTGGTTTCGGTGTCACAGTTGCCGCTCGTGCCGGCTCTGGGCGCGGCGGCCGGGACAACGGCTTCTCCCGGTTTTCGATTGGTGGATGTAACCTCTAGTGCCGGAATTCAGTTCCAGCATAACAGTGGCGCCTTTGGGGGGAAATTCCTGCCCGAAACTCTGGGTTCCGGTTGCGCTTTCCTCGATTACGACCGCGATGGCTGGCAAGACATTCTTCTGATCAATGGGATGGATTGGCCCGGCCACAAGCAACGCCGCTCTACGCTGCGGCTTTATCACAACAACGGTAACGGCACGTTCGCTGATGTTACTTCCCGCGCCGGGCTCGAGGTTGAAATGTACGGCATGGGGGTGGCCGTCGGCGACTATGACAATGACGGATTCCCCGATATTCTGGTGACCTGCGTGGGGCAGAACCGGCTGTTTCACAATACCGGCAAGGGAACGTTCGTGGATGTAACCAACGCCAGCGGCTTGGGGAAACGCCTTGGGTTCAGCACGTCTGCTCTCTGGTTCGACTATGACCACGACGGCCTGCTCGATCTTTTTGTCTGCAACTACGTCAAGTGGTCGCCGGAGCGCGACGTGTTCTGCAGCCTCGACGGCAAGCACAAGTCTTATTGCACGCCCGAAGCCTATCGCGGCGAGACTTGCTGGCTGTTTCACAATCGCGGCAATGGCACCTTTGAGGACTTCACCGCTTCCACCGGTATTTTCGACAGCAGTTCCAAATCTCTTGGCGTCGCCATGCTCGATGAAGAGCAGAGCGGCTGGGCCGATCTGTTGGTGGCGAACGACACTCAACCCAACAAGCTGTATCGAAACCAGCGCAACGGTACTTTCAAAGATGCCGCAGTCGAGGCCGGACTCGCCTTCAGCAGCGAGGGCAAAGCGCGGGCCGGCATGGGCGTGGATATCGCTGACTTCACCAACTCGGGCCATTCCGGCGTGGCCATTACCAACTTCGATAACGAAATGACAGGCTTGTACGAGTTCGGAGGGAAAGTTTACGAGGACGTTGCGGCGCAGGCAGGCGTGGGCCTGGCCTCGAAGAACAGTCTGGGGTTTGGATGTGTTTTTCTCGACGCGAATCTCGACGGCTGGCTCGATCTTGCCGTGGCCAACGGCCACATCGACGAGACGGTGCGCAACATTCGCGGCAACGTGGGATACGCCCAGCCGCCGCAGCTGTTCCTCAATAATGGAGGGGGAAGGTTTCGCGACATCGCCGCGGAAGTCGGCCTGGGATTCGAGCAGCCGAAGGTCGGGCGCGGACTCGCCTATGCCGACTTCGATCGCGATGGCGACCTCGACCTGCTGCTGACCACGAATAACGGTTCTGCCTACCTCTACCGAAATGACCAGACCTCTGGAAATCGCAGCATTCGTTTTCGGCTGGTCGGTACCAAGTCGAACCGCGATGGAATCGGCGCCATCGTGCGCATCGTCTCCGGTGGGTTGAGCCAGTGGCGCATGGTGAAGAGCGGGTCCAGCTATCTGTCGCAATCGGAACTTCCGGTTACGTTTGGCCTGGAGAAACGTGATCGCGTCGAGCGCGCTGTCATCACCTGGCCCAGCGGCAGAACCGAAGAGTTCACGAACCTGGCCGCGGGACGATGCTACGAATGCACGGAAGGGAAAGGCATCTCGCCGCAGGATGGATACTGACATGCGGCGCGGCGAAATCGTTTCAAGGCCGGGTCACGGTTCCGGCTGTCGCAAGGTCAATGTCGACCGATTCGCTCACGCGTAGAAATAACGTGCTCGGGTTCTTCATCCCCCAACTCGCATAAGGCACCGCGAAGTGAAGTTTCGCCCTCCACTGATCCGAGGACATCTCCACTTCAGCAGGGACCGTGAGTTCATGATCCGCTCTATGGATGCTGAAGATTCCGTGAACTCGCACCGAGGACTTTCCTTGCGGCAACACAGCGCCGTCGACGCGATCGGGACGGAACGCGATCTCCGGATAGCGGTCAGTGTCGAGCACTTCCCGGTGCATTTTCCGGTCCCGCATTCCGCTGCCGCTGTCGCCGCTATTGGCGTCCACCACGATTTCGCCCGTGAGTTTGCTCGAAGCGGGATCAAGCACCAGAGAACCTTGTTTTAAGTGGAACGTTCCGCGCACCGTGTGGAGCACATCGCTGAGCGTGAAATTGACGGTGGTGCGCTGAGGATCCAGCTGAAATGCCATATCTTGCGGGGCCGCCGCGACGCTGGCAATCGCGACCCCTGCCAGCACAAGCAGGGACGGCCGGCGCACTCGACTTCGGCGGGGTCCCTGGGCATCTTCTTTCATCGGGTTATGCAGTCAACAGCCCCCACCCCAGAGTGAGGCCGTCGAGAGCCAGGTGAAAAGGCGAAAGAGTTCCTACGTGCAGCGCCAGCAATCTGCGAAAAACTTCGGGACGTTTGCGAAATGCCTGCAGGGTGCGTTGCTGAAACCGGGGACGGCCGTCGAGCGTGAGCATCAATCGCGCCATCAGTAAGGGGCGGAGTGCCAGGCGGCGGTGCTTGGCTTGATAACCGCTAAGATTCCCGGACCCGAGGCAATCGATCAGCGCCGCAGCCTGGCTGAAGGCAAGGCCCAGACCTTCGCCCGTGATCGCATCGACAGTACCGGAAGCGTCGCCGATCAAGGCAACATTTCCTCGCCAGACACGCTCCAGTTTGCGATTGGCAGACAGCGATCCCCTTTCGGAGGAGGCCGTTTCAGCGCCGCGAAGGTGGGCGTTGAGTTCGGGAAATGCCGGCAAGGATTCTTCCAGGCGACGTGCGGGGCTCCGCGAGGCTACAGCCACACAGACTTCCTCGCTGCTGACGGGTGTAGCGTAACCCTGACCGTGCTTTCCCCAATATATTTCCATGCGGTCAGTCCAGGGCGCGACGCGATAATGCCGGCGAAAAGCATACCGGAGCTCCGTTCGCGACTGCACATCGAGATTCGCCCAACGGCGCAGGCGCGAGCTCGCGCCATCGGCTCCTACGATCCACCGGGTGCGAATCATGCGATCCCCGAGTTGGACTCCCTCGCTCGAAATTCCTGTGACTACGCTCTGCCAGCGCAGATCGACTCCCAGCCTGGCAGCACGTTCGGTCATGATGCGATGCAATGAGGTCCGGCGAATCGAGAGACCCCAGCGGCCCAACGGGAAGTCGGCTTCCGCCGCCATGCCGGAACCGAGAAAGCGCACGCCGCGAACCAGACAGGCCTCGGCCGCAGGGACTGCAACTCCCAGCCGGTCCAGCGCCGTAATCGCGTCCGGCATGAGCACTTCGCCGCAGGCCTTGTCAATCGGGGGCTTGAGACCGTCGGCAACCACTACGCGGAATCCCTGCTGCCGGGCGGCAATCGCTGCTGCCAGCCCGGCTGGGCCGCCGCCAATCACAAACAGGTCTGTCGAAGGTAGCACCCAGGCGGCCTCACCATCGTAGAAGCAGGAGTTCGGAACAAAACCCAGGTCCCATGGCGGCCAGCAACCCCAGAGTGCCGGGCTCAGGACGCCGGTTCTTCATCACGTCTTCGAGCACAACCAGCACCGAAGCCGAAGAAAGATTTCCTACCTTTCGCAGGCAATCCCAGGAGGCATCAAGCTGTCCGTTATGCAATCCCAACGCGTCGGCGGAGGCATCGAGCACCTTCGGTCCTCCAGTATGAAGAACGAAACTCTTGAGGTCGCTTCGCTGGTGTCCGTTATCCGCCAGAAATGCGTCCACATCCCGCCCCAGGTTTTCTCGAATCAGGGTCGGAACCTCGGTGGAAAGTATGATGCGGAAGCCTTTCTCGGAAATGTTCCAGCCCATCATTTCTTCTGTGCTGGGGTAGAAGACCGAACGGGTGGCGAGAATCGTAGGCCCAGAAATTTCAGGCCCCGCGGATTCAAATTCTGGACCGGTTACGATGACCGCCGCAGCGCCATCGGCGAAAAGTCCCGACGAAATCAGGTTTGCGACTGAAAGATCTTCACGCTGCAGGGTGAGCGAACAGAGTTCGACCGAGACCAAGGCCGCGGCCTGGGTTGGATAAGCGCGAACGTAATCGGAGGCGCGCGCGATTCCGGCGGCGCCAGCCACGCATCCCAAGCCAAAGATCGGGGTACGACGAATGTTTTTTGGAAGCCCGATGCGGTTGATCAGGAGAGCGTCGATGGACGGGCTTGCCACTCCAGTGACGGTCGTGAACAACAAGGCCCCCAAATCGCGCGGCTGAAGCCCCGCGTTGTGTAGCGCGAGGCAGAGGGCCTGCTCTCCCAGTTCCTGTGCGACCTTGATCCAGATATCATTGGCCTGGCCCCAGGTCTTGATGTCCACGTATTGCTCGGCGGGAATCGCTAGGTAGCGGCCATCCACGGTTACGTTGCGATGCAGGCGTGCCAGCAGCAGAGGATTCTTGAGCTGGTCTCCCCAATAGTCCTGGAGGCGATCGAGAAGGACTTTCTGGGTGTAGTAATGCTTCGGGAAGGCGCTCGCCGCGCTTGCGATCCTCATGGATTCTGACTCCTGAAGGCAGTCTCGGTACGAAACAAGTCCCGCAAGCCCACCTAATGCGGGAGGCCTTCTCCCGATTCGATGTTGGGCTTCGGCAATGGCAAACACCGGGGGCTCGTGCCGGTCTAGCTATTGTCGCAGAGAGTCCGCCATGCCGCAGAAATAGTTCTGTTCCTTTACTTTAAAACAACGATCGAACTGGGCGTATTTCCGACACCATAGGTATAGATTTCGGTCAAATTGCCGCTGCTGACTTCGAATGCCTCGATCCCCGCTGAGGAGCCCTGATTCCCCACAAACAAAAATTCTCCGTTTGGGTCCGAAGCCAAGAAACTAGGATTACCCTCGGTGGAGAAGGCCCCCGTGGTAGTGGAACTGGTAAGCACCGTCGGAAGTCCGGTACTGGAACTAATCGAATATACCGCAACGTTGTTGGAGCCCTGGTTCGCTACGTAGAGAAACGCTCCTGTGGGATCCAAAGTCAGGTTTACCGGAGCCGTATAGGTGTCCGCGAGTGGAGAGCTTGGAACCTCAGACAACGCGCCGGAGGAGCCAATCGTGAAGATAGAGATGGAAGCCGATGAGGTGTTCGCCGCGTACAGATACGTGCCGCTCGGGTCAATGGCGAGCCCGTTCGGATTAATACCCTCGCTAGGAAACGCGGCGCCAAGCGATGTGAGCACTCCTGCATTCACGCTAAAGCCTACGATCGACCCATCATTTCCGACTTGTCCCCCTGAGGTGGTGACGTAGAGAAAGTTGCCCGATGGCGTCAGCTGCATATTCAGTGGGGGCGACCCAATCAAGGTTGGAATGCCCAGCTGTGTGAGCGCGCCACTGCTGCTATCGATCGAGAAAACCGAGATGTTGTCCGACCCGCTATTCATCACGTACAGGAAACCGCCGGCAGGGTCCATGACCAAGCGTTGCGGCAGCGAGGCGTCGGGCGCAACGGAGGTCCGCGGGAGCACCTCGGTCAAGTCGCCGTTGTTGCTGGCGATGGTAAACAGTGAAATGTCGTTTTCCTCTTGACCAGGATTCGCCACGTACAGGAATTTTCCCGAAGGATGGAGGACTGCGGAACGAGCTCCGTCGCCCACGGGGTACGGACTTCCCTCGAGTTCGTTGAGCACGCCGGAGTAGGGATCCTCCCGGAAGGCGATGACTTGATCGGCGGCCGGGATGGTCGCGTAGACGTAGTGGCTCGTCGTCTGACCGCAGCCGATGCAACTGGCAATGCTTGCAACCACAAATACCAAGACCAATGCCTTCTGCAGCATTCTTGACTCCTGAGAGAATTTGAAAGCGAAAAACAATAATATCCGGCTGCCGGGAACCTCCGGCATAAAAAGCATCCCCTATCATACGGTGATCGCGAAGAAAAAGGGGGCCGCACACGGTAGGCACGGTCCAGCGCCGCCGCGGCAGGAGACTTCTGAGACCGCGCTGAAGCTTGCTCGCTCCCCGTCCCTGCGCTCACTCCTGCGATGCCATGCTCCTGAAGCCAGGTTGCACACGGTCTCTCCGCGGGCCTCCAAATCGACTTTTCACAGGATATTTCGACTCGGCCCAGCAATCCATGCGCTTAGTGCGCCGGGCTCGGTCTAGGGGCACCAGGAGAGCCTTCAGCCAGAGCCGTATCTTCACCGCCGCGCAACGCCATCCGCAAGCGGTCAAGATACACATAGACGACGGGCGTCGTGAATAACGTGAGCGCCTGGCTGACAATCAATCCGCCAACAATCGTGATGCCGAGAGGACGGTGCAGTTCGGAACCCACGCCCGAGCCCAGCGCCAATGGCAGCCCTCCCAGCAGAGCAGCCATGGTTGTCATCATGATGGGACGGAAGCGCAGCAGGCAGGCATCGTAGATAGCCTCGGCCGGCTTCTTCCCTTGCGTGCGCTCCACGTCGAGCGCCACATCGATCATCATAATGGCATTCTTCTTCACCAGTCCGATCAGCAGGATGATGCCGATCGTCCCAATCACATTGAGCTCGTTGTGCGTCAGCAGCAAGGCCAGCAGCGCGCCCACGCCAGCGGAAGGCAGCGTCGAAAGAATCGTGATGGGATGAATGTAGCTCTCATACAATACACCCAACACGATATATACCGTGATCAGCGCCGTCAGAATCAGAATGGGCTCGCTCGAGAGCGAATCCTTAAACGCCGCCGCCGTGCCCTGGAAACTTGCCTGAATGGTCGCCGGGAAGCCGATGGAACGCTGGACTCTCTCGATGGCTTGCGTCGCCTGTCCAAGCGACACTCCGGGAGCAAGGTTAAATGAAATCGTGACCGACGGAAACTGACTCTGGTGATTCACCGCCAAAGGTATGTTGGAGGGCGCGAAGTGAGTAAACGCCGCCAGGGGTATGGGAGTGCCGTTGGTGGAGCGCAGATAAATATTCTGCAGAGACTCTGTCGTCTGCTGGAACTCCGGCGCCACTTCCATGACCACGTGGTATTGGTTGAGCGGACTGTACATGGTCGAGACCTGCCGCTGGCCGAAGGCGTCATAGAGCGCATTGTCGATGTCTTGCGCAGCCACACCCAAACGGCTCGCCGTGTCGCGATCAATGACCAGTTGCGCCTGCAATCCTTTATCCTGCTGGTCCGTATTCACGTCGCGCAGTTCGGGCAGCCTCCGAATCTCCTGCAACAACAGCGGACCCCAGTTGTTGAGTTCGTTCAAGTCCTCGCCTTGTATCGTGTACTGATATTGGGCCGCCCCGAAGCGCCCGCCAATGGTCAGGTCCTGCTGCGTTTGCAGGAACAGCGTGGCTCCCGGAACCGCTTCAAGTTTACCCCGCAATCGATTGATCACATCGTCGGCGCTAAAGTAGCAAGGGTCCCAGAAGTGGGGGGTCTTGCATCGGCCGCGCTGATCGAGCGGCTTCAGCATGACGAAGAACCGGCCCTGGTTGGTCGCCGAGCCTCCGCCCGCGAACCCGACCACGGTGTCGACCGCCGGGTCCTTCAATACGATTTTCACGAACTGCTCCATCTTGTCCTTCATGGCCTGGAATGAGATGTCTTGTGCCGCCTGAACCGAGCCATTCAGCCGTCCCGTATCCTGCTGCGGGAAAAACCCTTTGGGCACCTTAATGTAGAGGTATACGCTCAGGCAGGCCACAAGAATGGTCACGGCCAAGGTCACGGGCTGATGCGCCAGCACCCATTTGAGGGCGTGCCGGTATGTCGCCAGGAGGTTGTCGAACAACCATTCGCTGGCGCGATAGGCCAGATTGTGCCGCTCGTTCGGTAGGGATCGCTTGAGGAATTTAGCGCACATCGTCGGTGTGGTGGTCAGCGAAACGAGCAGCGAGACGCCGATGGCCATGCTCAGCGTGACCGCGAACTCGCGAAACAGCCGCCCCACAATCCCGCCCATCATCAACAGCGGAATGAACACCGCGACCAGCGACACACTCATGGATAGCACGGTGAATCCAATTTCTGCCGCGCCTTTGAAGGCCGCCTCCACCGCGCCCATCCCATGCTCCACGTAGCGCATGATGTTTTCGAGCACGACGATGGCATCATCCACCACGAACCCAGTGGAAATCGCCAGCGCCATGAGAGAAAGATTGTCCAGACTATAGCCAAGCAGGTACATTCCCCCGAGCGTGCCCACCAGCGAAAGGGGCACGGCGATGCTCGGAATCACCGTCGCCCGCACCGTGCGCAGGAACACGAACACCACCAGAATCACCAGCACAATAGAAATCAGCAGAGTGGTTTCAATGTCTTTCACCGAGGCACGGACCGTAAGGGTGCGGTCCGAGACCACTGCCAGTTTGATAGCCGGAGAAATCGAGGACTGGAGATAAGGCATCAGGGCGCGCACGCGGTCCACAGTCTCGATGACGTTGGCGGCAGGCTGCCGGAAAATAACGACCAGCACCCCGGGTTTGCCATTGGCCAGCCCGAGGTTGCGCACGTCTGCCACCGAATCCTCGACATCCGCCACGTCTCCCAGCCGCACCGGGCCGCCGTTGTTGTAGGCGACGATTAACGGACGGTATTCATCTGCGGTGAAGAGCTGGTCGTTATCCGAGAAGGAAGACGAGATCGTGTTGTCCGCAATCTGCCCTTTGGGCCGGTTCGCGTTGGCCGCATTCAGCGCGTTGCGCACTGTGTCCAAGCCCACTCCCAGCTTGTTGAGCAGCATGGGATTGACCTCGGCCCTCACCGCTGGGGGCGCCGAACCGTACGTGAACACCTGGCCCACTCCATCCACCTGCGCAAGCTTCTGGGCCAGAATCGAGTCGGAGGTATCGTACAAACGCGCCACCGGAACCGTGTCCGAGGTGAGCGCCAGAATCAGGATGGGGGCGTCCGCGGGATTGATTTTGCGATAAGTCGGATTGCTCGGCAGATTGGAAGGAAGCTGGCTGCGAGCGGCATTGATGGCCGCTTGCACATCGCGCGCTGCGGCATCAATATTCCGATTCAGATCAAACTGCAGCGCGATTCCGGTCGAACCCAGTTGGCTCGACGAAGTCATCTGGTTCACGCCCGAGATGCGCCCGAACTGGCGCTCCAAGGGCGTGGCCACCGCCGAAGCCATCGTCTGCGGGTCGGCGCCAGGCAGCTGCGCGCCTATGCTGATCACGGGGAAATCCACCCGCGGCAGCGAAGCTACCGGCAAGTAATTGAAGGCAAGAATCCCGGAAAGCAGCAGCGCCGCCGCCAGCAGCGACGTGCCAATCGGACGCCGGATAAATGGAGACGAGATACTCAACACTCATATCATACGGTCATCGCGAAGAAAAAAGGGGGGGGCGCACACGGTAGGCAGGGTCCAGCGCCGCCGCGGCTGGGGACTTCTGAGACCGCGCGGAAGCTTGCTCGCTCCCCGTCCCTGCGCATCACTCGGGCGATGCCATGCTCCTGAAACCAGGTGGCACACGGTCTCTCCGCGGTCGGGTCCCAAATCGATTTTTCAAAGGATATTTCGACCCGGCCAGCAATCCAGATGCTCAGTGCGCCGGGCTCGGTCTGGGGACAGGAGAGCTTTCAGACAGAGCCGTGTCGCCGCCGCGCAAAGATCGCAAAAACATTCGGAAGCGGTCGAGATACACATAGACGACTGGAGTAGTGAATAAAGTAAGCGCCTGGCTGACAATCAGTCCGCCAACAATCGTGATGCCGAGAGGACGGTGCATTTCGGAACCAGTACCCCTGCCGACGGCCAGCGGCAGACCTCCGAGCAGAGCCGCCATGGTCGTCATCATGATGGGCCGGAACCGCAGGAGGCAGGCGTCGTAGATGGCCTCGACCGGCTTCTTGCCTTGCGTGCGCTCTACCTCCAAAGCCACGTCGATCATCATAATGGCGTTCTTTTTTACCAGGCCGATCAGCAGGATGATGCCGATTGTACCAATCACGTTGAGCTCGTTGTGCGTCAGCAACAGGGCTAGAAGCGCTCCCACCCCCGCGGAAGGAAGGGTCGAGAGAATCGTGATGGGATGAATGTAGCTCTCATACAACATGCCCAACACGATATAGACCGTGATCAGCGCCGTAAGAATCAAGACCGGTTCGCTCGAGAGCGAATCCTGGAACGCGGCCGCCGTGCCCTGGAAACTGGCCTGAATCGTGGTGGGGAACCCGATGGAACGCTGGGCATCTTCTATGGCTAGCGTCGCCTGTCCAAGAGAGATTCCGGGGGCCAGGTTAAATGAAATCGTGACTGACGGAAACTGGCTCTGGTGATTGACTGCTAAGGGTATGTTGGAAGACTCAAAGTGGGTAAATGCTGCCAGCGGAATCGGCGCGCCGCTCGAAGATCGCAGGTAAATGTTCTGTAGAGCCTCTGTCGTCTGTTGGAACTCCGGCGCCACTTCCATGACCACGTGGTATTGGTTGAGGGGACGGTACATGGTCGAGACCTGCCGCTGTCCGAAAGCGTCATAGAGCGCGTTATCAATGTCCTGCGCGGCTACTCCCAACCGGCTGGCCGTGTCCCGATCAATCACCAACTGCGCTTGTAATCCCTTATCCTGCTGATCCGTATTCACGTCGCGCAGTTCACTCAGCTGACGCACTTTATGCAACAAAAGGGGCGCCCAGTTGTTGAGTTCGTTCAGGTCCTCGCCCTGCAGCGTGTACTGGTACTGGGCATTGCTCTGCCGTCCACCGATGGTCAGGTCTTGCGCGGATTGCAGAAAGAGCGTGGCTCCCGGCACCGCCGACAGCTTGCCGCGAAGACGGTTGATCACATCGTCGGCGCTCACGTTGGGACAGGACTGCCAAAAATGACGATTGGAGCACTTGCCGCGCTGCTCGAGCGGCTTCAGCATGATGAAGAACCGGCCCTGATTCGAAACCGTGTTTCCTCCGGCGAAGCCGACGATCGTGTTCACCGAGGGATCGGCCATCACAATCTTGACATAGTTTTCCATCTTGCCGCGCATCCCCTGGAAGGAGATATCCTGCGCCGCTTGCACGGAGCCCATGATGCGCCCCGTGTCCTGCTGCGGAAAGAAACCCTTGGGCACGATGATGTAGAGGTATACGCTCAGGCAAGCCACCAGAATGGTCACCACCAGTGTGACCAGCTGATATTCGAGAACCCACTTCAGCCCGTGACGGTAGGCGGCCAGCGTCTTGTCAAAGACCCATTCGCTGACGCGGTAGAAGTGATTGTGGCGTTCGTCCTGTGCTGGCGGGCGCAGGAACTTGGCACACATGGTGGGCGTCGTGGTCAGCGAGACCAGCAACGAGACCCCGATTGCAATGCTAAGCGTAACCGCGAACTCGCGAAACAGCCGTCCCACAATTCCGCCCATCATCAACAACGGGATGAAGACCGCGACCAGGGACAGGCTCATGGAAAGCACGGTAAACCCAATTTCCGTGGCTCCTTTGAACGCCGCCTCGACCGCGTCCATGCCGTGCTCCACATAGCGCGTGATGTTTTCGAGCACCACGATTGCGTCATCCACCACGAATCCAGTAGAAATCGCCAGCGCCATGAGCGACAGATTGTCCAGGCTATAACCCAGCAGATACATGCCGCCGAATGTCCCCACCAGCGAAAGCGGCACCGCGATGCTCGGAATCACCGTGGCTCGCACGGTTCGTAAAAACGCAAACACCACCAGGATCACAAGAATGATCGAGAGGATCAGCGTGGACTCGATGTCCTTGACCGAGGCCCGCACCGTGATGGTGCGATCCATGGCTATGGTGAGCTTGATCGCCGGGGAAATCGAGGACTGCAAATACGGAAGCAGGGCCACCACCCGGTCCACGGTCTCAATGACGTTGGCCCCGGGCTGCCGGAAAATAATGATCAGAACGCTCGGCTTTCCACCCCCTCCATGCGCGACGTCCGCCGTGTTGCCCAGCAGCCCGATGTTGCGAACGTCGATGACCGAATCTTCGACATCGGCCACGTCTCCCAGCCGCACCGGGCCGCCGTTACGGTATGCGACGATCAGAGGCCGGTACTGATCCGCGGTAAAGAGTTGATCGTTGTCGCTGAAAGTCCAGGACGTCGCGCCGCTTGATACTTGTCCCTTGGCCTGGTTGGCATTGGCCAGATTGAGCGCGTTGCGCACCGTATCCAAGCCAACCCCAAGTTTGTTCAGCAACATGGGATTCACTTCTGCGCGCACTCCGGGCTGCGCCGAGCCACCGACGAAGACCTGCCCCACGCCGCTTACCTGAGCGAGTTTCTGCGACAGAATGGAGTCGGCCGCATCGTAGAGCTGGGGCACGCTCTCCGTGTCCGAGGTCAGCGCCAGAATCATGATGGGTGCGTCCGCCGGGTTGGCCTTGCGATAGGTTGGATTGCTCGGCAGGTTCGCGGGAAGCTGGCTGTGCGCGGCATTGATCGCCGCCTGCACATCCCGCCCGGCGGCATCGATGTTGCGGTTCAAATCAAACTGCAAAACGATGGTGGTCGAGCCCAGTTGGCTCGTCGAGGTCATCTGGTTCACCGCCGCGATGCGCCCGAACTGGCGTTCGAGCGGCGTGGCTACGGCAGAAGCCATGGTGGGCGGATCGGCGCCGGGGAGCTGGGCAGTAATCTGAATGACCGGGAAATCCACCCGCGGCAGCGATGCAACCGGCAAGTAATTGAAGGCAAGAATCCCGGAAAGCAGCAGCGCCGCCGCCAGCAGCGATGTGCCAATCGGACGCCGGATAAATGGAGACGAGATACTCATGCTCTATTTAGCTAGCAAGGCCTAATCCGCCGGCATTTCGTGCGGAATCGGATTGCCGATCTTGTACTTCTCAAACCGGTGCGCCAGCCGGTCAAACCACAGGTAAACCACGGGCGTGGTATAGAGCGTGAGCAACTGGCTCAGCAACAACCCGCCCACAATGGTGATGCCCAGGGGGCGCCGCAACTCCGCGCCCGTTCCCGAACCGAGCGCCAGCGGCAAACCGCCGAGCAGCGCCGCCATCGTCGTCATCATGATGGGGCGGAAGCGCAGCAAACACGCTTGAAATATCGCTTCCTGCGGCGGCTTGTTCTCCTCGCGCTCCGCTTCGAGCGCAAAGTCGATCATCATAATGGCATTCTTCTTCACGATGCCGATCAGCAGGATGATGCCGATCAGCGCTACCACCGTCAGATCGTTGTGCGTGATCTGCAAAGCCAGAATCGCGCCCACGCCGGCCGAGGGCAAGGTGGAGAGAATCGTGATGGGATGGATGTAGCTCTCATACAAAACTCCCAGCACGATGTACACCGTGATGATGGCAGCCAGAATCAGGAACGGCTCGCTCGAAAGCGAATTTTGAAATGCAGCGGCCGTTCCCTGAAAAGAGGCGTGAATACTCGCCGGCATCTGAATCTCTTTTTCCACATCCTCGATAGCACGCGTCGCATCGCCCAGCGAGGCTCCGGGTGCGAGGTTGAACGAAAGGGTTACGACCGGAAACTGCCCCTGATGGTTGACGGCCAGCGGCGCGTTCGTCGTTTGCATGCGTATGAAAGTGGAAAGCGGAACCGGGGGTCCGCTGGTGACGGGTGCGGCTGCATTGGCGGTGGGCGCGCCGGAATTCGGTATGGTGCTGCTGGGGCGAACGTAAACGTCGTCCATCGCGGCGGTAGTTTTGGCAAAGTTCGGCAGGACTTCCAGCACCACGTGGTACTGGTTCAGCTGCGTAAAGATGATGGAAACCTGCCGCTGCCCGAAGGCGTCGTAGAGCGTGTTGTCGATGGCCTGCGGAAGGATTCCCAGCCGCGACGCCGTGTCGCGATCGATCGTGAGGTTGGTCCTCAGTCCGCCGTCAAGCTGGTCGGTGGCGACATCGCGCAGTTCCGGCGCCGCGCGTAGTTTCTCCACCAACTTCGGTGTCCATTGCGCCAGTTCTTGCGCGTCGGCGTCTTCAATCGAGTATTGGAACTGGGTGCGGCTCACCCGATCCTCCACCGTTAAGTCCTGCACGGGCTGCATATAGAGGGTGATTCCGTTTACCTTCGCCAAATCGGGCTGCAGCCGCCGGATGATCCCTGAGGCGTCCAGGTCCCGCTCATCGCGTGGCTTCAAGTTGATCTGAATGCGGCCGCTGTTCGGAGTCGTGTTCGTGCCGTCCACGCCGATAAAAGACGACAGGCTCTCCACGTCTTTATCTTTGAGAATCACCTTTGCCAGTTCCTGTTGGCGCTGCGCCATGGCATCAAACGAAATATTGTCCGGAGCTTCCGAAATCCCCAGAATCACACCCGTGTCCTGCACCGGGAAGAATCCCTTGGGCACAATCACGTAGAGAACGAGGGTGAGGATCAGGGTTCCGAGGGTGACCAACAGGGTTGCGGTTTGGTGCTTCAACACCCATTTCACGGTGCGGCCGTAAGACGCGATGACCCGGTTGTAAAAGTCTTCTGTAACCTCGTAGAAACGGCCTTTCTCGCCTTCCTTGCGATGCTTGAGCAACTTGGCGCACATCATCGGAGTCAGGCTCAGAGAAACCCCTGCCGAGACCAGGATGGTAACCGCCAACGTGACCGCGAACTCGCGGAAGAGCCGGCCCACAATGTCTCCCATAAACAACAGCGGAATCAGCACGGCAATCAGAGAAACCGTAAGGGAGACGATGGTGAACCCAATCTGTCCCGACCCGTTGAGGGCCGCATCGAGCGGCGAATCTCCGGCTTCCAGGTAGCGGTCGATGTTTTCGATCATCACGATGGCGTCATCCACCACGAAGCCGGTGGAGATGGTTAACGCCATGAGGGTCAGATTGTTGAGGCTGTAACCCAGCAAGTACATCACGCCAAACGTGCCCACAATCGACAACGGGACCGCGACGCTCGGAATGAACGTGGCCCGCAGGTTTCGCAGGAAGAGGAAAATAACGATGACCACCAGCACGATGGTCAAAACCAATTCGAACTCAACATCTTTCACGGACGCGCGGATGGTCGTAGTCCGGTCCGTGAGAATTTGAACCTTAACCGCCGAGGGCAACGACGCCTGCAATTGCGGCAGCAACTTCTTGATCCGGTCGACCACGCTGATGATGTTCGCCCCAGGCTGGCGCTGGATGTTGACGATAACGGCCGGAGTCTGATTCATCCAGGCCGCGAGCCGCGTATTTTCCGTGCCGTCGATCACGTTGGCGACATCGCTCAGGCGCACCGGTGCTCCGTTGTGATAAGCGACGACGATCGGCTTGTACTGCTCAGCGGCGAAAAGCTGGTCGTTGGCACCGATGGTGTAGGACTGGCGCGCGCCATCGATAACGCCTTTCGCCTGATCCACATTGGCCTCGGCTAGCGCCGTGCGCACATCCTCGAGGCTCAATCCGAAGGAAGCGAGTGATGTTGGGTTCACCTGCACTCGCACGGCGGGCTTCTGTCCACCGCTGATCGAAACCAGCCCTACGCCCGGCAACTGCGAAATTTTCTGCGCCAGAGCCGTGTCGGCGAGATCCTCCACCTTGGACAAGGCCAGCGAGTCCGAACTCATGGCCAGCGTGATAATCGGAGAATCGGCCGGATTTACTTTGTTGTAAATGGGAGGATTCGGCAAATCCGTCGGCAGATAGGTTGCCGCCGCGTTCACGGCAGCCTGCACCTGCTGTTCTTCGACGTCGATGTTCTGGTCGAGTGCGAACTGCAGCGTGATGACCGAGCTGCCAAATGAACTCGTCGAAGTCATCTGGCTCAATCCCGGAACTTGTCCGAACTGCCGCTCCAGCGGCGAAGTCACCGACGACGCCATTACGTCGGGGTCGGCCCCCGGGTAAAACGTTACAACCTGAATCGTCGGGTAATCGACTTCCGGCAGGGCGGAGACGGGCAGTTGCAGGAACGCGACCCATCCCACCAGTAGCACGCCCACCATCAACAGCGTGGTCGCCACTGGCCGGAGAATGAATAACCTTGAAGGACTCATGAAGCGGGAGTTCCTGATCCCGGACTAACCGGTTCCGAAGTTCCTTGCGTTGGGCCGCTCCGGAACTCGATCTTGCTTCCGGTTTGCAGTTTGTCCTGGCCATCGGTCACCACCGTGTCCCCGGGATGCAGACCGGTGGCTACGGCCGTGTTGTTGCCTTGAGCAATCGATACTGTCACCGGGTGCGCTTCGACTGTTTTGTCCGGCTTCACCAGATAGACAAAGGTTCCTTGCGGTCCACGCAATATCGCGGCCGTGGGCAGTACCGTGCTGTTTTTTCGCGTCTCGAGAAGCAGATTCGCGTTGACGAACTGGTTGGGCCAAAGCTGGTTGTCTTTATTGTCGAAGACGGCTTTCAGCTTGGCGGTTCCCGTGGTCTGATCGATCTGGTTGTCAATCGTCTGCAGCTTGCCCGTCTCGAGCTTGATCTGATTGTCCCGGCTGTAAGCCTCCACCAGCAGCGTCGAGTTTTTCATGTGTTGCGAAACTGTCGGCAACTGATCCTCGGGCAGAGTGAAAATCACGGCGATCGGCTGCAACTGTGTGAGGATCAGCATCGGATTGGTGTCGGCCGCATGCACGATATTTCCCGGATCCACCTGCCGCAGCCCCACGCGCCCGGTGAACGGCGCCGTGATGTTGCAGTAGACAAGCTGCAGCTTGGCGTTATCGATCTGCGCCTGATCCGTGCGTACCTGGCCATCGAGCTGGTCCACCAATGACTTCTGCGTGTCCACCTGCTGCTGGGCAATGCTTCCGGAAGGAATCAGAGTGGTATAGCGGTCGAGGTTCAGCCTGGCATCGCGCAGCGTCGCCTGATCCTTGAAAATCTGTGCCTGCATCTGTTCGAGTTGCACTTGGTAGGGGCGAGGATCAATCAAGATCAGCAAATCGCCTTCTTTCACGATCTGCCCTTCCTGAAAGTTGACGCGCATAATCTGCCCGTCGACGCGGCTCTTGATGTTCGCCGTGTAGAACGCGGTCACCGACCCCAGCCCGACCAGGTAGACGGGCATGTCCTGCTGCTGCACCTTGGCCACAGCCACCGAAACTGCACGCGGGGACGCGGCTTGCGCTTTCTGCTGTTTGGAGTCGGCGCCGGTGCAGCCCGAAAGCAACGCGCAAACCATACCCAGCGTGACGGCCAAAACCAGCCAACTCCGGGAACGAAGGGCGAACAGCGGTTCCTTTTGAGGAGAACTCGAATCGATCATTTTCACGGTTTTATTCGGTTGCATCTTTCCACAAGGTCGGGAAGCACGTGCGATTTATTAGACGTATTCATTTTCGATTCGGTGCAAGCGAAATGCAGCAAATCGCCTTACTAAAGGTCCTCCTGCTGGAACGACTCCGGTAGAAACCGGAGCGGAGATGTAATAGCAGGCCGCCGCCTGAAACAAGCATCAACTGTGGCGGCGAGGAGGTCAAGCGCGGGGCGAAGGTTTTACAAATCTTTACTCTCTGACCTTTCCTTTACTGGCGATGGAGTGCGAGCGGCGGCCCGTTCCGGGCTTCGTAGGCGGCGATCTCCGATTCGTGTTGCAGCGTGAGCCCGATATCGTCTAGCCCGTCGAGCAGACAGTGGCGCACGAATTCATCGATAGGAAATTTGGCGCGAAAGCCCTGATCGTCCCGCACCTCGCATTGCTCCAGATCGATGGTGAGTTGGTAATCGTCGAGCTTGGGGGCGCGGCGCATGAGTTCCGCGGTTTCACTCTCGCTGAGGCACACCGTGAGGAAACCGTTCTTGGCGCTGTTATTGGCAAAGATGTCGGCGAACGAAGATGAAATCACGGCGCGGAATCCGAAATCCGCCAGCGCCCACACCGCGTGCTCCCGCGAAGAACCGCAGCCAAAATTTTTCCCCGCCACCAGAATGCTCGCGCCCGCATAACGCGGCTCGTCCAAAACAAAACCAGCGTTCTTCTTCCCGTCCGCGGCGAAACGCCAGTCGTAAAACAAGAACTGGCCAAAGCCGGTGCGCTCAATCCGCTTCAGAAATTGTTTGGGGATGATTTGGTCGGTGTCGACATTGATCCGCTCCAGCGGAGCCACGCGCCCGCGATGTGTACGAAACGGTTTCACAGCGCCTTCCTCCCACCACTTGTCACACTGAGCGGAGCGAGTCGAAGCGTCTCCCGCTCTTTACAGATTCCGATCGGCTTCAGGGTGTTCTGCGTGTGCGCTTCGCATTCCAAACCATGACCGCCCACCGCCTTACCGAAACTTCCACGCCCGAACATCGGTAAAGTGCCCCGCAATCGCCGCCGCCGCCGCCATCATCGGACTCACCAGATGCGTCCGCCCCCCGCGCCCCTGCCGTCCTTCAAAATTCCGGTTGCTCGTCGATGCGCAGCGCTCGCCGGGCTGCAAAATGTCGGGATTCATTCCCAGACACATCGAGCATCCCGACTCGCGCCACTCGAATCCCGCATCCAGAAAAATCCGGTGCAAGCCTTCCTGTTCGGCCGCCCGCTTCACGGTCTGCGATCCCGGCACCACCATGGCGCGCACCTTCGTGCTCACATGATGTCCCTTAGCGACCCGCGCCGCCGCCCGCAAATCCTCAAGCCGCGAGTTCGTGCACGATCCGATAAACACCCGGTCGATCCCGATATCTTCAATGCGTTTCCCCGACTCCAGGCCCATGTACTGCAAAGCCAGCTCGGTCGCGCGCCGCTCGATCTCTTTCAGGCTTTCCACTTCAGGC
>Ga0182015_10001793_pt1 | contig 27396 bp, 26 predicted proteins | sample 712P3MmetaG_FD_120478 | JGI IMG/M metagenome (GOLD analysis project Ga0182015, IMG submission 120478) | Permafrost microbial communities from Stordalen Mire, Sweden - 712P3M metaG | ecosystem: Environmental > Terrestrial > Soil > Wetlands > Permafrost | place: Sweden: Stordalen | collected...
ATCAAACAGGGGCCTTCACCGGCGCGCACGCGCGCCGTCGCTTCTGCCGCGAGGCTCCGGCAGGCGAAGTAGTCGGTACCGTCGACCTTGTAGATGGCCAGGCCCCGATAGCCCTGCACGAGCTCGGAGATGGGCGCCGGAGCCTGGTCAGAGGCCCGCACCGAGATGGCCCATCCGTTGTCCTCCACGAGGTAGACGACGGGAAGGTGCAGTCTGCAGGCGGTGTTCAGGCTCTCCCAGAACTCTCCCTCGGAGGTTGCCCCTTCGCCCAAGGAGACATAAGTCACCTCGTCGCCGTGGCCGGCACATCCCTCGAGATCCCGACGGGCGATGTAAAGGGCCGCCTCGGCGCAGCCGACGGCGGGCAGGCACTGGCTGCCTGTGCAGCTCGACTGGGTGACGATGTTGAGGGCCTTGCTGCCCCAGTGGGCCGGCATCTGGCGACCACCGGAGCTGGGGTCCTCCGAGGAGCTGACGGCTTGCAGCAAGATGTCGCGGGGCGTCACGCCGAGCCCGAGCACGAGCGCCTGGTCCCTGTAATAAGGGAAGAACCAGTCGTAGCCGGGCCGCAGCGATCGTGCCATCGCCACCAGCAGTGCCTCGTGGCCGGCACCGGCTATCTCAAAATGGACCCGGCTTTGGCGTTGCAGGGTTATCTCCCGGTCGTCGAGGGCTCTCGAGGTGCAGGCGAGGCGGAAGTCCTCGACGAGCTCGGAACGGTCGACGCCGCGGTATGTGGCCGGCGCCTCGGCCGGTTGCGAGCCGCTCGCGGCCACGGGAGCCGGGCCGGTTCCGTTCGACTGGTCCGCGGGAGCCTCAAGAGCGCCGAAAGCCGTGCGCGTCGACTCGGTCAACTTGGAATCACCCCCTGCCATCGATGATCCCACGATAGGGGACAGCGAGACCTGCGCGGCCGTATCGGCGCGCCCGGAGGACGCAGCTGGCCTGGACCTACACTGAGTTGTCATGTCCGATCCCACCATGAGCTCTCACGGGCGCGCCGAGAGCACGGGCGCGACCCAAGCGACCCCCGCGCCGCAGGAGCCGGTCGTCCGCGAGCGTCACGGCCATGTCGAGCTCGTGCGCTTGAACCGCGAGCGGGTGCGCAACGCCATCGACTCCGCCACGGCGCGGTCGCTCGAGGCGACCTTCGACGAGCTGACCGACGACGACGAGGTCTGGGCGGTCGTCCTCACCGGCACCGGGGAGAAGGCCTTTTGTGCCGGAATGGACCTCAAGGCTTTCGCCTCGGGAGAGGCGGGGGAGGTCCTCACCGCCAAGGGCGGTTTCGCCGGCATCGCGGCCAGGAAATTCCCCAAGCCCCTCATCGCGGCGGTGAACGGTGTCGCTCTGGCGGGTGGCTTCGAGATCGTGCTCGCCTGCGACCTCGTCGTCGCCGCCGAGCATGCGCTGTTCGGGATCCCAGAGGTTCGCCGGGGTCTCGTGGCTGCCGGAGGAGGCCTCATCCGGCTGGCGAGAAGGATCCCACCCGCCATTGCCCTCGAGCTCGCTCTCACTGGCGAGAGCATCGACGCCCACCGCGCCCTCGCTCTCGGGCTCGTGAACCGGGTCGTGCCCTCTGAGGCCGTTGTGGCGGAGGCGCTCGCGCTCGCAGGCGTGATCTGTTCCAATGCCCCGCTCGCGGTGAGGGTATCCAAGGAACTCATGAAGCGCTCCTTAGATCTCGCCGAGGACGATGCCTGGCAGCTCAACGGTGAGCTCACGGCCCCGGTGCTGGCGAGCAGCGATGCTGTCGAAGGAGCCGTCGCCTTTGCCCAAAAGCGCCCTCCGGTCTGGACAGGCACCTGAGCATGCCCAGCTCAGGCAGGTTTTCATCTGCCTGGGGTGCCAGAGCCGTATAACCAAGTGGCCCCCCGGCTGCACGAGGCAGGCGGGATCGGTCTAACCTGGTCTCTATCTTCGGAAAGAAAGGCAGGTGATCACCGGGATGCTTGCCGAGATTCTTGGTGCCGACGGCTTGATCGTGATTGCTGTTGTCGTCGTCGTGCTCCTCTTTGGCGGAACACGCCTTCCCAAGCTCGCTCGCGGGCTCGGAAGCGCGTCTCATGAGTTCAAAAAGGGCATGGAGGAGGGCGACAAGGGGGAAGAGACGGCAGCCGCGGGCGACGACAAGACGTCGGGTCCGATCCACCCCAGCTGAGCCGCGCCTCGGCTCAGCTCTAGATGATGGCGTCTGACGGATCAGCGCGTCGGCGCGTAGCTTTCGGCGGCCACCAGCTCGCCGAGTACGCCCTTGCCGCCGCGCTCGCGGCTGTCGGCTTGCACCTGAGCGGTCGCAGCGAGCTCGTCTTGCTGTTAGCAGGGGGAGTGCTGGCTTTTTCCGCCATCATCAGTCAGGGACCTCTCGCCGCTTGGCGGGTTGTCCCGAGGCGCCTGCACCTCTACTTGGACCTGCCCATTGCGGCCTGCCTCGCCCTCTCGCCGCTGCTTTACCTTCCGAGCTACCCGCTCATCCCGATCGTCATAAGCGAGGCGGTCGTGGTCGTGCTCGTGCGCATGTCCCTCACAACCGAGTTCGTGCCGCGCCCGCGCCCCGAACGAGGCACCGGGCGTTCTGTCGCCCGCCCTGCAGGCCGCACCTCGTCAAGCGCGTCCCAAGGCCCAGATGCTGTCACGGCTGCGGCCGCGACGGCGGGGCGCCTCCTCGGCACTGCGGTCGCCAAAGCCCGGGACTCGAGTGCCCCATCGGCGGCCGCCCGCGGAGCGGCCCGCGGGCTCGGGCGTGCTGCAGGTCACGCGCGCCGTCTCGGGCGCGCCGCGGCGGCTGGCAAGACAGCACCGAGCGCCCCCCGGGCTGTCGCCGTACCGCCCTCTTCGGCCGAGCCCACGGACTGAAGACTCGGCGTCACGGCGCCGTGGCGCTGGGCGCTGGTTGACTGCACCTGCGATTATTTCGCTAGAGTCTCGGCCCGTGGGGATTCCGGGGGTCGCCAGACCGAGAGGCATCGCGCGCTTCGTACTGCTCGGTGGCCTCGCGCTCGTGCTCGGAGGCTGCACACTGCCGACGTTCGGGGGCTTTCGCGGCGCCACGACTCAAGGCCAAACCGAGTTCAAGCTCTGGTCGTGGATGACCATCGCCGGCGTCGTCGTCGCAGTGTTCGTATGGGGCCTGATCCTGTGGGCCGTCCTTGCCTACCGTCGCCGCGACCCGGACAAGATGCCGAAGCAGTTCCAAAGCAACGGCCCCGTCGAGATCCTCTACACGGTCATACCACTGATCATCGTCGGCTTCATATTTTTCTATACAGTCGTCGCAGAGAACAAGGTCGACGCAATTTCACCCAATCCTGCCGTTCGGATCACCGTCACCGGGTTCCAGTGGGGCTGGAGATTCAGCTACCGCAACGCGTCAGGCAAGCAGGTCGCGCTTGTTGAGACTGCGCAACCGCGGCCGCCGTTGCTGGCGGCAAGCCCGCTCTCCTCGGAGTACCCGCGCTTCGAGCTGCCTCTCGGCGAGACGACCCAGATATCGCTCCTGTCGAACGACGTCGTGCACACCTTCTATGTGCCCGCTTTCAACTTCGGTCGCCAAGCGCTCCCCGGCGTGGACAACAAGTTCGACTTCACGCCTGTGCAGACGGGCGTCTTCGTTGGCCACTGCGCCACCTATTGCGGCCTTTACCATTCCGAGATGCTCTTCAGCGTGGCCGTCGTCACCCCGGGCGCCTTCAGGAGCTGGCTCAAGGCTCAGTCCGCCTCGGGGGCAGCGGCGTGACCGTACTGGCCGATCGCCCCGAGGTCTTCGACGACGACGCCGCCCACGAGCACGTCCACGCGCCCTCAGGGTTCTTGAAGTGGGTCACCTCGACCGACCACAAGGTGATCGGCAAGAACTACACCGTCACGGCCGTCATCTTCTTCCTCCTCGCCGGCGCCATGGCGATGCTGATCCGCGCCCAGCTCGCCAACCCCGACAGCACCTTTTTGTCGCAGCACACCTACAACGAGATGTTCACCATGCACGGCAGCCTGATGATCTACCTGTTCGTCGGGCCAGTCGCCTTCGGCGGCCTCGCCAACTACATAGTGCCGCTGCAGATCGGCGCACCGGACATGGCCTTCCCGCGGCTCAACGCGCTGTCGTACTGGCTTTACCTCGGTGGCGGCACGTTGATGATGATGGGGTTCTTCACCACCGGCTCCGCGGCCGACTTCGGTTGGGTCGCCTACGCGCCGCTGTCGAATTCGATCAACACTCCCGGAGCCGGGCCCGACTTGTGGATAGTCGCCCTCGTCCTCACGGGCTTTTCTGCCATCTTCACCGGCGTCAACCTCGTCAGCACCATCTATTATCTGCGCGCCCCGGGAATGACGATGTTCCGGATGCCGATCTTCACCTGGAACATGCTCGTGACCGGCATATTGATCCTGATCGCGTTCCCGGTGTTCACGAGCGCCCTCGTGCTGTTGTGGTGCGACCGGCACCTCGGGGCCCATATCTTTGAAGTCCAAGGCGGCGGGATGCCCGTGCTCTGGCAGGACCTGTTCTGGTTCTTCGGCCATCCGGAGGTCTACATCCTCGCTCTGCCCTTCTTCGGGATCGTGACCGATGTGATCGCGGTGTTCTCCCGCAAACCCATCTTCGGCTACCGCGGCATGGTGTTCGCGACGATCTCCATCGCGGCACTGTCCACGAGCGTGTGGGCCCACCACATGTTCACGACCGGGGTGGTACTCCTCCCCTTCTTCAGCCTGATGTCCTATCTGATCGCCGTCCCGACGGGGATCAAGTTCTTCAACTGGATCGGCACCATGTGGCGGGGCTCTGTGAAGTTCGACACGCCGATGCTGTTCTGTATCGGCTTCCTCGGAACCTTCCTCGTCGGGGGAGTGACGGGGATCCTGTTGGCGTCGCCGCCGATCGACTTCGCCACCCACGACACCTACTTCGTCGTCGCCCACTTCCACAGCGTCGTCATGGCACTTGTGATGGGGGCGTTCGCGGGCTTTTTCTACTGGTATCCGAAGATGACGGGTCGGATGCTGAGGGAGAGCCTCGGCAAGGCGACCTTCTGGCTGATGTTCATCGGTACCAATGTCACCTTCGACCCTCAGTACCTGCTCGGGCTGAAAGGGATGCCACGGAGAATCGCGGAGTATGCGGCGAGCGACGGGTACACGTTGCTGAACCGGATCTCCAGTGTCGGAGCCGCGATCATCTTCGTCTCGGTGGCCCTCTTCGTCGTCAACCTCATCGTGTCCTGGTGGGTCCCGGTCCCCGCGGGCGACAACCCGTGGGACGCTGCCACCTTGGAGTGGGCGACGAGCTCGCCGCCGCCTCATCACAACTTCTTGAAGCTCCCGCCGATCCGCTCCCGGCGCCCGGTCTGGGACAAGAACCATCCGAATGACCGCATCATCGAGCACGCCAAGCCCAAGCTCGGGGGGATGTTCGCCACGCCCGGAGGCGCGGTGCTTCTCGAAGATGTCGGCCTGGACGGCGGCCCGGAGGCGGAGCGATGAAGCTCGAGGCTTACGTACTTCTCTTCGTAGGTGTCTTCTTCGGTTGCGTTGGCCTCGCCTACTGGTTGCTCAGCTCCGAGGACGCGGGCAGCATCATGCTGCTCGGGACGTTCCTCCTCGGCTGCGTGCCGGGTGGCTACTACCTGTGGTGGTCACGCCGGATGAAGCCACGTCCCGAGGACAACCCGGACGCCTCCTTGGAGGACGGCGCCGGTGCCGTGGGCGCGTTCCCCGGGAGCAGCATCTGGCCGTTCGTCCTCGGAGGCGGTGCTACCTTCGTGGCCGCGGCGCTCGTGTTCGGAGCCTGGACGCTAGGTGTCGGCCTCTTCCTGGCCGTCGCGGCCCTCGTCGGGGTCATCTACGAGAGCCGGCGCGGAGGGCTCGTCTAACCTGCCTTCTCCCCGCGGCCGCCGGCGATTCTCGCGGATCGCGAAACGCACCACGGCCACGACGAGCCCGGCCATGAGCACCAAGAAGACGGCGAAGCCGATAACAAAGCCGACGGACATGTCGCGGCGCTTCAGCTCTCTCGGTGTCCGGCGCCCGGCAGGTTGACGCGGACAAGGCCTTCTTGGACGAGGCTGACGACGAGGCGGCCCTGCTCGTCGAACATCAAGCCTCTTGCCAGGCCCCGCGCCCCATACGCGTTCGGCGAGTCCTGATCGAACAGGAGCCAGCCGTCGGCCCGGAAGGGACGGTGGAACCACATGCAGTGATCAAGGCTCACGACCATGGTCGCTCCTGCCTCCCAGGGGATCTCGTGCGGCTTGAGGACCGAGTCGATGATGGACATGTCGGAGGCGTAGGCGACGACGGCGGCGTGCAAGAGCGGGTCGTCGCCGAGCTTGCCGTCTGCCCTGACCCACAGGCGCTGGCGGGTCTCTTCGCTCGCGGACCGCAGCCAGGGCACGTCACCCACGTACCGCTGGTCGATCGGGCGGGGCCTGTCGAGCTGGAACCAGTCCGGCAACTGGTCCCGATAGGGCTCGAGCCGCTCCCGGAGGGTTGCCAGCGTGCCCGGCGCCGGCACGTCGGGCATCTGTGCCTGATGGACGAGGCCTGGTGGCTCGTCGATATGGAACGAGCACTGCAGGTTGAATATCGCCCGCCCGTGCTGGATGGCGACGACCCGCCTGGTGGTGAAAGAACGGCCGTCGCGGATGCGGTCGACCTCGTAGAGGATCGGCACCGTCGGGTCACCCGGGCGTAAGAAGTACGAGTGCAGCGAGTGGACCCGGCCCTTGTCGACGGTGCGGCCGGCGGCGACGAGGGACTGTGCGGCAACCTGGCCGCCAAAGACGCGAAGGCGGGTTTCGTCGAGGTTCTTTCCACGAAAGATGTTGACCTCGATCGCCTCGAGATCGAGCAGTTCGATGAGCTGGCTCAGGGCCTCGGTCACGGGTGAGACGATAGACTCCGTGCGTGGCCGCCCACGTGAGCCATACCCGGGCGTTCTTGGGAACGGAACACTTCAGGCGGCTTTGGAAGTACGCCTCGGTGTCGGTCGTCTCGACCTTGACGACTCAAGTCGTGCTGTTTTTGACCTACCACGTCTGGAGCGTGGGGTCGGCTGTCGAGTGCAACGTGATCGCGACCGTCGTCGCCTCCGTTCCCGCCTACTATCTGAACCGCTCTTGGACCTGGGGTAAAAAGGGCCGCTCCAACATCTGGGCCGAGGTCGTGCCCTTCTGGACGATCGCACTTGTAGCGATGGTTCTTTCGACAGTCGCGGTCGGGGTGGCGGCGCACAACGCCGACCGGATCGCGCACGGGTCGCTGGAGCGCGCCCTCATCGTCAACGGGGCCAACCTGATCACTTATGCCCTGTTGTGGACAGCCCGTTATTTCCTTCTCAACCGTTTCCTGTTCGGGTCCCGCGCGTCGCCCGACGCGCCGACGCCGCCTGCCCCGCCGCTCGCCGAGGAGCTCGGAGAGCCGGCCGCCATGGCGGTGACCGAGACCACGCCCGTTACCTCGCTCGAGGCGGATCTCCCCGGGCTCAGCGCCACCGACAGGGCCCATCCCGCCGTGTGAGCGCTCAGCTCCCAGGCTCTCGGCCCCGGGTCTCGCGCCGGCTCGACTGCCAAGCCAGCCCCCAACCCACCAGCAGGGCGCAAAGCGCCAGCACGAGGCTCGGGGTATCGCCGAAGCGCGTGTACAGAGTTGTCCCGTCACGAAGCGGCACGGTGGCTGTCAGCACCGCGGGCACTGAGAGCCGTGTTCGTTGCAGGAGGTTGCCGTCGTTGTCGATAACGGCGGAGAAGCCGGTCGGTGCCGCTTGGATCAGGTCGCGTCCCTCCTCGATCGCCTGCAGGCGTGACGCCGCGATCTCTTGGGCAGGAGCCTGGTCGCTCGAGTACGAGGAGGTGTTCGTCGGCACCAGGAGCAGCTCGCCCCCGGCCCGCACGCCGGATCGCCCGCGATCGGGGAAGAAGACCTCGTAGGAAACGAGCACGGCGACACGGCCCGCCGGGGTCGCCATCATGCCGCTTCCGTGGCCCGCGATGGCGTCCCGGGGGATGGCCTGCAGGTTCGCCAGATGAGAGAAGAACGACCGCCATGGGACGTACTCACCGAAGGGAACCCGGTGCACCTTCTCGAAGGTGGCCACGAGGGCGCCGGAGGGTGAGTAGGCCACGATCTCGTTGCGAAACCGCGTCGCGCCGACGGTCTCGGTGACGCCCACGACCAGCGTCGTGTGCAGGCTGCGGGCGAGCGCGGAGAGCTGGGCCGACTCCGGCGAAGCACGGAGGGGGCCGCTCAAGGCGACTATGTCCTCGGGCCAAAGGACGAGATCGACCGGAGGTTTCACCCCTCTCGTCGCGCGAAGTGCCGCCGCGTATACGACCGAGGGCGGGATTTGAAGATCTGACAGTCCCCTGCGGCCGCCTCCTTGGACGATGGCGACACGCAGGTGGCCGAGTGGGGGACCACCGTCGGAGGCGAGCGCTCCGAAGGCGCACAGAGCGGTCACGGCGAGGGCACCGAGCAAGCCCGCGAGGAGCCCACCGCTTCCCGGCCGGGCTGTGCCGCGTCGCCGGCGCAGGTAGCCGAGGACGAGATCTCCGAGTGCGGCACCGGCCAGGTAGGTCACGCCTGCTACGAGGACGCTACCCCCGAGGCGGCCCGTTGCGGCGAGGGGCCCACCGAGCTGCCCGAAAGCTATCCCGCCCGGAGGCACGCCACCAAAGGGCCAGGTGTCGCGCGCCCATTCCGCCAGTGTCAACAGCCCGGCGAGTGCCGGGACGCGGCCCCGGCCGCCCGGTGCGAGAGCGCAGGCCAGGGCGAACATCGCCGACTGCAGCACGACGAGGGCTACATAGCCGAGAAACGTGAACCTGTCCGCCCAGGCGAGGCCGATCACGAGCTGCCCGGTCCCGGCGAGAAAGCCCGCACCCGCCCGGCCCGCGACCGAGCGCTCCGCCACTGCCCAGCTGAGCGTTGCCACCCCAAGTATCGCCAGCGGCCACAACCCGAACGGTGGTAGCGACAGGGCCACGAGCACGCCGCCCACAAGGGGTCCGAGCGCGCGCGCGATCCTGCCGGCGAGCGTCATGGGTTCAGGCGATCGAGAACCTCCGCCGCAGCCCGCTCGCCGCTCGAGAGACATGCCGGGATCCCGATCCCGCCGAGCGAGGGGCCTGCGAGTGCCAGCCCGGGCAGCTTCCCGATCGCAGCCTTCGTCCGCTCGATCTTGCGAAGGTGCCCAGGCAGGTACAGGGGGAAGGCCCGGGGCCAGCGCCGGACCAGGCTCGCGAGCGGCGCAGCCGAGACGCCGAGCAGCTCGCGCAGGTCGCCGAGCACGGCCTCGACGAGATCGTCGTCGGACATCGACTCGGGCCGCTCATCGCCGTAACGACCCGTCGAGGCGCGGATGACGACTTCGCCCGGGGCTGCCGCCGGTGGCCATTTGGCGGACAGGTACGTGCCACCGGTGACGATGCGCCCCTCGCAGCGAGGAGCGAGGAAGCCGCTCCCGTAAAGCGGAGCCGGGAAGGCACTCGCGCTCCAGGCGAGCGTGACGAGGGCGACGCTCGAGTGCGGGATCGAGCCGAGCTCGGCGGCCGCCGTCGGAGCCAGGTCCACGAGCAGGCGCGCGCTCTCGTAGCCGGGCGCCGCGAGCACGACGCCGTCGGCGGCGATGCTGCCGGCATCGGTCTCTAGCTCGTAGATGTCCCCGACCCGGCGGAGCGCCGTCACAGCTGTGTTCGCTTCGAGTCTCACCCCGCTGTCTTGCAACTCGGCGACGAGCCCGTCAACCATGCGGCCGAGGCCGCCCTTGAGCCCGAGGAAGAATGGCCTCGCCGACGTGGCGTTCCCGCCCGTGCGGGCGGGGGCGCGTCGTGTCATCTCGTTCAGGGCTCGCGTGATGCTGCGGTGGCCGACGAGAGCCTGGGCGACCTGAGGAGCCACGACACTTAAGGAGAGGTGGTCGAGGCCGCCGGCGTTGATGCCGCCGAGGAGGGGGTCGACGAGGCGCTCGACGAGCTCGGTCCCGAGGCGTCGTTGCAGGACCGAGGCCGCGCTCCATTCCGGGCCGAGGTTTGGGGTCGCGAACCGATCCGGTCCGGGACCGCCAGGCCCGTCGCTGAGCCCGAGGCTCGAGGCCGAGATGGGCCCGCCCCAGGGCAGGAGGTCGAGCGACGCCCGGGCGAGGCCACGTACGCTCACGATCCGCGACCGTGCCAGGGCGAAAAGGTCTGGCGGCAGGCCGAGGATGAGCCCGGCCGGCATCGGGTGGAGCTTTCCCCGCGCGACGATCGAGGCCGAGCTCGTCGCCGGCGCCACGAGGTCGTCCCCGATCCCGAGCTCGGAGCAGAGCTCGGCCGCCCTCGGGTTACGGGTCAAGAAATTGTCGGGCCCGAGGTCGAGCTGTCGCCCGCGGAACTCGCCCGAGAGGATCTTGCCCCCGAAACGGTCGTCGGCCTCGACCAAGACGACATCTACCTTCGCGCCGGCGCCGCGAGAGCCTGTGCCCGCGAGGGTTCGTGCCGCACCGAGCCCGCTGATGCCACCGCCCACGACCGCGACCACGCAACCCATCGGCTTAGAGCCTCGCCGCGCTTTTGATGACGAGATCGGCGAGAGCGGCGCACATCGCGGGCTCGGCGTTTAGCGAGGCCGTGCGCGCGAAACCGACTCCGACCTCGGCCGCGACGCGCCGGGCGTCGATGTCCAAGTCGTAGAGGACCTCGAGGTGATCAGATGTGAAACCGGCCGCGCAGACCACGACTGCGCTCACCTTCTCACCCGGCAGGGCGCGGATCTTCTCCAAGATGTCGGGCCCGAGCCACGGCTCGGGCGTCCGCCCGGCGCTTTGCCAGCCGATCTCGAATCGGGAAAAGCCGGAGGCCTGCGCCACGAGCTCGGCGGTGCGGGCGAGCTGGTCGGCGTACGGGTCGCCCTCGGCGACAACGCGGACAGGCAGGCTGTGCGCCGTCACGAGCAAGAGGAACTGCCCGTTCCTAAAGGCCAGCTCGCCAGCCGGGCCGAGAGTTCGAAACGAGGCGCGCACGCGTTCCGCGAGGAGCCCGATCAGCACCGGGTTTTCGTGCCAGTGCTCGACGAAGGCGGCCGACATGTCGTGCCTCAAGGCCTCCTTGGCCGCGCGGGCGACATACTCTCCGACGCTTCCTCGCGAGTAGTGCGGAGCGAGGACGAGCCCGACGAGCCGGCGCACGCCGCCGGCCGCGAGGCTGGCAACGGCCGCCTCGATACGCGGCTTTGAGTGCTTGTTGCCGAGCACGCAGGTGAACCTGCCCGGCGCGCGCCTGTCGAGCTGGTCTTGGATCCTCGCCACCTGCTCGGCGGTTCGCGTCGCAAGCGGGGACGTCCCGCCAATGGCGTCGTAGCGGCGCACCAGGTCTGCCAGCTGCTCCGGGCTTGGGGGGCGACCTCGGCGAACGTCGGTGTAGAAGGCCTCGACCGCGTCTGGAGCCCCGGGCGTGCCGTAAGCCATCACGAGCACACCAACTGACTCCTCGGCCTGGCTCACCGCGACGTCCCCGTTCCCGCGAGCTCCTCGTGCTTCCAGCTGTGAACTGTCTCGACGACCTGGGCGAGAACGCCCGGGTCGGTCTCGGGCAGGACGCCGTGGCCGAGATTGAAGATATGGCCGGGCCCGGCCCCGGCGTCGCGCATGACCTTGGCCGTCTCGTCGACGACGACACCCACGGGGGCAAGGCACACGGCCGGGTCGAGGTTGCCCTGCACGGCCTTTCCCGGACCTATGCGTCCCCGCGCCGCGCCGAGACTGACGCGCCAGTCGACGCCGACCACGTCGGCCCCAGCCTCGGACATGAGGCCGAGCAGCTCGCCCGTGCCCACGCCGAAATGGATCCTCGGCACGCCGAGATCGGCTGTGCCCTCGAGTACCTTTCGCGAGGCTGGCATCGCGAAGGCTGCGTAGTCCGCCACCGAGAGCGCCCCGGCCCAGCTGTCGAAGAGCTGGACCGCCGAGGCACCTGCATCGACCTGGGCGCGCAAAGAGGCGAGGGCGATGTCGGCGAGGCGGTCGGCGAGCTCGAGCCACAGCTCCGGCTCGGCGTGCATGAGGGCCTTGGTGCGGGCGAAGGTCTTGGAGGGACCGCCTTCGACGAGGTAGCTCGCGAGCGTGAAGGGAGCACCCGCAAATCCGATCAAGGGGACCTTGCACTCGCCGACGACGATGCGCACGGTCTCAAGGACGTGGGCAAGGTCTGCCTCGGGCTCGAGCGGCCGCAGGCGCTTTAAGTCCCCGCGATCGCGGAACGGCTGGTCGATCACCGGCCCCCGTCCCGCGACCACCTCGACGCCGACCCCGATGGCGACAAGGGGCACGACTATGTCGGAGAACAGGATCGCCGCGTCGACGCCGTAACGGCGCACCGGCTGCAAGGTGAGCTCGGCGGCGAGCTCGGGAATGGCGATTGAGTCGAGGATGTCACCCTCGCCGCGTAGGCGCCGGTACTCGGGGAGGGACCTTCCCGCCTGGCGCATGAACCACACCGGAGTGTGCCCGACAGGCGAGCAACGGCACGCCTGCAGGAACGGCGAATCGACGACAGGCACCACAAGACAGTATCCCGGCCCTGGCCCGGGCCACATTCGACCTCGTTGTGGCTGGCATCGCGCGGTGTCTGTCAAGTAGAAAGTACCCCGTGAGCGACGCAGCAGTGCTGCCGCGCCCGCACAGCCGATCGCAGCCGGGGGGCCCTCAGATGCTCGCCGTAGGCGTCATCGTCTGGCTGGGCTCGGAATTCATGTTCTTTAGTGGGCTTTTCGCGGCCTTCTTCACCATCCGCGCCCACAACATGCCGCACTGGCCCCCGGGCGGGACCTTCCCCTCGGGCACCAAGCTCGACACGATCCAGGCGCTGGTGTTCACCTTCGTGCTCCTCGCCTCCAGCCCGACGTTCCAGTTGGGAGTGTGGGCACAAGAGCGGGGCGAGTACAAAAAGGCCCGCAACTGGATAATCGTGAGCTTTCTCCTCGGAGCGGCGTTTCTCGGGAACCAGATGTACGAGTGGAAGACGCTTCCCTTCCGTGCCCACACGAACGCCTACGGATCGCTGTTCTACATAATGAGCGGCCTGCACGGCCTGCACGTCCTCTTGGGGCTGGTGGCCATGATCGCCCTCCTCGGGCGTCTTGCCGGCTCGATCAAGGGCGGGGACCCAGGCGAGACGGCCGTGTTCCAGGCCGTGAGCTACTACTGGCACTTCGTCGACTTCGTCTGGATAGGGCTCTTCAGCGCCCTGTTCCTGCTCTCGTGACCGCCCGCGGTTTCTGGCGCGGCGCCTTGTTGAGCCTGGCGCTGATCGTCTCGGCGAGCTTCGTCGGTGTCTTCGTGCTCGGCGGGCTCGGCGACGCCTCCAGGTCCGGCGGTTCCAGCGCTCTCATTACCGCCAGCCTCACGAGCCAGGACAGCCTGACCGCCGCGGCCCAGCTCGCGGCCGGCCAGACGTTGTTCGTCGAGAACTGCTCGAGCTGCCACGGGATCGGCGCCGAAGGAGGCACGCGCGCCCCGCAGCTGCTCAGCGTGGGCAGTGCCACGATCGACCTTTGGCTCTCGAGCGGGTGGATGCCGCTCGCCGAGCCCACTGTCCAGCCCGAGCAGAAGCCGGCCAAGTTCGACCGCGCCGAGGTCCTCGAGATCGTCAAGTACGTGACCTCGCTCGCCCCGACGGCGCCAGGCAACCCCTCCATCCCCTTCGAGGTAAACATCTCCAAGGCGGACGTCGCTGAAGGCTTCAGCCTCTTTGCCCTCAACTGCGCGCCCTGCCACACGATCACCGGTGCCGGCGACGCTCTCGCGGACGGAGTCTCGGCCCCGCCTCTGCACGGGGTGACAAAGACCATGGTCTGGGAGGCGATCCGCAGCGGGCCAGGCAACATGCCGCGCTTTGGCCCGGGGACGATCTCACCCGCGCAGGTCATCGACATCGTCGGTTATGTCGTAAAGGACATCCAGCACCCCTCTAGCCCGGGCGGGATTTCCCTCGGAGGCGTCGGGCCTGTGGCCGAGGGCTTCATCGGCCTGTTCGTAGGCGTCGGCCTGACGCTGCTGGCAGCGCTCTGGGTGGGCGACCGCAACGAGCAGGAAGAGGACGAGGGCGACGACGGCGCCGAGGGGACCGACGGCGACGGTCACGGAGGCGTCCAACACGGGGAGCTGGCACATGTCTGAGAACACGGACGGGACGACGGGGTCACCCGAGGCCAAAGACCCGTCTCTAAGGGTGAGGATCCCGGTCAGCTCGGCCCGGCCCGACGCCCCCCAGTTCCGGGTGGCAGCGAAGAACCCGCGCCGCGCCGAGCTCCTCGCCGCCTCGGGCTTTTTGGTGGCGGCCGCCGGCTTTGCCGGCTTCGGGGCCAGCTACTGGCAGAACTACTCGAGCTTTTGGCTGTCGATCACCTTCACGGTCGGCTTCATCGGCCTCGGCTACGGCCTGGTGGTGTGGGGCAAGTACCTGATGCCACAGGGTCCCTTCGAAGAGGCGCGCCACAGTCTGGCTCCGAGCGCGAACGAGCGTGAGGTGTTCATCGAGGACTTCGCGAGCCGCGGGAAGGTGGCAGTCGAGCGCCGCGGCCTGCTCGTTAAGACCCTCGGTCTCGCCTCAGGCGTCCTCGGCGTCGTGCTCGCTTTCCCGCTGTTGCGATCTCTCGGCCCGCTCCCGAAGAAGACCCTTGCCCAGACGGCCTGGCGCAAGGGCTCGTACCTGGTCGACATCTCCGGGCGGAAGATCAAGCCGGCCGACATCGATGTCGGGGGCTTCATCACGGTCTTCCCGCCCGACGACATCGGCGGCGCCTACTCCCAGACGATGCTCATCCACGTCGATCCGATGAAGAGCGGCTACCTGCCGCCCCCGCCCCAGTTCACAAAGCAGCGGGCGACCTGGGCTCCCTTGGGCTACATCGCCTTCTCGAAGCTCTGCACGCACGCGGGCTGCCCCGTCGGGCTCTACGAGGAGCTCACCGAGCGGATGCTGTGCCCCTGTCACCAGTCGGTGTTCGTCGTAAGGGACGCGGCCATCCCGGTCTTCGGCCCGGCCCCGCGGCCGCTGCCGCAGCTGCCGCTATACATCGACGAGGACGGGTACTTCCGCGCCCAGGACGGCTATGACGAGCCCGTAGGACCGGGCTACTGGGAGCGCGGCAGTGATTGACGCCCTCTTCAACTGGTTCGACGTTCGTCTCGGCATCTCGGGTTCGAGCCGCAAGCTCGTCAACAAGATCTTCCCGGACCACTGGTCGTTCATGATCGGAGAGATCGCCCTGTACTCGTTCATCGTGCTCTTGGGAACGGGCGTCTTTTTGACCTTGTACTTCGTGCCTTCCAGCAAGGATGTCATCTACCACGGCTCCTACGCACCGCTTCGCGGCCAGCCCATGTCGGAGGCCTTCGCCTCGACGGTGAACCTGAGTTTCGCAGTGCGCGGCGGGCTCTTGATGCGCCAGATGCACCACTGGGCGGCGAACATCTTCGTCGGCTCGATCGTGGTCCACATGCTCCGCATCTTTTTCACCGGGGCGTTCCGCAAGCCCCGGGAGCTCAACTGGATCATCGGCTCGACGATGCTCATCCTCGCCATCTTCAACGGTTTTCTGGGCTACTCGTTGCCCGACGACCTCGTCTCGGGAACCGGCATCCGCATCTCCTTTTCCATCGTGGAGTCGATCCCGCTCATCGGCAGCTACATGGCCTTCTTCCTCTTCGGTGGCAACTTCCCCGGCACCGCCATCATCCCGAGGTTCTTCATCCTGCATGTCCTCATACTTCCGGCGGTGATCGTCGGGCTCTTGTCTGCCCACCTCGGCATGCTCGTGCGCCAAAAGCACACCCAGTTCGCAGGGCGGGGCAAGACCGAGCGCAATGTCGTCGGCGTGCCGTTGTGGCCGAACTTCGCCGCCAAGTCGGGTGGCTTCATGCTTCTCACGACCGGGGTCACCGGGTTCTTGAGCGCCGTGTTCCAGATCAACCCGATCTGGCTCTACGGCCCGTACGTCCCCTACAAGGTGAGCTACGCCGTGCAGCCCGACTGGTACATGGGATGGCTGGACGGTGCCCTTCGCATAATGCCGAGCTGGGAGATCGTCGGGTTCGGGCACATGATCCCCAACGCCTTCTTCCCGGCGATCCTCCTTCCGGGCATCACTTTCGGCGTGCTGCAGATGTGGCCCTTCATCGAGGCCAAGTTGACCCACGACTACGCAGACCATCAGATCTTGGACCGTCCCCGGGACCGCCCGAAACGCACCGCGTTCGGGGCGGCTGTGTTCGCCTTCTATTTCGTGCTCTTTGGTGCGAGCGCCACCGACGTGCTCGCCAATTACCTCTCAGTCTCGCTGAACGTCGTGCTGACGTCGTTCCGCTATCTGATCTTCATCGTGCCTGCCATCGTCTACCCAGTCGCCTACCAGATCTGCAAGGAGCTGCAGCGGGTTCCAAATGCCGGACAGCGTAAGCGGGCCAATATCGTCCTGCGCTCGGCCGACGGTGGCTACTCGACCGTGCCGTCCGAGCCGCGTCCCGGAGATGCCGTCGTGCGGATGGACCCCCTGCCGCTCGACGAGGACATCGAGCTCGTGCCCGCCATGGCCGGCGTCCTTGTCATGGCGGACGGCGGTATCGGGGCACAAGCGGCGTCACTTGACGGGCCGAGCGAGGAGACCTTGCAGCCTGGCGCCGACGAAGGAGGCGAGCGTCGCCGGGGCGGGATCTTCAAGATCCCCCGCGACTACCGCTGAAGCGTCCCGGGCCACGAATTTCGCCAACAGGCATTGGACCCCGATTGAAGCGGGTCCTCAGTCTCATCGAGTGGCTCTTCACGCTCTCGGTGTTCCTCTGGCTCTAAGTCATTTCCATCGAACTCGTCCGTCTCGCCAAGTGGCGACGCGCTGTGAACTTGGTTTGCACTCGGAGTGGCGAGCAATGCTTCCACGGCTAGACGCCGATTTGGGGACAGCCGTCGTCGCCAGCTCCGAACTTTCGACTTCTTGCGAGTGGCGATGTGTGCAGAGGCCACGAGCAGGCCGAGATCCTCCCAGCAGGGGACCATCACACCCAAATGTGAAATAAGTGCAGGTCAATGACGAAAATCCTCGAGCCGGTGGTGGGACTCGAACCCACGACCTGACGATTACAAGTCGCCTGCGCTTCCAGCTGCGCCACACCGGCAGTGTCGTGAGCTTGGCACCTAGAGGTGTCGGTGACCAGCTTGGACCCAGTTAGCGGCCCGGGCCGGCCCCGGAACCTGCCCCTTTTTCGTCGGGCGGGATGATGCGGACCCCTCCCGTCTCGTCGAGCGGCAAGATGCTATCGGGCGCTGGTTGTTGCGGTGGCAGGATCCGGACGGGGCTCGCCTGCCCGATCGGCCTTAGCTTGCTGGTCCCGACTTCCTCGGGCGGCAGGATCCGGACAGCGCCGCTCTCGCCGACGAGCTCAGGGCGGGCGGCTGGCCCCGGGCCGACCGAAGCGCCGTGGTGGGCGCCGCCAACCAGGAACTGGGCAGGCGAGCGTGCCACGCCGTGGGCCAGGTCTCGTAGCGAGCCGATGGCGAAGGGGTAAAGAGCGAGACTCACGAGTGCTCCGAGAACAAGCCCGCCAAGGGCATCGCCGGGGTAGGCGGTGCCTGCGTAGACGACCGCGAACGCGATCACGACCGTGACGAGCGTCGCCAAAGTAGCCAGCAGCCGGGACCTGCTCAGCCAGAGGGCGGCGGCGACGGCAGCGGCGATGACGGCGTGCTCGTTCGGGAAGCTGAACCCGGCGGGTTTCGCGATAAGAACTGCTGCCTGCGGCACGGCGTGAAAGGGACGGGCGCGCCCCACGAGGTGGACGATCGGAACGGAAATGGCGTAGGCGAGCGCGGTCGCGATGGCCGCCCAGACCAGGCCCGCGAGCTGGTCGATGTCCGAGCCCCCGAAACCCGTCATCCGAGCTCGTGCCAACGCCGCCAGGAACACAACTAGGAGGATGCCGAGCGCGTACGGCCGGGCGAAGAACGCGAGCACGCCGTGAGCCCACGCCGTGCGCGCGGCGAGGCGGTTGACATCGAGATAAAGACGTCTGTCCATTGGCTGGACTCCCGAGGCCCGACCTTAAGGCCCGCCGGAATGGCGAGTTGACCACAGGGTAGTCACAGAGTCGCATCTGCGGTAGGTGGTTCGATAAACTCTTCGCCGGGCTTCCTCTGGGGGTCGCGTCTCGGCAACCCGTGAGTCGGCATGGAAACTCTCGGGGGGCATTTTGTCGCGGTCAATAGGCAGGAATGTCCAGTCATTACGCGAACTGGGCCAGCGTAACGACCCGCGATCGACAAGGAGAAGAAAAGACCGATGAGGATCCTCGTACTCGGTGGAGACGGTTATCTTGGCTGGCCGACTGCTCTGCACCTGTCCGCGCACGGCCACGAGGTCGGAGTCGTCGACAACTTCGCACGGCGCAGCTACGACAACGAGATGGGCGTCGACAGCCTGGTGCCGATCCGGCAGTTGCAGAGACGGATCACGACCTGGAAGGAAGTCTCGGGCTACGTCATCCAGCCCTTCATCGGCGACCTGACCGACAACGTGTTCGTCGAGCAGACCGTACGCGAGTTCGCCCCCGAGGCGATTGTCCACTTTGCCGAGCAGCGCTCCGCCCCGTACTCGATGATCGACCGCCACCACGCGGTCTACACCCAGGTGAACAACGTCGTGGGCACCTTGAACCTGCTCTATGCCATCGCCGAGATCGACCCGAGCATCCACCTCGTCAAGCTCGGCACGATGGGTGAGTACGGGACCCCGAACATCGACATCGAAGAGGGCTACATCGAGATCACCCACAAAGGTCGCACCGACGTTCTTCCTTACCCGAAGCAACCGGGGTCCTTCTACCACCTCTCTAAGGTGCACGACAGCCACAACATCCAATTCGCCTGCCGTATCTGGGGCCTGCGTTCGACCGATCTGAACCAGGGGATCGTCTACGGCCAGGTCACGCCCGAGACGGCGCTGCACCGCGACCTGCAGACCCGCTTCGACTACGACGGTGTCTTCGGGACAGTCCTCAACCGTTTCGCGGTGCAAGCCGCGGTCGGCTACCCCCTCACCGTCTACGGCAAGGGTGGCCAGACGCGGGGCATGCTGGACATCCGCGACACGCTCGCCTGCGTCGAGCTGGCCTGCTTGAACCCGGCAGCATCCGGCGAGTTCCGCGTCTTCAACCAGTTCACGGAGTCGTTCTCTGTGAACCAGCTCGCTGAGTGGACGGCGAAGGTCGCCGGAGGCGACGTCGTCATCGACAGCGTCCCTGACCCGCGCGTGGAGAAGGAAGAGCACTACTACCACGCCGTAGCCACCCACTTGCCGGCTCTCGGCCTCAAGCCCCACCCGCTCGAGGACGCGACGATCGAAGTTCTGATCGAGACGGCCAAGCTGCACAAGGACCGGGTCGAGTTCGACGCCATCCGCCCGACTGTGAGCTGGCGGGCGACAAAGAGCGAAGTGAGCGTCGCGAGAGGCGCTGCCGGGGAGTGATTCGGCCGAGTGCTACGGCTGAGCCTCCGGCCTAGCCTGAAGCGCTCTTAGAGAGGTCCGGAAGAACATCTGCCTGGGGAGGCTTTCGGGCTCGCGCCGGCGTAAGGGCTAGCTTTTCGGCGATGACTCCAGGCTGGCGACGGGGGGGCTTCCCGTCCACGCGTCGCTCGACCGGGCGCCGCGTGGTTCTGGTCGTTGCGGTCGTGGTGCTGGCGATCATCGTCGCCGAGATCGCGGCCGACGTCGTCGACTCGGGACGCACCGCGGGACGCGTCGCCGCCGCCACCTACGTCACCGAAGTCATCCCAGTCGTCGGCGAGTCGAGCATTTTGTCTTCGACGATGCACCTCGTGCGCGACCGAAGCGGCTCGCTCGGCCGCGCGGGCCTGGAGAGCGCGCTCGGCGACCTCGTCGAAGGCACCGCGGCGAATCTTGCCCAGCTCGCCGGCCTGGGGGTGCCTGCGCCGAGCGCCCGTTCGGCCCGGTTGCTGGACGCAGTACTCACGGCCCGCGCCCGCGGCTCGCGCGACCTCGCGGGAGCGATCGCGATCGCGATCGGTCCCACCTCTGGTCCTCAAAGCCTCGCCCGGGCGTCTTCGGGCGTCGTCGACGCAGGCAAAGAGATGATTGCGAGTGACAAGGACTATCGCGCCTTTGTGCTCTCCTTGCCGCGCTCTAGCGGCCGGTCGCGTCTCCCCGCATCGAGATGGGTCGCCCACCCGTTCTCGTGGGCGGCTCCTGCGGCGGCGAGCTTCGTTGCCCAGCTTTCGGGTTCTTCCAGGCTCGAGGTGCACACGAGCCTTGTCATCGTCGCCATGACGGTTCAGCCCCCGGTGGTGCGAATCAACGGGCTGCCGACGACGACGACCCTGCCACCTACGACGACCACCACCACGACGACCACGTCCACGACGACGTCCACGACGCTTCCGGGGACCAGGACGACGACGACGTCCACCTCCACCACGACGACGACTCCGACGTCGCCAACCTCGACGACAATGCAGCTCCCGCCGCCGGGCTCGACCTCGGTGCTGCCGCCTACCGAGCGGGTCTCGGTCGTTCTCGTTGTCGCGAACGCGGGTAACGCCCCGCTCTCGGACATCTGGGCTGCCGCCTCAGTCATCCCGGAGGCTTCGAGCGGCCGCAATGGAGGCTCGGTGACACGCTCGAGATCGGTGCGGGTCGGCCATCTCGCACCCGGCGCCTCGGTCGTGGTGAGCGTGCCTGCGCTCGCCGTCTCATCGGGCCGGTCGTACACGCTTTTCGCATCCGTCGGTACGGGCACGTTGCCCACCGGAGCTGTGACGGTGCCGCCGAAGGGCCCCGGGCAGACCGATCAGGTCACTATCAGGGTCGCATCGGGGTAACCGGCCCCGAGGAAGGCTCGCGCGTCGGGGCTTCGGCCTTTTCGGACTGCTTGGCCCAGGCGGCCTCAGCGCGGGCGGCCACCTCTCGAAGAGGGAGGCCTGTCATCTGCGCCACGCGGGCGGCGTCGGCGTGCTCGGCCTTGATCCGTCCCGGACTGATCTTGACCCGGACGCGATAGCCGTCGACATCGACATCGAGCAGCTCGCGCGGCGCCGCCCAGCGCTCCACCGAGTGCGCGCGCACCCCTAGCGTGCCGGTCTCGCGCTCTAGGCGACGGCGGAGGTCACCGACGAGGACGGGATCGCAAAGGATGCTGACGACGTGGCCAGGCCTGCCCTTTTTCATGAGAACAGGCGCAACCCAGGCATCGAGGGCGCCGTCGTCGAGCAGCGCCTGGACGGCATGGGCGAGAGTCTCGCCCGTTACGTCGTCGAGGTTCGCATCCAGCTGGACGAGCTCTTGGCCCCCGCCGAAGGACGAGGCACCGGCTGAGCTCGGTGCCGACCCGATCACGACCTGGGTGCAGTTGGGGAGGTCGTCGAGCTCTCGTGAGCCGGCTCCGAAACCGGCCGCCTCGATCGTCATCGGAGGCATCGGCCCGAAGACCGTTGCCCAGGCTGCGAGTATGACGGCCCCCGTGGGAGTCGTCAGCTCGACGCCGACGTCGCGGCCGTAGCTGGGGATGCCCTCGAGGAGGGCGACGACGGCAGGACCGGGATTGGGCAGCAGGCCGTGGGCGCTGCGGACCATCCCGAGCCCGGTGGCGACAGGGCCTGCGCAGACCGTGCCCACATCGAGCAGCTCGAGAGCCGAAGCCGTCCCGACGATGTCCACGATCGTGTCGTGACCGCCGAGCTCGTGGAAGTGCACCTGCGAGGTCGGGCGCCGGTGGAGGCGGCCTTCGACCTCGGCCAGGAGCGAGAAGGCCGAAGCCGCGCGGCTGCGGACACGTTCGGGCAGCCGGGCCTCCTCCAAGATCCCCATCACGTGCGGGAAGGTACGCACGACCGCGTCGTCACGGATCTTGACGATTGCCTGCGTGGCGGCGATGCCGTTGCGCAGCACCGGTTCGAAGCGCAGGCTCCAGCCGTCGATCGGGAGCCGGCGCAACATGGTTTCGAGCTCCGACGGGTCGGCTCCCGCGTCGACGAGGCTGCCGAGTGCCATGTCCCCGGCAATGCCCGAGAAACAGTGGAACCAGGCGACGCGCCCGCCCGGGGCGCCGGCTCCTTTGCTCTTGGGCCGGCCGGGCTCCGACCCGGAAGTGCCCGCGGGTGCTGTCACGGCAGCAACCTCACCACAGCGCAGGCGGCGCCGAACCCGTTGTCTATCCCTACGACGACGATCCCGGCGGCGCACGAAGCCAGCATGGCGAGCAAGGCAGTCACTCCTTCCAGCGAGGCGCCGTAGCCGACGCTTGTCGGCACGGCGATCACCGGCGCCGGCGTGAGCCCGCCGACCAGGCTCGCCAGCGCACCCTCCATCCCGGCGACGACGACGACGACATTCGCGTCGATGATCTCCTCCATGGACGCGAAAAGCCGGTGGACGCCTGCGACCCCGCAGTCGCTGAGGAGCGACGGGCGAAAGCCAAAGGCGCGCAGCACAGCAGAACACTCCTCGGCGACAGCAAGGTCCGCGGTCCCGGCCGTGCACACAACGATGCGCTCTTGTCGTTCCTCCTTCTCGCGCCACACCACCGTGGTGAGCCTGCCACCTTCAGGCTCGAGGGGGGAGCGGACCCCGCCAGGAGCCGCCGCGATGCACGCAGAAACTTGAGCCTCCTCGGCTCTGGTCAAAAGGACCGGCCCTCCGCCGCCGGAGGCGAGCAGCTCGGCGACGATCGCCGCGCACTGGGTGGGGGACTTCCCAGGCGCGAACACCGCCTCGGGCAGTCCTTGGCGAAGCGCCCGGTGATGGTCGACCTTGGCGAACCCGAGCTCCGCGAACGGAAGCCTCCTCAAGATCCGCACGGCGTCATCAGGAGTGCAGGCGCCTTGCCGCACGTCGTCGATCAGGCGTCGGATTTCGAGCTCGTCCATGGGTGTCACTATCCTGCCCTCATGGCCACAGCGGCGCAGGCTTGGCGTTCGATCGCGTTCTTGGGACCAGAGGGCACCTTCAGCGAGGAAGCTCTTCGGTCGATCCCATCGCTCGGCGGAGCGACGCCGGTCGCGATGGCGACGATCGCCGACGCGCTCGACGCCGCGAGCACCCGCGAGGTCGACGCCGCCTTCGTCCCGATCGAGAACTCCATCGAGGGGACAGTCAGCGCCACCTTGGACCACCTGGTCTTCGACGTCGAGCTGTTTATCCAGCTCGAGTACGTGCTCGATATCCACCTCGATCTTCTCGCCCCCGCGGGCACGAAGATAGGCGACATACACCGGGTGGTCTCGATCCCGGTCGCGCTGGCACAGTGCCGGCGGTTCCTGCAAGAGCGCCTCCACGACGCGCAGCTGGTCCACGCCTCTTCCACCGCAGAGGCCGCCCGCCTCGTCGCGGAGGCCGTGCCCGACGGGACCGGCGCTATCGCTCCGGCCCTGGCCGGGCGCATCTACGGCCTCGAGACGATCGAGCAGGAGGTCGAGGACCATGCCGGCAACCAGACCCGCTTCGTACTCGTGGCCGGGGGCGTGCTTCCTCCGCCGACAGGCCACGACCGCACGAGCCTCGTCTGCTTCCAGCAGGCGGACCGGCCCGGCAACCTGCACCAGATCCTCGGGCAGTTCGCCGCCAGGAACCTGAACCTGACCAAGATCGAGTCGCGGCCCACCAAGCTCGGCCTCGGCGACTACTGCTTTGTCATCGAGCTCGAAGGGCATCTCAGCGACGAGGTCGTCGGCGACTGCCTGAAGGAACTGCACAGCAAGCTCGCCTCGGTGAAATTCCTCGGCTCCTACCCAGCCTTCGGAGAGCGCGGCCCGAAAGAGCGTGAGCAGGTAGCTGCTGCGCGGGCCGAAGCAGACACCTGGCTGAGAGCACTGCGGTCGCGCGTGCAGCTTTAGGCCCAGCCGTACCGCCAGCTGATCAGAGGCAGCTTCACCGTCTCATCGACTGCCCCCCGGGAACCGGCGCGTCCCGAGTCCGGCGAAGAAACCTGTTGCTAAAAGTGGACAATATTGCTATACCACACACAACTTCGATCAAAAACCCACATCGACGGTCAGCAGACAGCTGGGAGAACCGGTCTCCGCCTCGACAGCGCCCTCATCGCCACGAGCACCGACGACGAGGGTTGCAACGTGCTCTCGTTCGCCAGCGGGCAAGCCCTGAGCTGCAGGTACGTCGTCAATGCCGCCGGGCTGCACTCCGACGAGGTGCACCACATGTTCGGCCACGACGGCTTCACCGTCACCCCCCGTCGGGGGGAGCTCATTGTCTTCGACAAGCTCTCGCGAAACCTCGTCTCCCACATCTTGCTCCCGGTCCCGACGGCGAAGACGAAGGGGATGCTGGTGGCGCCGACGGTGTTCGGCAACTTGATGGTCGGGCCGACGGCCGAGGACATCGAGGACAAAGCCGGGACGCAGTCGACTCCCGCCGGCACGCGCGCCCTTTTGGAAAAGGGCAAGACTCTCGTGCCGGCGTTGATCGACGAGGAGGTGACCGCCGTCTACGCCGGCTTGCGGGCCGCGACCGAGCACTCCGACTACCAGATCTCCCTTCACGAAAAGGACCGCTACATCTGCGCAGGCGGGATCCGCTCCACCGGGTTGTCGGCTTCCATGGCTATCGCGGAGCATGTTTGTGAGCTGTTGGTACAAGCCGACCTCGAGCTGAAGCCGAAGGCGCATTTTGAGACCGTACGGCTGCCCAACATCGGTGAGGCATTCGTCCGTCCCTACCGTGACGCCGAGGCGATCGCGTCGAACCCGGACTACGGGCGGGTCGTCTGCTACTGCGAGCGGGTGACGGCCGGAGAGATGCTCGACGCAGCCAAGAGCGTCATCCCCGCCCGGTCTCTCGATGGCCTGCGGCGCCGGACCCGGGCGTCAATGGGACGTTGCCAGGGCTTCTACTGCGCGGCAAAGGTGCTCGAGCTGTTCTCGGCAGCCGCCGGCCGCTCACCTGGCGAGCTTTGCGAGTTGGAGGAGCCGTGACATCGAGCTGTGACGTCCTCGTCGTCGGTGGTGGCCCTTCGGGTCTCGCGGCGGCAATAGCGCTGCGCAGACAAGGCATCAAACAGGTCATGGTGGTGGACCGCGAGCAGCAAGCCGGCGGCATACCCCGGCATTCCGCTCACACCGGTTACGGGCTCAGGGACCTGCGATGCCTGATGGACGGCCCTCATTACGCCCGGCACTACGTCGGACTCGCCGAAAAGGCCGGAGTCGAGCTTCGGACCGAGACTTTCCTGACGGGATGGCGCGGCCCGAACACGCTGCAGGCGACCAGCCCGGGCGGCCTGGACGAGATCGAGGCCGGGGCCGTGGTCCTCGCCACAGGCTGTCGCGAGCGCCCCCGGGCCGCTCGCCTCGTCCCGGGCACGCGTCCCGCGGGCGTGTTCACGACCGGGTCGCTCCAGCAGTTCGTGAACATCTACCGGCTCCCTGTCGGCCGACGGGCATTGATAGTCGGCGCCGAGCACGTCAGCTTCTCGGCCGTGCTCACCCTCGCCCACGCGGGGACACACGTCGTCGCGATGGTCACGGACCACGCGGTCGACCAGAGCTATCCCTGGCTGCGCCTCGCCACTGCGGGCCGGCATCGGGTACCGGTGTGGACCGGCCAGCGGGTCGAGGAGGTCCTCGGGCGCAAACGGGTGGAAGCTGTCGAGATCTGCGACCTCGCCACCGGCTCGACGCGCCGCGTCGTGTGCGACACGGTCGTGTTCACCGGCAACTGGATCCCCGACCAGGAGCTAGCGCGCGCGGGCGGGCTCTTAATCGACGCAAAGACCAAGGGCCCTTGGATCGACTCGGCGCAGAGAACCTCGGTGCGGGGAGTGTTCGCTGCCGGCAACGTCCTGCACGCGGCGGAGACCGCTGACCTCGCAGCGCTGTGCGGCCGCTACACGGCCGAGCGCGTCGCGTCGTACCTGCGTGACGGCCGATGGCCCGAAGAGCCACCGGTGCTCGTCAAGTGCGAGTCACCGGTGAGCTGGGTATCGCCCAACGCACTGGTGGCGCCGGGTGATGTCCCCCATTCGCAGTTCATCCTCCGGGTCGAGCGCGTCCTCGAACGACCCGTCCTCCAAGCGCGCCAGGGCGACCGCGTGCTGTGGAGCAGGCGCTACCGCCGCCTCCGCCCGGCGTTGCCGATCCACGTGCCGGCCGGTTGGGCCCGAAGGGCGCCAGCGGGCGAGGGACCTGTCCGTTTCGTCATCGCCTGATCAAGGTCCGCCGGCCGCCAGAAACCACCGGCGGTTCGTCCGCACGACGCAAGCCATGGGCCAGAGTTGACCTCGCCCACTTGGCGACTCGACCTCGTCGTCGCTGTAGGGCGCCTGCGCGGCGCCGAGAGCCCGCGCTGGATGGGCGTTCGCGACGGTGTCATCTCCGCACGGGACGGCTCATCGCTTGACCGCCAAGCGAGGCTCGTCTACTCGGTTGGCGGGGCAGCCGAACTGCTAGGTATCGGCCGGATGTTCGCTTACGAGCAGGCCAGTCGGGGCGAGCTGCCCGGTGTGTCTCGTCTCGGCCGCAGGACGGGCCACACCAGCTGGTAATATTCAGTCACTTCATTCAGAGAGACCTGAGGGATCTGGCCCGAGGAAGGTCCGCCAACCAGCTCACCGAGCATGGTGGCAATGCCAGGATCGATGAGGAGGACCAATGGTAGATCGAGATCGCCTTGACGCCACAGGGCTTGTTCGCGCACATGGACCCGTGCCGATGAGCCGTCTCCGCTTCAAGGTTGTCGATGAGGCCGCCCTCCTCGACGCCTATGACGCGCACCTCCGGCTCATGGAAGGCCGGTCGCAGGCGACGGTGGACACCTATACGTCGCATGTGAAGGCTTTTTGCCGGTGGCTGGCGACCACTCACCCTTCGGTGGAGCTGAGCGAGGTCACCAAGCTTCATGTGCGAGGCTTCCTGCTCCACGAGGCAAACCGGGGGATCGCGCAGATCACCCGCTCGACCGCCCTGTTTGCCCTCCGCAGCTTCTACCGGTTCCTCGTTGCCGAGGACCTGAGCGAGGAGAACCCGGCCGCCGCGGTGACCCTCCCCTGTCCTGTCCGACCGAGGGTCGAGTTCTACACCGACCCCGAGGCCGATGCCATTATCGACTGGGCCGCTGCACAGCCCGGTCTTCGCTGGCAGGTGGGCCACGTGATCCTCCTCACGTTCCGCTATACGGGCCTGCGGCTCAGCGAACTGGTCAATCTGCGCACCGAGGAGATCGACCTCGACGCTCGGCGGATCTCGCTCGTCGGCAAAGGAAGCAAGCCTCGGGTTGTACCCATTCCCCACCTCTTGGCGGGCGTGCTCGGCGAGTACCTGGAGCAGGTGCGGCCCAGGCTCCCTGCGTCGCCGTACTTCTTCGTCAACCCGAGGGGCAACCGGCGGCTGCGCGGTCGCTACGGCCCTC